>JABLTR010038440.1_pt1 | contig 56604 bp, 40 predicted proteins | sample 7160071 | NCBI WGS metagenome assembly JABLTR01 (sample SAMN14651230, study PRJNA627086) | human gut metagenome | isolation source: feces | host: Homo sapiens | reverse complement strand
ACGATCAAGGTTCCACAAGTTTCAGTTTTGTTCAATTTTCAAGGTCCTGCTGTGCTGTCGCGTCTCCGTGACAGCTTGTATATTATATATCAGAAATGCTTGATTGTCAAGAGGTTTTCTGAAAGTTTTTTGAAGAAGTTTTCTTCAAAAAACATATACAGGCTGTTATAAAGCGCTTTTCGCGGCGTGTCCGCCGTGGGACAGCTTGCTTATTATAGCAAGTGGTCATACTTTTGTCAATGGGGTTTTTCGGTTTTTTTGACAAATTTCGAGAGGGATTTTTGGGCAAGGTGCATGTCGGGGGTGTGTTTTACATTGGCCACAAGCTGTAGTATCGGGTAGGTTGCGGGCCGGGCATGCCCGGCCCCTACAGGGTGGAGGGTAAGGTTAGCGGTGTAGAAATGTATCACGGCCCCTTATCCTTTATATATAAAGGTACGCAATCGTCCAGGAAACATTAAAACTGCTCCAGCGTATCTGCAAGCATGTTCTGAAACCTTTGCAAAACCACACACTATATCTGCGTTGACTCCCGCAAGCTTACTTGGTAGCCCAGTTCTATTCTGGTCTCCACCTTCTCCCCCTGCAATGCGCGCAACAACTGCTGGGTAGCCTTGAGGCCCAGAATGTCGGCATTAAATTGTACTGCTGTGATGGGCGGTACGGCGTTGGCAAGATTCTCGCTGTCATACAGAGATGCCAGTCGGATATCCTGCGGCACACGCAGGTTCAGCTGCTTTAGCACATTCAGCGACAGCTGAGCCAGACGCTCGTCCATGCACAGGATGCAATCCGCACCGCGCTCCACTGCCTGCTGCACAGCCCACATCCGCAGATCATCTGTTTCCAGCTCCAAAAACAGCAAGCCTTCATCAATTACCTGTCCCATCTTGTCATAGGCCTGTCGAAAGCCTTCCAGCCGGGACTGGTTGACTGTGTACAGCATGCTGCCGCCCAGCAGCGCTATATGCTTCATGCCCTTCAGCAACAGCAAGCTCGTCATTTCGCGGCAACCGCCTACCTGGTCGTGATCGACCGAGAGGACTTCATCATCCTCTGGCTGACCAATAGCGACAAACGGCAGCTTGTGCGCTTTCAGCAATGGTATAAGCGGGTCGCGCTCCAGCGTGCGGGTCAAAATCAAGCCGTCAATTTTCCGGTTGCCCAGCAGCCGCTCCACAGGGCGGGTCTCGTTCTCGTCCACAAGTGTCAGCAGAACATCATAATCGTACTCACCCGCCACATAGTAAACTGAGCGCATTATCTTGCGCAAAAAAGGCATCTCAAAGTCGGCGAACTGCTTTGAAATCACCAGTGAAATGTTGTACGAGCAACGATTATCCGCCCCGCAGGCGGGTACATCGAGGGTACAGTTGTGCTTCTTCACATAGTCCAGCACGCGCTGACGGGTTGCGGGGCTGATGCGTCCGTTTCCGATCATCGAACGGTATACCTTTGTTTTTGGCGCATCCGCCGTCTCCGTACTCTGCGTAATATCGACCGCTTTATCATTCATCGGCAAGCACGCCATCATTCCTCATCTCCCGCAGCTATTTTACTATTATCATAATCATTTTTTTACGAACCGTCAACTATTTTTTATACATTTCACATCTTTACGCAACGCCCTTGCGCATTTTTCTGCGCAGTTTCCGGCAAATAGTGCGCACCCCTTGCGCTGTTTCCTGTGTACACGGCCCGGGTGCAAACTGTGCCGTCTGCACAGCAGCCAGCATGCTTTGAATTGTCTCGCCGTCTGTTTGCGGGCAATGCGCCTGCAAAAATTCCGCAAACGCCGCCTCATCGGAGGAGACATTCTCCCCCAGCCCGCAGCGCCGCATTTTGCGGTAGAGCGCGCGGAACTCCGCCTGCACGATCTGCAGCGGTGTGCGGCGCACACGGCGAACCTCGACTATCACCAGCACGGCCAGCAACAAAATTACCGGCAACACCCACAGCAGTGCCGTATTCCGCGATGTACTGTCAGGGGTTTGCGTTTTGTTTTGTGTTGGCAGCGGTGCGTCATCTTCGTTGGCAGCATTCTGTCCGGCCAGCGGTGTATCAGCTGGCAGCTCACCTTCCGTGAGCTCCGCTGCCATGCCGGGCGTCACTTCCAGCGGCGTCCAGCCCTGCCCGGCAAGATAGACCTCAGCCCATGCGTGCGCGTTGTCATCCTGCAAAACAGCACGGTAACTGCCGTCCCCTTGGGCAGTAAACAGGCTTTGTGGCGCGGCATAGCCCACTATATACCGGGCCGGCAGTCCCAGCATTCGGCACAGCACCACCGCCGCCGAAGCAAACTGCGTGCTGCTGCCGGCATGGCTCTCGTTCAAAAAATAGAGTACCGGATCCACCCCATCAGGCGCGGCGGCATCGGCGCTGTAATGGCAGCGCTCATTCAGCCAACTGCGCACCAGCGTGCGGCGGCCATCGGTATCGTTGTCCTTCAGCTTGCGCTCCTTCACCAGTGCGTCAAGCTCTTCCTTGATTGCATCGTACTCCGCGCCTGCGGGCAAAGCCAGATAACGCGCCTCGGCATAGGCAGCATAGGCGCTTTCAAGGCGATCCAGCACACTGGCGTCACCGTCAGCACGGGCGGCCAGCAATTCTTTGGCCTGCTTGCGCGGAAAATAGTAGAATGTATCATCCTGTGTGGTCTGCCCTGCAATGGCTCCATCACCGTCCGGCGTGTAGTAATCGTTAAAATACGCATTATACGGTGCAAAAGTGTAAGCATCATTTGCATGCAGACGCTGCACAGTCATTTGCCGGGGCTCTGTGCCACTGTAGGCCGCGCGCAAAAACGGCAGGTTGGCTATGGCCAGCCGACCGTTGCCATCGGTCTTCCAGTTGGACGCCGCGCTGTCAAAGGCTGCGGCGTCGCCCGCCTGCCAGCTTGTTCCGTCATAGTCCGCACCAATAAAACCGCGCAGATAGACGGTCTCCTCCGGCTTGGCACTGGCCGTGACCATCAGATCCTCCAGCCCGGTCAGTGCAAGGCCGTCACCTTGGGTCAGGCTGCCGTCCTCAACGCCGCCCGCCGCCGCGCTGAGATGGAAATTCAATGCGCCGTTGCTGATCTTCGGCAGCCACTCGATTGCGACACTCAGCACCGCTGCCTGAGCCTTGTCGGTCACCGGCTGCAGCGCGTTCAGCGGCAGCGTAAGCACCGGGCGCAGCGCCAGTGCAGGCAAAAACAATACGGTGCAGGCCACTGCCATACCGGAAGCGGCCAATTTTTGGTTTGTGCGGTGGGTCTGCAGGTTGGCAGCATAGGCGGCGGAATCCTTGCCACCCCACAGCCGCTTTCGCTGCACCGACCGCGCCGCCGCGCAGGCCCCCAGCCAGCCGGGCAGAAGCAGCAGCCATCCCAAAACGGCGCTGCCTGTCCCGGCCAGCAGTGTAAATACCACGACCGGCAGCAGCGCCAGCCCCAGCAGCAGTGCATCGGCGTGCCAGGCGGTTACTGCGGCCAGAAACGCCGTGACAGGGATCGCAGCCAGCAGCACAAACAGCCCCCTCTGCGCCGGGATCGGCGAAGTCACCACCGCAAAATTTGCGTCGAATCGTGTATTCAGGCACAGTCTTACGGCATCCGCGCACTGCTGCGCACCGGCCAGAAATGTCCGCTGCAACACAAACAGAAGCACCAGATACCCCACAGCCAGCGCCAGCATCATTCCACGGCGGGCAGCGTTGGGCAGTGGGGCGCGGTGCAGTGCCAGCCACACCGGGCACAGCGCCGCCGTGCCCAGCCATACCCAAACAGGCAGCGCCAGCGCAAACGCGCCGTTCAAAGCCGTCAGCAGACCCAACGCCAGCAATTCCAAAATCAGCAAATCCACTGCCGTTTCCAGCACAGGGCGCGCCGCAGCCCCGGTGCGGGGCAGCAGCACACGGTCAATAAACACAAGCCCCGTGTCCGGGTCGGCGGTCCTGCGGCGGGTCATGGTGCGCAGCCGTTTTACGGCAGTCTGAGCGAAGTGCAGCACCTGCTGCGGCGCATCGGCTCCCTCTGCCATGATTGCCCCGGCCGGGTCGGCGCAATAGGTCGCGCCCAGCGGCTCACGCACGGTCAGCTCGCCCACGCGGGCAGTCAGCTTCCAGTGTATCTGCTTCAGTGAATCCCCTGCACGGTAGGGCCGTAGGTCGTAGACGCCGTCAGCCATGTCGTGGCCTGCGGCGGTCACCTTCTCCACCTTATTTTGCGGCTTTGTGCCCGCGCCATCATCCTCACCCTCGGCGGGCGGCAGTACACACAGTTCCCGGCTTTGGGGCGGCACGGCGCAGGGCACGGCAAACAGGCCCAGCGGGTCGCGCACCGTGATTTCCCGCACGCGGAACCGCCACAGGCCGCTTTTGGCGGCGCGCAGCGTTACGCGCAGGTCGGCACGCTGACCCGGGGCCAGCATTGCACCGCATGGCAATTCGATCGCCGTACCACTCTCGGCGTCCACTGCCTGCAAAACGACACGCAGCTCCGGCACAGGCCGCCGTCCGGCGTTGTGCAGCTGCACCAGCACGGCAAATTCCTCGCCGGGGCGCACGGGGCGGGCGGGCAGCTGCAGCGTTGCCGTCACATCCCGGCGCAGTGTGCGGGCATACCATGCCAGAAACACCACCACCAGCACCGCCCATGCCAACAGAAACACCGCAAACGGCGCACGGCTGACTGCAGCCACGGCAAACAGCACGGCCAGCAGCAGCCCGCAGCCGACCTTACCTGCCATGGGACGGCTTCTCCGGGCGGGGGCGCGGCGTGGTGTGCAGAACATCCGCAATAATGTTTTCCACCGTCTCGCCGCCGGTGCGCGCCTGCTCGGTCAGGCGCAGACGGTGGTGGGTCACATCGGCAAAAATTGCGGTCACATCCTGCGGGGCCACATAATTGCGCCCGCTCAGGTAGGCTGCGGCACGGGCCATACCGGCCACGGCCAGCGATGCACGGGGCGACAGCCCCAGCGCCAATCGGCCGTCCTGCCGCGTTGCGCGGGAAAGCTCCACGATATACCGTCGAATTTCGTCACTCATAAACACTTCATCCACCTGCTGCTGCATGGTCAGCAGGTCGTTTTTGTCCATCACGGGCTGCACACGGTCCAGCAGGGCATGGCGCGGCTGGCGGACCAGAATTTCCATTTCCGCCTCGGCGTCAGGGTAGCCCATGACTACGCAGACCATAAAACGGTCCAGCTGCGACTCCGGCAGCATCTGCGTGCCGACCGAGCCGACAGGGTTTTCCGTAGCCATGACCGTGAACGGCTGGGGCAGCGGGCGCGTCACGCCATCCACCGTGACGGCGCTCTCCTCCATGACCTCCAGCAGGGCAGACTGGGTGCGGGCGCTGGTACGGTTGATCTCATCAGCCAAAAACAAGTTGCACGCGACCGCGCCGGGGTGGTAGACAAACTTGCCGGTTTCCTTTTGATAGAGCGAAAACCCCACAATATCGGACGGCAGAACATCCGGTGTAAACTGCACGCGGTTCTGGGTCAGGTCCATGGCGCGGGCAAACGCCTGTGCCAGCGTGGTTTTGCCCACGCCGGGGATATCCTCGATCAGCACATGACCGCGGGCCAGCATCGCCATCATTATTTTCAGCACGACCTCGGGCTTGCCCAGCACGGCCTTGCTCACCTCGGCTGTCACAGCCAGCGCTTTTTCGTTGAAATTCTGCATGGGTCAATCCTTTCTGTGGCCGCGCCAGATCAGCATACAGCCGATGACGGCGGCAATCAGCACAATTCCTGCCCACAGGGCGTTGTTTTCCAGCCAAATCATCCAGTTGGAGTACGCACCGCCCGCATCTTCGCTGCCGCCCTCGTTGGGCAAGGGGCTGATGCTTTCGGGCGCAACCTCCTCCAGCGCGGTCGTGCCGTCGGTTTCCACGGTCACCTGACGCGGCGCAGCGTCCCATGTCTCGTCACACTCGGTCAGATCCTCCGCATGGGTCGCGGGCGCGGCATCGGGGTCATGCTCGGCAATAACCAGATACCGTTGGGTATTTTGGGTGTAGGGGTGGCAGGTCGTCAGGGTCAGCAGGTCGCGTCCCGGCTGTATCAGCACCGCATTTATATCGTCCGGCTGTATAATTTTTAGTTCGCACACGCGGTAGACCAGCGTATCCCACGGTGTTGTCAGCGTGATTTTATCGCCGAGCTGTATCTGCTGCACATTGCGCAGCATCTCCGCGCCGTAGTAGCCGCGGTGCGCGGCGATCACGGTGTTGGTGTTCGCGCCGCCCAGCGGCATCGAGGTCTGCCCCAGCAGCGCACCGCCGCGTGCCATGTTGGCCGTGCTGGCGCCCAAGTAGACAGGCAAATCCAGATTCAGGCGCGGTATCCACAGCGCGGCGATCATATCATCGGGCAGGCCGTAGCCGGTCAGGTCAAAGGCGGGCGTCTCGTAGGCAAAGGGGTCCTTCAAGCCGCTTTGTCCCTCGGCAAAAATCTGCGCATTGTAGGCTTGCAGGGCATCGTACAGTTCGGGGTAAGCGCGGGCAGGCTCGGCGTTGTCTGTGGTTTCGGTCACGGCGGGGGCGGCAGCTTCGGCAGCCTGCACAAATTTTTGTACGGTTTTTGTACTTTGCCGCGCCGCCAGATACTGGCTGACCGTGGGCTGCAGCATAAGCCCAACGCCCAGCAGTATCGCCAGCCATGCAAAAATCTGCAAAAACAGGCGTTTCATCAGTCTTCCTCCTCGCGCTTTTTGCAGCGGTGCAACAGCAGCAGCAAAAGCAGCGCCTCACCGCCGATGACAAGGCTGCCCGTCACGCTGATCCACGGCCATGCGTCCACCATACGCTTGACAACATTGCCGGTGTGCAGTTCTTGATACTGCACGGTCTGCGGCGTGGCGGTCTCCTCGTCCTCTCCATTATACGGCACGCGGGTGCCGCGCACAAGCATACGGTGAGTGTTGATGGCGTAGGGCGTGCAGGTGACCAGCGTGCAGTAGTCCCCGCCGGGGATAATTTCCAGATCCTCGGTGCGTTCCGGCTCCACGACCTTGACCTGATCGACCTGATAGGCCAGCACCTCGTCCATAATGTGCAGGTAAAAGTGGTCGCCCTCGCCCAGCTTGTCCAGATCGGTAAAAAGCACCGCCTCGGCCAGACCGCGGTGGCCGGTCAGCACGCTGTGCGTGCCCGCGCCGCCCAGCGGATAGCTGGACCCCTCCAGATGCCCAACGCCCTTGAGCAGCACATCATCACTGGTGCCCTCATAAATCGGCAGATTGACATCAATTTTCGGGATCGTAATGTAGCCCAGACTCTCGCCCACATCCAACATGTCCACATAGCTTGTGCCGGTGTCGGCGGCCTCGCCCGCAGCATCGCGGTCAATGGCGTTGCCAAGCTGTTCATTGTAGCGGCGCGCGGCCTCCTTGGCGGCGTCAATTTTCTCGGTGTCCATCGTCTGCACGGTATCGTTGTAGCTTTCAATGACCGAGCTTGCGTGACGCTGCGCCACCGCATTGCTGATGACGGGGTACATGGCCACGCCGATGCCCGAAGCGATCATCAGCGCCGCAAAGCCAAGCTTTAATTTGACAGTGGTATCCATAGGAAAGAGCCTTTCTGTAATGGTTTTGGGGGTTATTTTCGCGTAAACGCGCAGGCTTTTAGCAGCGGACGCCCATTCAGCCGTAGGGGGCGGCGTCCCCGACGCCCCATCAAGCCTCCCTTGTCAAAGGGAGGTGGCCGAGCAGAGCGAGGCCGGAGGGATTCTTCGCCGCCGCACCGTCACCGGTTCACCGCTTCGCCCGGCTGTTTCAATTATACTCCCACAACCACCCATAGGGGAAGTACCGTTTCCGGTCCTTCCCCTATGGATTACCCCTCTATTTTGCTTTTGGTCTTAAAGTTGTGCGGCTTACGCACGGTTGTTCTTCTTTTTCAGGCTGAACAGCACGCTCACGCCAGCCAGCACCAGCAGCACACCGATACCGCTGAACAGCAGCGTGCCGAAACCGCCGGTGACAGGCAGGTTGAAGCCCTTGCGGTTGACAACCGTGTAGGTTTTCATAGCTGCATTGTCAAACGCCTCATTCGTAGTATCATATGTGCGCTTAACGAGCTTACCATCCTCATATACACTTTTTTCTGTCCACTTTGCAGCATAGTCGATCGACAGCGTAGCATCAACAGGGTCTTTCAGCAGGTTATAACCCTTAAGCGTCTCTGTCTCAACAAACTTATATGTACCGTTCGGCAAGCCCTTAACGATTGCTTCGCCCGTAGGATTGTTTGTGGGATCAGAATCTTTAGCACCGGAAACGACCGTGGTAATCTTGACCCATTTTTCGGTATCATCACTGGACAGATTCAGCGCCTTCACCGTGGCAGCAGCAACATATTCTTTGGGCACACCGTTAAAGATGATGCCTTTGCTGTCTGCGCTTACCTCATCTGTCGATTCGACCTTTTTATACAGATCAAATTTGACGCCATTCAGCGGCTTTTTATTCTGGTCGACCTTTTTGATGCCCGTCTGGAAAGTATACACAACGCCTTCATCATTGCTTTCGTTGTTTTCCGGGTCTGTCGGATTGCCATCCGCATCCACATTGGTCTTATTGGAATAAGTCAGCTTTGCATTGTTGATGTTACCCTCATTGCCAATAGCTGCGCCATTCAGAAGTTTTGCTGTGTACTCAATCTTGATGACTGCATCTGCATAGTCTGCACCCAAAAGGGTTTTGCCCGTAGCTGTAGACCTAAAATCAAATTCCACGCTGCGCTCACCAGTCGTAGTGCTGCTCTCGTTATTGGTTAGCGTCTTTTTGTAGAACTGCTCACCAAGCTGTTCTTCCGTTCCGCCTTTTTTTGTCACAGTAATCTTAAAATCATCCGAATAAATCAGTTGTTCTGCCTTAACCGTATCTGTAACCTTAAAGGTGTTCAGCTTGTCGATGGTGTTGGGAACCTTAATCGTCAGGGTGTAGGGGACCTTGTCGCCAATGCCATAATCTGCATCATGAGTCGCACTGGTACTACTATCACGCTTGGTGATCTTCTTCTCAAGGTCAGGACGCTCGTTGATGACTTTAACTGCATCTACTTTTGCATTATTTTCCTTAATGCACAGCTGTTTGTCAGTGCTATCATAGTAAACTTCAAATTCATGTGCAGTTGCGGCATCTGCGATATAGCCGTTCACGGCTTCCAGCTCTACAAAGCGGTAGGTTGCAGGGGCGAGACCACCCGTAATGTTAATTACACCGTTAGTGCCCGTTTTAATATAACCATTCGTCGCGGAGTTGCCGCTTACCTGTGCGCTTGTGCCTTCACCAGCACCAAATGTAACTTCCTTGGCGTCCAAATCAACCGGTGTCCAGCTATTACCCGCTTCTTTAATATCCAAGCGGAAAAGCACACCTTCCAGACCAGTGCCATCGTCAGGAGCACCCGCAACGCGGCCAGTCTTAACCAGCTTGACACCGCCATAGGTGGAAACATTCTTCGGCTCCGCAACAACATCGTAATTCCAAGTTTTATTATCATCATTCATCATGGGGATGGAAACGATAAAGTTAGCAGTGTAAGACAAAATCTGGGAAGGAGCCTTCGTCTCCTCGACCATATAGATACCAAGCGGCAGGTTTTCAAACTTTGCTTGGCCATGTGCTGCACCATCCGCTCCAGTAGTAGCAGAGTGCTTTAAACCCTTCGCAGCCAGTTCACTCTTTACAGCGGGGGTAATTTTAGAGCTAATTTGATCGTACAACGCCTTTGAATCAATTTTACCCGTTGTCGGGTCGGTAACTCCTTCAAAGTTTGTAGACACAAGTGCAGATGTTGTCGGGGTATATTTCAGCTCGAAATTACCCTCTGTGTTCAAACCTTGGTCAATAGTTGCCAATTGATAAATAGTGAATTCAACGCCATCCAGTGGTGTGCCCTTCTCGACGGGATTTTTTCCCGCCTGTTCTGTTGTCTGTTCATACTTATTAATCGTCAAAGTACCAGTTGTAATGCTCGGGTCAAATGTACTGGTGCTCGTTGTCCCGTCAGCTGCCATTGCGGGCAGGGCGCAGACGCTCAAGGCCATGACGGCGCTGAGGGCTGCGGTGAGTAAGCGTTTCAGTTTCATCTTGCTTCGTACCTCTTTCTCTTTAAATTTGTTTGTGTAGAGGGGGACCTCGTTATTGACGCCGGCCCCCTTTCTTATTGTAGCGGAACACCAGCACCAGCAGCACAGCCACCAGCGCGGGCAAGCCTATCAAAAGCCACAGGCTGGGTGCATCCGCGCCCGTATGCGGCAACTCAAAGCTTTTGCGGTTGTTGATCGTCAGGGCAATGTTGTACACGCCTGTGGTGGAATCGTACTTCACATTGCCAAAAGGAGCAGCATTGTGCACACATTGTCCACCCGTTGTCAGTTTAAACTCGATGGCATCAGCCAGCAGGGTGTACCCTTCGGCGGTTTTGGTTTCGGTCAGCCGGTAGCTGCCGGGGGACAGATTGTTAAATGTAAGCAAACCTGTTGTTTCTACGGTTGTACCCGCCTCGACACCATTGTTACCAAATGTGGCATCCAAGCTGCCATTATCCAACAGCTTTTCCAGCTTGAACTCCACGCCGCCCAGCTTTGTCTTATTCTCGGCGTCTTGCTTTGTGATGTTCAGGTTATACTTGGCATCTTGCAGTTTGTTGGTCAAAGGCAGCTCCAAGGAGGTTTTACTGTCGTCTGCACAGCTTACTGTGTTCTTGAGAATCGTGTATTTCTTGCCGTCAATCTCAATCACATTGCCCTTAGATCCGCCGTAGAATGGTCCGGCTTCCGTTACACTTTCCAGTACGCGGTAGGTGTAATACTCATGCGTTTCGCCCTTATTGGTTGCATCAAATTTGTCCAAGCCGGTAAACGTTGTGACCCAGCCATCGTACCACGGCTTCAGCATAACGCTCTTATAGCCGTCAACATCTTCCCAACTGCCTTCGTCGCCCGGTGTTTTGGTGCGCTGCAATTTCAGGTAAATGGCGGTGGGCAGGCCGTCTTTAATTACCGTGCCGTCCTGCTTTACCCACTGCTTCGTAACCACTAGGTCGGTCAGCTGGCGCTTTGTATTGACAAACTTTGCTGTTGCTACATTGGCATCGCCCTCCACGACAGAACCGCGCACCCTTTTGCCGTCCTCGGTAATGGCGCAGTCTTTGCCGCCGGTGATGGTCACCGATTGCAGGTTTGTATCCTTGTGCGCATCTTCCGACACAACAAACCGTGTACCTACCGGAATCCTGTCAATTACGACTTCGCCGTACTCTTGACCATCTGTTTGCTTCTTCACTGTACATTCGTACTTTTGTTCCGGAATATCCACGCCGAGGCCTTGGCCGCCGACATCGCTGAACTTGACGGTAAATGTAAATGTTTCATTGAGCAGTGACTCTTTCCCAGCCGCATACTTGCGTATGATCAGCTTGCCGGTCTTGACCTTGTTGGTGAAAACCACCTTCAGCTTGGTCAATTCGTCTTTGTCAGGCGTATCGCTGTAGGAGCGGAAAACAAGCGTATTATCAGTCGGTTTCATAGATATGCTGCTATATTCGTTCTTGATTGGGTTTCCTTTTTTATCGTCTCCTTCAATCACCTTCTCCGTCCGGCCATCTTTCGGGGCAGTGCCTTTAACATTCTCCAGACTTTTGATATCCGGGTCTGTCATCACACGCTCACTCGCACCGCTTACATTTGTCACCGGTGCATCATTTTCGTAGACCGTCCAGAATGTATCATACAGATTCGGATCAACCTGCTCCTTCAGGGCTATGTAGCTGCCGCGGCGGAACTGATCCTTAAAGGTGACCGTTTCACCGTCCTGCAGCAGGAACTGGCCGTCTTCATCCACAACATCCACAACATCCCCATTGCCACGGTCGGAAGAAAACACGGCATATGTCGCGTTTTCCAGATTTCCGCTTGTGGCAGAGCCATAGTCTGGGATGTCGTACTGCTCGGTCGTAAAGCCTGGTTTTATCTGCTCCTTCGGCGCGCTGCGGAATGTAAAGTTTCGCAGGTAAATGCTGCGCGCAAAGTTATCGCCGACTTTGATGCTCTTGAGCTGGTTGTTGAAAGTACCGGCGGTTTCCAGAGAGTTCAGCAGCATCCGTATGGTGTACCACTGCCCCGGATGCAGCGCGGTCGCTGCACCGTAGACATCACTGCTTTGCAGGCCCTTGCCGTTGATACAGCCTTTTTGGTGGTCTTGATTATCCCAAAGCTCCACATACAGGTTGCCCAAGGCGCAGGTATCGGTCGGTTCGCCCTCCACATAGACATCAAAGGTCAGGTATCTGAAGTCTTTTATATTGATTGATGAATCCAGCGGCAGGGTGCCGCGGCGCTGCTCTCGGTGCGCACTGGTTGGGTCATCCCTTGTAGCTGACCACAGCACAGCGAGGTCTCCGGCCTTGCTGTCTGGTGGTTTCGGTGCATAGGTCAGACTGGCGGAGGTGTCAGACGAGCCTTTAGCCTTTTCATAGGTTTCTTTTGGGAGTGCTTTGGTTTCACCCTCTGTGTAAGAAGTAACTTTTGGGACGTAGTGGGTGGCCAGATTCTTGATGTTGAAGGTGAAGATCTTCTGGTTTTGGAAGCTGTCCTTGAACAGATCGTTTACTCCCGTAACATCGACCTTTTTCTCGACCTGCAGTTCGTTGTGGTCGGGGAAGTTGAACGCCACCGCCATGTTGGACTCCCACATGCCGCGCTCCATGTAGAACATGGTCAGGGTGTGGGTGGTGCCTTTGGCGAGGGTGAAGGGACTGCTGTCCTTATTAAGAATATTGCCCTTCTTGTCGAATGTGACTTGCTTGCCGTTGAAGTAGACAGATTTGACATTATCACCAACCTTGTAATCCTCGTAAACCGCACCGCCTGCTTTGTTGGAGCTGACATAGGGGGTTACGGTGTTGGCTTTTCCGTCAGTCGTCTGTCCAAATTCCAGCAGGCCGGACGCTTTACCGTGCGCGCCGCCGACATCCAGCACCAACTGACCGTCAATGTAGACCCACACATCATCGTCACCGGAGAAGAAGAACTTGATGGGGACTTTATCATTGGCATCATTCCCTACTTGAACCATACCGTCATTGGTCAATGTAAAGTCAAATTGCAGCTTCGCACCAAAGCCGTAGTTGTATTGGGATGCACCACCATTGCCAACGCTCTTGTTGAACGGGAAGAAACCGTAGGTGGGTATCTGATTGCCCAATGCGTCCGTTGTTTTTTTCTCATTGTTTCCCGCATCACGGTTTACTGATTTGATGTCAGCGGTGAGGTTTCCGCTTGAATCTTTGGTGGATTTCAGATAATACTTTCTGTTGGCCTTGTTTTGCGTCAGATACAGCGAGGATTTGCTGCTGTCATAGTACCAATATTCAGCGTTTGTTTCTTTGTCGCTTGTGTCATTTGTATTCTTAAAAACAGCACCTTTCGTAAACGGGAAGGAAACATTCTCATACACCTTACCCAGCACGGTCTTAAAGGTGTTTTCGCCTTCCAAAAATTCTTTGTTAAAATGCGGGTCAACAAGATTTGTCGTGCCTTTTAACACCGGCAGGCCGTTTGCATCGCCGGTCGAGGTTTTGTCCTCTACCAGACCTTGGAAGGTTCGGGCGTAACCGGCTTCGTTATCAGCCTTACCGCCATCCTTGTCCAAAACCGAGTTGTTTACGGCCATGAAGGTGTTGTATTGTACAGTTGCGGTGTTCGGATCGCCCCAGCCATACAGACCCATGCCACCAGCAACTTCATCAAAATGCATTCCACGATCGAAATGTGACGCCTGAAAATGTCCGGTGTAAATCGGGTATTGGACTTTACCGTTTGCCGCATAAGCACTGCTGAGGGCGCGGTCAAACTGTTCAAATGTAACATACCAGCGTTGGGAATGGGTTCCAATAGCCTCGTAACTGTCACGGTTAAAGCCGTTCAGCTCGTAGTCAGTGTAGTAGTCATAGAGGGTGCTGGTGATGTACTTTGTGCCCGCCTCTTGGGTGAATGTGTCGCTTGCAATGTCCACAACGGTTTTGGATTTGCCGCTTTCGGCATCGCGGACAGAGTCTTTCTCGCCCCAGTAGCCGTCACGGTAGACAGTGCTGCCTTGCGAAGTGTATGCCGTTGGGTCGCCATCATCGGCAAAGAAGCAGGGATCTTTCAGGTTCGGGGGGATTTCCGCGGTTGTGTACACCACGGTCTTATCGTCTGCCACCGTGCCGCCTATGTCTTCCGTTGCGGAGAATTGCACTGCGGTGAAAGGGCCACCATCAGGAACCACGCAAGACCACAGTTGGCGGTTTGTGCCATCGGTTGTTGTTACCTGTGTCATCGGCTGATTAATGATCTGACTGTTTTCACCCGTCAGGAAGCAGTACATTGTACCGCCTTTGCCCGGCATGGGATTTTGGTGTATATCATTGTCCCCGGTATAAGCGTACGAGGACAATGTTGCATCAAAATAAATGGTTTTGCCATTTGTAAGCAAATCACTGCCTGCGTTTGTCCAAGAGTTTCCAGTAGTTCCGCTTTCGCTATAGACAAAGCAGTTGTTCGCTACCAAATCAACCTTCGTGGTACTATCGCAATCATCTTTGCTGAAATTGTACCGTGTGCTTTCACCGCCTGTCCAAGTAAACTTTACAAACTGCGATTGATTGTTCGGAATTGTGATTTTCTGGTCGGCCATGGTATTAGCCGCTACCGTGCCAATCGTCTGGCTGCCAGTTTCTACAAAAGTACCGTTTTCTTCACCTTTTTTGTAAAATGTAGCGGTAACACCGTCCAGCGTTGTTGCGCTTGCATTTTTGAAGTAAAGCGGCATACCCGCGTAATAGTATTTCCACTCGCTTTCATCGTAAGGGTTGTCTTTAACGGTGGCGCTTCCGCCATCAAACTGAGAGGTTGTAGCATCAAACATTTTTCCGGCAAGCTTATCAATCGTTGTCCAGTTCTTATCGTCTCTATCTTTTCCGCCAAAGGCGAAGAATTGACCTTTCCAATCACCGTTCTTCCAATACTGGAAAAGCAGTCGATAAAATCCACCATTTGGGTAGTCCCCTTGACCTAGCGTAACACTGAAAACCTTGTGCTCTTTTCCCTGACTATCGGTTATTGTCGTACCTGTATCGTCCATGACCCTCTTTAGCTCGCTATTATCTCCCTTGTGGGCAAACAACTGAACCTGATAAGAGTCATTATAGTTGCTGTCAACCGCAAAATAAATGGTTGCCGTATTGGGGATAAAACTCGCCGCTTCCCCCTCATTCGATGCGGTCATTGGTGCAGACCTGTCATCGCTCTCCGTTTCGTCCTCGCTGTAGGTATCCGCTGCGAAGAAGGTTTCTTTCGCGCCAGCTTCGTCTGCAGGGTCTTCTCCGTCATCCGCAGTACCTTCTTCGTCATCCGAGGTATTTTCTTCGGTGAGATTGGTTTTTTCCTCGCCCGAGGCTGTCTTGTCCGCAGCGGCACTGTCAGCCGGGGCGGTATTCTCTGAACCGGTCACGCCCTCGGTAAGGGGCGCGCCTGCGGTTTTGTCTGTTGTGTCGGTGCCGCTTGGAATCGTTCCTGATTCCGGCACAGAAATTTCAGGCTCTGTTTTGCTGCCCTCGTTTGTCGTGTCGGCGTCTTTTTGAATCGTTTCCAAATTCGACACAGAAATATCCGACCCGGTTCCATCAGCACCATTTCCCGTATTGTCATCGTCCGGAATCGTTTCCGAGTTTGAAGCAGAAAAGTCAGTCTCCGTCTCCGCTGCATATACCGGCAGAGCCATGCTTACCAGCAGGCACAGGGCGGCCAGCAGTGCCACTGCACGGTGCAGGATGGAATTTGCCTTCGTCATCTGCCTTGCCTCCTTTTGTATGCGTTCAATACACTTTATTCCGCAGCTTACTGCGGAATAGCAAAGGGTATACACCCTTTCGGCTTATGCTTTCCCCGGCGTCCACGCGCAATCGCTGGCGTATGGGGCGTGGAAAGCATGCTGTATTTGATTTAATTTGTATTCCTTTTTATGGAAAAATTATAGTTCTTTGGTATGAGAATTTCAAGTACCTGCGTTGAATCGTTTCATTTTCGGCAATTTGCTATGTTTCAACCGCATTATATTGTGCATCCTGACGGTTAATGCTGTGCAGCTTTGTAAGATACAGCGCGATTTCTTGCACATCTGCACACTATATGTAGAATTATGTCGATATTTTTGCGCAGATGTTGCGAACCGCAAAGGGCAAGATTTGTTCGGCCGTGTTGGAAAAGGGAAAACACAGGGGTGGCGTCCCCGACACCCCGGGGGCGGCTACCCGTCTGCGGGCGCATATGGAATGCGCCCCTACGGTGTGATGGGCGTCTACCTTATTATATATACATAGAAAAAACACCCCGCCCGGCAGCGTAGGGCTGCGGGCGGGGTGGCTCGGGTGCTTATTTACTTCAGATCAGACCCATGAGGCTGGGCAGACCAAGGGAGAGCGCCGGGATATAGGTGACTGCCAGCAGGGCGGCAACCAGTGCCACAAAGTAGGGGATCAGTTTGGAGGTCACCTGCTCAATGGAGACATGGCCGATGCCGCAGCCGACAAACAGGACAGAGCCGACCGGCGGGGTGATGTTGCCCAGGCACATGTTGAAGATCAGCATAACGCCGAACTGAATCTCGGTCATGCCGAAGCTGATGGCGATGGGCAGGAAAATCGGGGTGAAGATCAGGATGGCCGGGGTGATGTCCATGAACATGCCAATGACCAGCAGAATAATATTCATCAGCAGGAAGATGATATACTTGTTGTCGGTCAGGCTCATCAGGCCGTTGGAGATGGCGGCCGGGATGCCGGAGTACGCCATGACGAAGGACATGGCAGAGGAAGCGGAAATCAGGAACAGGATGATGCCGCTCGTCTTGGCGGAGTTGAGCAGGATACCAAGGAAGCCCTTGAAGTCGATGCTCTTATAGATGATGGAGAGAATCAGGCAGTACAGAACCGCGATGCCTGCGCCCTCGGTGGCGGTAAAGACACCGGAGACGATGCCGCCGATGACGATGACGATGAGCAGCAGGGACGGAACCGCGTCCCAGACGGTTTTCAGCACGCTCTGGCTGCGGTCAAAGCCGGTGGCCTTCATGCCGGCCTTTTTTGCGCCGATGAACGCAACGATCATGCAGCACAGGCCCATCAGGATGCCGGGGATGTAGCCGGCCATGAACAGGGTGGAGATGGACACACCGCCCGCAACGGTGGAGTAAACGATGAAGGCGGAGGTCGGGGGAATCAGCAGACCCGTGGGGGCCGAGGCAATGTTGGCAGCGGCGGAGTAGGCGGGGTCGTAGCCGTTTTCCTCCTCAATAGGGCTGATGCAGCCGCCCATGGCGGACGCAGCGGCAACAGAGGAGCCGGACAGTGCGCCGAACAGCATGTTGCCGAGGATGTTCGCCTGTGCCATCGAGCCGGGAATCTTGCCGACAAACAGCTGTGCAAAGTTGACAAGGCGCTTGGCGATACCGCCGTTGTTCATGATGTTGCCGGCCAGAATAAACAGCGGCACAGCCAGCAGAGAGAACGACTCAACACCGGAGTTCATCTTCTGCATCGTGATAAAGGTGATCTGATCCCAGGACAGGGTAGACATGGCCGTCACGATAGAGGATGCCACAATGCTGATGGAGATGGGCACGCCGAGGAACAGCAGCACGCCGAACACAGCGAAAAGGATAACGGTGGTCATGGTGATACTCATTTGTCTGCACCCTCCTTGGATTCTACTTTTTCGCCGGTGATGTCCTCATAGATGTTGATGATCTGCGCAATCACAATGAACACGCCGGAAATCGGGGCGATGGCGTAAACCAGACTGCGGGGGATGCCCAGCAGCGCCGAGAACTCGCGGCTGGCGGAAACAGCCAGCTTAAAGCCGCCGATCGTGAAAACGAAGATCGCCATCAGGAGGATCAGGCCGTCAATGGCCACCAGCAGGGCGGTGTGCGCCTTGCCGGTGAACTTGTCGCGGACGAGGGTCAGCGACATATGCTCACGGGTGGAGAAGGCGTAGGCCGCGCCGATGAAACCGGTCCAGATCAGGCTGTAGCGGACAAGCTCCTCGGTAAAGGCTACGGGGCTGTTGAGCACATAGCGGGAGAATACCTGAATAAGCACCAGAATGGTCATGAAGGAAAGCAGAATCGCACAGGCGATGCTCAGGATCTTATCCATCCAAAATTTAATCGTTGCAAAGGTGTTTTTCATGGCTTACTCCTCCCCTCTTGCCTTTTCAATGGTATCCATCAGCGTCTTGACGCCGGGATACTCTTCTTCGTAGGCTTCGATCATGGGCTGGGTGGCCTCGCGGAAGGCCTCCTTATCGACATCATAGACGAACTCCACGCCCATCGTTTCCTGTGCCTCCTTGACAGCCTCCTCGACTGCGGTGTCCCACATGACCTTGTGGGCATCGGTGGAGTCGTGGGCAGCCTCAAGAAGAATCTGCTGATCCTCCGGGCTGATGGTCTTCCAGACCTTTTCGCTCATGATCAGCACATCGGGGATCATGGCGTGCTGATCGACCGAGTAGACCTTGCAGACCTCACCGTGCTTGCCGGTGGTCAGGGCGGTCTCGTTGTTCTCGGTGCCATCGATGATGCCGGTCTGCAGCGAGGTATAGACATCGCCGTAGGACATGGCAACGGGGATACCGCCGAGGTAGCTCATCATATCGGTCTGGCTCTTCATATCCTGCACGCGGATCTTCAGGCCCTTGAGGTCTGCCGGGGTGCGGATGGCCTTATCCTTCGTGTAGAAGGAGCGGGCGCCGGAGGTGTAGTAGGTCAGCGTGACAAAGCCGTCCTCGCCAGTCGAGAGGAAAAAGTCCTGCATCTCCTGCGAGTCCATGACATGGTAGAAATCCTCCGTGTCATTAAAAATGTAGGGCAGGCCGAAGGCGTTGTAGGCCTCATTGTAGGTGGCAAGGCCGGGGGCGGAGACCTTCGTCATGGCGATAACACCCGCCTGCAGCTGCTCAAGGTTCTCGTTCTCGCTGCCAAGCTGGCCGTTGGGGAAGATCTTGACCTGAATGCGGCCATCGGTCTTTTCGTTGACCTCCTCCGCAAACTGGGTCATAGCGATATGGACGGTGTGGGTCTCCGACAGGCCGTGGGCCAGCGTAAGAACCAGCGGATTCTCGGCGCTGTAGCCTGCATCGGCCGTGGAGGCGGATGCGCCGCAGCCGGTCAGCAGACCGATCCCCAGCACAGCCGCAGCACCCAAAGCTGCGATTTTCTTGAACATGGTATCTCTCCTTCTGATATATGTGGTCATTGCGGGCAGGTTCGGCGGAGAATCCCCCAGTCCGCTTCGCGGACAGCCCCCTTTGACAAGGGGGCCTTTAAAGCCTCCCTTGTCAAAGGGAGGTGGCCGAGCGAAGCGAGGGCGGAGGGATTCCTCACCGCCGCCTCCCCCTTACATTCCAATCAAATCAAACTGCTCGAAGGATACGAGCACCTCATGATCCTGCTTGGGGTTGGGATACTTGATCTGCACACTCTTGAGGCGCTGGCTGTAGTACCAGCCGCTCTCGGCTTCCTCGAACTTGCGGCGATGCAGGAAGTGTGGCAGCTCCTTGCCGTCGACCTGCACATAGAACGGGGACTTCTCGCGGTGGATCATATCGAGGCACATGCTCTCGACGGCGGTCTCGTAGCTGCCCTCATTCGTGAAGGTCACGACGGTCTTGACGCCTGCCTTGACGGCGATCTTCGTCTTGAGATACGCGCCCTTGCGGTAATCGTTCGTGCGGCCGTCATCCTCATACAGCGTGAACTCGGAATCTACATCGGGGGCCATCAGGATGTCCAGCGCCGTGGTCTTTTCGGTCATCAGGTTATGCAGGGCGTTGCCGCTCATCGGGATGATGGCACCGCTGCGCACAAACAGCGGAATGCTGGCAATGTCGACCGGCACCTCAACGGTCTGGCCGGGGGCGTATTCCTCGCGGGTGTAGAAGTCGTAGAACCGCTCGTTCTCGTTTTCGGTCTTGGGCAGGTAGACCGGGCGAACGGTCTGGCCCTTCTCGACAACATTGGCCACCAGCAGAGAATCACCGAACATGAAATCGACACCCTCATCGTAGGTTGCGGGGTCATTCTGGAACACCGCGAAGGTGGGCTGCCAGATGGGCAGGCCGTTCTCATGCGCGCGCTCCATCAACGAGTAGAGCGTCGGGCTGAGCTTGTAGCGGAAGTCGATGGCCTCCTTGATGTACTGCTTTTTGTCGCTGTACATCCAAGGCTCGGTAACGGTGTTGTCGGTGTTGGTCGAATGGATGGAGAAGCGCGGCTGGAAGATGCCGTTCTGCACCCAGCGCACAAACAGCTCACCCTCCGGCGCGGGGCCGAAGAAGCCGCCGATGTCGCAGCCGTGGTTGGAAACGCCGCAGAGCGCCATGCCCAAGATCGTAGCAATGTTGTATTTCAGGGTATCCCAGCAGGTCAGGTTGTCGCCGGCCCAGACCTGTGCATACCGCTGGATACCGGCGTGACCGGAACGGCAGACAGAGAAGGGACGGCAGTCGGGGTCATATTCCTCGATGGCCTCATTGGACAGCTGGCACATAAGGTTGCTCATGACCGGCTTCATCGTGCCGATCGTGCTGCCCTTACCCTCAAAATAGACCTTGGCGTCCTTATCAACAAGGGAATCATACTCGCAGTTGTCGTTCCAGATGGAGCGGCAGCCGTACTTGAGCAGCGCGTCCTTGATGTACTGCTTCCAGTGCAGGCGGGTGGATTCCTTCGTGTAGTCTACAAAGAGGCCGGGGCCGCCCCACCAGGTACCGACAGCCAGACCGTCGAGGCCCGCGTTGTCATCGGAGGCGGGCAGGAACATGCCCTTTTCCTTCATCTCGTCCAGCAGCGGGTGAACCAGCAGCATGCCGGGCTTGATGTTGGGCGAAACGACAATGCCGCGCTTTTCCATCTGGGCGAACCAGTCTGCCGGGTCCTTGAAGCGCTTGTGGTTCCATGTGAAGGTGCAGCGCTTGATGCCCTCGGCCGTCTCGACTGCGCAATAACCGCTGGAAAGCTGGAACCCGTCTGCGGGGATGCCCTCCTCGCGGGTGGTGTCGATGAAATCCAGCACCGCGTCATCGCTGTTCTCGGGCAGTTCGGGGTAATACATCGAACTGCCGAGGTAGCCGAGCGCAGCCTTCGGCAGCATGACGCTCTTACCGGTCAGGTCGGTGTAGCGCTCGATGATCTCGCGGATGGACGGGCCTGCGATCAGGAACAGATCAATATCGCCCGCATCGGTGCGGTAGGACGAGTAGCGATGCCAGTAGTTGCGCTTTTCGCGCCCCATGTTGAAATCACACTCGGCCGTGTTGTGGTAGAAGTAACCGACCGCCTGTTTTGTGCCGCGGTTCAGCCGGATATAAAAAGGAATGTGCTTGTAGAGAGAGTCGGTCTCCTTGGCGTTGTAGCCCATCGCATCGCCGGGGGCCATATTCATGTATTTCTCGGCCTTGTTGATCTCGCCGGACTTCTCACCGAAGCCGTAGAAGCAGTCGTCAGCCTCGATCTGGCTGGCATGGATGCGGCGGCGGTTGCTGTCCTCGCGGTAGGCAAGGTCAGGAATGTCGGCGTGCAGCAGGCTGCCGTCCTTGTCGTAGACCATGATGCGGAAGGGTTCCTTCTCGATCACGACCTTCAGGCGCTCGCCCTGAATCACAGCCTGCTTTTCGCCATCGGTCAAAACGGCGGCAGCAGGCTCTACGCGCTTGCGGCAGCCCTGCATCAGGGCATCGGTGCGGGACTCCCATGCGGTCATCGTCAGGCTGTAGGAGGCCTCGTCCCAGTCGCCGTCAAAGCCGGCGCGGATGCGCAGGATGTCATCGGTCAAAAACCAGATGCGCAGCTCCACAGCGTTGGTTGCAACGGAATAGTAACTGCCGCAGTCCTTGACAGCACCGCCGGTGTAGCACACTTTCATAGATTTTCCCCTTTCTTCTTTTGCGTTGGTCAAGTGGAAAAAGCGTTTGTTTCGGCATGATTTGTGCAATCCTCACAAATTCGTACGCTTGTTTTTGTGATAATTGCTACTGTTGCCTTATTTCGTCATTATAATATCAAATATACGGCTAAATATCTCTGCTTTTTGTAGCGCAAATATCGCAAAATGTGATATAATCGTCTTAAGGACAAAATTCGTGGGGAGGCCTGCGCCATGATCATACAAAAAGTACCGCATTATGTAGATTCTCTTCTCACGCAGGAGAAGGCCAGCTCCGCCTTGCAGGGCGGCGATGTCGAGGTAGCATGGTACACCAACCAGCTCAACAGCCAGTCGGTCGTACACTCGCACCCCTACTATGAGCTGATCCTGCCGGTATCGGGCAGCAGCGTGCGGTATTCCATCGGCGGCAGCGTCTACGACCTGCACTTGGGGGAGCTGATCCTCTTTCCCGGGGAGATGTTCCATTCCGGCAAGTTCAACATCACGGCGGACACCTCTGAACGGCTTGTCGTGCAGATCGCGCCCGACATCTGGGACCGCGCCTGGGTGCAGAGCGGGCTGACCGACCGTTTATGGCAGGGCGAGCCTGTCATACTTGACGCCGACTCGGTCATACGGTGGGATTTCCGCGGTCTGCTGGAGCGAATGGCACAGACCGTCTATCTGGATGAGCCGATCCGTTCGGCGGTCCAGTGCTGTGAGGTGACCGAGCTGATTTTGCTGTTCTGCCATGTGATCCACGGCCGCCGCGCCGCGCCGCCGCCCTCCGCCACAAGCCTGCTGGTTGCCAAGGCGGTTGCCTACCTGCAGGCGAACTACACAGACCCCCAGCTGAATGTTGCGCAGCTGGCGCGCTACACCTACACCAGCCGGGAGCATCTTTCCCGCGTGTTCAAGGAATACACCCTCGAGAGCGTCCACGGCTATCTGACCAACCTGCGGATGCAGCACTGCCGCAACGCCCTTGCCGCCGGCATGAGTGTGCTGGACGCCTGCTCCGCCAGCGGCTTTACAAATTACAGCAGCTTTGTAAAGAGCTTCCGCGCTCTCTACGGCATCACCCCGACCGAATACCGTGCCCAGCTCCGCATTCCGGCGGCAAAGGAATAAGCGGAAGCCCATAAAGCAACGCCCCCGGCAGCTTATGTTTGTGCTTCAACATAAGCTGCCGGAGGCGTTTGTATTTTGCAGCGCTATCCAAGCTTTTCACTCCATCGGCAGGCTGATGACCGTCTTTGCGCCCTGCGGGATATTCTGCGCAAATTCTGCTTTTCCGCCGTGCGCGATGGCGATCTGCTCCACCACATGCAGGCCAAGGATGTGCGGAGCATTTTCGCAGGGCTCAGGGGCATTCATAGCCGCCAGCACAGCAGGTGGGTAGCCGCAGCCGTCATCGGCCACTGTCAGGCAAAAGCAGCCCCCCGCCGCTTCGGTGCGCACGGTGATGCCCACCCGGCCGGGATTGTGGCGGATGCTGTTGTTCAATAGATTCTCAAGCAATCGTTCCAGCAGGGCGCGGTCTGCGCAAAGCATTGCCTGCTCGCTCTGCTCTGATTGCTCCAGCGCAATCTCACACTTTTTTTCCTGCGCGTTCTCGCAAAATTGCGCCACCAACGCGCGGAACAGCGGCCCCGCCCGGAGGCTCTTTCTGCGCAGCGGCTGTGCGCCGTATTCCAACTTGCTGGTCAGGTTCAGATCATCTATGAGAGTGCGGAGCTTTTCGCACTGGGTTCGTATGCCGGTCGCCTTCCGCCGGGAGGCCGCCGGCGTTTCTGCGTCCCGCTCCAGCTGCTCCGCCCAGCCCATGATCAGGGCCAGCGGGGTGCGCACATCGTGGCTGACCCCTGCGATCCATTGGGTGCGGGCATTGTCCCGCCGGGCGAGCATCTCGTTTTTGGCCTGCAGCTGGGCGCCGGTCCGGTTCAGCTTTTCCGCCAGTTCCCCTGCAAAGCCATTGGTAGGCAGCTGGACGCTCTGCCCCTGTGCCAGCGCATCCAGACCGTTTGCTACGGTCTCCAGCCGCTTTGCCCCCCGCCAGCTCAGCCAAAGGCAAAGCGCCAGCCCCAGCAGCAGCAATCCCAGCGCTGCCGCCGGGAGGATTCCGGCCATGTTCAGCACAAGCTCCGGCGAGCTGTACACGCTGTACCGCCAAAGGCTCCCCCTGGGCAGACCTATAACAAACAGACCGTAGGGTTCTTCCCAGCAGAACACCGGGTAATCCGCCAGATACCAGCGGGCAAACCGGGCAATTTCGCCGGCCGTATAGGTGTGGTTCAGTTCCTTCGGCAGCTCGTAGCTCCACCGGACAGCGCCGGCATCATCCAGCACCATGGCCCATGCATAGCCGTCCATCCATTCCTGCGGCGTGTGCGCTGCCCCCAGTGCCAGCCCGTCTGCCGTTTCCAACATAGCATCTGCAATTTCGCTGGAGGCGTATTCCCGCTGCGGCAGACGGCGGCCCTCCTGCCAGCCCAGCCACCCCAGCAGGGCCACGCCGGAAAACAGCAGCAAAAGCACAACGCCCACAGCGGCCAGCACATACCGCCGGATCAGCCGTGCAAAGGTTTTCAAGGCTCTCCCTCCTTTGTCAGCTTATAGCCGATGCCCCGCACCGTGCGCAGGAACCGCGGCGCACCGGGCTCGGTTTCCAGCTTTTCCCGCAGATGCCGAATGTGTACGCCCAGACTGTTCTCATAGCCATAATAATCCGCACCCCAGACAGCATCGCAGATGGCATCATAGGTCACGATATGCCCCCGGTTTTCTGCCAGCTTGCGCAGCAGGGCCAGCTCGGTAGCCGTCAGCGCCAATGTTTTTCCGTCGGGCAGGCTGACAACGGCATCGTTCAGGTCTACGCTGCGCGGCCCAAGCTGCAATACCGTTGGTTTTGCCGCTGACAATTCCGCCCGGTAAGCCCGCTGCAGAATATGCTGCACCCGCAGCAACAGCTCCTGCATCAAAAAGGGCTTTGTCAGGTAATCGTCCGCCCCCAGCCCCAGCCCGAACAGCCGGTCTGCATCCGCATCCCGTGCTGATAGAAATAACGCCGGCACATCCGCTTTGGCCCGCAGCGCACGGAATAAAGAAAACCCGTCCCCATCCGGCAGGTTGATGTCCAAGATCATCAGCTCCGGCTGCCCGGCCGCAAAGGCGGCGCGTGCGCCCCCGCAGCTTTGTGCTGTGCGGATCTTCCCATAGCCTGCGCCGCGCAGCTGCTCACACAGCAGTGCCAGCAGATCGGCGTTGTCATCCACAATCAGGATTTTCGCATCATAAATGGTGTTCACAAGGCGTTTCCTCCTTTTCCCTCCCTACTATACCACAATTTTTGCGCCGCAAAAGAGAACGCCCGTAAATTTAAGCGCAAATTAAGCTATCCTTCCGGCAGGATTAAGATGACGGGTGTATTCTGGCAGCATTCCGAAAGGATCGTGAATGTGAAAGGAGAACCTTGTATGAAACCTGTGATTGAGACCCATGCCCTTTGCAAAAGCTATCACGGCCGCCTTGTAGTGGATCATCTGGATCTGTGCGTCCCGGAGGGCTGCGTCTATGGCTTTTTAGGCCCCAACGGGGCGGGAAAATCCACCACAATGAAGATGCTGCTGGGCCTTGTGCATCCCACCAGCGGCAGCGTGGCGCTGCTGGGGCAGCCCATGAACGAGAAAAACCGTATCCCGCTGCTGCGGCAGACCGGCAGCCTGATCGAATCGCCCTCCGGCTACCTGCACCTGACTGCGCGGGAAAATCTGGCCATCGTTGCCGATCTGAAGGGCGTTGACCGCAGGGATACCCGCCGGGTGCTGGACATCGTACATCTGACTAAGGACGCCGACCGGAAGGTAGGGCAGTATTCCCTGGGCATGAAGCAGCGCCTCGGCATCGCTATGGCCCTATTGGGCAGCCCCAGGCTGCTGATTTTGGACGAGCCCACAAACGGTCTGGACCCGGCGGGTATTCAGGAGATGCGCAGTCTGATCGCTTCCATGCCCCAGACCACCGGCGCCACCGTTTTGATCTCCAGCCATCTGCTGGGCGAGATCGAGCAGATGGTGGATCAGGTCGGCATCCTGAGTCACGGCAAGCTGCTGTTCGAGGGTTCGCTGCAGCAGCTGCAAAAGCACAGCCGGGGCGGCACCCTGCTGCGGGTGCTGACAGTCCCCAAGGCTCTTGCCGTGTTGCAGCAGCAGGGGGTGACGGCCGCAAGGCTGACCGACCAGCCGGACACGCTGCAGCTTCCCCCGCTGCGGGATGAAGCACTGGCCGCGCTGATCCGCACCCTTGCCGAAAGCGGTGCCGGTGTCGTTGGGCTGACTGCACAGACCAAGAGCCTTGAGGACATCTTCCTCAGCCTGACCCAAAGCAGCGGGGAGGTGGCGTAACATGACAGCCTTTTTTACGGAACTGCAAAAGGCCCGCCGCCGGCACGACCTTGCCCTCTGCCTGCTGATTCCCGGCATTGTCGTGCTGTGGGTGGGCGGCCTTGCTCCGACAGACCCGGAGGAGCTGGCCAACGGCTACAGTGCCCTGCTCTACAGCCTGCCGGTCATCGAGGCGATTCTGATGCCGGTGATGATGGCGGTACTGGCCTCCCGGCTGTGGGATATGGAGATAAAGGGCAATACCCCCAAGCTGCTCTACACTTTGCAGAGCCGCCGAAGCCTGTTTGCGGGCAAGGCAGTCTTTGGGGTGCTGGAGGTGCTGCTGGTCACGGTGTTGGAGCTGGTCTGTGTACCGGTGCTGGGGCGCGTCCACGGCTACACCGAGGTCTTTCCTGCGGGGCAGCTGGCCTATCTGTTCGTCTGCACACTGGCCGTGGATTGTATGCTTTTCTTCGGCGAGTTTCTGCTGATGCTGTGGGTCGGCAATCCCCTTCCGGCGCTCTGCGTAGGTATTGTGGGGGCGCTGGTCGGGTTGTTCTCTGCCTTTATGCCGCCCATTGCCAGTTATTTTGTGCCCTTTGGGTACTACATTCCTCTGAGCGCCTACGAAGTGGCAAACTGGGACAAGGCCACCCACACCGTCACCTACGGCACCCGCCCCTTCAACTGGGGGCTGCTGGCCTTTACCCTTGCGCTGGGCGCAGTGCTGTTTGCCCTTGCGTGGCGCAAGGTACAGGATGAGGAGGTATAAATCTATGCTGAAACGCTGTATTCTTGCGGAGAACCGCAAACTCCACGCATCCCCCATCTGGGTAATGTTCTTTGCGCTTCCCCTTCTTTCCGCCACCTACGGCACCTTCAATTATCTGCAGAATCTTGAGATCCTCACCGATGGCTGGTACAGCCTGTGGACCCAGCACACCCTGTTTTATTCCATGCTCTTTTTCCCCGCCATGGTCGCCACCTATGCTGCCTACTTGTGGCGGCTGGAGCATCTGGGGCACAACTGGAACCTCATCATGGCAAGCCCTGTGCCGCCGCTGGACCTGTTTACCGCAAAGTTTGCGGTGGTGGCAAAGCTGGCATTGCTGACCCACAGCTTTGTATTTGCGCTGTTTGTGTTCTGCGGTAAGGTATTTGCGCGGCTGCCCGGGCTGCCGCCGGTCACCTTGCCGCTCTATCTGCTGCGCGGCCTGCTGGGCGCACTGGCCGTCATTGCAGCACAGCTGGTGCTGGCCATGGTCATACGCAGCTTTGCAGTGCCCATCTTTCTGGGCCTGCTGGGCGGCATTACCGGCATCTTTATCAGCTCCAAAGGCTTTGAACTCCTGTGGCCCTATTCCCTGATGCAACTCGGAATGAACTCCAACAAAAGCGCGGATACTCTGGCCGGAAGCTATGCACCGTTCGCCTTGAGCTGCCTGTTCTGGCTGGCTGTGATGTTCGCGCTGGCATGGCTGCTGCTGCGCCGGCAGGATGTGCGCGCATAAACTGCCCGCGCACCGCTTTTTTATTGCTTTTTTCGATTTCCTATTGACAAGTTAGTTTGTTTAGACTAATATAGTCTATGCTAACTGTTAGCACTTACTAACTTTGTGAAAGGAGATCGGACTCATGGCAGACCAGCCCCGGCAGTTGACCGCCCCGCCGCACGCTGCAGCGCACCTGCTGCAATATCACGATTTGATCGAGAGCATTGTCTCCGCGCTGGATGCCCGCGATACCTATACCGCCAGCCATTCCAACCGCGTTGCAGATATGGTCCTCGTGCTTGCAGCCGCACTGGGGCTGGACCCGGACGAGACCGCGCTTATCCACATAGCCGCCCATCTGCACGACATTGGGAAAATCGCCGTGCCGGACGCCGTGCTGCGCAAGACCGGGCCGCTGACCGCCGATGAATGGCAGGAGATGCGCCGCCACCCCGTCACAGGCTATAATATCCTGCGCAGAGTCGCGGATTTTCAGGATATTGCCGTGCTGGTCCTGCATCATCATGAGCGTTGGGACGGCCGCGGCTACCCCGATGGCTTATCCGGGACCGATATCCCTTTAGGCTCGCGCATTATCGCTGTGGCGGACTCGATCGACGCCATGATGAGCAGCCGCAGCTACCGCACCGCGATGACCGGCGCGGCATGCCGCTGCGAGATCGAGAAAAACAGCGGCATCATGTACGATCCCCGCGTGGCAAGTGCCGCGCTGGCGCACTGGGATACCCTGATCAGCCGCTATGCCGCCGATACGCCCCGCACCCCCTATTTTGACCGGCTTATGCTGGAGCGCACCCGTCAAGCGCACGACTATCTGGTTGCCCATCAGGACAGCCGCATCACCCTTGCAGAGCTGGCGGCTAAGTTTCATCTCTCCCAAAGCTCCCTGAAGCTTTGCTTCAAGGCGCTCTATGGGGTGCCGGTGGCTGGTTATCTTCGCACTGTGCGGATGGACACAGCCGCGCGGCTGCTGCAGGAGAGCGATCTGCCTGTAGCGGAGATCGCGCACCGTGTCGGCTATGAGGACCCCAGCCGCTTTTCCGCTGCCTTCCGCCGCCATACCGGCCGCCGCCCCACAGAGCTGCGCCGCGTTGCCTGCCCGTGCGCTGAATAAAATCCAAATTGCACGATTCCTGTCTTTTTTACCTACCATTCAGATGGGCAAGCGTTGTAAAATAATTAGTAAACCTTCTGGGTTTATTTGTAAAATCCAGACCGTATACCGTATTAGGATAGTAAAGGGGAAATGAGTTATGAATTGGGCAAAGATCGGTCTGTTCGCAGGCGGCGCACTGTTCGGCTCCGCCGGTATTGAGATTTTGACCAGCAAGGATGCAAAGAAGCTGTACACCCAGTGTACCGCTGCCGTGCTGCGCATGAAGGATCAGGTCATGAAGACCGCCACCTCTCTGCAGGAGAACTGCGGCGATATTCTGGCCGACGCCAAGGAGATCAACGAGCAGCGCAACGCCGATGACGATGCCGTGATCGAGGACGCCGCTGACGAGAAGGCCGAGTAAGCTATGACGACTCGGCCGCAAGTCGGCTGCAGCCGTTACACCTCTGCTTTGATTTGCCGGTTTTTGCCGGTTACTGCAAAGGCTTTTCCCACTCGCGGAGAAGCCTTTTTATTGTTGGGAGCATAATTATAATGAAATGGAACATTCTGCATGAGAGCCGCGGGCGCATCCGCCTGCATCTCAACAAGCCGCGGCTTTCCATGGCCGAGGCCGACCAGCTGCAGGCTTACCTTGCCGATCTGCCCGGCGTGCGCGTTGCCGTTGTGTATGAGCGCACCTGTGACGCCGTCATCACCTACACGGGTGCCCGCACCGATGTACTGCACGGTGCAGCCGCCTTCCGCTTTGATGTGCAGGCCCTGACCGAGGTATCCGCCAACAGCCCGCGCGCCGTAAACCATGAGTATCAGGAAAAGCTCGTCAATCTGACGCTTTTCCACTTTGCGCGCAAGCTGTTCCTGCCTGCACCGATACGCTTTGCCTACACGGCGGTATGCAGTGTGCGCTACCTTTGGCACGGTCTGCGCTGCCTGCTGCACCGCAGACTGGAGGTCGAGGTGCTGGACGCACTGTCCATCGGGGTATCTATGCTGCGGGGGGACTTTTCCACCGCAGGCTCGGTCATGTTCCTGCTGCGGCTGGGTGAGCTGCTGGAGGAATGGACCCGCAAAAAGTCGCTGGGCGACCTGGCCCACTGCATGTCGCTGAATGTGGACCGCGTCTGGCAGCTTACCGCCGAGGGCGAGGTCCTTGTCCCGATTTCGCAGATCCGCACCGGGGATGCTATTATCGTGCATACCGGCAGCGTGATCCCGCTGGATGGCAGAGTGCTGGACGGTGAGGCCAGCGTCAACCAGGCCTCGCTGACCGGCGAGGCCGAGCCGGTGCGCAAGGCGGCCGGTGCTGTTGTCTATGCAGGCACCGTTGTGGAGGAGGGCCAGATCACCCTGACCGTTGAACAGCAGGCTGGCAGCGGCCGCTATGACCAGATCGTCCGGATGATCGAAAACTCCGAAAAGCTGAAATCTGCCAGCGAGACCCGCGCCGCAGCGCTGGCCGATAAGCTGGTGCCCTACAGCCTGCTGGGCACGGCCGTCACCTATGCGCTTACCCGCAACGCAACGCGCGCTATCTCGATTTTGATGGTAGACTTCTCCTGCGCGCTGAAGCTCTCGATGCCGCTGGCGGTGCTGTCCGCCATGCGGGAGTGCGGCAGCTACCACATCACAGTCAAGGGCGGCAAGTATCTTGAGGCACTGGCCAACGCCGACACCATTGTTTTTGACAAGACCGGCACGCTGACCCATGCCACCCCGACCGTTGTGCAGATCGTGCCGTTCGGCACCCGCACAGAGGACGATGTCCTTGGCATTGCCGCCTGCCTGGAGGAGCATTATCCCCACTCGATGGCAAACGCCGTTGTGCAGGCTGCTTCCGCAAGGGGCATCCGCCATGATGAAATGCACAGCGAGGTGCAGTATGTCGTAGCGCACGGCATTGCCAGCACCATCGGCGGCGAGAAGGCCGTCATCGGCAGCCAGCACTTTGTCTTTGAGGATGAGGGCTGCTATATCCCGACGGCTGAGACCGCTAAATTTGATGCCCTGCCGCCGGAGTATTCCCACCTGTATCTTGCCATCGGCGGGGTGCTGGCCGGCGTCATCTGCATTGCCGACCCCCTGCGCGCGGAGGCCGCCGAGGTGCTTTGCCAGCTGCGCGGCCTTGGCATACAAAAAGCGGTCATGATGACCGGCGACAACGACCGCACGGCCTCCGTCATCGCAAAGCAGGTCGGTGTGGATGCCTACTATGCCGAGGTCCTGCCTGAGGATAAGGCCCGCTTTGTCGATGCCGAAAAGGCCGCCGGCCGCACCGTCATCATGCTGGGGGACGGCATCAACGACTCCCCGGCCCTGTCTGCTGCTGATGTCGGCATTGCGATCAGTGACGGCGCCGCCATTGCGCGCGAGATCGCAGACATCACGATTGCCGCCGACAGCCTGCGGGAACTGGTGACCCTGAAAGCCATCGCCAACGGTCTGCAGCACCGCACCCGCGCCAACTACCGCTTTATCATGAGCTTCAACAGCATGCTGATCGTGCTGGGCGCCATGGGCATTCTGCCGCCTGCGACCTCCGCGCTGCTGCACAATGCCTCCACCTTGGGCGTCAGCCTGAAGAGCATGACAAACCTGCTTACTTAACGAATACCCGGCTGCATCCCGGCTGCCCAGCAGCCGGGATGTTTCTTTTCCGCCTTACCCCATGTAAAAAACTGGTATAAGCGCCATAAAAATCCTTGCAATCAATGTGTCTAAGTGATAAACTTATAACATTCTTTCATAATAATCGAGGGAAAGCGATACAAAAAGCTGAAGGGGAAAATTCAGATGATGAACAACCATTTCCGGTGCATGGCACTTCGGGGGCTGAGCCTTTTCACCGCAGCGGCCCTGCTTACCGCCTGTGCTGCCAGTCAAGCCGCTGCACCTGCCGCCAGTGAGTCCACGGCAGATGAGGCTGTCACCTTTATGGCACCATACCTGAATGTCGAGGCCTTTATCGACAAGGTCCACAGCATCTACCCGGAAGTGAATATCGAGATCGTTCCCTACAGCGGTGACAACACGACCTCCTGCATCCAAAATATGATCGAGGCCCATGACCTGCCGGACATCTGCACCGTCACGGTCTATAACCCGATGACCGATGACATGAGCGACCAGCTCATCGACCTTGCGGGCTATGATTTCACCGACAATTACATTGAATCCCGCCTGCAGGAGGTCACGGACAACGGTGCCATTTATCTGCTGCCCTCGGTCTTCAACTGCTACGGCATCACCTACAACAAGACCCTGCTGCAGCAAAACGGCTGGACAGTACCCACCAGCTTTGCTGAGCTGGAGCAGCTTGCCGAAAAGGCTGAGGCTGCAGGTGTGGCGCTTTGCCTGCCGCAGAGCCAGTACCCCGGCTATGGGTTCCAGTATATGTGCAATATTGCCGATGCAGACTTTCTCGGCACGCTGGACGGCAAACGCTGGCAGAAGGATTACCTGTCCGGCAAGGCCAATGTCAGCGGCACACCGGGTATGATGCAGGCGATGGCGTATATCCAGAAATGGCGGGACATCGGTATGCTGAATGGTGACGGCGACCCCACCAGCGACGAGGTGACCCGCCAGCGAATGATCAACGGCGATGCCCTGTTTTTGCTGGGCAGCACCAACGGCATTGTGGAGGCAGACGGCACCCGCGACAAGTTCGGCCTGATGCCCTACCTTTCCGAGGACGGCAGCCAGAATGTCTTTGTGCTGAGCGTGAACCGCTATTTCGGCCTGAACAAGCGGCTGGAGCAGAACCCCCAAAAGCTGGAGGATGCTTTAAAGGTCATGCGTGTGCTTTCCACCGTGGAGGGCACCACTGCACTATACCCCGAAACCAAAGTCAAAAGCAGCCTGATGCCCTTTAAGAACGCCAAAGCGAACGACACCTATTACACCGACATTGCCGATGCGCTGAATTTCGGCAGCACAGCACCCTTTATCTACTCCGGGTGGGAGAACACCATTGTGACCACCGGCAACAAGATGCTGGACTTTATGCGCGGCGATGCCACGATCGACGAAGTCATCGCCCAGCTGGACGGCGATCAGGATAAGGTCGTAAACAACACGCCCGATCTTATCACCACCGCGGCTGAGGATATCCCGCAGGAGGATTGCGCCCGGCTTGTGGGGCGCTGCTTTGCCGAGGCCACCGGCAGCGATCTGGCCCTTGTCTCGCTGGGGACATGGATTTCCGGCAACCCCACTGAACAGAACCACTATGGCGTCAGCGGCAAGCTGTACGCCAAGGGGCTGACTGACTACGATTTGTCGGTCATTTTGCCCACAGGCTGGAATCGCACCATACAGACCGTGACGCTGACCGGCAGCCAGATCAATGACCTGCTCACCGAGGGCTACGATGCCTACGGCAACGGAAAATGCTATCCCTATGTGCTGGTAAGCCCCGCCGCCGTGCAGAAGGACAAGAGCTATCAGGTCGCCATCTGCGGTGTCAGTGACAAGCTGGCGGCCGAGGCTGAGGTTGTGGATTCCGGCGTGGTGGGCATGGACGCTGCGAAGGCGTTTTTCGGCTCTTTTGAGACGCTGAGCCGTGCAAACGCCGCATGGGACGAAACGGAGCCGCAAAATGTGGAAGGATAAAAAATACCGCCGCATCCTGCTGGCCTGCATCTTCGCCAGTCTTGCGGCAGTCGCGGGCTTCTTTGTCCTGAGCCGGACCTATATCAAAAATCTTGTCTATAAAGAACGCCTGAACCAAATGGAGGAGATCACCCACCAGATGTTCCGCAATCTGGAGGATGTTATTGGCAACCGTTGGGCAGATGTCAATGTGCAGTGCAACTACCTGATTGGCACCGACCTGCAGACCGACACCGACCTGTATGCGTATCTGCAGCGGGTATCCACCCTTTCCAAACTGGAAGAAAAGCAGATCACCCTGCTGGTCGTTGATTCCGCCGGGCGGTATTACACCCCGCAGGGCAGCCGAGGTCTTTTGCGGGAGATGCACTACCTTGAGGACGACCCGGAATGGGTCAACTATGTTACCAACTCGCTGACGGAAAGCGATTCCCGCATGGTATTCTTAAAGCGGTTGGATACTCCCATCACACTGCAAGCCGGCACAGCGCAAATCAGCCTGCGCTACTACGGCATTGCGCAGAGCATGGAGCAGCTGAACACATACTTCCGCTGTGATGCCTACGATGACCACAACAGCGTGTATGTGCTGGAAAACAACGGCCTCAAGCTGTTCAACAGCAATAACACCGAGCTGCTGAAGGGTCAGAATGTCTACACTGTGCTTTCTCAAATGTCCTACCTGCACGGCTCGTCCTTTCAGCAGGCAAAGGCAGAGCTGCAAGAGAACGGCGTCTGCTACTCCAACGCCGTTCTGGACGGCACCGAGTATTTTTACTCCCTCAAGCAGATGAAAAACGCTGCATGGACACTGGCGTTTCTGGTTCCGGCAGATGATGTCGCCACCAACACGCAAAAGCTGGTAGATTTGGTGACCGCCATCATTATAGGCTTTGCCACTGTCTTTTCACTTTCCACCATTCTGATTCTTTGGAGACTGCAAAGGGATATGCAGCGCGATGCCCTGCAGGCCGAGCAGGAGACAAATCTGCGTTTGGAAAGCTACAACCAGCAGCTTACCGCGCGCAATGCCGAGCTGAAGCGCGCGCAGGAGGTTGCTGTGGATGCCCTGCAGGGTGCCGAGCGCGCCAGCAAGGCCAAGACAGATTTCCTGTCCAACATGAGCCACGATATCCGCACACCGATGAACGCCATCATCGGCATCACCACCCTGATGAAAAACGAGCTGCACGAGCCGGACAAGCTGGCTGAGCATCTTGAAAAGCTGGAAAGCTCCGGGCGGCTGCTGCTCGGCATCATCAACGACATTCTGGATATGAGCCGCATCGAGAGCGGCAAGACCACCCTGAACATCGAGCAGATGGACCTTCTGCAGCAGATCGAGCAGGTCGAGAGCGTTATCAGCGAGCAGGCCCACCAGCGGAATCAGGAATTCCGCGTGGTCACGACCTCGGTACAGCATGAGCATGTGCTGGCCGACCCCAACCGCCTGAACCAGATCTTGATGAATATCCTCTCCAACTCGGTCAAGTACACGCCCGCAGGCGGGCATATCCGGCTTGAGGTCAAGGAGCTTCCCCGCGATGCGCACTACGCCAAGTACAAATTCATCGTGCAGGATGACGGCATCGGCATGAGTGATGCCTACCAGAAAACCATTTTCGACCCCTTCACGCGGGAGGAAAAGTCCGGCACCAACCATGTGCAGGGTACGGGACTGGGTATGGCCATTACCAAGAGCGTTGTGGACCTGATGGGCGGTGTCATCAGCGTGGAAAGCGCCCCCGGCCAAGGCTCCCGCTTTGAGGTCGTGCTGGAATTTCCCATTGATACCGAGGCTGCCCTTGTGCAGAAGCCGGAGATCGATGATGCACCGGCGGACAATTCCCTGCTGTGCGGCACGAAGTTCCTCTGCGCCGAGGACAACGAGATCAACTCAGAAATTCTGCAGATGCTGCTGGAATCCAAGGGCGCAACCTGCACGATCTACCCCGATGGTCAGCAGATCGTAGATGCCTTTGCCAAGGTAAAGCCGGGCGACTACGATATGATCCTGATGGATGTGCAGATGCCCGTTATGGATGGTCTGGAGGCCACCCGCCGCATCCGCAGCAGCGAAAATCCGCTGGGCAAAACGATTCCCATTCTGGCCATGACGGCCAACGCCTTTTTGGAGGATATGCAAAAAAGCAAGGAGGCCGGCATGGACGAGCATCTTTCTAAGCCTGTGGACATTGCCATGCTTGAGCAGGTTGTGCGGCGTTTCCGCATTACCCCCCCGCCGATAAATAGCGGCCGATCGCGCTTTATGCGCAGTGCTCCCCCGCCCTCGCCGTTTACCGCCAAAACAGACGCACTATAAAAAGAAAACCGAGCAGAATCCGCACCCTTCCGGGTGACTTCTGCTCGGTTATTTTTATAGCTTACGGTGCGTCAGGTGCGCAGCAGGGTGCCGCGCAGGCTTTCCAGTGCGGCAAGCCGCGCGCTGATGGCAAACAGGCTCGCGGCATGGGTCAGCTGCTCGGACTTTGCATCAAACGGAATGATGCGGGCCAGCACCGTGCTGTGATCTACAGCATCAAAAAGGACGCCCGCCCTGCGGCAAAGCTCGACCGTGCGGTTGGCGCAGCCCGGCATTGTGCATAATGCGGCCACGGCATCCTCCGCAGGCGTGGGGCGTGCCGCGCCTGTATCGCTAAGCTCCTTGCCCAGCACCGTGCCGAAATGCTTTGCAGCCCGCCGGTTCTCACACCGTCCCAGTAGGGGATCCTCGGCACGCATGTCAAGCTCCATCGGTTCGCGCATGTAGCTGCTGTACCGCTGGGTCAGGCGGGTGTATTCCCGCTGCAATTCCTTCCGGGTCAGTTCTGTATACTGCATACTTTTCCACTCCTCTACCTCATCTGCATCGCCTATTATACGCGGAAAAGGGCAGTGTGTAAAAAGTATTTTGTATATATCAGACATGTATAGTTCACATATCAGACCGTATGCGCGGCGGGTTTTCCGCGATTGGAACGCCCTCCCCTGCCAGCAGGCGGGCCTTTGTATCCAGCCCGCCCGCATACCCGGTCAGGCTGCCGTCTGCCCCGACAACACGGTGGCAGGGTATGATGATTGAGATCGCGTTGTGCCCGACAGCGCCGCCTACCGCCTGCGCGGACATACGGCGTTGGCCGTGCTTTTCGGCCAGTTGGTTGGCAAGTGCACCGTAGGTCGTGGTTTTGCCGTAGGGGATCTGCAGCAGCAGCGCCCATACTTCCTGCCGAAAGTCCGACCCGATCGGATGGAGCGGCGGCGTAAAGTCCGGCACACTGCCGCTGAAATAGAGATCCAGCCAGCGTCTTGTCTGCGCCAAAATCGGCGTTTCTTCGTCCGTATGCACCGGGGCAAGCCCCTGCGCAAAGTAGCGCTGCCTCTCAAACCAAAGTCCGGTCAGCCCGATTTCGTCAGCCGCCAAAAGCAACCGGCCCAGCGGCGATCGATAATAGCCTGTGTACAGCATAGCAGCTCCCCCATGCAGCTCAGACGGTTTTCGGTTTTTTGCTGCCCGGCTTAGCGGGTGCGTAGTCCCGCATACCCGGAATCGCACCGCCCGCAATGGCCCACAGGTACAGACTGGCCACACTGCCATAAGGGCTGTAGCGGCGCCGGTATTTCTCAAACAGCCTGCGGTCGATTTTGCGGTGATGATAGAGCATCCGCAGCCCGCGCTGTATCGCAAGGTCATCGTAGCTCAGAACATCAGGCCGCTGCATACAAAACAGCAGGATCATCTCTGCCGTCCAGACACCGATGCCCTTCAGGCTGCTCAGCACACGGATGACCTCCTCGTCCGGCATCTGCCAGATCTCCTCGATGCGGCACTCCCCGGTCTGCACCTTCCGGGCGAAGTCTGTGATATACTCCGCCTTGCGGTAGGTAATGCCCAGCTTTTGCAGCTCGGGCACCCCCGCCGCAAGGATATGACCGGCGTCAACGGTGCCAAGGGTCTGCTGCATCCGCTGCCAGATCGTTTCCTGTGCCTTGGTGGAAATCTGCTGCCCGACGATCTGATGCACTACCGATGAAAAGAGATCACCGTCCACTGCGCGGTCAATATGGCCGATCTGCTCGATCGCCGCACCGAGCCGCTTGTCCTTCCGGGCAAGATATTCGGTTTCCTGCGCGCCGTATTCAAAGTACATCCCAGCACCTCCCAGCTGCCGGCCAATCGCTCACCAATTTGCCGGGTGTCTTTTATAAGCGCCGCTCACACCCGCACCAGCTCGTATTCCTGCGTGCCAAGGCCGAGGGCTTCGGCCACATCGATCGTGTGGGTGCCGTGGCGGCTGTTGACGCGCTCCATAAAATGCTCGCGGCCGGGGTCGTTGCTGTTGCGTACCAGATCAATGCAGGCGCGGTCCAGCGCGACCGGATCAAGACTGGACAGGATACCCACATCGTTCATGCAGGGATCCTCCGCCACGGCACAGCAGTCGCAGTCGACCGAAAGGTTCTTCATGACTGCCACATAGGCGATCTTCCCTGCAAAATGCTTTGCCACGGTGGAGGCGGCATCGGCCATAGCCTCAAGGAAGGTGTCCTGCTCGGCCGTGTTCTCCCACAGAATATTCTGGTCGGTGACCTTGCCGCCGGTGTGGATATAGGTCTTGCCCGCGCTGGATGCGCAGCCGATGGACAGCTGCTTCAGCGCGCCGCCGTAGCCGCCCATCGGGTGGCCCTTGAAGTGGATCAGCACCAGCATACTGTCGTAGTTTTCAATATTCTTACCCAGATAGTTGACCTTGAGCACCTTGCCGTTCTCAACCGGCCACTGCACATCAGGGCCTTCGGCATCCATAATATCAACATCAAACAGGTCGCTCCAATGATGCTTTTTCATCAGCTCGATATGCTTGGGCGTTTCGTTGCGGGCGCCGCCATAGGCGGTGTTGCACTCGACCACCGTGCCGTTCACGGCATCAATGACCGGCTTCATAAACTCGGGGCGCAGGTAGTTCTGGTTGCCATCCTCACCGCTGTGGACCTTGACGGCCACCTTGCCGGGCAGATCAACGCCCAGCTGGCGGTACATCTTCACGACTGCCTCCGGGGTAAGCTCATTGGTAAAATACACGGTTGCTTTTTCCATAGAAGATTTCCTCCCTGTAGTAGTTCCTGCAAGAAAAGGCGCACCGTCTCTGCGGCATACCCAAAGCAGATATTTTGTTACTTATTATAGCACTTTTCTTGCGTTGTGGAAAGCCGGTTGTTGCTTTATTTTGCCTTCCATGGTATACTGATTCATATTTTTGTCGAAATGAGGTTTTATTTTCATGTCAAGAAATAGCACGATGGATCTGACCACCGGTCATCCGCTGAAGCAACTGCTGTTTTTTTCGCTTCCGCTGGTGGCCGGGACCCTGTTCCAGCAGTTCTATTCCTTTGCCGATACCGTTATGGTCGGCCGCTTTCTGGGCGAGTCCGCGCTGGCCGCTGTCGGCACGACCTATTCGCTGCATTTTTTGACACTTGGTTTTGTGCTGGGCGCGTGTGCAGGCTTCGGTATTCCGCTGGCACAAACTGTGGGCGCAAAGGATCGCGACGAATTCCGGCGCTATTTCTGGAACGGTGTCTGGCTGTGCTGCCTGCTCGGCGTTGCTTTTACCGCACTGACCTATGCGTTCGCTGTGCCCATGCTGCGGCTCATCCACACCCCAGAGGAAATCCTGCCCCAGGCAGCAAGCTATATCCGCATCATCTTTTTAGGCATACCGGCGTCCATTTTGTACAACTTCTGCGCCGGGGCACTGCGGGCCGCCGGGGATTCCCGCCGCCCCACGCTGTTTTTGTTGGTATCCAGCTTTTTAAATATTGTGCTGGACTATCTGTTACTGGCCGTATTCCCGCTGGGTGTGGTTGGTGCTGCCCTTGCCACCGTGGTCAGCCAGCTTGTCAGCGGACTGCTGAACCTGTACTGGCTGGCCTGCAAAACTGATTTGCTGCAGAGCTGTGCCGGGCTGCGCGGATTCTCCCGCTGCCATGTCGCCGCGCTCTGCCGCGTCGGCCTGCCGATGGGGTTTGAGTACTCGGTGTCGGCCATCGGCGCTGTTTTGCTGCAGAGCGCCATCAACGCGCTGGGCACTGCCGCCATTGCAGGCCAGACGGCGGGCGATAAGATCCGCCAGATGTTCACCCTGCCGATGGAATCCGTTGGCATGGGCATGGCGACCTTTGTGGGCCAGAACGAGGGTGCCCGCCGCTACGACCGAATCCGGCAGGGCATTCGGGACGGCCTTATCATCCAGTGGATCTATTGCGCAGCCGCCTGGGTCGTGCTTTTCTTCGGCAAGACTGCCTTCACCCAAATGGTGCTGGGGCAGGCCTCCGATCAGGCCGCGGCGCTGTCGGTGGAGTATCTGACCGTCATCAGCTGCCTTTTCTGCTTCCACGGTTCCCTGATGATCCTGCGCAATACCCTGCAGGGCATGGGCTACAGCCTGCACGCCGTCCTCAGCGGCGTGGGAGAGCTGATCGGCCGCGCTGTCTGCGGCTGGGCTGCCGTATCCAGCAGCAGCTTTCTGGGCATCTGCCTTGCAAACCCCGCCGCCTGGGCGCTGGCGCTGGCCTACTGCACCGGTATGACGATCCACTTTTTAAAGCAGCGGCAGACTCAGCCCTGCTGATGCGTTTTGACTGCTCTCTCTGCTGCCATAGCGGGACATTGTATTTGATTTTATATGACACTGCGGGCAGACCTTTTACGGTCTGCTCTTTTTTATTTGCAGGTTTCCTCAATTCTCGACAGGTCGGCCGCTTATATGCTATACTGGTACTATTATACAAAGGAGGCGCATCCGCCATGAAGCGCAGCAATATCCATCTACAGTACAACGCCCCTGTCACGCTGACCTTTTTCTTTCTGTCGCTTGCTTCGCTGGCGCTCGGTCATCTGACCAACGGGTGGACAACCTATCATCTTTTCAGTGTCTACCGCTCTTCGCTGGCCGATCCGTTGTTTTTTGTCCGGCTGTTTGGTCATGTGCTGGGGCATGCAGGCTGGGACCACTTTATAGGCAATATGCTGCTTTTCCTTGTCATCGCGCCCCCCTTGGAGGAGCGCTACGGCAGCCGCACCCTGCTGAGCGGCATCCTCATGACCGCGCTTGTGTCCGGCATCCTGCAGTGTGTGCTGTTCCCCTCCTCCGCCCTGCTTGGCGCCTCCGGCATCGTGTTTATGCTCATCATGCTGTCCAGTCTGGCCGGCAGCAGGAACGGCGGTATTCCGATCACTCTGATCCTTGTCGGTGCGCTCTACCTGAGCCAGCAGGTATATGATATTCTGTTCGTGCAGGACAATGTAGCCAACTTTATGCACATCGTCGGCGGTGCCTGCGGCACGGTGTTTGGTTTTGCCGTGCGCAGGAAATAATACGCGGAGGTTTCCCTCATGAAGATCCTTATCACCGGTTTTGACCCGTTCGGCGGGGAGTCCGTCAACCCGGCCTGTGAGGCTGTCAAGCTGCTGCCCGACACCATTGCCGGGGCAGAGATCATCAAACTGCAGGTTCCCACCCGGTTTGCCCTTTCCGGCACCGTTCTGGAGACTGCCGTAAACGAGTACAGGCCTGATGCGGTCATCTGTGTCGGGCAGGCAGGCGGGCGGTCTGCCATCACGCCGGAAAGAGTTGCCATCAACCTTGCGGACGCAAGCATCCCCGACAATGCAGGCGACCAGCCTGTGGATGAACCGATCCGGAAGGACGGTGCGCCTGCCTACTTCACCTCCCTGCCCGTAAAAGCCATGGTGCAAAAAATGAGAGCCGCCGGTATTCCGGCAGCCCTCTCCTACACCGCTGGCTCCTTTGTGTGCAACTCCCTGATGTATACGCTGCTCTATCTCATCGACAGGCAGTATCCTGCCATGCGGGGCGGCTTTATCCATGTGCCTTACGCGATGGAGCAGGCCGTCGGCAAGCTGCTGGGAACGCCCAGCATGGATCTGCACCAAATCGCGCGCGGCCTTACCCTTGCGGTAGAAGCGGTCGTTGAAAACGAGCGCGACCTTACCGTGAATCGGTGATTGTGATAAATGCCTTTATAAAGAATGCCCCTTTGGGTTGGACTTCTCAAAAATCGTCACCACTGAAATCACCCGCATCGGAATCGCTTATGTCGTATGCGTCTGTACCGCTGTCAAACTCATCCATCAGTGCCTGACGATGCTCCTCCTCTTCTCGGATATTGTCCATTGCGAGAGAGTAATGTACATACCCGTCAATCCCCTTGCCGTAAATCCCGAAATCCATATCCTTCAGCATAGCGGTTACCTCCGTCTTTTTTGAGGAAGGGAGCCTTTCCCTTCGATACTTTTATTATAAATCATCGGCTAACCCATAATTTGTACTTTATACACGGCAGCAATAATTGTACAAAAAGTCACGTCTCCTGCAGATCACTCATTCACTGGGGATCGGCAGGCTGTGGGCGAGGTCACGCCCGCGCGGCAGAGCTTTTGCAGATCGCTGTCAACTGCAGCCGGAGTTCGCGCAGGAGCTTGTCGATGCGCTCTGGCTCAAATACTCCGAGTGGGTGTGGACGATCTCTGCCAACACGGCGGACTATTTTGCGGGGTACAACCAGTTCCAGAACCTGACTGTTGGCGGCAAGACCCGCAGCGGTGTATTGTACCGCGTTTGCTGGTTTGTATAGTACAAGTATAGACATTTTTCCCGTCCATTGCAGCCGCATTTCGGCGGGATTTCCGGCTTTCGGTTATAGCAAAAAAAGCCGGGCGCTCTCAAACGGGAGCGCCCGGCCATATTCATTGACTATGCTTCAGATCAGTTTGCCTTCTGGGCTTTCTTGGCGGCCTTCTGGGCCTTCTTGAAATCCTTGTAGGCCTTGTACTGCTCAGTCTTACGCAGCTTGCGGGCACCGAGGATCCAGAGGATCAGGCCCAGCACAAAGAGGATGCCGGAGACCCTGGCGACAGTGATAACTGCTGCAACGATGGTGGGACGGATCACCTTGATGGTGGTGTCGGCACCAACGCCGTTCATACCGCAGGAGTTGGCAATGGCATACAGGTTGTGGTGGCAGGCCTCGCGCATGGCGGTGACGATGACGGGGTCGTTCTTGTACTTGGGCAGGGTGTCGGTGACGAAGGACATCATGGCATCGTAGATGGACACACCGGCCATGACGCCATCGGGACCGTTGACATACTGGGTCAGCACGTTATCGGTGATGACCATGCCGTCGCAGCCCCACTCGTTGCGCAGGATGCCGGTGACCAGACCGTAGTTGCCGCCGGACCAGACAGCACCCCAGCGGGTGTAGGCGATCATAACGCCGTTGGCGTTGCCGACCTCAACAGGAGCCTGGAAGGCCTTCAGATAGACCTCACGGGCAGCCTGCTCGTTCACCCAGACGCCCAGACCGATACGGTCCTGCTCGCAGTCATTCAGCGCAAAGTGCTTCATGACAACGTGGACGCCCTTGTCCTGAATGGCAGCGACCTCGTAGGCGCTCATCATGCCGGACAGGAAGCCATCCTCAGAGTAGTACTCGAAGTTACGGCCGCCGTAGGGGGTGCGGTGGATGTTGTTGCCGGGGCCGTACAGGCAGGCGATGTTGGCCTCCAGGCAGTTGTTGCCGATGACCTTGCCGATCTCGGTCATGATCTCGGTGTTGAAGGTGGCAGCCATGACATCCTCAGAGGTGAAGGCGGTGGCGGTCAGCTGGCTCTTGTCGTTGCCCAGCAGGCTGGCGGTCAGACCCTGAGGGCCGTTCTCGTCACGGGTACCGGGAGCCTCCACGCTCTTAACGGGCATGGTCCAGTGGAAAGCATCGCCGATCAGAGAGTTCATCTCATCGAAGGTCATCTGATCCAGCAGCTCGTCCCACTTGGGATCGTTGTAGTCGAGGCCGATCATGTCGTACAGCTTGACGCCGTTCTTGGCGCCGAGGGTGGGCATCTCAACGCTCTCGTAGTCGGCAGCGTCGTAGCGGACCTCCTGCAGGTCCTTCTTCAGCAGCTCGGTCAGGGTCAGCTTGACGGTCTCGGTGGGCAGAGTGCCGTTCCAGTCAGAGCGGCTCAGCCAGGTGACAGTCTCATCAACGCCCTCATAGAGGTTGGGGTCAGCGCAGGACAGCTGGTTGGTGATCTTGGTGCCGTTCTCGCTGGTGGCGTAGGTGGTGGTATTGAGGGCGTCCTCGGTCCAAGTGTAGGTCAGGTCGGCGTTGCCGTCGGCAGTCATCTTGCCGTTGGTGTTCTCGACCGTGTAGCCCTTGGCAGCCAGAATGTTGTTGACAGCGTTGTGGGCATCGGTGGCGGCGGTGAAGTAGTAGTCACCGGCGTCAAGGATATAGGTGCCGGCACCGTAGGTATCGTAGGAAGCGATGTCGCGCTTGTTGACGGTCATGGACAGCGTCTCGGAAGCGCCCGGCTCGATCATACCGGTCTTGCCGAAGCCGACCAGAGAAACAGCGGACTTCTCAACGCCGTTCTGCTTGTCGTAGTCGGTGTAGGGGCTCTGGACATAGACCTGCACGGTCTTTTTGCCGGCCATGGCACCGGTGTTGGTGACCTTGACGGTGACGGTGTAGGTGTCATCGGCGGCATTGTAGTTGACCTTCATGTCGCTGATGTCATAGCTGGTGTAGCTCAGGCCGTAGCCGAAGGGGTAAGCCACGATGTCGCCGTAGGCGTAGTCGCCTGCGTTGCCGCTGCCGGTGACGAAGTCCTCGTAGCGGGTCTCGTAGTACTTGTAGCCTACATAGATGCCTTCCTGATAAATCATGTAGGACTTGCTCTTTGCGGGCACATCGCCGCCCTCAACATAACCCTCATAGGTGCTGGGGGTGAAGTTCCACATAGCAGGGGCGCTGTAGTTGTCGTAGCAGTAGGTATCGACCAGGCTGCCGGAGGGGTTAACCTTGCCGGTCAGGATCTCGGCAACAGCGTTGATGCCGGAGATGCCCACATCACCGATCCACAGAGCGGCATCGATGTCGTACTCGTTGTTCTTGAGGAAATCGACCTGCAGGGCGTTGGCGGAGTTGATCAGCACGATGGTCTTTTTGACGATGCCGTTCTTCTTCATCTCGGCAACGTTCTGCAGCATGGCCTTCTCGTTCTCGTCGAGGGCCAGATAGTTAACCTCGCCGTAGGCAAGGTCAGCGCCCTCGCCGCCAACGCGGGAGAGGGTGACGATGGCGGCATCGCCGTACTGGGCAACGCTGTTCTTCACATCGTCGGTGTAGACATCCCAAGGCACTTCAGCGGTGACCTCACTGGCGGTGGCAACGGTGCCGCTCTTGGAGCGGGCGTAGTCCTTGCCTGCGCCGACGGTGTAGAAGTCCCACAGGGTGGGGTTGACGGTCACACCGACCTTCTCGAGGGCAGTGCGCAGGGTGTCGGCGGTGGAGGCATCAATGTTGCCGGAGCCGGTGCCGCCGTACACGAGGTTGACACTGCTGTTGGAGAAGGTGCTGACCTTGGCATCGGCAGCCAGAGGCAGTGCATTGTTGTTGTTCATCAGCAGGGCAGCGCCTTCAGCCTCGACCTGCTGGGTCAGGGCCAGACCGTAGTCGACCATCTCCTCGGCAGAGTTGAAGTCACTGGTGTAATACTGGGCGTTGGTGTCCTCGTTCTGCAGCTTCCAGAAGCTGCCGCCGAAGCGGGCCGCCATGGTGTTGTCGAACTTTACGGCAAGCACAGACAAAGGCACGGAAATGACCATAACGACCGCACACAGGATCGTCAGGATCTTCCACGCCAGAACGTTCTTGCGCTTTGCCTGTTTGTAGGCTTTTTTGAGCGCTTTCTTTTGGGCTTTGATCTCGTCCATGATTCTCTCCTTGTTTTTTCTTTAACAGTTTATCTGTTATCGCTATTGTACACAATTTGCTACTGCCATTTCAATAGCTTGCGATAAACGGTCGCATTTCATGCATATTCGGTTTTTCAGGAACAAAAAAACCGGTCGTTCGTTTGTGCACAATGCACAACAAATGGCCGGTATATCTGGTAATTGCGCTTGTTTCTTCGCTGGTTCGTGCGCTGCGGTGCCCTTAATACTCTATCCCCTCCCGCGCGGGAATGCCCTGGGTGTAGGGGTGGCGGACCGCGCGCAGCTCGGTCGAGTAGTCGGCGGCCTCCTGCATCCACGGTGCCGGATCACGGCCCGTCAGCACGACCTCTCTGCCCTGCTTTGCCATCGCTGCCGCCTGCCGCAGCAATGCCTCGTCCACAAGCTTATGCCGACAGGCCGCGCAGGCCTCGTCCAGCACCAGCAGGTCAAAGGGGGTATCCAGCGCGGCGCGCAGCGCCGCCGTATTGTGCTGCCGGGCCTCCGTGCGCTCGGCCTCGGTCATGAGCCATGTAAACTTTGCGTTGGGGCAGGCATGGACCTCTGCACCGCAGCGGCGCAGCAGAGCGATCTCCCCGCTGGTGCCGTCCTTTAAAAATTGCAGCACCACCACGCGGCGGCCGTGGCCGAGCGCACGCAGTGCCAGCCCCATAGCCGCCGTGGTCTTGCCCTTGCCGTCCCCCCAGTACAGATGCAGCATGGCGCCAGCCTCCTTATAATGTATAAGCCGTTTGCAAAAAGCGCTTTTCGACAGGCTCACTCTATAATAATGTAAATTCAGTATACTGCAAGGCCGCCGCCGTGTCAATTACAGGGCGGCCGCCTGCTTATTTGCAAAATCACACAAAAGCGCCCCGCCAGAGCATTGCAGCATCGGGCGGGGCGCAGGGTATATGCTTGTATTCAGCTTATGCCTTCACAGTCGGCTTGACCTTTTCTGCAAGGATGCAGAGCAGCACGGTCAGCACCATGGCGGGCAGGGTGTAGCCCACGGGGGTATCAACACCCATCAGCAGGCGGTAGGCAAGGAAGCCGACCAGCCAGATCACGAGATTCCGCGCATCAGCGGCCACCGCAAAGCGGTCACGCCTGAGGATAAAATGATCTGCGATCTGCACGGCGATCATCGGCGCAAAGACCGAGCCGATCAGATACAGGAAGCCGGTGATGTCGTCCATCGGGAAGAGGATCGCCCCCGCGACACCGATGACCGTCACAGCGATGGCAGTCTTTTTGCCGTCCAGCTTGGGCGTCAGGCTCTCGGCAGAGATACCGGCGCTCCAAGCATCAAGGAAGGTCGTGGTAACGGTCGAAAATACCAGAATGATGAGTGCGGCAATACCCAGACCGGCCTTGACCATGATGACGGCAATGTCATACTCACCGGTGAAGATGGCCGCGCCCATGCCGATGACATACATCCAGCAGGATACAAGGCCGTAGACGATCACGCTGACCCATGTCGCCTGTGTCGGCTTTTCGGCATCGCGGGTATAGTCGCTGATCAGCGGCAGCCACGACAGAGGCATCGCCACCGCCAGCTCCACCGCCGCGCCGAAGGTCAGGCTTTCGCCGGTAAGGTCGGGCATGGCATTGCCGGAGAAGAAGATGACCTTGCACAGCACCAGCGTAAGCACGAACAATGCTGCCATCGTCAGCTTGTTGAGCCAGCCCAGATCGGTGATGCCCACCGCGATCCAGAGGATGATCAGTGCGCCGATTACCAGACACCAGACCCAGCGGCCGATGTCAAAGATACCGCCGACAGCCAGCGCGCCGTCATAGATCATGATGGCCGTCCAGCCGACCAGCTGCAGCACATTCAAAAAGGCGAACAGCAGGCCGCCCTTCTGGCCGAAGCTCATCTTGACGGTCTCCATAGCGCTGCGGCCGGTGCGGCCGCCGATCAGGCCCGCCAGCAGCATCATGGCGCAGCCGATGATATGTCCGACAAGGATAGCTGCCAGACCCTTGGCCATGCCCAGCGGGGCAAAGGCCGTGCCCGTCAAAATTTCCGCCAGCGAAACACCGGCGCCGAACCAGATCAGGCCGTTCTGAAGGGTAGATGTCTTTTTCATTCGGTGAACTCTCCCTTCAGTGCGAACATGTGATCCATCGGGCCGGAGCCGTGCCCGAGGTCGAGCATGGCAGCCAGTGCGCCCGAGATGTACGCCTTGGCGCGCTCGACCGAGGTGTCGAGGTCATAGCCCTTGGCAAGGTTAGACGCAATGGCGCTGGACAGTGTGCAGCCGGTGCCGTGGGTATTGGGGTTGTCAATGCGGCGGCCACGGAACCATTTGCCTGCGCCGCTGCGCCAGAGTAAATCATCGGCATCGTTGATCTGGTGGCCGCCCTTGCACAGCACGGCACAGCCGTATTTCTCGCTGATGGTCTGCGCGGCCTTCTCCATATCGGCGGCATTTTTGATGGACATGCCGGAGAGTATCTCTGCCTCGGGGATGTTCGGGGTCAACACCTCCGCCATCGGCAGCAGCCTTGCGGTCAGTGCATCCACGGCATCGTCCCGCAGCAGCTTGGAGCCGGAGGTTGCCACCATAACGGGGTCCACCACAATGTGCTTGGCGCCGTACTCCTGCAGCTTGTCGGCGATCGTGCCGATCAGCTCTGCCGAGGATACCATACCGATCTTGACGGCATCGGGGTAGATGTCGGTAAAGACCGCGTCAAGCTGCTCGGCCAGAAAATGCGGGGTCGTCTCAAAAATGTCGGTCACGCCGGTCGTGTTCTGGGCAGTCAGGGCCGTGATGGCGCTCATGGCAAAAACGCCGTTAGCGGTCATCGTCTTGATATCTGCCTGAATACCGGCGCCTCCGCTGGAATCACTTCCAGCAATGGTCAATGCTGTTTTCATCGTAATACTTCCTTTCTATCTGTACAGCAAGGTTTTATAACGCGGCACAAGGTGGTGCCCCCGATGTACCGCGAGGGGGGTAAGTTGGTTTGCAGGGGTCAGGGCACGCCCGCCCCTGCCGCGCGGCGGAAATTCACATCTCTGTAATGGGAACTTCCCCCAAGCACTTCACATATAGATCCGCCGCCTTTTTCAATCCGGGCTGGTCGGCTTCGCCGTTGGCATCATACACGCCGACGGTGATAAACCCTGCGGCTTTGGCGGTTTGCAGGGCGTAGAGGCTGTCCTCAAACACCACTGTCTCGCACGGGGCGGTGCCCAGACGCTCGGCAGCCATCCGGTAGATGTCCGGCTTATGCTTGCTGACGCCGATCTCCCCTGTTGTGAAGATCTCGGTAAAATATTCGAGCAGTCCCAGCCGCGCAAGCGCCCTTGTCACATGGCCCCGCGGGCTGGAGGTTGCCGCTGCCATCCCGATGCCACGCTCTGCCAGAAATGCCAGCAGCTCGGGGGCACCGTCCTTGGCAGGGACCTCGTTGTAATAGTAGTCCTGCAGCATCTCCTCGATGCCCGCGCCGACCTCCTGTGCCGTCATGGGCAGCGCGTACCGCGTCTGCAGGTAGGCCGCCCCCTGCTCCATACTCATGGAAAAGAGGATCTCATTCAGGCCCGGCTCCGGTGCAACGCCAAGGCGGCGCAGATACCGCGCCCCCAAATCATTCCAGATGCTCATGGAATCCAGCACAACGCCGTCCAAATCAAAGATTGCACCGTTACACATGCAGCATCTTCTCCGTTGCCAGCCTGAGGTCTGCAGAGGCCTTTTGAATATCCTTCGCCGCGTAGATGGCGCTGATAACCGCCACGCCGCAGATGCCGCTGCCCGCAAGCTGCGCCACATTCGATTGTGCAATGCCGCCGATGGCCACGACGGGAATGGATACCGCCGCGCAGATGGCCTTAAGCGTCTCATAGCTCACATCATCGGCGTCATCCTTGGAGCCGGTCGGGAACACCGCACCAACGCCGAGGTAATCTGCACCGTGCTTTTCTGCCAGAACCGCCTGCTCGACGGTCTGCGCCGACACGCCGAGGATCTTGTCCGGTCCCAGAAGGGCGCGGACATCCTGCGCCTCCATATCGCTTTGGCCCACATGCACACCGTCCGCATCCATCTCGCGGGCAATTTCGACATTGTCATTGACAAGGAACGGCACGCCGCGCTCACGGCAGAGTGCCTGCAGCTCCTTTGCCTCCGCGAGGAAGTTTGCTTCATCAAGGGTCTTTTCCCGCAGCTGCACCATCGTGACGCCACCGTCCAGACTCTCGCGCACAACATCGACCAGCCGGCGGCCGTCCAGCCAGTGGCGGTCGGTGACGGCGTAGAGCAGCAGGTCCTTTTTATCGCAGTTCATACCGTGCGCCCCCGTTCAGCGTCTCGCCGTCCATATTGTAGATGGCGTCAATGATGCGGTTGCGGTAGGTGGAGTTGCCGTCACCCTCGGCCATATGGCTCCAGCCGATCTCACCGGCCAGACCCATGGCGCAGACAGCGGCAGCGGCAGCCTCCAGCCGGTTGTCGGGGTTGGCTACAACAAAGGCCGTCATCATGCCGGAGAGCTGGCAGCCCGTGCCGGTGATCCTGCCCATCTCGGGGCGGCCGTTGCGGATGACATAGCAGCTCTTGCCGTCGCTGACAAGATCGATCGCGCCGGTCACGGCCACGATGGCGCCGCTCTTGGCGGCAAAATCCTTGACAAACTTCACAGCATTGTCAAGATTTTCCTCAGTTACCGCGTCAGCTACATCGGCATCAACGCCCTTGGTAGTGCCGCTGCCCAGCGCCAGCGTCTTGATCTCCGAGATATTGCCGCGGATGACGGTGAAGCGGATCTTCTCCATCAGCTCCACAGCGGTGTTGGTGCGCAGCGCAGACGCACCCGCGCCCACGGGGTCAAGCAGGACCACATGGTCCAGCTCGTTCGCCTTTTTGCCGGCGCGGAACATTCCCTCAATGCTGCGCTGGTTCAGTGTGCCGATGTTGATGTTCAGGCCACCGCAGATGGCAGTGATGTCCTCGACATCCTCCGGCTCATCGGACATGATGGGGCTGCCGCCGCAGGCCAGCAGAATGTTGGCCACATCATTGACAGTGACATAGTTTGTGATATTGTGGACCAGAGGCACGCCTTTACGCACATTTTCGATGCAGGTACCCAGCATACAAAAGCACTCCTTTATAAATAAAAATGCGGACATGCCCGCAGAGGCACATCCGCATCAAGACGCAAAAAAGCGCAGAAACGACTATTTCCCTACGTTGGCATTATCCAAATCAGGTTACGGGTCAGGGCAACACAGCCCACTCTCAGCCTGCTTTGCGCAAGCTCCCCATTTCTGTACAGTTTTTACAGTAGCACACTATTCCGTTTTTTGCAAGGTGGTTGTCCGATTTTTTTGTATTTTTTTGCAGAAATCCTCTGCCGCCCCGCCAAAGCGGGTCAAGCAGATGGCTCCTTCTTTTGGCGCATCGGTATCAGGACCCGCAGCTCAAACCAGCCGTCATGGGTGGTGATGGTGGCCGTGCCGCCGTACTTGGCGGCCGTGTTCTGGATGCTCTTGACGCCGAAGCCGTGGTAGCGCCCGTCTGCCTTGGTCGTTACAGGCAGGCCGTTTTCAAACTGCAGCTCACCGTCATAGCAGTTTTCAATGCGGATGGCTGCAAAGCCCTTTTGCCGCGCCACACTCAGATGGATCAGTCGCCGCTCCGGGTCAGCGACCTTGGCTGTACCCTCGATGGCGTTGTCCAGCGCATTGCCGAACAGGTTGCTGATGTCCATCACATCCATAAAGTCGAGTGCCGCACCGTCCGCGACCACCGTCAGCTGGATATTCTGGGCACGGCAGGTCAGGCTTTTGCCGGTCAGCACCGTGTCCAGCACCTTGTTGCCGGTGTCGTTCTGGGCTTCGTAGGCCTTGATCTCCTGCTCCATCCGGTCCAGAACGGCGTTGCGCTCCTCCCCGCTCTCCGACCGCAGCACCGCGATCTGGTGCTTCAGGTCATGGTATTTCTGGTTGATCAGATCAACGCTCTCCTGCTTGGCCTTGTAGTTCTCATACTGCAGATGCAGCATATTGCGCAGGGCATCGGCCTCCCGCTGGGTGGAAAGATCGCACAGCTGCGATTGATAGGCAAGCAACAGCGCGACACCCCCGAAGTAAACGACCGAGCGCATGGTGTAGATCTCCATCGTACCGCGGGCCGAGAAGGGCGTTTTAAGGGTCGTATAGCTGATGCTGCTCAGGATATAGACCGCTGCCGCCAGACCGGCCGCGATGGCCGCCGTGCGGGGGTGGATGTCAAGCTGGACGCTGCCGATGTTTCCGCCGTCCTCGACCAGCCACATCAGACCGAAGATCAGCCCGAACCCCGCCGCAATAAAAAGCACCAGCGCCGGCAGACCCTGAAGCAGCGGGTTATCTTTGGCAAAGTAGACATACATCTGCCATGTCAATGATGCCGCAAAACCGGCCAGTATAAAGGCGCGCGTACAGAAAAACACGACCTGACACCAGTCGGCGCGGGTCGCCGCCGTCATAAAGAGCAGCATAAGCGCCACCGACACGGCGTACAGCACATTGAACCGCCAGCCGTCAAAGCCGTCTGTTGCAACCAGATAGACCACCAGCACGGCGAACGCCCCTGTATAGAGCACCGCCCGCCTTGCACCGCCGCAGCGCGGCGGCAGAAACCGCAGATACAAAAGGCAGGCCAGCCAGTCAGCCGCCGCTGTGACCAGACGGGGAATGTCCATCTCATAGTATGGGATATTCAACGGCATATCCTCACCCCGCCCCGTTTATATAGTCATTCAGCGCGTCCAGAAAGGCCTTGCGCCGCGCCCGGGCGATGGGTACGCGCTCCCCGTGGACCACGGCATCCTCGCCGTCCATGCAGTCCACATGCTCCAGATTGACAAGGCAGCCCTTGTTGACCCGGAAAAAGCTGTCCTGCGCAAGCCTTGTCTCCGTCTCTGCCATCGAGCCGGACGCCGTCAGCGCCCCCTCCGCCGTATGGAAAACGAGGTCATGACCGCAGCTTTCCACCCAGTAGAGCGCGGCCGTGTCGATTTTATGGGCCGTACCGTGGGTGTTGATCTGCAGATAGTGCCGTGCCCGGCGCGCTGCGCGCTCGATGGCGCGGCTCAGCCGCTGGCTGAACGCATAGTAGGAAACCGGCTTCAGCACATAGTCCAGCGCATCCACCGCATAGCCCTTGATGGCATACTGGGGCGAGTTTGTGATGAAGATGATGATGACCTCGGTGTCTTTTTTGCGGATCTCCTCGGCGGCCATCATGCCGTCCATGAATTTCATCTCAATATCCATCAGGATAATGTCGTAAACCGCCTTGTAGCCAAGCGCGATCTCATCACCATCGGAAAATTCCGTAACAGTAAACTTTTCACCCGAGGCGGCACTGTATTTATCAATATACTCCCGCAGCTGGCTGCGGTACAGCGCGTCATCTTCCACCAGCGCCAAACGGATCATATCAGTCACTTCCTCATAGAGCAGATTGCATAGGTTCCTATCCCTATACAGTAACTCTATTTTATGAGACAGGCGCACAAAAGTCAATCTGCGTTTGGGAAATCATACCGGGGCTTATCGGATCAGCGCTACCGCCACATCATTCACATTTGTTCCGGTCGGGCCGGTAAAAAGCAGACCGCCCACGGCCTTGAGCGCCGTGTAAGAGTCGTTGTTGTTCAAAACCGCAAAGGGGTCCAGCCCTGCAGCACGCAGCGCCGCCAGCGTGTCACCGTCCGCATAGCCGCCGGCGGCATCCGTCGGGCCGTCCGTACCGTCTGACCCGACACTGAAAACCGCCGCATCCAGCCCCGCTATGCCGGCTGCGGCCGCCAGCGCCAGCTCCTGATTGCGTCCGCCGCGTCCATTCCCGGTGACCTTTACCACAGTCTCTCCGCCCGCCAGATAAGCCAGCGGCCGGGACGGGCTGCGGTGGGTACGCACAATATCCGCAAGAAATACGCCCGCCTCCCGCGCCTGACAGCTCAGCTGATCCGTCAAAAGGATCGGCTCATAGCCGAGCGAGCTTGCCGCAGCCGCAGCTGCCGCACAAAGTTCTCTCACACTGCCGGTGATCCGAGCCTCTACATTGTCCAGATGTTTTGGCGTTTCATGCTGCAAGCAGGCGCGCGCTTTCCCGGACAACCGCAGCCCGTACTTTTTCACAACTCTCTCCGCATCCCTGCAGGTTGACGAATCTGCACAGGCCGGGCCGCTGGCGATCATATCGAGCGGATCGCCCAGAATGTCACTCAGCACGATGCAAAGCACCCGCGCCGGGGCGCAGGCCTGTGCAAACCGCCCGCCCTTCACGGCAGACAGCCGCTTGCGAATCGTATTGATCTCGACAATATCTGCCCCGCAGGCAAGAAGCTGACCTGTGATGTCCTGCAATTCAGACAGCGGTACCAGCGGCTCTTCAAGCAGGGCACTGCCCCCGCCGGAGAGCAGAAACACGACCGTATCCTGCGCACCGAGATCGCGCACAAGCGCAAGCGCCGCCCTCGTTCCCCGGCAGGAGCCTTCATCCGGAATGGGATGCCCACCCTCAAAGCATGCAATGCCCGCCAGCGGTCCCCCGCTGTGGCCGTATTTTGTGATGACAACGCCGCGCCGGATGCGCCCGTCAAGGCAGGATACCGCAGCATGGGCCATCTGCCATGCCGCCTTGCCCGCCGCGACCAGATACACCCCGCCGGTGCCGAAGTCATAGCTTTCCAGCGCACGGATAACGGCCACATCCGGCAGCACGGCGTGGATACCCGCCGATACGATTTTTTCCGCATCCTCATGCAGCAGCTGATTCATGACCGGTTTTCCCTCCCTTTTATCTGCCTTCCCGGCTTCTGCTACCATTATACGGCAGTTCCCGCACACAGGCAACAAAAAGCGCATTTTCATCGCAGAAAATACAGGTCAAAGAATCACTTTCTTGGCCTATTTTAATGTGTAGGGGCGAGCATTGGTCACCCGTGGCCGTGTGCGGCAAAAGAAAAGTGCCCGGGCGGATATGGAATCCGCCCCTACGGCGTAGGGGTCGGCGTCCTCGACGACCCGCGGAAGCTTCCGCCGCCACAAAGCTCCTGCGGGCTCGCCCCTACATAGTGCCTTTGGGACAGTCCTTCTGTGCTTTTTCCTGTTCTTTGCGCAGCAGCATACAGTCGGTCTCCCGGCGCAGCATCAGCAGGATCTTCAGCTCGTCCGCGCTCAGCTCCAGACCGGCCCTCCGAAACAGCTCCAGCAGCCTTTGGGTATACTGCTCCTCTGTCAGGTGGGGATACTGCTCCGCCAGCTTCAGCAGTCCCTCCTGAAGCTCACGGTTCGTATCGAGTGCCCAGTTGAAGCAGACGGCATCCTCAAATTCGAGCGGTGCCCGCTTTTCTCTGCTTTTCCAAAACCATTTCATACTGATTCCCCTATTCTGCGCATGCCGTTTATACCATGATAAAAGAAACACGCAGAATAAGCGGCTTATCTTCGTGAAACAGCGCTTTTTCTGCGTGAAATATTTATACACGGGTCATATAGGCAAAATAGGCGTTTTTCATCTCGCCATAGCCGCTTTGGGGAATCGGGATATGCTTCCCGTTTGTCAGCAGCAGCTCGCGGGCCGTCAGCTTGCGGATAAAATCCATGTTGACGATATACGCCCGGTGCGGCCGGACAAAGGCAGGCTGCTCCTTGAGCGCCTCCATCAATTCTGCCATCGTAGCTGACACGGCCAGCACCGAGCCGTCCGCCAGCGTACAGACCTGATTGTGGTTGAAGCTTTCCACGCAGACCAGCTCACCGACCGGCACGCGGTAGAGTCCGTCCTTCGATTTGAGCATAAGGGATGGGTTGTTCTCCGGCAGCAGGCGGTGGATGCACTCCAGCACCGCGCCGTCAAAGTCCGGCTTGCTCACCGGCTTGATCAGATACCCGGCAGCCTTTACGCTGAAGGCGTCCACCGCATATTCCTTGGAGACTGTCAAAAACAGGATCTCTGCCCGCTCTTTTCTCTCCCGAAGGCGTCTGGCCAGGGCCACACCGGTCATGTGCGGCATAACGACATCCAGCAGATACAGATCAAACCCGCCTGATTTTTCTACCTCGTCCAGCAGGTCATACGGCTGGCCGTAGGCCTGTATCTGCACCGGCGTTTCGGGGTGCTCCTCAGAGAAGCGGACCGCCAGCTCCCGGATGCGGGCAATATCCTCCCGGTTATCATCGCAGATACCAATGCGCAGCACACCTCTCACCTCCTGTATTTGACTCTTGCTTTAAAGAATAGCATAAACCGCCCGAATCCGCAACCTGTCTGCGCCGAATGTGACCTTGTTACAGAACCTGCCTTTTTCTTTGCAGCGCGGCGGGCGCGTCTAGGCTGAGAGCGCAGGCGTTGTGAATACTTTTTATCTTGCGTTGAAAACGCTGTAAATGCGAAGTCCCTGCACTGCGTACCGAAAAAACCACCGCTTTTTGTGATAAGGCATATGCTATTTGCCGAAAATCTGGTATACTTAGGCTGACAAATCGGAATTTGAAAGGATGATGATATGATGGATAAATTAAAAAAGGACATGGTTTTCTACCTACTGTTGCTGATAGATTTTTATATCGTTCCTTGGTTTATAAAAAACACAGGAAGTGCAATGATTGTTATGTTAGTAATTATTCCTCTAATATGTTTAATAACCTCTGTTTTTTATGGGATTAGGAATGGTTTTAACTTCTGGTATATTTTGATTGTAGCAATAATGTTTGCGCCATCTATATTTATATTTTATAACTCAAGTGCATGGGTTTATGTAGTTGGATATGCTGTTATTGCATTATTGGGAAATTTAATAGCATTGCCATTAAGAAAAAGATAACTTCCAGTTTATCAGAAAGCATTTAGGGCGGACAGGCAAAGCAGCTTGCCCGTCCTTTCCTTTATCGCTCCTGTTCGTGCCGCTTGGTGCGGGTCTGTGCCTGCTCCGGTTGGGCGGCGCGGAGTGCAATATCCACGCATTTGCGGATTTTTTGAAGCTCGGCAACCTCGGCGCGGGTCTCTTTCAGCGTGTCATATTCCGCTTCCCGCTGTGCTTTGATGGCGGTATATTCTTTCTCCCACGCGGAGATCGGCAGGGTTTTCACCCCCTCCGGCAAATGGGCATGGAGATAGCGGTTTGCCGCGTCCCATAGGGTAAGCTCGGCGCGGCGGGCTTCCGCAAACTTCTCCTGTTTTCCTTT
>JABLTR010007348.1_pt1 | contig 57026 bp, 52 predicted proteins | sample 7160071 | NCBI WGS metagenome assembly JABLTR01 (sample SAMN14651230, study PRJNA627086) | human gut metagenome | isolation source: feces | host: Homo sapiens | reverse complement strand
TTTTATAAATCGACTGAAGGAGGGATAAAACTATAAATTAGATGAATTAATCGGTTATTATCTAATTTATCTACATTACATAATCATCCCCACAAACCCTAATTTATCAAATTTATCTTTACCAATAACCAAAATTGAAAAACCTAAATTTGCCTTTATGAAGAAACATATTACCAAAGGTTACAACTAAATATTACAAGAAAAGTCAGCTTAACTGCTGACTTTTTTAATAAGAACTATGCTATAATAGAAAGAAAAATATAATGTAGAAAATAGAATTGTTTGAATTTTATTGTAGAAAATAAAAATTTTTAAATTTACTGCACTAAAAGAAACTTTTGATTCGTTTTATTTATGAAAGGAGGTTAAGAGATTGTTAAATCCACTTACCAGAGATGATTACAATAAAGTTGTTGAAGAATTCTCCGATATGATTTTTAGAATAGCTTATCAAAACTTATGTAACATTGCTGATGCAGAGGATGTTGTTCAGGAAGTTTTTATTTCTTTGCTAAAGTCAAAGGGTAAAATTTTCAAAGATTCTGAACATCTAAAGTCTTGGCTAATCAGAGTGACAATCAACAAATGCCTTGATGTAAGACGATCCTTTTTCCGAAAAAATACTGTGCCTATTGAGTCACAGGTGATTTCATATACAGACGAAGAAAAAGTCCTAATGGACGAAATTATGAAACTACCTAAGGACTACCGAAATATTATCTACTTGTATTATTATGAGGGATATAAAATAAAGGAAATTGCAGAAATTCTTGGAAAAAATCAAAACACTATCAGTTCAAAATTACAAAGAGGCAGAAATAAGTTGAAGGAAAATCTTATTGAGGGAGGTTATTATAATGAAAGAAATTTACAAGAATGCACTTGATAAAGCAACCTTACCAAAAGAAAGTAAAGAAAATATTAAAAGCCTTTATGATAAGGTAAATAAGGAGGATAATGTTGTGAGTATTGAAAAGAAGAGAAATATCAAAAAGCCTTTAGCATTTGTGGCAGCAGGTTTAGTATGTGCAGTAGCAGTTGGCAGTACATTTGCTGTAGGTCAGTTTAATGATAGTAAAAATAGTGGTAGTAAGAATAGCTTTGTACTTAATGTTAGTGCAGCAGAAATCGGAAGAAAAGTTGCTAATGGTGATAAAACTGACACCAAGGGTTCAAAAGTAACTACTGGCACTTCCGGTTATATAGTTAGCCAAGGCGATGATAAAACTTGGCATTATGACTTTACTTTGCCTGTTGTCTGCAAAGGCAATAACATTGACGAAATTACTTATACAGTAAACAGAGGTTCGATAACTTTAGATTCAGAAGAAACTGATAAAAAATCTGAAACTGTCAGTTACAAAGCTTTGCCTAAAGACAAACTTGTTTCTCTAGATATCTGTGGAGATTCATCTTCATTGAGTAAGTCAGAACAGCAAATTTTGGATAAAGGTTTAATCCCACAAGCTGATATGGAACAGTATAAGAACGCTATTGATATTCTTCTAAAGGATCTTAAAGTAACTGTTAAGGCAAAGTTTAATGATGGTACAACTGAAGAAGAAACTATTAATGTCAATTCAAAACTTTGTACATCAGAAGAATTAAATGATGATGGACAGCGTGATGATGACATTATGCTTTACAATGATGACTTAGATTCAGATGAAGATGATGTTTACCTTAGCTTTGAAGTAGAAAAGTAAACACAAAATTTACTCAAAACAAACCCTATTAAATCGTATATTTAAATCCCAAAAAGAAAAGTCAGCTTAATTGCTGACTTTTCTTGCGTTTGTAACGAACATATTTATTTTTTCTTTGCTTTTGCCTATACCGTTTTCATTTTCAACACCGGAAGAAACATCAACACAATCAGGGTGCAGAACCTTTATTGCATTAGCCACATTATCCGGATTTAGTCCACCGGCAAGTATCATCAATTTATCACTTTTAGGAAATGTTTTTAATGTATTCCAATCAAAGGTTTTTCCACTTCCCGGTTCTTGAGCATCAAAAACAAAACCCTTTATTTTGTCAATATTTTTGAAATTCTCATATTCATCAATATCCTTTACATTAAAGGCTTTTAGTATTGGAATATCAGTGCTTTCAATAATACTGTTTTCTAACTTACCATGAATTTGAATATAGTCAAAACCCAAGTATTCAATTATCTTAACTTGCTCTAAAGTAGGGGAAACTGTAACTGCAACTTTCTTAATGCTTTCATCAAGTGCATTTATAATTTCAGTTGACTTTTCTTCATTAATATTTCTTTTGCTTTTAGAAAAGAACATTACCATTCCTGCAAAGTCAACATTGTTTTCATTTAAGTATTCTGCCTCTTTAGTAGAAGTTAATCCACAAATTTTAATTTTCATATGTCACCTATTATAAAAAATCTATGAAAAAAGTCCGTAATAATACGGACTTAATTTTTATTTTGCTTTCTTAAGTAATTTTAACTTTTTCTTATTAATATTACTGTTTTCTAAAATTGACTTTAAATCAAAGTCCAGAACTTCTTTGTCAATTAAGAAACCTTCACCGTCAGTAATGAAGAAGTAGAAGTAATCATTAGTTTCATAAATACCGAAGAAATCTTCATACTTTACTAAATCTTCACCAAGCAATACACCTTCATTATTAAATATGTATTCAACTTCTTTATTTTCAAGTTGGCTAATATCACTTTTAGGCTTTACATAGTAAACCATTGTGATGATAATACCACCGATGATTGCAATTGCAGGATATATAACTGTAGTAAAGTTAAGTTCAAACTTTCTGTTGTAGATAAATGAACATACAATTACTGCAATACATAGTAAGTATAGAATTGCCGGTTTTAGAAAAGACTTTTTGTTTAGAGTAAATCTCTTAAAGTCGATTATCATATCTTTTGTATAATTAGTTTTGATTTTATATTCCATTTTTCTCACCCAAAGTGATTTTAACACAAAATACTAAATTGTGCAATGCCTTTTCTTGATATATATTGCACATTATGATATAATTATATGAATAAAAATATTGAATAAGGTGGGTGTAAACTTATGGATGTTAGAGTTAATGATAAAATTGAAATGAAAAAAGCTCATCCTTGTCAAAATAAAATTTTTACTGTTACAAGAGTAGGTATGGATTTCAAGATAAGATGTGACAAATGTGGTCACGAAATTATGATACCTCGCAGTAAAGTTGAAAAAAATATTAAGAAGATAATCAGGGAATAATATGTTTGATAAAATTGAAATTTTTAGTAAAAGATATGATGAATTAAATAACAGACTTTATGACCCAACAGTTGCCTCAGATGCAACAAAGTTTAATGAAATTATGAAGGAAGTAAAGTCTATTGAACCTATTGTGTTAAAGTATAGAGAATACAAGAAAGCACAACAGACAATTAAAGATAGCCTTGAAATTTTGGAAACAGAAAAAGACAAGGAAATCAGAGAACTTGCCCAAATGGAAATGGATGAGGCAAAGGACTCATTGGATGGTATTGAGGAAGAACTAAAAATTCTTCTTCTACCTAAAGACCCTAACGATGAAAGAAATGTTATTATGGAAATTCGTGGTGGTACAGGTGGTGAAGAAAGTTCCCTCTTTGCAGGTGACCTTTTCAGAATGTACTCCATGTATGCCGATAAGCATGGCTTTAAGATTGAAGTTCTTTCTTCTAACGAAACAGGCTTAGGTGGTTACAAAGAAATTTCCTTTATGGTTAACGGTGAGGGTGCTTACAGTAAGCTAAAGTATGAAAGTGGTACTCACAGAGTTCAGAGAGTACCTGAAACTGAGTCATCAGGCAGAGTTCATACTTCCGCAGTAACTGTTGCAGTTCTTCCTGAAGCTGATGATGTTGAAATTGACATTAACCCTAATGATTTACAGATTGATACATTCCGTTCATCAGGTGCAGGTGGTCAGCATATTAACAAAACTTCCTCAGCTATCAGAATTACTCACTTACCTACAGGTATGGTTGTTGAGTGTCAGGACGAAAGAAGTCAGTACAAGAACAAGGACAAAGCCTTAAAGGTTCTAAAGTCAAGACTTCTAAAGATTGAACAAGATAAACAAAATGCAGAGATTTCCGAAAATAGAAAAAGTCAGGTTGGTTCAGGTGACAGAAGTGAAAAGATTAGAACTTACAACTTCCCACAATCAAGAGTAACTGACCACAGAATCGGTCTTACACTTTACAAGCTTGACGATATTCTAAACGGTAATATTGATGAGATTATAGATGCTTTGATTGCATACGATAGAGCAGAAAAACTAAAAGAAAGTATGGAAAATAAGTAAAATGGATACTAAATTATTAAAGGATAACATTGAGGACATTTCTATTGCAGCAAAGATTATAAATGAGGGTGGACTTGTTGCTATGCCAACAGAAACTGTTTATGGTTTAGCAGCAGATGCTTTAAACGGTAAGGCAGTAAGAAAGATTTTTCAAGCTAAAGGCAGACCAATGGATAATCCTTTGATAGTCCATGTTTCATCACCACAGATGGCTATTGACCTTAAGCTTTATAAAGAGTTTACAGAAGATGCCAAGAAGTTGGCTGATAAGTTCTGGCCCGGACCTTTGACAATTATTTTGCCAAAGGGTGACTGTATTCCTGATGAGGTTTCAGCAGGACTTGAAACAGTAGCAGTCAGATGCCCTAGCCACAAAACTGCTAGAGCATTAATAGAAAAGTCAGGTAAACCACTTGCAGCACCATCTGCAAATATTTCCGGTAAACCAAGTCCAACTACAGCAGAACATTGTATCAATGACCTTATGGGTAAGGTTGATGCAATTCTTGATGGTGGTGAATGTGAAGTAGGTGTTGAAAGTACAGTGGTCACTTTAGATACCAACCCACCAAGACTTTTAAGACCCGGTGGAATTACACTTGAACAGCTTGAAAGTGTATTAGGTGAAGTTGCAGTTGATGATGCAGTTCTTCATAAACTGGCTGAGGGCAAGAAAGCATCTTCTCCCGGAATGAAGTACAAACACTATGCTCCAAAGGCTCAAGTGTATTTGGTCAGAGGCAACAACTTTGTTGACTTTGTAAACAGAGATATTGACGAAAGTACAGCAGTAGTTTGCTTTGATGAAGATGAAAAATATATTAATGGTGAAACATTTCCAATAGGTTCAAAAACTGACTACAAGTCCCATGCACATAAGATTTTTGATGTACTTAGAAAGATAGATAAAGAAGAAAAAATCAAAAAGGTTTTTGCTCCTTTACCTAGAACAGATGGTGTGTCCCTTGCAGTTTATAACAGATTAATCCGTTCATCAGCCTTTAGAATTTTTAATGCCGATGCTTATGTTTTAGGATTAACCGGACCTACCGGTTCAGGAAAATCTACTATTGCAAAAATGTTTGCACAGTATGGTTTCCACACAGTAGATACAGACAAAATTGCAAGAAATATTATGGAAAAAGGTAGTCCTGTATTAGCTAAAATAAAGGAAACCTTTGGCGATGATGTGGTTAAAGATAATGTGCTTGATAGAAAGTTACTTGCAAAAAGAGCTTTTGTCGATGAAAATTCAACTAAAAAGCTAAACCAAATCACTCATCCATATATATATGAAAAGGCACTTTTGGAAATAGAGGAATATTCCCACAAAGGTTACGATAAGTTTATATTAGATGCTCCTGTACTTTTTGAAAGTAACGGAGAAAGATTTTGCAACAACACCCTTGTAATTCTCTCTGACTTAGATACCAGAGTAAAGAGGATAATTTCTAGGGACGCTATTACAACAGAACAAGCTATGGATAGGATAAATGCTCAGCATAGTGATGATTTTTACAGAGCAAAGGCTGACTATGTAATTGAAAATAACGGTAGCCTTGATGAAGTAAAGTCACAGGTTGAAAGTGTTGTAAAAGCTATTTTGTAAAATTCGGCATCTAAAACCAAGTAGTAGGTTTATAATATGATTAATAGAAAACCCAAGAGAAAAAGGAAAAAGAGTGGTTGTGCTACCTTAATTTTGGTGGTGTTCTTTACAGCCATAGTTGCCTTAGTTACAGTTTTATGTTTTCATATCTTTGGTGGAAATGATTCTATTAATGACAAGGTAAACGATATTAAAAAAATTCAGTACCCAAAGAAATATTCACAGATTGTAGAAAAGTACAGTAACCTTTATGGTGTGGATGATAACCTTGTATATGCAGTTATACGTACTGAAAGCCACTTTAAACCTGACAGTAAGTCCAGTGCAGGTGCAAAAGGTTTGATGCAGATTACTCCTGAATGCTTTGAATTTTTACAGAACAATATTCCTAATGACAAAACAAAATATAAAGAGTCTGATTTGTACGATCCGGAAGTGAATATTAAGTTTGGAACATATTTTTTAAGCTATCTGTTAGATAGGTATGATAATGTTGAAAAAACTGCCGTAGCAGCATATAATGCCGGTTTCGGTGCAGTTGATAATTGGCTAAATGACCCTGAATGTAGTCTTGACGGAAAAACTCTTAGTGTTATAGTTTATCCGGAAACAGAGAATTATGTGGAAAAGGTTGAAAGTGCCAAGAAAATATATATAGAAATTTATAAGGAAAGGTAATGATATTATGTCTAATGAAGATTCAAAGACACTAATGGACGAAATCCTAATGTCAGGCAAAAAGAAAATTCACTCAATCAGCAATAGTGAAATTGAAAAAGCTGATGAATTTTGTGAACCATACAAGGATTTCCTAAATAAATCAAGAACAGAAAGAGAAGCTGTTGTTGAAGCAGTTGCTCAGGCTAAAGAAAACGGTTTTGAAGAATATGATCCTGACAGAACTTACTCTGCCGGTGATAAGATTTATATTGTAAACCGTAACAAAGCAGTAGGTCTTGCAGTTATCGGCAGAAAGGGTACAAGAGACGGTGTGCTACTTTCTATCGCTCATATTGACTCACCAAGAATTGATTTAAAGCCAAGCCCATTATACGAAAAGGACGGTATGGCTCTATTTAAAACTCATTACTATGGTGGTATCAAGAAGTATCAGTGGACAACAATCCCATTGGCTTTACACGGTAGAGTTTGTAAGACTGACGGTACTTATGTTGATATTTCTGTTGGTGATGATGAAAATGACCCATGTTTCTGCATTACAGATATTCTTCCACACCTAGGTCAAGAGCAAGCTAAGAAAACTCTGGGTTCAGCTTTTACAGGTGAAGACCTAAACTGCCTAGTAGGTAGCCGTCCATATAGTGACGAAGATGGTGAACAGGTAAAGTTAAACACAATGAAGCTACTTTATGATAAGTATGGCTTTACTGAAAATGACTTCCTATCAGCAGAACTAACTTTAGTACCTGCTTTTAAGGCTAGAGATATTGGCTTTGACAGAAGTATGATTGGTTCATATGGTCATGATGATAGAGTTTGTGCTTACCCTGCACTAATGGCTATTATTGATGCCGGTATTCCTGACAAGACTTGTATCACATATCTAACAGATAAGGAAGAAACAGGTTCAGACGGTAACACAGGTATGCAGAGTGACTTCCTAAGATACTTTATCTATGACCTAGCTAAGTCTGAGGGTGAAGAAGGCTATAGAGTTCTTTCAAAGAGTAAGTGCCTATCAGCTGATGTTAATGCAGCAGTTGACCCAACTTATGAAAGTTGTTTTGAACCAAAGAACTGTTCTTACATTAATGAAGGCGTTGTAATTTCTAAATATACAGGTGCTAGAGGTAAGAGTGGCACAAGTGATGCTTCAGCTGAATATATGGGTGAAGTTCGTTCAATGCTGGAAAGCAACAATATTATTTGGCAAGTCGGTGAACTTGGCAAGGTTGACCTTGGTGGTGGTGGTACTATCGCTAAGTATGTTGCTAATATGAATGTTGATGTAGTTGACCTTGGTGTACCTGTACTTTCTATGCATGCACCATTTGAAATCGTAAGTAAAGTTGATGTTTATATGGCTTATTTAGCTTTTTTACATTTCTTTATGGATTAAGGGTTGATTTTTTCAAAAAGATGTGTTATTATGTATGGGCAGTCAAAAATGACTGCCCTGAAATGCGCTGATAGCTCAGCTGGATAGAGTGACTGGCTACGAACCAGTAGGTCGGGGGTTCGAGTCCCTTTCAGCGCGCCACTAGTGGGTATATGAACTATGTGTCTGTAAAGAGCGTAGTTTATATGCCTAATTGTGATATTCGCCAATTGGCGAACTTAGATGTACAATGTCTAACATAAAAGACAAGTACTATTATTAATATATAAACATCCACCGTACCGTAATGATACGGCAGATGATTATTATTTTGTTTGTTTAGCGTCGTAGTCGAACGAAGTTCCTTTGCAGGGTCGAGTACCAAATAATTGGCAACTATCCATCGTTAGATGTAATCGCCCTCCAAGTTGTCTGAATCAGAGTTAACTAAGCTCTTAAGTAGTATAAGGTATCACCATAATTTGAGGATGGTGGCTCGCTCGTCAATCATATTCTCGTATGATAGAGTTGTGGCATAACTATTATATATTACCTTGTATTAATCGTCCATTAAACTCAGACTATTCAATTGTTTGTTATTGCGACAAAAAGAAAACTCACATTCTACCACATCTGCTAGTAGTTTTGTGAGTACAAATTGACAAATTAACTAATTCAGCTTATAATAAATAAGCAAATTAGCCTTAACATATCAGTAAGTATCGTTACTACTTATGTGATGTGGGTCAGCAGGTTACGCCAATAATCTGCTGACTAAAGGATTTTGTTATCCTCTCGTCTCTTTTATTATACCATAAAGTGGACGTCAGGTCAATATTTTAATGTGATTTTTGCAGATGTTTTCTTTTTATTGAAAGCATCTGCATTTTTTATTACATTTTGAATGTCAAATTTTGTAAGATAAGCAAGATTTAAAACAGTAATTCAAAATATTAAATAAATTAATTTATTGTAAGGTTATTAATATATAATCTCAATAATGTGTGAAAATAATTAGAATTAGGTGAAACAATTATGCTATTACTAAATGTTCCATATGCAGAAAAAGATGAAGCAAAATCATTAGGTGCTAAATGGAATCCAAAATTAAAAAAATGGTATATAGAAAATAAGGAAAACTATCCTTTGTTTAAAAAATGGTTACCACATGATTATATTGTTTGCGACCATATTTATGTTATAGAAGGTTCTCAACAATGTTTTAGATGTGGCAAAAATACTCGTGTAATTGGTTTTGGAATTGAGAATTACTATCGCCTTAGTGACAGTGATTGCGAGTATTCAAGTGGTGAAATACATTTTGCATTTTCGTTAAATCCAATGCCTGAACAATTATTAAATTTTGTTCAAGATAATTACAATTTTAAGGAAACTTATTCTAAAACTACAAAATCCTCGTATTTAGCTAATCGTTGTGATTCTTGCGACACTCTTCAAGGTGATTTTTATCTATTTGAAGAAGTTGGAAGTCCTTTCTATTGTGCAGATAAGAACGACATATCTAAATTACGATTATATAGAATCAATTTAGATATGGATATTAATATTAATCTTTCTTTGGTCATATCATCAACTGATTTTATGCTAAAGAAATATGGACATATATATGAATTGAAATTTGAAATATAACGCGTGGACAAATTGTCCATGTTTTATATAAATTTATCTTAGTTTTAAGGAGGATGATACTATGATGATTTAGTTGTATTATGAGAATCATAAATAAATTATTAATTGTTAAATAAAGGGTAGTGATAAAATGTAGGTAAATTACTTTAATCGTTTTAACATATTTTAATATTATTAAAAATTTAATTGAAAGGATAATGATTATGATATTTATAAGTCATAGAGAAACTGATAAAGAAGTTGCAGATATGTTGGTGGACTTTTTTGCATCAACTGGAATACCCAAGGATAAAGTGTTTTGTTCATCATTACCTGGTAATAAGGTTCATAAAAAAATATCAGAAGAAGTAAAAGAAGCTTTAAAGAATAGTATTATTGATATAGTAATTCTTTCTAGCAATTATTATCAGAGTGCTTATTGCTTGAATGAAGCAGGTATTATTTGGTACAAAGATAAAAATATAATACCTATTGCATTGCCGGAAATAGATGAAAGTAATATGTATGGTTTTTTAAATAATGATTACATATTACGCCGTTTAGATTCAGATACAGATATTTCGTTTATTTACGATGATGTGAGGAAAACAATGTCAATTTCCCAAATAGATGCGACACCTTTTGTAAATGAAATAAATAAACTCAAAGGTAAATATAATGATTTATTAAAAACAAGAGAAATAACCATACCTACAGAGGATGAAATACATAATTATTATACATCAGATTTGACTACTGATGATGAGCGAATCGTATTGTATTATATATTGGAAAAAAACATTCGCAAAATTACTAAAAATAAAGTAGAAGATTGGTTGCAAGAGAATGAGATATATGATATTGATGTTGATAACGCATTTGACCTTTTGTCATCGATTGGTAATGGTGAAGTTGAAAATGGTACATTGAAATTTGGAATTGAAGCATTCAGAAGTTACTCGAGTAATTCTAACTCAATAATGATTGAGTTAAAAGAATATGTAGATAACCATAAAAAGTTATCTGTTTGCCAATTTGAAAAACTTTGGAATGCTGGTGCTATAAATGATGTTTTAAAATTATTTGTTGCCTACATAGTAGAAGAACAAGTATGTGATTTTGGCTTTAATTGGAAGGCAGAAGAACAGATTGAGAATATTAAAAATTGGGAAATCAAGAATAGTCTTGATTCAACCCTTTCCGATAATTATAATAAATGTTTAAGATTTTTAATTCAAAATAAACTCGTTTATGAATCAGATTGGACAAACTATGGAAATCCTAGAATGTACTCATTATGTGTTTCACTTGAAAAATTTCTTTTGAAGTGTCCTAAAGAGTATATTAAGGAACTGAATGATATAAAAAATACATTTCATTCATCTGATTTAGATTTACTACATTTTGACGATGATGAATTACCATTTTAATCACTGAATGAAAAGGGGTGGACAAATTGTCCACCCCTTTGGAAATAAATCACTATGTCTTATTTAATAAGATATTTATACTTTGCTGTTATTAACATAGCATCTTGTTCTTCAAGAGTTTTGGTATCTTGACCACAAGTAAGTATTTCCACATATTCAATATAATCGTTATTATAATCGTTATTTTCTTCTTCAAATGTGATTATTGCATTTGCTTTTTCTCTCTCACATTTTCTACAGATACAAATGAACTTTGTATTTGTTTCCTGAAGAGTATAACAATCATCAATCAAAACATAAGCATTATATCTTATGTTTTGAGCATATTCCAACATCTGCATAACAACCTTATTTGAGTGGTGCATTTCACCAAAGATGAAGACAGATGTACATACATTGTGTACCTTAACTGTTAAATTTGAGTTTTTTTCTTTTGAAACATTCATTTTTTATTTCCTTTCGTTATAAAAATATAGGAGGCTAATATATGGACTGTAGAGGTCATAATAGAAGAATACAGTTTTTTGTTATATAAAAAGCGTGGACAATTTGTCCACGCTACTTAACCTATTCTAATAATATCTTTGTACTTGTGATATAACATATTCATTTGGTCATAATTCTTATTGTTACATCTTCTTAATTGTCGGCGTTTATTCTTGAAAAAACAGCGTCCCATAAGCTTCTGAAGGAGATATTCCATAAGATGATAATTAATATCACTTTTAGCATAGCTATCAATCAAATCTTGAGGAAATCCGTAATAATATCCAAACATAACAAAAGCAAATTGACTATAATCTAAATCGTATAGATACTGTATTAATTTATCTTTTGTTGGATAATAAGTACCGCTAAGATTGTATTCATCTGAAATATCATCAAATCCACAAGCAACTTCAATAGAGAAAGTGCGAAAAAAATGTGATTCAAAGTAATTGTCACAAATTGTTTTTGTGGAAGTATTTATATACAATTTTTCATCATAGGTTGGAATTTCGTTTGTAGATGAAATCAAAGGACTGTCTACACTAGATAAAATTTCGTTTGCTTTCTCAAGCGAAAAGTCTACAAAAAACTTATCAATACTAGATAATGGAACATTATCATCTTGTATAAGATAAAATAATGTTCTTAGTTGTTCGATTGTAACTTCCTTTTTGGCATAGTTCTTAATAAACTTTCTTGGAAGTCCTATAAAGTATCCTAGCATTGCATAAGCAAACTGAACCATATTCAAGGTACGCATATAAACAGATAACTCAGCTGCAGATGGGTGGGTACTATAGCCTTCCGTGTATTCGTATTCCTCAAAATCAGGTAAAAGTTTTTCGTTATACAACTTTTCTCTTACATCCCATCCACATGAAAATCTATCAAATGAAGAAGAATAGTAATCACAAAGAAACTGTACAACACTTGGGTTGTATTGATTTGAACTTTTACAAACAGTTAAGTCGTCATATCCTGAAAAAAAGTTATCTTCATTAAATAACTTATTTTCATACATACAATAATAATGAGCACCAAAATATAAATAATCTTTCATAAGTAAAATCCTTTCGTAAATAAATGAGGTGATTAAATGTCAAATTTAAGATTTCCAGACGCATCCGTAATTAAAAATTCTCGCTTTGTAAAGAATATTACTGCCGAAAAATTAGCAAGAATTCAAGACAATAATATTCAATTATTTGAAAGTCAGTACAAGGATAATTTGTATTGTCCGGAATGTAATCAAGCTAAACTGTTCCTAAGGAACGGAACAGAAAAGATACCACACTTTTCTCAATCTAAAAACTCCTTTCATAAAGATGATTGTTCACTGAATTACAAAAGTATATCAGCAAATCAGCTAAAAGTTATATATGAGGATAAAAATCCTGATAATTATGAAATACATAATAGATTAAACAAGATTATAGGTTTATTTTTTCAAAACAAAAATGTAGGTTCCAGTCCTTTAGTTATAAGCGTACCTAAAAAGAAAAAACCAACAACAAGTACATCAGTTGTTGGAGAAGAAACATATGTTAAAGCATCAGTTCCAAGAAGATTAGTTACAGCTCTTAGGACAGAGGATTTAAGAAAAATCAAAATCTTCTATGGTGATGTTTATATTAAATGGAATAAAGCAAAAAATAATACAGACAATAAATCTAGGTGGTATTTAAGAATTTATAAGGAATATGATAAAAAGAATAGTAAATATAAATACTTGTGCTGTAGTATAGCTATTAGTGATAGGGTCTATAAATATTTAAAAGAGAATAAGGCTAATTATTTAGATAATCAGCACTGTTATATTGCTTTCTTTACTGAAATCTTTCAAAAAGAAAGTAATGGTAACTATTATAATAATTGTAGCCTAAGACACTCAGATTTTCTCGAAATCAAAACTATTCGTATAATTTAGGTAAAGCAAAAAGGTTGGACAAATTGTCCAACCTTTAATGTTATACTCATACCTTGGACAAATTGTCCAAGGTTTTTCATTATATTAGATTTTTTATACTATTGTTGTTTCTGTATGAATTAATAATTTCATCAACTTTAGTTTTGTCAGAAGTTTTAATCCTAATAACACTATTTCCTTGTTCGTGTACAGTTCCTTCAAAACTGATACCATTCTTTTCTAGAACAGTAGCTTCCTTAAATGATACTTTTAAATAGTAATCATCATTTGGATTGTAATTATGCTCACTTTCCTTTTTTTGTAAAGGAATACCATCAATACAAGAATGGTAGATAAATTCTTTAATATCATCCATTTTGTTTGTTTCATAAAATTCAACTAGCATTTTAGAGAAATCCCTTTGTAATTCAACCGGAATAGAAATGATACCAACACCGTTTGAAATCATTATTTGATTTGCAGAAAGCATACTAGTTCTCTTATTACCATCACCAAACATTTGCCTACGCATTAAATGCAACATCATTGTGATTGCTCGTTCTGTAGGATTTGCAATAGTTTTAATATTTTCAATTTCTTCCTTGATTTTGCTTTCAATAGGTAGTTCCGGTTTCCATCTTGTACCACCAATAGATACCGGAAAATTTCTAATAAAACCGGCATTAGGAATAAGATTATATTCTACATACTGATTGATTTTACAAATATATGGATAATCTATAGGATATTCTATAGTATCCAAAATAAATTGCCAAGCGTGTTTTAAGTTGTTAATTGCAATTACAGTATTTACTTCTACATCAGAGATGATTGAACCTCTATAAATTGCTTCTGTATCTGGGAAAGTTACATTCAAACCTTCAAGTCTAGCACTTTTCCAAATAATATCAACAATATTTCTTTTTGCAAGAAATATATTATCTTCTAGGGTCATTTGAAACTTATTTTCCATATAATCACTCCATCCAAAATAATTATAATGCTTTTGAGCATATAAAGTCAATGAAAAATGTGAACTGGCTATATAAACCACAAGAAGATACCAACAGAGAAAAAATAAATATTCCACACTCACTCAAGTGATTTATAATGACTGACAGAAAGACACTCAATGTGGAAAACTCAAAAGCAAAGCAATGTTGAAAACTTCTTATACCTGTACTCAACTATTCACAATTTTTCAGCAATAATACTCTAAGTTACATCTATACTTAAGGTATAATTTTATATTATTTTTCTTTCTGTTGGTATGTAAGTGGGTACTCCTCACAGAGGTGTAAATTTTTGGACTACCCCTTGATAAAGAAAAAAAAGAAAAACACTTGACAGTCTTATGTAAATTGTGTACAATACCCTTGTAAGATTTGAATAAGCCTAAAACAAATCTAAAAGGGAAGATACTTAGTCGAGAAGAGTATCTTCTTCTTTTTTTGCGTTGTATCTTAGGTTTACGGATTAAGATGGTATTTATCTGATAATAATTATCAGCATAACTGCCATCTTTCTTTTTTACTCTATATCTACTAATTAAACCTTTTTTAATAAGAGATTTTAGGGTAGCAATAACACTTGAACGATGAAGATTTAACTGATTACAAACATCATTAAAACTATTCCAAAATTGCATAGTTCGACTATCAGCACATTTGCAACAAAATAGATACATTCTAAATTCAGACGCAGTTAATTTATTTGATAATTTAAAAATTCTTCTACTAACAAAGAAATAGTTATATTTAACTACAGGTAAAGTATAATGATATGTACCAAGCTTATGCTCATCGACAAAATATCTTCTGACCTCAAAAATTAAATTCAGTCTATTAAGTTTATCAATGATACGAGAAATAGTCTTAGGTGTTAAACCTGTCATAGTAGCAATAGCTTTTTGTGATATTCTTATATATTTTTTATTCTTATAGCATACTCCTCGTAGGCTATACATTGCAGTTAATACAGTTAGTTCTGTAGAACTAAGGTTCATATCAAAGATTGTATTAGGCATTTTAAAAAGTTCATTACTACGCATTTCTATTCCTCCTTTCATTGATTAATAATAAAAAAACTGCACTTGCTATAATAACAAGTGCAGTATGAATAACTACAGATATGACATAAATATATAAGATTATATAGTATGACTAATTGACATTTTTAAATTTATATGATAAAATCAAATAAATTCAAAAACTGATGTTAACAACCGTTTCTTGTTATCATTAGGCTTCAGTAGGTGTTCCACCACCTGCTGAAGATGAATTTTTTTATTTTTATTAAATTATAAATTAAAAGTTGAAATTTGTCAATTGTAAATTTAGCCGTTACTTCTTAAGTGGAGTAACGGCTTTATTATTTTTTAACTGCACAAGTTCATCGTTATAGTCTTTACCAACTGATGAAGGTTGATTACTAACATTGTAACCTAAATCAGAATACTTTTGCATATATTTTTCTGTTGCTTCAATTCCTGCTTTGTCATTATCAAGGCAAAAAACTATATTGCGTGTAGTAGGATACTCTTGTAAATAGTGGGCAAGTGCAGTATCAGATACACAACCAAGGGATAACCTACAAGAGTTAAGCCACGCAGTTTTGCTATCACAAGCAATATTAATAAGCGTTGCATGGGATAACATATCGATTGGTGCTTCAAATACAAATAAAGTTTCTTTATCGTATCCTTGTAGATAAAAGCCATTAGCCTTATCACTACAGGTACATTCTTTACGGTATTGCTTATCTGTTAAAGTGCCTCTGATTGCCCCATATTTAGGTTCTTTGTTTTTGTCTTTGCCAACAAAGACTACATTTCCTCTTTGGTCCTCATAGAGATAATGATGTTTACAAAGGCAGCTAACAATATCTTTATCAATTTTTCGTGTATGAATAAGATATGCAAAGAGTCTGTTATATCTTCCTTGCTTTTTAGGAGGTAACTGTATATCTTTTCTTGTTGTATCTTCTGCAACAACTTTTTCAGCTTTCTTATACGTTGAATGATATGTATTACTTTCGCTTGAAATAGGCTTTAAAACAGTTTTTAAGGATTGCTCATAACTTAACTCAACTGCTCTACAATCAAGCCTATCATCAATTTTAGACACGAATGCAATAATGTCACCACCACCAACAGAAAGAGAATTCCAAAACCACGCTTTGTCATCAGCATTAACTACAAGACTATTGTGTTCAATACATCTATAGCCTTTACCATCTTTTTTGAATGATAAACCATAGTTGGATGACAAATAATCAGTAGTTGAGATATTGTGAGCTTCAGACTTTTCTTCAGGAGTAAAAATGTACATATCTTTCTTTTTGTAATAAAACATTATTTATACATCTTCTTTCTTCTCTTAATGCGAACATTAAGAATCTTTAATTTAAATAAGCAGACCAAAGCAGGAAAAATATTGATATTAATTAACATCAATGAATCTGTAGCTAATAGTAAAGTCCCTTCTATAAAAGCAATAGATATTAAAATAGCCACTAACTTCTTTACTCTTAGAGAAGTTAATGGCTGTTTTTTTAATTCGTTTAGTCTGTTTTTATAAAAATTATGGGCATAAAAAAAGTAGGCATAAAAGCCTATAATAATGAGATAAGTAATCATTTTTTCTTTTTTCTAGCAGGAAAAATGAATTCAAGCTTTCCTTGTTCGTTAATCTTTAACGAAGCATCAAATTCTTTTCCTGCTTTTGATTTAAACCCTTTAATAATGTTAGTTCTCTGGCTAGAAATAAGCATATTGATTTGATTTTGTGTTAGTTTCTTACCACACAATTCGAATGGAATGCTGAACTTACAACCTTTTTTGTAATTGCTACAGTAAACATTAGTTTTGCTCTTATATAGCTTATTACCACACAATGGACAAATACTAGATTTATCTACATATGCCTTAGCTTTAGAATTCTTAATTTCTGCATACCATAGTCTTACTTTATCTTCAATTTGAGAGATAAAATCATCATAGTTAAGTTTACCAAGTTCAATATCATAAAGTTGTTTTTCGATTTCACCGGTTAATTCAGCTGACTTTATATCTGATACTGGTAAAGTATCAATAACATAAAATCCTCGTTCTGTAGGAACTACAGTTTTACCTTTTTTAACGATGTAACCTCGGTTATATAATCCCTCGATTGTGCTAACTCTAGTTGCATCAGTTCCAAGACCTTTTTTCTGTAGTTTAAATAAAGATTTTGCTTCTTCATCTTCAAAGTGTTGTCCTGCAAGTTCCATAGCGTTAATAAGAGCAGGTTCGGTGTATCGCTTTGGTGGTTGTGTTTCGCCTTTAGCTAAATCAAAATTACAACTTACATTTTCATTTTCATTAATAGAAGGTAAAATATTAATTTTATCAGGCATAGCGTCAACACTATACCAACCTTCATTAACAATAACACTACCTTTAGAAACAAAGTCCTTATCGTTAATGCTAGTAATAATTGTTGTATCCTCTATTACAACTTTTGGAAAAACAATTCTTAATAATGATTTTGCTAGTAAATCATAAAGTGCAATCATATCATCGTCACCAATATCAGATAGGGAAGATGGAACATTAAGAGTAGGGATAATTGCAGTATGTGAGCCAACTTTTTCATCATCAAAGTGTCGTTTGCTAAACTCAAGCCAGTTCTCTTTATCAAGAGAGTATTCTTTGTATTCGTCAATTTGCATTAGCTTTTCGATAGTTTTTTCGACCTCGTTCATCATAGCAACTGTTAGATGTTCTGTATTAGTTCTTGGATAACTCATAAATTTTGCTTCATACAATTTTTGCATTGTACTTTCAGCTTTCTTTAAGTCCCAATTAAGGTGTTTTGCACAAGCAATCTGAAGTTGTGTTGAGTTAAAAAGCAAAGGTGCAGTTACTGTCTTTTGCTTATGCTCAACAGACTTAATACTGCCTTTATTTGATAAAGAACTAATTAGTTGTTCTGCAGAACCCTTATCATCAAATTTACCTGCAATATATTCGCCTTTATAAATGCTATTATCTGTTGTAGTAAATTCACCTATTACTTTATAAAATGGTTTCTTAACAAAGTTTCTTATTTCATTTTCTCTGTTAACTACCATTGCAAGAGTAGGTGTTTGAACTCTTCCAACAGAAAGAACCTTATCAGTAGAAAATTTAGTTGTCATAGCTACCGTTAAATTACCACCATATAGCCAGTCCGTAATAGCCCTAGCTTCACCTGATTTCTGTAGGGTTTGCATTTCAAATCCATCTTTTAGGTGATTAAAAGCGTAATTAATTTTTCCGTATGTAAGGTCAGTTAGCCACACTCTTTTCCAAGGCTTTTTGCAGTTCATACTGCGATATACATAATCAAAAATTAATTCACCTTCACGGTCTGGATCGGTTGCATTGATTAATGCATCAGCTTTATCAAAATAAGGCTTTATATATTCATACAACACTTTTGTGTTCTCTTTAACAGCTAATTTATACTCTTTCGGAATACAAGGAAATGCATTAATATCCCATTTAGAATACTGTTCACCATAAGATTTAGCTTGTGCAAGTTGTATAAGGTGTCCTTGACCGTGAAGAAGTATAGCTTTATCACCATCAAGTTCAAATTCCCAATGACAAATACGATTATCTTTGTCATATGGTATCCTATTTCCTGCATTAAGTGCATTTGCAATTTCTTTTGCAAGGGAGTATTTTTCTGCGTAAATTACAATCATAATTTAATCCTTTCTTATGTTCGCTTTTTTACATAAATTGTGCAAGTAGCTGACTTACCATCTGCAGTAGCAGTAATAGTTGCAGTACCAACATTTTTTGCTTTAACATAACCGTTATTATTTACTGTAGCTACACTAGTATTACTACTACTCCAATGGACTTTTTTCCTTTTAGGCGTTACTGTAGCAGTTATAGTAACACTATCGGCTACTTCAAGTGTTTTTGAATAGTAAGATAAACTAATACTAGTTTCGACTTTACCATTGTTAGACCAGTTATTATTACCATAGTCAATTTTAATCTGTGTTTGAGTTTTTGGCTTTTTCTTAACAATTCTTTTTGTTACAGGTGGTTGTGTCTGAACCGGTACATTACTAGCATTATTATTTGAACTACTATTAGAATTTGAAGATTTCTTTTTCCTTTTCTTCTGAACAACTTTTTTAGTTGTAGGTTGTGTTGTTATTATCTTTGTAGTTGTTGGAACAGTTGATGGAGGGATAGTTGTAGTATTTACAATGACTTGATTGTTAGTAACGTATTTTTCTGAATTAGATGTGTATGTTTCAATAACGGAAGATATAGTTGTTTTTTCTTCTGTTGGTATTGTAGATGTTGAAGTAATAGTTGCTTCATCCGGTATGGACAAATTGTCCACGCTATCATTATTTTTCAAAACGAAACATACAATCAAAAGGATAATAACTAAGGCAATTAGTATAATAGGAATGATTTTCTTATTAACTAAACTTGTTTTTGCTTTAGTGTTTCTCTTAATGTATCTGTCTGTTTGTTCTTGAGAAATAACTGATGTATCAATATCTTCATTATTAACAAATGATTTAATTACTTCATTAAACTGAATACTTGTAATAGTGTTTCCTATGACACCGTACAAACCAAAATCATTAAATAATTCAATTTCATCATTACTAGCAAAAAGTAATATTCTTGATTGATTAAATACTTTTTGTAACGATTTAATTAATAAAGATATATCTATGCCTTTATGCCTAACAGAAGTATCAACTAATAGTCCAAGTGGATTATATTTCTGTCTTAAACTTTTTACAGAATCAATAGAATTTATAAAATTAACCACACCTAACAAATTAATATTAGGTGTGGCTTTTAATAGTTCTGTATATTCTTTTGAAGTCTTTTTGTCTGCAATAATAAGTATGTTCATTATTGACTCATTTCCTTCTGCTTATCTTCAAACTTAGTAGTACATATCTTATACATTAAGCTATCAGTTGGCATTAAGTTTTCAAATGGGATAACATTTGAACCACTAATAATAAGACCAGTACCAACATCAGAGCTGTTAATATATGATACTTGTGACTCAGATAAATGCCATTGATTAATAATAGCTTCTAGGTCAGATGGCTTTTGATTAAGGAGTGTAACAAAATCACTGTTATTGAGCATAGAACAGGCTTGTTTACTTTCAAGTACATCAGAAATGTTTTGTGTAGCACCACAGGCATTACCACCATACTTTCTAATCCTCTTATATACTTTAACAAAAAAGTCACCAGTAGAATAAATCTGAGAGTTTGTATCATTAAACATAACGGAAAATTCATCGGTGAAAACCCAAGTTCTAACGCCTTTTGCCTTGTTTTCAACAACTCTTTGCCAAAGTAATTCAAGCGTAACAAGTAAACCTACAGTTTTAAGTTGTTCGCCAAGTTCGTTAATATCAAAGACGATAAACTTTTTGTGATATTCTACATTAGTGTGATGAGCAAAAATGTTGAAAGAACCAGTTACATATAACTCAAGAGTAGTAGCAAGTGTTTTTGCGTCTGTTGATTCATCAGTAAGTAATAGATAATATAAGTTTTCTAGTGTTGGCATTTCTGTAGTTCTGCCATTTTGATAATCTGCGTACACTTTTAGTACATATCTATCTATGATAGCTTTTTCTGTACCGGTAAGTGTTCTACCTAGAGATACTTCAATAAATGACATTATAAAGTTAGATTTAAGTGCTACTGCATTCGTGCCTTCATCAACAAAACTTAAATCAGTATCAAAGATGTTAAGATAATTAGTAGAATTTGGGGATAACTTAATTACTTCACCATTAAAAGATTGAGCAATTGGTGAATATTCGTTTTCAGGGTCAATTACTATAACTTCATCATTAGGAAACTTAGTCATAATAGCATATAGCTCAGACTTGATGTTCATACTTTTACCACTACCGGATGGACCAAGTGTGAAAGCATTACCATTCATATTGTCTGAACGGTTAATTAAAATAGGGGCTTTAGTGACTTTATTAATACCGTAATATATTCCACCCTCAACGATTACATTACGGTAGCTAAAAGGGATAAAGTTACCTACTTCATTAGTTAATAGATAAAACGGTTGTCCCAAAAAAGTACCATCAGCATTAATTACCGGATTAGCAAAAGGACAAATAGTTTTTAAGCCTTTCTCTTGATAAGTAGAGCCACTAAGAATGTCAATATTAACTTGATGTTCAAGAGCTTTTTGCTTAATATAGAGCATAAGTTCCCTTAGTTCTTCTTCAGTTTCAGCTGAAACTAGAATATAAATACCCATCTGGTACATATCACAGTTGGAATCACCAAGTTTATCCTGTAGTTCAGTTAGCTCTTTTTCTCTGTTCTGCAATGAATAAGGAATAAACTCGCCACCGTGCTTTTTGTTGTTTTCTCTACGCTTTTCAAGACGCATTTCCAAATCTTCCATTTGCCTTTTGAGCATATCGAAAACATAAGATTTCTCTAACTTTTTTAAATGCTTAGAGATAGTAATCTTATAATTATTGTCCAGTAAATCAGTAATGAACTCATCATCACAAGATTTACTAATGCTTCTTACAAACATAACAGAACTGAAAGTTGAACCAACTTCAATAAGTTTAGACTTAAAGGTAAAGTGCGATGGTGCAATGTAGTCTTTTAACTTACAATCGTGCTGAATGTATGATGATGGCAATAAAAATGGCTCGTTATCGCAAGAATGATAAATGTTATGTAATATTTCAAAACATTCTTCTGTTTTAACCATAGTAATTTTACTGTCCATATCAGAAAACAAAATTTCAAATTGGTCAAAAATCTTGAATAGAATATTGATGTTATCAAGTTTTGTTTTTGGCTCAAAAGAGATAACACCAATGATAAGCTGATTACAAGTTGTGTTAACACATTTATCAACGATGTTACTCATAACATTTTGATAATCTTGTAATATGTCCTCTCTAACATTTTGATTGTCTTTAGGTATCATAGCTTTATCAAGTAATTCCTTATCAAAAGGACTGTTAACGATAAATTCTTGATAATTAATGTTAGATGGGAGAGAGGAAAGAAAAGTTTGATATTTATCGTAGGTAATATCTTTGTCACTATCTTTCTTTGTCTTATAGTTCACTTGTTGAATGAAAAATCGTAGAGAAAAGTTATTGCCACAACGGAAAATTCCGTTAGTGTAAACTTCATCCCAAGGTAAAGTATCCTGAGCTGACTTTGGATTTTTCTTGCTTTTACCGTAATTTTCAGTTTGTTGCTTAATGTTAACATTAACAATTTTGTTATTCTTCATATCTATCGAACACTCCTTTACTTTCATAATGTCGAGTAATATTACCCTTCATTATAATTAATAACCAAGCTAAAGCCGATGAACCATTTATCTGAGCAATACTACCTGCACCAAACAGAATTAAAATCAGAAAAACCGGAATTAAAGCTAAGTCAACGGAAGCACCAAGGACAAAGTATAATAGAGCAAAAACACCTAATGATACCAATAGTCCAATAGCCATTATTACTATTTGTCGAATTGACAATCCCATAAACAAAGCTTTTGGCTTAATAATATTTTGCTTTGTCATATTAACTTTACGCATTATTAATCCTCCTTAATCAATTAAATTAGTTAAAGCTTTAGGTGGTTTAGCCATAATTCTACAAATGCCAAATATGATAACAAATCTAGGAATTAATTGTTTCATATTTGTAAAGAATGAATTAGTTGCAACATCTAATGCACTATTTGCCTCTGATAACCATTGACTACCTATTGCATAACAAATAATCATAAAAGTCATATATAAACAAGTTGAAAGAAAAGCTCCGATGAACTTTTTAAAATAGACTTTAGCTTCATCGTTGGCAACGCAAGCAAATGCAAGAGGAGATATTGCCATTAAGCAAGTAAGTTCAAAAGCACGACTTAGAATTTTGATAAACACACTTATAATTGCAAAACCTAATGCAATTATTAAAATTAATTCCGGACCTCTCCAAAATAGTCCTTGAAAAAAACTTATTATAGTACCTATGAAATTCCAACTACTTGCATTAACAGTTTTTGGTTCAAAATTAGATAAATAAACCACTCCATGTGCATTAATTTTTAATAAGTTAAGTAATTGCGAATTCATTGAATTTACTGTACTTACAATAAATCCACAAACAGTAACTGAAAGGTCAACCCATATTTTTGCAATTAATAATGTGCCTAATGCTCTTAATATTCCTCTAGGACTTGTAAATTCAAATTGCAACATCGTGTTAGTCATATTAAGTCCAAATAATATAACAACAAGACAATAGGCAAATGCTTTTGTGATAGGAGCAATAAGATTTGCAATTTTCTTCATTGAGTTAGTACCCCAAGATATACCAAAAAAGTTGCTTCCTTTTCTTGCATTACCATTGCCAAAATCTTTAAGTGTTCGACCTAACTGCTTCCACATATATGTTACAACGCTATACTGACCACTCATAAGTTTTGTTGTATTACTGATAACTTGTGAGGTGTTATTCTCTTTAATTTTTTGATTAGCTTGTTTTAGATTAGTAATAAGCTTGTTAAAATCTGAATTATAAGAACTAATGTTTTTACGAATATTGTTGTAGTCATTGTTGGTTATAATGTCACCGTAGGTGTATTTACCACCTTGATAATCTCTCCAACGAGCCTTACCGTCACTATCAGAACTAAAGCAACTTCTACTAACGGTATCGTATAGATTACGCAAATTCAGGAAAAGTTCGTGCCATTCACCAGATAATTCTGTAGCTTTGTTACTGTTCTTTTTCGTATTTGTATTATTTTTATCTGCGTTAAGGTTATTACACCATTTAGTTACTTGATGAGAATAGCTATTATATCTTTTAATTAATTCGTATGTGTCTGAAAAAATATATGTCCTCTGAGGACTTCTTTGAACATTTTCATGGGTTCTAAAATCTTCTAAAACCTCATCTTCAAAATATTCAATGTTTTGAATTCCACCGGTACTTTCTTTATCAATAGTAACTGCACTTGCCCCACCGGTTGTTATTGTAATCAGCATAATAACTAGCATAAGAAGTGCTATAAGTTTTGTCCGTTTACGATTGGAATTATCCATCGATATGGTTTTTATATTTTTAACTTTATATTTTGTAAGCATATATACAACACCTCCTCACATAGCATAGTACCTAATTAAAGGTACTATGCTATGATTTATTAACTAAAGATAGCCTTCTTGATAGCAATAAGTGAACCACATACAATACCTGCAATTACTGCACCAGCAATACCACCTTTCATCGTTCTAGGGTCTTCTTCATTGTGACCCTTAACAATGGAAAACGCAGCTGAGGCTGCATAGATAGCACAACCTGCGTATAAGATATAAAAAACAATATCAATAATCTTATTCATAGCACCTGTGCTTACACCGGATGGTCTAGTTACGGCTGATGAACTTATAGAAGTAGTAGTAATAAGTGTTGAAACTACTACAGTCATGTTGTAGATTTTTTGCATACGCTTAAGTCTTGCGTTCTTCTTTTCAGCTTTAACTGAAGGGTTATTATTACTTAATCGGTTCATTTTGTTTTCCTCCTTAAATAAAAAAAAGAAGTTATTTCTAACTTCTCTTTAGTGATTGGATTGTGAAATCCTTTTAGATTGATTAAGTTTTTGTGCTTTGTCAAATGCTTTAATTGCTTCTTTTGATAAATCAATTACTGCCGTTACACCTGCAGAGGCAGTAGTTGCACCAGTTTTAGCAACTGATGAACCTGCTTTTGCAGTAACTTTAGTTGCATTAGCACCTGTTTGTACTGAATTACGATATTTGTTAATATCAATTACTTTATCAAAATTCTTAGTTGTAATCTTCTCCATATTAACTGATTGAGGTTGTGTGAACATACCTTTTGTTTTTTCTGTTGGTGTTACAATACCGTCCTTACTAATCTTAACAAAATCGTATTTTTCACATTTCTCAAAATAATTTTGAACCTGCTTAAATTGTTGTGGATTAGAATAACTTAATTTATTAAGGTCAATTTGATTAACATACTGAAAAATTTTAAGGTCATCACCATTACCTTGAAGATTAATTGCAACTGTATTTTGTAATTGATTATTAGTAATATAATTTTTTTGGTCTTTCTCAAATTGCTCAATAAATGATTGAGAATTAATATGTTCCTTGCCTTTGTCAGTTAATGTATAAGAGGCATTTTCGTAAGATAAGTAACCATCTTCAACAGCCTTGTTAAAAGAAGTAGTAACATTGTCTTTAAGTTTATAATCAGAAATATTACTTATTTCTTCATAACTAATTGAACCGTTAGTATCACAGAAAGCAATATCGGTATGTTGACCGGTAAAGTTATAGTTATGTTGTTGTTCTACTGCCTTATTTGGTTGTACAACTTGTTGTTGCCTATGTTTGTCCAAAAACATTTGAATACTTCTTATAGAATTAAGAACTTGAGTAAGACCATTCTTAATTGGTCTTGCAACATTAAATTGTTGAGCAGTATCTTCAATACTATTCAATATCATCACCTCCTTACTGTCAGTTCAATATATTAATATTAATGCTTAACATACGGAGCTGAATAATCGTATTCAGATTCATCGACTTCATTATCATCAAAATCCGGTACCGGCTTAATATCATAGTCCATATTCATCACCTCCTTACATAAATTCCTCAATGTCATCGAGAACACCGGAAGTTTCATCATAAATTGATGGGTCAATATCATCTTCGTTAGCATAATCAGGAACTGGGTTATATTCTTGATTATCAGCTTCTTGTGAATATTCAATATATTCATCATCAGATACATCATCATTAACTGGTGGTGGGCAATTATTAACTTCTTCAAATTGTCTTGCTAATCTATCTTGATTTTCTTTATTCTCAATCTCTTTCTGTTTATCGTATTGTTCTTTTGATAGCTTATCGTTATCCTCATGTTTGCTATACATCTTTTCATAATTAATAAGTCTTTGCTCCCATATTGGTGCAAATTCTTTATCAATATAAGTATTGTTCTTAACATACTCTTTGTACTTAGAACCACATTCAGCAAACAATGGGTGGTTAATAGTATCAAATTTCATAGTGATTAGTGGTCTTTCATAACCTAAAAAACAAATTACTTTACCTCCATAAGGGATACTTTCACCTTTAGGCTTAATAACTTCTTTGATTTCATCAGGATACAGTAGTGGACGCTCACCATAACCTTCAGTATCTTGTCCACCTCCACCCATTTGGCTACCACTACCACGATTAAATGATTTACTATCATTTCTGACCGTAATTTTTCCTAGCTTATCAGATACATACTGTAATGTATCATTGTCGATAGTACCTAATAAAGTAAAGATATTACAGTTACCAATAATACTTTCATATGTCTTTTCATAAATTGCTTTTAACTGTGATAAACCCTGAAGAACAATACAAATTCTTAAGTTGTAGGAACGAGCAACTGCTAGTGTATTTTCAAACGCAGGTATTTCACCTATATTAGCAAATTCGTCCATTTCACAACTAACAAGCAATGGCATACAACCGTCATATTTTAAGTCTGCTACTTTTCGTAATCGCTCAAAAAATTGTGAATAAAAAATATTACAAACAACTTTATATGTGTTACGAGCCGACGGAATGATAAGGAAAATTGCAGTTTTTTCAACACCTACACTATCGAAGTCCATTTCATCAGTTGAAGTTATTGCATCAAGGTCTGTAGTTGCAAACAAACTAAGTCTTGTAGATAATACTTCGTTGATTGAAGATTGTGTTTCCTGAGCGTTACCTTGCATACCACCCCAGTTTGTACTAGCAATATCATATGGATGTTTTGTTGCGTGTTCATTAAGGCAACGAGCAAGTTCACAACTCATATCAATAGCACCATTCTTATATCTAATACTATTAACAAGTCTTACTACTCTACCAAAAGTTTTGATTTCGTTTTCAGACTTATAAAGATACATCATAAGTGCTATTAATAACTTTTGTGCTGCACCGGAGAAGAAGTCCTCTTTTTCACCTTCACCTGCAGTATTTTTCATAAAAAGTGATGCAATATCTACAACATCCTGTTCTGATGTGATATAAGAAAATGGATTATAAGAATTAGAATAGTTAAGGTTAACTAAATTAAGAACCTTAACTTTGTAACCATTCTTTTTTAACACTTTGGCACAATCTCGATACAATTCACCTTTAGGGTCGGTAACGATATATGAACCGTTCATTTGCAAAATATCAGGTTTAATCTTTCTGAATGATTTACCTGCACCAGAACCACCAATAACAAGTTCATTTAAGTTGTTTAAAACTTTTGATGAAGTTGAAACGTAGAAATCTTTGCCGAGAGGTATCTTATTATTTGTTTTTTGTGCTTCCTTTTGAATAAATTTCATTCTGCTAGTACTCATCCAATCAGCAGAACCATGTTCCATACCTTTGAAATTGTTTTTTGTGTCCATAGATAAGGCCCAAAAAACAAGCAGAAATAACACATAAACATACCAAATATTCAAGTTTAGTTTTAATATTTGGATAACGACAGAACTTGAAAAGGATAAAGTAAAATTAAAATCAATAATGTGAGTACATATATCCACTATGGTATCGATACTAAATTCAGACACTTTGTGATATTGTGAATAATCTAAATAACCATAGATTATAAAAGAAATAAACAAAAAGACTAAAACGAAAAGTATAGAATAACCAATCAACTTAGTCTTTATTGAGGTTTCTTTACGCATTATATTTTTTGCCAATAAACCACTTCCTTAAAAGAAAAGGGTGGACAAATTGTCCACCCTTAATGATATGTCGTTATCTTGTAATGCTATTATTAACTGCATTAGCTTTTTGTATAATGTCATTGATTTTTGCTACATCTTTAGCATTAAACTTAATTGCAATGTTACCGTTATTAAGTTCTTTAGTCTTGATACGAAGATTTGAATTTTCTTTCAAAGCTTTCATTTCATTTGGAGTGCATTCTAAGTACTTGTACTCAGTATTGTATTCATTAATTGCAACATTTCGAAGTTCCTGAAATGCAGACTTATCAGTTGGAATAACAATACCATGATAATCACCTTTACTATCTTTGTAACTAGGTAAAGATAATTGAGGCTCACCATTTGCATTAGCGTACAACTTAGCATTGTGAATTACCATATCACCAACCACTAAGTCCATTCTACCAAGTACATTACTTTGAGTTTCTGCAGTATTGTATTTAACACAATTTTGTGCAGATACACTGACACCTTGACGATTAGTTGAAAACTGTTCTTCAAGGTTTGTATAAGACTTTTGGTTCTTATTGAAGCAATCAAGAACAAGTCTATTAAGTTCATTTCTTGTGTTAGCTGATAACGGATGACAAACATCAATGTATGTTCCATTTTGTGTTCTTCTCTGTGGCATTCTTACATATAAATTTCCATCCATTTGATTTTGTCTAATGGAAATGGAATTAACAGTAAATGTCTTGTCAAATGTGGCAGTTGCAAAACCTACAATGCCATTGCTTCGAGGCTCATTAAGTCTTGTTACGGTAAGATTAGTAATCATAATCTTTCTTTCCTTTCATTTGTGTAATTTTGTAACAGTTCTTTGTTCAAGTTTGTTTTGAACACGAGTAAGTTCTTCTTGAGATTGATAACGATAAATGTATTTATCATCATCAACTCTGCGACAGTTTTGAGCAACTGATGGGTCATTTTTTACCCTCTCATAATCAGCTTTATCAAGTTCAAAATACTGATAAGAACTTATTGTCGGTGTTGCATCAAAACAGTCCGGTATTCCGTCACCATCAGAATCACGAATACGAGCTTGTTGATAGGCTTTTTCAAGTCTTAATCTTTTTTGCTCATCCATAAGCTTGTTGTCGTTGTATAACATTTTTACACCTCCTAAAATATATAAAAAGGACCATTATATAAAAATAATAGCCCTTTATTTATGGATATTCTTTTGTGGTTGAATTAAGGAATTAACTTTATCTTTATCAGAGGTCCTAAACTTGAAAATGTAAGAATTATCTTTATTTACATAATTGTCAAAACCATTCTGAACAAGTGTGTCCTTCTGTTCCTCATTAACTTCTTTGTAATAATTAGTATCAAAGAAATTACTTATTTCCTTAAAACCAAATCTATCACAGTAATAAGCAACATCATAATTATCGTCAATGATAAATACATCACTGACAGATAATGAATGACCAGTAAAATCATTTGGTATATCAAGATTGAATTTCAGAAAAATATCCTCTGCAGAAAAGTCATCATCAACATTACAACTGTAAACCTTGTTATACTGCGATATATCAATATCTATACCCTTATCTTGTAGATAGGATAAAGGCATAAAAATACCTATAAATGTATCCTTAGCCTGATAAATATCAACTTTCAATTTACATCACCACCTTCCTATATACACATTTTTTGACTAGGACTAGATAAAATATTTTCAATTTTATCTTTGTCACTTATATCAACCTTGAAGATATAACTATCTTCTTTCTGCACATAGTTATCAAAACCATTAGCAATAAGATTGTCTTTATCTTCTTCAGTAAATACTTCCTTGTAATAATGAGTTTCCTCTTTTTCTCTGTTGGTATCGTCAAGATTAAGCATAGAGTTAAGTTCATAAAGCCTTGCTTTCTTTGTCTTTAATTCTTCCTCTTGAGCAAAAGGCTTTTTGACTTCTTCTTTAGCATTTTCCAATTGTTTTTTTACATTATCCAATTTGGCAACATTACTGTCTAGTAACTTAGTGAGATTATTAAGACAGTTATCTAATCTTGTAATGTTACCAAAAGTATCACTACCTAATTCAAGATGATGTGATAAATTGTTTTTTAGTTTTAGATAAGGTTGCCTTTCCCAAATATCATAAACACAAAGCACATCAAAACCTCGATATTCACCAATTTTAGTTGGCTTAGGTGATTTAATTTTTTTAGTGACTTCAAGAAGTTGTGTTCCTGCTTCTTTCTTATCACTATACATTTGACCGTTAAGTACCAATCCGGTAAACTTATCAGACTTGTTGCTATTAGCTATCTTAATATCAGCTTTTAGTCCTTCAATGACAGTTTCTGTTTCAAGAATTTTCTGAGGATAATATTTAATGATTTTATCCTCTAACTCATACTTGACAGAGTTAAAACTAGACTTTAATAATTCTAGTTTTTGTACTTGAATATCAAGGTCCATTTTTTCCTTGATATAAGGGTTACCGGTAGCCAACATCTTAATTTCTGCATAGGATAAAGCAGTTTCATCAATATCTTCAGCAATTCTCGCCGGTGATTTTGAAGTCATAATTTGACTTGCAAATTTTTGTTTTCCTTCTACAAGCTGATAAAGATAAGTGTCAAAAGTTTTTTCGGTTACATAACGATAAATTTCAACTTCTTCATTAGTATTACCTTGTCTTACTGTTCGTCCTAACCTTTGCTCTAGGTCTGATGGACGCCAAGGGCAATCCAAATCATGGGAAGCAATAATTTTGTCTTGAACATTAGTACCTGCACCCATTTTTTGAGTTGAGCCAAATAATACTCTAACATCACCGTTTCTAACTTTTTCAAAAAGTTCGGCTTTTTGATTTTCAGTTTTGGCGTCGTGGATAAATGCGATTTCTTCCTCCGGAACACCTTTATCAATCAACTTATTTTTTATGTCATCATAAACATTGAATTTATCTTTACTAGGAGTGGATAAATCGCAAAAAATAAGCTGAGTTGTTTTCTTAGGTACGCCATCTTGCCATATCTTAAATACATTATTGGCACAAACATTAACCTTAGACTCTGGAAAATCATCAAGAGTATCATCAATAAGCCTTTGGTCAAGAGCAAGTTTTCGTCCATCATTAGTAATCTTAAGCATATTATCAACTGTAGGGTCAACTTCGTTATTTCTAACTTTGTCAGCTCTCTCTGATAATGCTTCAACCATTCTAATTTGCATTTCCGAAGGTTTAACAACAACATTATGATAGTTTGCTTTAGGAACTGGCAATTTAAGCATATCAGCAGTCTGAATATCTGCAACTTCTTTGAACATAGTCATTAATTCTGGTAGGTTATAAAACTTTGCAAATCTTGTTTTGGCTCTATAGCCACTACCTTCAGGATTAAGTTCGATTGCAGTTACAGTTTCTCCAAATGTACTTGCCCATTCGTCAAAATGCAGTAAATGATTTTCTGCAAGAGTGTTATATTGCAAATATCTTTGTATCGTATAAAGCTCAACCATACTATTTGAGATAGGAGTTCCAGTTGCAAAAATGATACCTTTACCACCGGTGACTTCGTCCATGTAACGACACTTCATAAACATATCACTTGATTTCTGAGCCTCAGTTTGAGCAATACCACCTACATTACGCATTTTTGTGTATAAAAATAGATTTTTATAATAATGACTTTCATCGACAAAAAGTCTATCAACACCAAGTTCCTCAAAAGTAATAACATCATCTTTACGGCTTTGGTCATTTAACTTTTTTAGTTTGTTTTCAATACCTTTTTTAGTTCTTTCTAAAGCCTTGACGGTAATATTATCACCAATTTTGCTTTTAGCTTCCTGAATGCCAACTAACACATCATTAAGTTGTTCTTCAAGGATACTTCTTTGTCTTTCAATACTGACAGGTATCTTCTCGAATTGACTATGACCAATAATAATTGCGTCATAGTCACCGGTAGCAATACGGCTACAAAATCTTTTTCTATTCTTAGTTTGAAAATCTTTTTTAGTAGCTACAAGGATATTAGCTGAAGGGTAAAGTTGTAAGTATTCCTTAGCCCATTGTTCTGTTAGGTGATTTGGAACTACAAACATTGATTTTGTACATAAGCCTAATCGTTTGCTTTCTTGCGATGCAGCCACCATCTCAAATGTCTTACCTGCACCTACAGTATGAGCTAATAGTGTATTACCACCGTAGAGAATTCTTGCTACTGCGTTAATCTGATGTTCCTTAAGAGTAATATCAGGGTTCATACCAACAAAGTTGATATGACTACCATCATATTCTCTTGTTCTGTTGGAATTGAATCTTTTATTGTAGATTTCACATAAATCATTTCTTCTAGTAGGGTCTTTAAAAATCCAATCAACAAATTTCTGTTTAATTGTTTCTTGTTTAGACTGAGCAATAGTTGTTTCTTTCTTATTAAGTATTGCTTTCTTCTTACCATCCGGCAATTCCTCATAATCAAAAATACGAACATCTTTAAGATTAAGAGTATCTTCAATAATCTTATAGGCATTAACTCTTGAAGTACCATAAGTTTTATATGCCTTGACATTACTTCTATCAGAGGACTTACCTTGTATGTTCCACTCACCAGTTACAGATATGTAATTTACTTTAATTATGCCTTTAGCATAAAAAGGAGTTTCCATAAGTTCATGGACGAATTGTTCAACATACTTAGGTGGTATCCAAGTAGAACCTAATCTAACAGAAATTTCACTTGCTGATAGTTCTTTCGGTTGAACATCTTTAAGTGCCATAACATTAATATTGTACTCAGGATTGCTTTCAGCGAGTTTAGTTGCAACTGCAAGTTTTTCTCTAACATTACCGGACAAGTATTCATCAGCATTAATATATTTGTCTGCACCATTATTTTCATCATATAATGGATTAAGAAAAATAACACCTCTTAGGTCATCATAAATTTCTTCTTCTGTTTTGCCAACAAGCTCCTGCATATATTCCATATCAATAGTAGCTTTCTCGCTTATTGATACAGTTAAAGCTTCAACTGAGGTATCAACAGAAGTTACCGGTTTATGAGGACGAATAGTTCGCTTCGTAAAAATGTCAGCTTTATGGACTACATTGTTTTTATCAATGTTTTCGAGGGAGGATAATAAATAATATGAGCTATCTTTCTCAAAAGCTAATCTATTAGCCCTTGAGGTAATTGCACCATAATCTTTAGTAAAGTTATCATAAAGAACATTAAGTTTGTTTTGCTGATACTTAATTTCACCATCAGAATAATCTTCTGATTCATACTCTATAAGAGTTCGTAAGCAATCTCTAATTTCAACAAGACCTTTAACTCTCTTAGTTGGTACTTCACCTAATTGTTGCAAAGTCATAAGAGAATTTTCTCGATAATAGATTTTGTCATCAATGATGGCATATGAAAAATTCTTAACATCAGCAGTTGCAGGTATTACTTCTTCTGTATCATCATTACTATCTATATCAATAACATTATCATCAAATGTAATTCCACTAACATTAATATTGTTAATAGCATTATTGAGTAATTCTTCAAATTGTTCCTTATCATCTAATACGCATTCAGAAGTTAAACCAAATCTACCACTAACATTCTTCATTTCACCAATAATCATATTAGGATTTTCAATAAAGTAATTATTAAGTGGAATACCGTCTTCAGAAGTAGTAACATTAACCCAACTAGGCTCAATATGTGTAACATTACTTCTCTTTTTGAAGAACAATATATCAGAAGTAACTTCTGTTCCTGCAAGAGAACTGAAAGTATGATTTGGCAGTCTAATTGCACCTAATAAATCGGCTCTTTGACTCATATACCTTCTAAAGCTAGAATTTTTCTTATCCATAGTACCCTTAGAAGTGATAAAAGCCATAACACCATTAGGTCTTAATTTATCAAGTGACTTGGCAAAAAAGTAATCGTGAATAAGAAAATTATACTTATCGTACTTTTTGTCAACAACTTTAAAATCACCAAAAGGAACATTACCGATAGTTACATCAAAGAAGTTATTAGGTAAATCAGTATCTTCATAAGGTGAATTAATAATATTAGCTTTTTGATAAAGTTGTTTTGCAATAGATGAAGAAATAGTATCTAATTCAACACCGTAAACATTGCTATTACTCATTTCTGTAGGTAACATACCAATGAAGTTACCAACACCACAAGAAGGTTCAAGAATGTTACCATTTTTGAACCCCATTCTGTCAAGAACTTTATAAATAGCTTTAGTTACTGTAGTTGGTGTATAAAAAGCACTTAATGTACTTTCCCTAGCTGATGAATACTCATCAGGAGATAGGAGAGAGGACAACTCATTATACTCATTAATCCAACTTGAATTGTTCTTGTCGAAAACTTCAGATAAACCACCCCAACCAACATACTTACCAAGTGTTTCTTGTTCTTCCGGTGTAGCTAATCTATTTTCTTTTTCAAGTTCTTTAAGCTTCTTAATAGCATTAATGTTATTAAGATATTTTTCTTTTTTACCGGTTGGAATACTAACTGTATTATAATCAAAGTTATATTTTTCAGAAGTAACAACGGTGGTTTTAATATCCGAAACAATTTCTGCTTTTTCTTTTGTTGGTTCAACGGTGGACAAATTGTCCACGCTTTCACTTTCAACAACTTCATCTTCTGACTTTTTAACTTGCTTTAGAAAATCATTACTAGTAGACAATGCAAGTTTATCTTCAAAATCATTTTTTGAAAATGATTGAACCATCAAAGGATAATTAACATCGGCAATAACAACATTATCACCATCAACAGAACGAACAACAAAGTCCATACTATTAATATGAACAATGTCACCTTGCTTATATGAATATTCATATTCAGCTGAATTATTTTCTAAATCAATATTGATATTATTATCTTTGAGCATTTCAGCTTCAAAGTGATTAATATCTTCCTCAGTAATCCATTGAGGCTTTTTATCTGAAGGAAATGAGTTGTATAATTTACGCATTTCCTTAATTTGTTCTTCTACTGAACCTGCCCATAACAAGTCAGGATTGCGATGACCATCAAGATAATACCTGCAGTCTGAACGAAGTCTATCAAGTAACTGATAATCAAATGAATAATCTTTATTTTTAATATTATTATTTGTGTTTTCAGTTTCTATCTTATCAGCTAAAGTTTTCTCAACATATTTATCCATCTCATTAGGAGATAAATACTTATCTGTTAAGATAAGTTCAGAAACTCTTTTTTCTACTTCGTTCCACTTTAAAGTTACACTAATTCTGTTTCCGTCATTCGGCTCGTAGTCGATATGAATACCTCTAGAATCAAAGTCAAGATAAGAAGAATAAGTTGAAGTAACAGCAAATGGATAAACACCACCACTACCATACTCGTCCTTTAAAAAATCTGCATTTTCTTTTTTTGATAATGATTTTTGAAATTGCTCATAAATTCTAAATTTAGAATTTTCAATACTACCTCCATACTGAATTATAGAAGTAATAACTTCTTCAGGAATAGAATTATCATTGTGAGTAAAAGAAAAAGCAGAAGAATTTATTTGTTCTTCTGCTTCTTGCTCTATACTATTAATTTGTTCATCATATTCAATTAAAGGCTTAATTGTTTCAGTTAACTGTAAACTATTTCCCTCACCACTACTTCCTCGGCTCTGCTCTTGATGTTGTTCATCAATTGAACCCACTTCATTGGGTCTTTCATTTTCAGTTCCTCGGTCACTTGTTCCTCTTTCGCCATCTGTTTGACTAAGAGTTCCACTCTCTGACTTGCTCGGTCCTGAATTTTCTGTAGATGTTCGTTCAACTTGTCCGTTGTCAATAACTCTGTGTAAGTTATCTTCTTCTTTTCCTTCAGAAACCAAAATCTCATCTCTGCGTACTTTCCGTGTACCGGTTTCATTTCCGATACTAGGTTCGGTACTAGATAATCCCCTAGCTGAATGTAAGTTAGTCCGTTGTTCTTGTCCTTCACTGTTGTCATATGATTTCCTCCTATTATCCAATAAAACAAGTTTAGATATATCTGATAGTATTCCAGAACTAACATCAGTAACAATATTACCTATGATATTAATTTCTTTGTGACTACAATTAGATATAAATTCAAAATCAGAATCATAAAAATCATTCTTGTTGATACCAAGTCTTTCGGCAATTAATAATGATGATGAATTATTAACTACTTCTTTAAGTGGAGATAATAAATTATCTTTAGTATAACTTTTAAATTCATTATCATTATTATCCAAATAATCGTTAATTACATCAGATGATAAACTATTTACTGCATTTTGAATTGTAACAGTAATATCATCATTATAATCAAAATTACTACGAAAATAATCAGTAACAATATGGTAATTGTCATTATTGATTTCCCAAATAGGAACATCAACTGAATGATTAGTTGGTAAAGTATCTGAAATATCAAAATAATACTTCAAGGAATGACGTAAAGGTATATTATTAAAAACTGCAATACCTTTAACACCTTTCGTAACAACCCTGCCAAAAATCTTATTCCATTGTTTAAGTTCAAGAACGGCTTTTGCATTAGGTTTTTGAGCATACAATAAAACTTTATCATCAAAAGATAATTTATAATTGTATGCTACAGACTTTATAAATTTTTGCCACTCTTGAGGACTAGTTTTAATCTTGTCAATCGTTCTCCTGTAAAGAACCGTTACAGCATCATATTTACTGTTATTCATTTTACTACTCCTTACAATAAGTTTAGCACTTTAAAGTATTAAAGTCAAGCCAACTTTATAACTTTAAATTGTTTTTTCTCTGTTGGTTGGGCTATTTGTTTTCCTATCTCCTCCTAACACTTTATTAACTTTTTGTTTATCACTTTCGAGATAAACAATATTGTATTTGCCGTCCTTCTGAAGAAAAACTGCAAAATTAATGTCAGTATCTTTCAATTTTTTATACTGACTATTAACAACAATTTTATAACAAACCTTTTGATTTGTATCTTTTGCTATTTGTTTAAGTTGTTTATTTAATTTAACATTCTTAATATAAAAACTATCTTTATTTTGTTCACTACGATTAGGAAACAAAATTGAAAGAATTTGATGTTTATTTTTAGAGTCAAACGAAATAAGATACTTTTTATCTTTATGTCTAAATCTATAACTAAATTCAATATTTTTATATTGATTTAAATTATCAAATAATTCTTTAGGAATAACTAAATATTCTGTTTTACCTTTGTCCTTAGCTATATGATATTTAACTTTACGATTATTAATTTGATTACTTTGAGTTTGTAATGTTTCACAAGGTACATTAAGAATTTTAGAAATTCTTTCAACATCAAATTCTTTAACAGTTATTAATGCAGTACCGGAAGTTAAATCTACTTTTGATGTAAATAAAATATTGTTATCAAGTAATTTAGCTAATTGCCAACTATACATTTTAAGCTGAACTGTATTACCTGCAGAATTAATTAAGGTATTATAATTAACATTCCTAACAAATTGCTTTTTGTTTTGAATATCACAATAGCTTTTAACTTTATATGTGCATGGATCTTCTCTGCGAGAATATCTTGCACATTGTTTTTGTTTTAAACTCATAAACATATAACAGATAAGTCTAATAGTAAAATCTAAAGGACTTTTAGCAAAAAGCACTTTGCTGAAATTATTTTCGTAAGAATAGGGAAAAGTATTTTTTCTTTTTATTCTTTCCTGCCTTCGCCATTCACTAACTGCAAACTTGTTAAGTTGCAATCTGTTATATTCAAATTTTGATATTTCATTTTTATGTATATTTTTATTATTTTCTATTCTATTAGTTGCTATATTAAATTTATATTCAATACCGGCTTTAGAATATTTATTGCCGAATTGTTTAGCTAATGTATCAGCTCTAATGCCTTTATTTACACCTTGTTTTCTAAATGTAATATTTTTATTTGCCCATCTTATTTCATAATTTTTATTTTTCATAAAGGATATGAATTCATTTTTTGTATTGCAATTTCCAAAGGCTTCATCTAAATCTTTAACTAATTGTACCTTCCAACTAATACCTTTTTTTGCACATTGCAAAGTTTCATTATCTAGTCCTTTATATTTTGATTCAGCCCCTTTATTAATAATGTGTAAACCATATTTAATACATAAATTATCAGAAGCTTGTCTAAGTGCATTTATTGAGTTATTATTGTCTTTAAATTTAAGTCCATCTACCGGACTTACAGAATTAATTATAAAATGGTTATGTATATGTCCACCGTCAATATGAGTAGCAAGTGTAACCTGATATTTTGATAAATTATTTTTAATAAATTCTAAACCAATTTGATGAGCAAGCTCTGGTGTAACATTGTCATAATCAGCAAAAGATTGTACAAAGTGATGAGCAAGAATATCATAGTTTTTACGCTCTAAATTTCTTGTTCTACGATAAGTATTTTCTATATCTAAAATATCAGCATCTGGTACAATGATATTTTCATTAACAAATGATACTTGTGATACCTTTTGAGGATTAGTTATATATGCAAGTGATTCATATAGATAACTTTCATTCTTGATTTTTACATGAATTGTTTTGCAATATGCCATTTATCTCACCTACATTAAATTCAATGTTTCGCATTTTTTCTAATAACAATTCAAATTTTTGGTCTGTAGTTAAATTGCTTTGCAATTCTTCAATTATATGTTTATTATTATCTACAATAAACTTATCTATGATTCTAAATACACTTGTTAATAAATCTTGAGTCTTTTTAATTTCATCTTTACTAATGTAATTAATTGAATTGGCTTTAGCAGCAATTTGGTTAATATTTGCACCAATCTTATAAAGTTGACGAACAACATCTTTAACTCCATCTAAAGTGATAATACGATTTTGACGAACACACTGCAAAATATATGCACTATTAGATATGTTCAATTCAGAAGCTTTTTTAGATATTAGTTTCTTTTCATTTATGCTAACTCTAAGTTCAATTCTTTCGTTTTTAATAAGGTCACTCATTTTAGTTACTCCTAAAGCTTAAATTTTTACTTTTTTCTGTGGGGATGACCCCAATAAACGGCGTTAGCTGTGAGGGGGTCGCAAGCACAGATTGTGTGTGTACAAATCAAAAATTTGTACACACCAATCGCTTGTTAGGGGAACACCCCTAAAACCCTACAATTTTGCAAAATACAAAATTGAATTCGTTTCACTCACCACGCAAATTTTTATAAATTTGCAAATCAAACACTTTAATTTATTATCAAGGATAATTAATTATTTGTGTTTTCAACCACTTCTGAATTATCATCAGAAGTTAAATCATTTGAAAATAAATTTTCAAAATCATCAACAGAAACAATACCTTGTTTCTTTAGATAATCAGTTAATTCAATTAACTTATTCTCTTGAATTTTTTGTTCAAGTTTAGTTCTTTGAACTTTTAAAGCCTTTATTTCTTCTTTGGCTTTATTAATTTTTTCATAATTATGAGCTATTTGCTCATTAATCTTATGTAATTTTTCTTCATTTGTTTTTGCCATTAATATTTTCCTTTCATATATAAGTTATATTGATAACAATTTATTCATAGCTAATTCCTCAATATAAGTATTGATTCCAACTTTTTTAATATGCTCGCAAATAATAAGAGCATTGACTTCATTGTTAGAACTTGATATTGGCTCATAAATGAGAAAATTATTATAATACTCAACATAAGGAATAACTTTTATTTCTTTAGTGTTAAGATTATGAGCAACTATAAATTTATCTAACATAATTATTCTCCTGTTGGAATATCAATATCAGAGTAATCATCAATCTTAAATTGTTTCTCCGGATAATAAATTTTTTCGCACTTCAAGGAATAACTTTTTCTTGAAGTGTTTTTATCATCCTTATAAATTGAAGTTTCTAAACTTCCACATACAGTAAGTTTATCACCTTTGTGTATATACTTACTTAGGTTATCTGCTATAGTTCCAAAAGCTACGCAATCGATAAAGTCAGCTACTTCTCTGTTTCTGTCTCTTTGGCAAGCAACAGTAAACTGACAATAATTAATATCGTCTTTGTTTTTTAGAACCGGTTCATCAACAAGTCTTCCTTGAATAATTGATATATTAATCATACATTCCTCCACTTAGCAAAAAATTCTTCTTGAACTTTTTGCTTTTCTTTTTCAGACATTATTAACATTCTGTCTTTTAAGTTTTTCCATTCTGAAACAAACTTATTAAATGTATCAACCCTATCATTAGAATATTTGTTTTTAATTCTATGATAAAGTCGATTGTAAATTTGATAATACTCTTTGTCATCATTACGAATAAGTCTGTTTTTATTTGTAATTGTATTATGTCTGCAAGTATTACAATACACTTTTAGTTTTCCACCTAAAGTTAAATTGCCACACTTAGGACATTGATGAAGATATTTATTAGCTGATGACATTATAAATAATGAAGCTAAACATATATCCATAATGGAATAACAATCAACACTAACATGTAATTGATAATCATAATAGGTTTCATTTATTTTTTTTACAGTGTAAAAAATACTATTATAATCATCATAATTAGTAACTCCATAATCAACATAAAGCTTACAGTTTTGAACTAAATTCTTATAATAATCATCTCCTCTTAGTCGAACAATTATCTCTTTAATATCGTGTTCACTATTACTACCAATATTTTTAAGAAGAATTAAATCGCTATAAAGTGATTTAAGCTCTTTTATTTCCTTATTAATTTGAAAACCGAGAAAAATATCTAATAAATTGTTTCTAACAGTTACTTTAAAATATTCTTCAAGCACAAATTCATTTCTACATTTTTCATATTCATCAAGAACACCATCTTTAACTGCATTCATTATTGTTGCAAAGATTTCACCATAAATGAATTTATAAGTTTTGCCTTTATAACAATAATAGTCATTATACTGTGTTCGCTTTCTAAATTTATCACTGGCTCTTGTTAACTTAAGTCCTAGTGATAATTTATTATCTACCATTTGTTTTCACCTTCCAAAAAATTATTGAGTAGCCAAGTAACAAAATAATACAAGTTAAAATATTAAACTTATCAATTTTATTGTAATTGGTTAATGTTTTTTTCTGTTCTTGAGTTGGTATATATCTTTCTCCGGTTACCAATAATCTATGTGTATTAATAGAATAAGGATAGCAAGTAACTAATGTTACAAGGTCTTTATTCTGAATTATTTTTAATTTGGAATTGTCATTTGGATTGACAATATTAATTGATTTAACTTTATAGTAATAAGTATTACTTAACACCCTTAAACTAAATGTATCACCCTTTTTTAGTTCATCTAAATCATCAAAAAATTTCTGTTGTGGAAAACCACTATGAGCAGAAATAACAGTATGAGAAGTTTTCTCTCCAAGTGGAAAAGATGAATTCTTTAAGTGTGCTGAACCTTTGGTTAACACATTATCTACAGTTTCATGATATACCGGTAAACTTACATTTATTTTAGGAATATCAATATAACAAATTATGCCCTCTCCAAAATTCATTATATTTTCATATTCATTTGATATTTTTTTATATTCTTCAGTTAATGAGGAATTGAAATATTTACTTGCAATAATACGGTTATATTCTTTTGCTTTAGATAAAAGATTATTTTTATCATTACTAGTTAAGGTTTTAACTGTATTATCGTAATTTTCAAAATTTGATTTATTAGTTACATCATTAATCAAATTACTGACAGTGGGGTATAGAACAAGTCCTATACCAATTAATATAGAGAATACCAACAGAACAGAAAAAAACTTTTTCAATAATTTTTTCATTTTTACATCACTCTAAAAAAACAAAGGAGGAAGTTTTCACTTCCTCCTGTATCTAATAATTATTTATTATTAACTTTTGCTTTCTTTCTCTTGCTGATGAAAAGAACTGAACCACCTAGAATAATAAGAACAGCACCTGCAAGATAAATATATCCAACATGACCACCGGTTTGTGGCATTGTTACTTTTGAGTCTGTTACTGTACAAGTTGCATAACCATCTGCAGGACAATTAGCTACATATGTATTATTAGCAAATGTATCTTGATATTCAACTTTGATTTCAATAGGGATTACTTTACCATATACATTGTAATCTTGTGGAGCTTTAGTTTCCTTAACAAAATAGTTACCTGACTGTAATGCGATTTCTTCCTTATTTGAATTAGAGAAAACAACCTTACCGTTGCCATCAGATACGCCACTAGCAATTACATTTTTATTATTATTAGCGTCTTCTTCTGTACTATAAAGAGCAAATTCAGCACCTGCAAGGTTATTTCCTTCTTCGTCTAGCTTCTGAACATTAAGGCTATATGTATATACATATACTTTATTGCCTGGAACAGAATCTATTGTACTCTTGTTACCGTATTCAAGCTTTACATCTTCATTAGGATTACCTGCAATACCCTTAACTGAATACTTATTAAGCTTAGCAGAATATTCAACAACAACTTGTGCTACACCATCATTATAGAAGTTATCATTCTTTAGGTATAATGATGATAGAGCAACTGTGAAACTTGTATCTTTGCCTTCTTCAGCATTAACATTTACTTTATAATCATTACTACTAATATCTTCAATCTTAGTGCCATTAGCATCAGCTAAATAAACGCTAAATGATTTAGTATCAAGAGTTAAACCTTTAGACATTAAATCATGTACAGTATATGTTGTAAGTCTGATTTGCTTAGAACCAGTAGTTGTATTTGTGATTTTGAAATTTACTGTATCACCTAAAGATACATCAGTATAATTTTCATTATCCTTAGTACTATTAGTAATAATCTTATGGGTAGTTGGTGGTGATTGTACTACCTTTTCTGCAAGGTCAACTTTTTTGTAATCATAAGTCCAACCACTTTCGCCGTAGTATGGTAGTGCTAGAATTGAGTTCTGTACGGCTGTTACATCGGCAGGGTACTTAGTAGCCTTAATATAATAAATACCTTGTGGTAGCTCACTAAAGGTATATTCTGTAGCCTTAGATGTTTCAAACTTACCACCATAAGCCTTAACTGTATCCGGTAGAGTGTCAAGTTCATCAAGCTTAGTTAAAGCTGCCTTTGTGTCACCTTTCTTGATTGCGTTCTTAATCTCCGGAACAAGGCTAGTATAACTTGTTTCATAATATGGGGAAGTAGTGCTATCAAGAGTAGCTACTAGAAATGCTTCATAAGTATATCCCTTTTTACCACACTCAACATTAATGTTTACCTTCTTGGTGTCATCGAGAAGTGAACTAGCACTTGCACTAGTTACTGTGAATGATAAGGTAGCTACAATTACTACCATTAATAATGCAAATAATTTCTTAACTTTCATTGTTTTTTCCTCCTATAATAAATGAAAATAATTGATGAAGATAATAATAGTAAAACTATACCAATTGTAAGTGGTATTGTATAACCATTACCACCGGTATCAAGCATTACTACATTATCATCTTTAACTGAGAATGATTGATTTAGTGATACTTCACTATCACTTGATATAGTAAATTCAATCTTACCTGTGTATGGCAATTTACCATTTGGTGCTTTACTTTCAGTTAGATAATATTTACCTAACTCAAGAGTATCAATTAATAGTTTACCATTATCATCAGTAGGCATTGAAGTTACTGTGCCATTAGAACTAACACTATATTTACCATCATCGTTCTTGGTTGTGCTTAACTTAGTACCATCAGATTTATACAGTTCAAATTCTGCACCACCTAAGTTATTGCCCTCATCATCTTGCTTCTGAATTGTAACAGAGCCGTAGTAGATTTCATCAGTCATTGTGATTGTTTGTATTTCTGAAGTGTCTTTAACAGTAAATGTTATATCATCAGCTAACTTATATCGTGGTGATGGAGCAGACAACTCTTTCAATCGGTATGTTTTACCCACAGTTAATTTAGATACTGTATAAGGTGTGTCTGAGGTAGTCCATTCAGCTACTACATCTTTAGTATCTTCATCAGATAACTGTAGTTTAGCACCACTTAGAATATTACCTTTATTATCTTTCTTAACAAATTGATACTTTGTAGTATCATCTTTCATTTGGACAATTTGTCCATCTTCTGAATAAGTAAAGGTAATGCTTTCTGTTGTAGCATAGCCATCCGGAGAAATTGTTTCTGATAAGGTATATTCAGTACCAAAAACTAAACCATATATCTTATGTGGTTCTGTAGATGAAGTCCATGTATCAATTACTTCATCGCCTTTTTTTAGAACTAATTTAGCACCTGAAAGTTCTTCAGAACCGGTAATATCTGTCTTAGTGACATATATAGAAGTAGGATTATCTGATGTTTTTATAGTTATATGGTTATATTTATACGATGGACCACTGCCTTGGTACTTGTCTAGATTATCTGCATTAACTATAAACTCATACTTTGTATCGTCTATCAAATAACCAGCAGGAGCTTCAATTTCTTGAAGATAATAATTTCCAAATGGATAAGTATCATTAGATATTGCAAAACCCTCATATGTAATGTCACCAACTTGAACTGTGTCAGTAATTAATTCCTCGAGAAGTTTGCCTTTGTCATTGTAAATTCCGTACTTAGCACCATTTACATATTTATTAGAATTTGACTTATCGGATTTTTGAACACGAATATGAATTGTTGCCTTATTATTCATCGTAATTGAATAATAACCAATATCATCATATTCTTCTACAACATCAGTATCAACTGTAAAAGTTATTGGGTTCGGTAATGTTACATAACTAGGTAAATAACCTTGTGGACCATAGCCGATTTCTTCAACTTTATATGTGCCTTCATCAATCCATTTTTCTATATATCCATCAGCATTAGTTCCACCCCAAGTAGAAGTTGAAATAACATCGCCATCAGAATTTAGTTTAGACACTTTGAAGAAAACATTATTTATTTGACCGTCATCGGCAGTTTTAGTTAAACGCACTTTAACTTTTGTGTAGTTCTTAACAGTAGAAGTTCCTTCTTCTGTTGCAGAATAACTACACAAATATCTTTTTAATCTCTTATAATACTCTTTCTGTCCATTTGTAGTTGAAGTATCAATACCATCTCTAATTGCTAAATATGAATTATCCTTAGCGTTTAAATGTTCTTGATAAGTAAAGTTGTAGCAAGTAACACCTTGAGGCATTACATAGTGAGAAGGATTAAGGTCAATATTGCTATCATCACCATTTACAGTTGATGAAGCTTTAAAGTCAGCACCTTTTTTACCAAGTTCGAAAACATAGTAATTACCATAAGGTACTTGTTTACCGGTACTAGTAGTTGTTATTGTAGAATCTATATATCTTCTCATATAAGTTCTTATTGTGCCAGTAACTCCCTCAGAGTTTGTAGGTCCGATGATTATATAATATTCTTTTAATTCTTTATTATATAATCGGCTAGAAGTATTTAACCCTAATTCTTTAGCTGAACTTTGTGACCATGTATTCCCAGTTTTAATACTATTACTGCTACTGTCATAATATTTATATGATGATTGTTGACTACCTCCACCATATTCCTTATTATCACTTGGAAGTGCGACATAGAAATAATAGCCATTTTCCATTGATTCAATTTCAGTTTCTGAACTAGAAGTTGTTGAAATTTTCATAGACTTATTAATTCTAAAGTTGCGTTGTGATAATTCAGAATCAACAACTTCTACTCCAACTTGATAATAAGCATTTACCGGGTCAACATGTGATGAAGCACCAACTAAGTCTTGAATATCAGTCTTACCGGCTACTTCACCATATGTTGTTAACTGTGGTGAAGAACTACTGCTAGGAATATTTTTCTCTTTAGCTGATACAGATTTAGTTGTACTATATACAGGTTTTGATGATAGTGAATTAGGATGCAAAGTAAGTTTATTACCACTAATACTTGTTTTAACATTTAGATACCTTGTTTGATTTTTGTAAGTAACTTTAATCGACCTATTACTAGCAAGGCTAGAATAGTTCTTCAAAACATTGTTCTTGTCTGTTAATACTTTATCTCCACTAGCAATACTAAAACCACTTGTAGTGTGTCTAACTTTAAAGTTGTATTTAGGAATATGGTTTTCATTACCGGTAAAAGTTGGTCTTTGATTTAATATAAGTAATCTATCAACAATACCGTTATAAATACCTCTAATATTACTATTATATGCAAGAGATAAATTATATTTAGACCTAAATTTAGCATTTCTGCTTGTAGAACGGTAGCCCTCAGTCACTTCCCATATCAGTAGTTGAGTCGCTAAATAGATTTCATGTACTGTCGCAGTTTTACCGTACATATTATAGAAATCAATCTTATGACCATTTACAGTTTTTGTTGTGGCAGAACCCTTATTATTGCCTTCAAGACCCAGACACATAATCATTCTAATTAGGTCTCGCTTTGCTTTACCTAATTTTATCCACGCAGAACTGGCTGAACTAGTATTAGCAACATATGTATCTGTAGCTTTACTTGGTGTATCTAACTCAATACAATAAGCTCTATTACCATTAATTCTGAACATATCTTCAGCTAAATTACTGTGTAGTTTGCCTATTTGTTTTGATGAACGAATTGGATTTCCGTTTGTATCATAAGTTGTATAGTAACTAACATGATATGTAGTTGCTGCACTTGAAGTCACAGGCATTATTGATATAGCAATAAGTAATACTAAAAAAACTGATATAGATTTTTTAATCATTTTTACCTCCTTAAATATTTAAAGATTTTTACATATTAATGGTGGTTCACGAGCCATATTATTCATAAATTACACCTCACATATTTATAATTAATTATTGAATACCAACAGAAAGAAAAAACAAACAAAAGAAAAACACCGACTACTTATATTAAAGTAATCGGTGTAAATACACGATTATTATATTTTAATCTCTTGGGTCTTTGTGGTTATTATAATCTTCAATAGATTGCCAGTTGTAATAGAACTTAATTACATACTCTTGATTTCCATCTTTATCCTTATAATCCTTACCTTTGATTTTAAATTTTTCAAAATCAACATAAACTAAAAATTTATTAGTTTTTTTCGTATATGTATTGATTAGCCAATCAAAACCATTGTATTTGCTATCTAAAATTAGATTTTTTCGGTACTGTGGGTAACCGTTTTTATCCCAATATATAAATGAATTTAGAAAATCTGCATATTTATTAGAATCTTTAAGATAACCTTTGTCATTCCAATCATCATTATTGTTAAGAAAATCACCGGACATTTCTTGAATCCAATATGATAGTGTTTCGGTATACCAATAATTAAGGGATACAAAATTATCAACACAATATCCGGATGTATCCTCAACATACCATTGATGTTGACCTTTTAATCGTGGTTCAATTGTTGCACCACAAGACTTAAAGTAGTTATTCAGCATATCACAATGTCTTTTAACAATCGATTTAGATTTGAGTTGCTTTATTGTTAATTTTGTATTATCACTTATAGGTGGATTTTTAACTTTAACAGTTAGTTTTACTGCTTTTCTACTACCATCTTTTGCTTTTGCAGTAATGGTTACTGTACCTGCCTTAATGCCTTTAATAACGCCTTTTGAATTAACTGTAGCAACTTTTTTATTGCTAGAGGAATAAGTTAAACCTTTATTGTTTGCGTTGCTAGGAACTACTGTAACGGCAAATTTAATTGTTTTATTCTTATATACTTCAACTTTTCGAGTTTTCTTATTAAAAGACAACTTTGTTACTAACTGTCTAACAGTTACCTTACATTTAGCTGACTTATTACTACCATCTCTAGCCTTTACAGTAATTACAACTTTACCTCTATGCTTGATTGTAACTTTACCATTACTATCTACAGTAGCAATATTCTTATTTGATGTGTACCAATTTACAGCCTTATATGTTGCATTTTTATTTTTAATAGACTTCTTAAGCTGAAAGCCTCTGTTTTTTGCACCTCTATTAAGAGTAACTGAAGTTCTATTCAAAGTAATTTTCTTTACCTTTTCACCTACAACAACAAGTATCCTTGTTCTGATTTTTCTACCGTCTTTTGCAATAGCATTTACATAAGTTGTACCCTTATTTGTTGTTGCCTTGATTTTGCCGTTCCTATCTACAGTAACTACTTTAGTGTTGTTTGATTTCCAAGTAACTGACTTGTTATAAGCGTTATTAGGTAATACTGTAGCTTTTAGTTTTGCAGTTTTGCATTTTTTAGACAAGTTAATAATACTCTTATTTAGTTTAATTTTAGTAACTCTTTGTACAACCTTGATTTTACATTGAGCTGATACATTACTACCATCAGTAGATGTTGCAGTAATTGTAGCATTACCTACTTTAAGAGCCTTGACTTTACCATTCTTATCTACGGTAGCAATCTTACTATTACTAGATTTCCAAGTAACTGACTTGTTATAAGCGTTATTAGGTAATACTGTAGCTTTTAATTGTACATACTGATTGCTATACATCGTATGATTTTTTGTATTTAACTTAATTGAACTAACTTTAATATCAGTTGGCTTTGTTGTAGTAGGTTCTGTAGAACTTTCTATTGTACTACTTTCTGTAGTTGATGAAGAAGGTTCTGTAGAACTTTCTATTGTACTACTTTCTGTAGTTGATGAAGAAGGCTCTGTAGAACTTTCTATTGTACTACTTTCTGTAATTGGTGAAGAAGGTTCTGTAGTAATTTCATCAGGTGTTGCTTCATCAGGTGTTGCTTCATCAGATGTACTTATAGTAGATGTTTCAATTTCTTTATCTGTTGGTTCAGATGTTGTAATGTTGGACAAATTGTCCACGTTATCAAATGCAAAATAACTTACACATAATGTGCTTGTAATGATTGTTGCAACTAATAATAATGATAATAACTTTTTCATTATAAATACCTTCTTTCAATTCTTAATGCAGTTCTGTTCACTATATTTATAACTTATCTTTATAAATATCTCTTCGATGACCAATATTCAAAATTAAGATAACAATTTTATCATCTTGTATATCAGCTACTAGTCTGTAATCACCAATACGATAACGCCATTCACCTTTGCGATTAGCAGTTAATCCTTTACCAAATTGTCGAGGATTATCGCAATCAACAAGGTTTTTTTCAATCCAACCTAAAAGTAAAGCTGAAGTTTGTTTATCTAATTTCTTTAATTGTTTAATTGCCCTTTTTGTGTATTCAACGGTGTATTTCATCAATCTAGTCCTAACATTTTCTTTACTTCTTCGTGACTATAAGTAACTGGGTCAGCCTTATATTCATTCATTGATTCCTTATATGCTGATAGGTCAATTTCATCTTCAATTCGTTCAATAACAGCTTGACGGAATAGTTCAGAAATGCTTACATTATTAATTTCAGCATACTTTTTAATTAACTTTGTATCTTCATCATTTAATCTTAGAGAAATAGTCATAATATACAACCTCCTTATGTATTACATTGTAATACATAAATTATGATAAGTCAATACATTTTATCAAAAATATTATAAAAATTTAAAATAATTTTATTCAATAAAAATATTATTGATTAATATTTTTTTCAAATGCTAATTTCAACTTTAATTGCTCATCTTCATCAGTTAATTGTGACAAGAATAACTTAAAGAATTTTAAATCTTTAGAGTCTGGATACTTATTAGTAATTTCAAGATAATTATTAACATATATCTCAATTAAGTCTTTTCTGTTTTCAGTATCAGCAATAATAATATCTGTAATTAATAAGTGCATATCTTTTGCATATAATTTAGAACTTTCTCTACTGATTCTAAATGCTGTAATATATATGTTTGGAAACATAATTCTTAATTCTTGATTAATATCAGTTAAAGCTAAATTACCTTTTAGTATTTGCTCTTTAATTAGCGTTAGCAACATATTATTTGCTTGTTCTAATTCATATGGATGATAATATTTCATAAAATTACCTCCTATTTGAACTTGACAACAATGACATTAATGTAATTCCGACTAATGCTCCAATGATTATACCAATTAATAATCCTAAGAAAAACATACTATTTACTTCCCTTCAATAAAAAAGCAGGAAGTAAAAACTTCCTGCTTAAAATTAATGCGATGGCTTAAGAACATATTTGGTTGTTGATGGTTTGATGATATATCCTTGCTTGTCTAATTCATTAATATCAAACTTACTTACTTCTTCATCATCACCAATGAATGAAAAAATGCTATCCGTTATTCTATCATATCTGTCATTATAACTTTTAACTTCATCATAGTTAGACATCATCATAGTAACTCTTTTTGATAAGTCAGATTTAGTTGTCAGTAATCTATCATAGTTATTAGTTGTATATGTATAACAACCAATGAAATAAGCAATACTTACAATACACATTATAATACCGATAACGATACCACCAACATTACGCTGAACTTTGTTATCAACCACTTTTCCCTTTGCTTTTGAAACTATAAGAATAATTCCTACAATCAAAAGTGCAATAGCAATAATAATACATAAATACTTCATTTTCATTCTCCTTTAATATTCATATTAATTTCAATTTTCTTCTGTAGTTCTTTACCGGTTAGTTCCTCTGACATATCTTTCCTAGGTTTTATATTACGCAAATTAGGAAAAACCTTATACTTGCCAATAAGTTCACAAGGATAGACATTAAGTTGTTTATGTGATATTTTGCATAGTCTAATCTTACTATATTTCTTCATCAAAACAATAAGATTCCTATTGTGGATATTCTTAAATAATACAACTTGCTTAGTGTGAGTGGATAAAAAGCCATAAAACCTATATTCGGATAAATTGAGGTTCTTTTCAATTATGTACTCAATCATATCCGATGGAATATCAAATATTTCTGACATTCCGGTATTAGTTGCTAACGAGTTGACAAGTGATATTAACTTGTCTTTGTGGTTGTTATAATTATTACCTACAATCTTAAAATTCATTTTTACCTCCTAAATCAAATGGAATGTTAAGTCTTTCTTAATTACTAAAAAATGCACAAACCAATTTAAAAACAAAAAACCAAATGAATACTAACAAAATGCCTAGAAAAATTTGACCCCACCAAGCCAAAGTACTAAAGAAGAATAAATATATAATTCCAGCAGGTAAGGAACAAATAGTTATTACCCATATAAAAATTGCAGTTATTGTTTTAAAAATCTTTATAGCTGTACTACTGTAAATTTCATCTCTTGCTCTTGCAAGAAGGCAAGAAATACCTAAAATAGTAATAAAAATAGCTATTATACAATAGATTATTTCCTTAATGTGGCTTGTTAAAAAGTTAATTATATTGCTCATAAAAACATTTCCTTTCTTGCCTTGTAGCAAGTGCAAAGTACACTTGCTACAATAATTCTCAACTTACTTTGAATAACACTTATAATAGTAAATACTAAAAAAACAAAAATCATATTTAACTCTCCTTATCTTTCATCAATGTTGTATCCTTTAGGAACAACAAATCTCGAATGTTTTGTTGCATCTTCTTTTAATAAACCGAAAAAATCAATATTTAACAACTTAAATTCGATTGATTTTTGCTTTTCTAAAGGAATTCTATATTTATAATATTCAAGATAACATTTTTTGACTGAATCTTTCTTAAAAACACAATAATCTTGTTTTTGTTGTATGGTAATTATGTTTTCTTTTTTATCTTTATATGTATAACAATAATTATCATTCTTTGTATGTTTTAAAGATATTAATGTTATTTTCTCAGTGGTGAATTCTTCTGTTCTGTTGTTACCACAATCTATTGTATATATAACACTGAATATTGCTACAATAAAAAATGGAATAAGCATTATTGGTAGTATTTTGTATGCAATTATAGAAGAAATTGATTCAGCAACTTCATTAAAATATCCGTTGAAACTTAAAATGGTACCTACCACTATTAATGCTATCATTATTAGAATAATAATTATTAGTAACATCAATATTCCTCCTTGTTTTCTTGTAACTGTTGGTAACAGAATAAAGTTGCTCTACAATCAGATAAACTGTTATGAGCGTTATCTTCGCCCCAATCGTAGTTATAGTAATCAGCACAAGTGGTTAGTTTCTGCCACTTGTAGCAACCATAGTTTTCACTCCATTCACCGTACACTTCTGCGAAATCAAGCATAACATCAACTACTTCGGCTTTCTTATTTTCAATCCCAACAGAAGAAAGAAAATCTAAATCAAATTGCGTATTATAACCAACAATTTTATCTGCTGAATTGATAATGTTAATTAACTCCTGCTTAAACTCTAAAATACTTGGCTTATTTGATACCATTTCCGGAGTAATGCCATTCACTGCCATTGCTTCATCCCATCGTGTAGTTAATAATGGTTTTACAAATTCGTCGAAAAGTGTATTCCCATTATTGTCTATGATTGATACTTGTAATAATTCATCAACTATTGGGTCAAGACCAGTAGTTTCTGTGTCAATTACAATATATCTGTTATCCATCTTAATTAAACCTCCTTTTTTAACTACTAGTTTTACCTGTTATTTTTCTTCCTTTTTCAATTTAAAAAAAATTGCTTTTTTAATTCTTTTGTACAGTTCAGAGTCTGGCAATATGTTATATTGCCTTCTAGCTAATGCTCGCTCTGAGCAAGGAAAGATAAGCCTTATATCAGACTTTCCATCAGCAACAACTCTTATATCATTAATAATAAGTTCGTTATCTAAAGTTACACTAGCAATAGCAATATACTTGCTATTATTAATAAATCTTATTCTTGTAGAAGTTATATCCATTATTTTTCTCCTTTATAAAATTTGAAGTGGTGGGTACTCTTGTATCCACCACTTTTAGGGATTAAATAACTTGTGCTTTAGTGCAAGTAATTATAAGCTTCAACAATCTGCGTAATATCATAATTGTTCTTAATATATTCTCTTACTAAATCATAAATATTAACAAGGGAAATGAACTTATTATAATTCTTGCTAGAAAAAGAAATATAAGTGCCATCAGAATTAATATTGATTTCGTTGATTGTTTCATCAAACTTAGAATAACATAATAATTTAGTTACTTCTTTTTTGGAGTAAAAGTTACAAATATAACTATCAACATGAGTTACACTAATAACTAATTCAATTAAGTTATCTTCAAGTGTATTTACTCTAGTTCTACCTGTATTTTCAACTTGTAACGTGGACAAATTGTCCACATCGTCCTCGTCTTCGCTATCAATATCTGAAATATTTGTTTCTGAGTTCTGTGTTTTTTCCTTTTCGGAAAAAATTTCCTCATTTTTAATGGTAGTATCACTTGATTTTGTAGAGGAATGTTCAACTTGTTCAGTAGATAAGTTGTCCTCGTTTTCAATAGGGTTAGTATCAAAATTCTTTTCTACTTTGTCTATAACTTTTTTACTACTAATAGAAGTATTACTTGACTTCTCTGAAGCTTGTTCAACTTGTTCTGTGGACAAATTGTCCACATCTTTAAGTTGAGGAGTACCAACAGAAGAAAAAACACCTTTTAAGATAGCTTCATAATCAGCAGGATTATCTTTGATTAACCTTGCTTTTTCCGTTGTAATTTTACAATCACTTGCGTGATTAATTAGATATGTAAATACCTCACCTTGTTCCTTATCAGTGAGGTAGGAAAGTTCAACACCTGCGATTAGTGGAATACTACCACCATCAACTCTACTTAACAATGGTTTGATTAGGTGGGTTAATCGTATGTAACGATAAACTTTCTTTCTGCTCAAATTACTTTCGTTTGCAATTACTTTAATAGCACTATTAGTTGTTTTACTTAATAGTTCTTCTTTCCTTTTAAATGCAAATGCAAGTTCGGATGGCAAGTAATCATTATTTCTTTCTGTGTTAGTATCAATAATAATCAATTCTTTTTCGTCAGCAGAAAGATTACTCTTAATTATGCATTTGACAGTTTTAAGTCCTGCTAATTCACAAGCTCTCTTTCTGTGCCGACCTGCTAGCAAGTCATACATATCTGAGTTATCTTTTGATTGTGTAACAACACAAGGGTCAAGCTGACCGTTGCGTTTGATACTGTCAACCAGTGTATTGATAGTATCCTCGTGGATAATAAACGGTTGCTCAGATATTTCTCTAATCTTATCTATCGGAATATCAACAATAGTATTTTCACTCATACTATTGTTTGCAACATCTTGTTCCGTTATTGCAAAGCTAAGTGATTGCTTTTTAATATTCATTATTCATCACCAACTTTCTTGAGAATATAACCGACAACACTCATATATTCAAGACCAACGATAGAACGAGGAGAACTAACACAAGTACGGTTCATTCCGACAGCATTCTTAACTTCTGTACGATATGATATAGTTTGAGGAATAACTAAGTCACCGTAGCTTTCCTCTAAAGCTGATAAAACTTCTTTGCTATGTTTGGTTGCTTTTTGATACATTGTTGGTAAAAAACCAAGAAGATATTTAGACACATCAGTATCCTTTTTGATGTTTACTAAAGTTTGTAAAGTTTTTTCAACTTGAGAATAAGCCAATATATCAGTTTGAACTGGGATTAATAACTTGTCACATACTGCTAAAGCGTTGGTTACAAGCAAATCACTGGCAGGTGAACAGTCAAGAATGATAAAGTCATACTTGTTGAAGTATTCATCACTTAATGTATCTTTTAAAATGTTAGTACAATCATTCTTACTGGCAAGATAAGATGGAATACCTTTAAGGGTTTCCTCCTGAGCAGGAATAAAATCAAAGTGTTCTGATGTGAAGTGACGAACATAATCATCGTGATTAATGTACATACCACCGATAGAATTAACTAGTAATTCTGCAATAGTTGGTTTTCGGTCCGGTTCAAAGTTAAGCCATAAGCTACAATTAGCTTGATAGTCTAGGTCAATAACAAGCACTTTCTTGTTACACTTAGCAAGACCACTTGCAATGTTAACGACTGTAGTTGTTTTACCTACGCCACCTTTTTGGTTCGCTACTGCGATAATTGTTGTTTTTGTGTTCTGTTTCATTTTTAATCTAATCCTTTCATCGTGGACAATTTGTCCAAGTTTATATATATAAAAAACCGATTACTAAAATAAGTAATCGGTTCTAAATATCGTGTTTCATTTTTTCAATATCATATTTTAAGAATTTATCAAGTTTTTCTACATCAATGTTCCGATATTGTTCCTCTAAGTGTGTATATATATCTAGTGTTAATTGTACTGATGAATGTCCAACAAGTTTTGAAGCTGTCAGTACATCAATACCAGACAAAAAGAGTAATGTGCAATACATATGCCTTAACTGATGAGCATTAAATCTAGCTACTACTTTAGGAATACCCTTAGGGTCAAATTTTGAGGGTAATTTATTATTGTGAAGTTCTTTGTATTTTTCACAATATGAATAATAATTAATGTCGTTTTGATAAGTATTCCAATATCTACTCCAAGTTGAAGGTGTTTGTAATTCACCATTGTTTTGAGGACAAACTAAATAAGATGTAGCATTTAGTTTTGCTTTCAATAAATAATTAATTGCGAATTCAGGTAAAGGAACAAATCTAGTCTTACCATTTTTAGTACCTTCAGTAATTATATATTTATTAGTGTCAATTTTTTGTGTGCTTTTATTTATGTATATACCTTTACGATTGTACATATCTTCAATATGTACATCATCCCAATTAAGAGCTAACAATTCACCTTTGCGAAGTCCACCAAATAACATAATCATTGCACCAGTTTGCATACGATTTTCAACTTTAAGTACTAAGTCGTATTGTTCCATAGTAATTGCTTTAACAATTTTTTTAGGTGCATTTTTAGGAATTCGTTTTTTCGCATTTCGTGCAGGATTAAGTAATATCAACTCTCTGTCGATTGCAGACTCAAATATATTATAGGATATATTCGCCGTTTGTGATAAGGTCTTTTTACTTGATGGTCTTTTTGTGTGTGGGTTTTCGTAAGCAAGTGAGTACATCATATCATCAACCATAATCGGCTTAATATCGATTATTGGATATAAACCAATATAATGATTGATTCTCTTAATACAGTTAGTTAGGGATTGACCATATTGATATGTTACACCAATTTTAGCTCGTTGCAACCATTCATTTGCAAATTCACAAAATAATATATTTTTATTCATTTATAATCACCAAACTAAAATTATAGCATAATTTAATTATTATATCAATGCCGCCCCTACGAACCAGTAGGTCGGGGGTTCGAGTCCCTTTCAGCGCGCCATGCCTTGGAAACTTAGTTTCCAAGGCTTTTTTCTTTTGTTTTTTATTTTTTTAATTTTGAATGTAGAAAAAAGGATTGCCTGTTTCACAAATTAGGGTTTTTCAATTTTGTCTGTGTGTAAAGGTAAGTTTGTTTTAAATTTAATTGGCTATAAAGAAAAATTTATAGTGAGATTATGCATTTTAAATCATATATAACTATGACTCACAGGTGTAGGGTCCAACATCGTTGGACCGTTACAAACTAGCCTTTATATAGGTATTTTGCCCTATGTGGTAAGTTATAATTTCTAGTTTCTACATAGGACTAAGTTACATAAAACATTTTACTATTAAACGGGCGAACGATGTTCGCCCCTACCGTGTAACTCATAATTTTCTTATACTTTATAGTTAGAAATAGAGGAAAGTTTCAGCTATGATGATATTTTAAACAAGTTTA
>JABLTR010000533.1_pt1 | contig 57130 bp, 53 predicted proteins | sample 7160071 | NCBI WGS metagenome assembly JABLTR01 (sample SAMN14651230, study PRJNA627086) | human gut metagenome | isolation source: feces | host: Homo sapiens | reverse complement strand
TGCGCCCGTGTCATCAAATAGATTGGATCGGCAATGGTGGAATGGCTGGTCGCCAAAACAAATCCATGATGAGGAGCGATCAATATGAACAATGTGGCAGGGATCGATGTTTCCAAAGGAAAGAGCATGGTATCCGTTCTCCGCCCTTTTGGAGAAGTGGTAGCAAAACCATTTTCTATTGGTCACACCGGCAGTGAACTCAAGGAGCTGGCAGACTACTTGAAAAGCCTGGACGGTGAGACACGAGTAGTCATGGAGCATACCGGACGGTACTATGAGCCGGTAGCCCGTTTTCTTCATGAGGAGGGCGTCTTTGTCAGCGCAGTCAATCCGAAGCTTATCAAAGACTACGGGAACAACACCCTGCGAAAAGTGAAAACAGACAAGGCAGATGCCCGGAAGATTGCCCGCTATGGGCTTGACAACTGGGCAGAATTGCGCCAACATACACCCATGGATACGATTCGAATGCAACTGAAAACGCTGAACCGGCAGCAGAGTCTATACGCTAAGACTAAGACGATGATGAAAAACAACCTCATCGCCCTTCTTGACCAGACCTATCCCGGCGTCAACGCCCTATTTGACAGCCCTGTCCGTGAGGACGGCAGCCAGAAGTGGGTGGACTTTGCCACGGCCTTTTGGCATGTGGACTGTGTGCGAAACATGAGCCTCACTGCCTTTGCCGAGCGTTACCGTAAGTGGTGTAAACGGCATGGCTACAACTTCAGCCAGAGCAAAGCCGTTGAGGTCCACACCGGAGCACAGGACCTGATTGCCATGCTCCCCAAGGACGCTCTGACCAAAACCATGGTCCGGCAGGCCATTGATGCGCTGAACGCCGTCTCTGCCTCTCTGGAACGGCTCAAGGCTGAAATGCAGGCCCTGGCAGCCCAGCTCCCGGAATACCCTGTGGTCATGGCCATGCACGGTGTAGGCGATTCTCTCGGCCCTCAGCTTATGGCGGAGCTTGGGGATGTGGCCCGGTTTACCCACCGAAACGCCATTACCGCTTTTGCGGGCGTTGACCCTGGCGCTGACCAGTCCGGCACTCACGAGGCTAAGAGCACAAGGGTTTCCAAAAGCGGGCCGCCGGAGCTGCGCCGCGCCTTATTCCTGGTTATGGACTGCCTACTGAAAACACAGCCCCAGGATGACCCGGTATACCGTTTCATGGACAAGAAACGAGCCGAGGGCAAACCCTATCTGGTTTACATGACAGCCGGCGCCAACAAGTTCCTGCGCATCTATTATGGCAGAGTAAAAGAATATCTGGCATCTCTGGAGGAAAATTAAGGAAGTATCCTTCCTTGTAGCAGAACCATATTGCCCATACGCTAAAAGCATCTTATGACAGAAAGAGAGCGATTAAGATGTTTTTAGACAATTTATCCACCTCCGTCCTCAAATTATGTGATACTCAAAAGCTCAGCTATGAAGCTGCCTCGGAACGATGTGACCTCAGTTCCAGGTACTTTGGCGACATTGCCAGAGGCAAGACTGCGCCCACGATCCTGACGCTGGAAAAACTCTGCGTTGGCTTTGAACTGACGCCAAATGACCTGTTGATCCCCTCAGAGTTCTGGAGAGAGATGGCCTTCCGCGAACCGATGCCAGTTACACACATCCGCTGCTTTCGATACCTCTCTGGCGTGACGGGTTTTCCTGTTTGCCCGCAATGTAGAAGGACTATGGAACGGGAATACCAGTCCTATTGTGACCGCTGTGGGCAGTGCCTTGACTGGAACAACTTCTCTAAAGCAACGATTATTCTGCCTCAGAAGTAATGTGCACTGTTACATACCTGACCATCCGGCCAGCGTCCTTTACCTGCTGGCCGCTTTTGGCATGGCCTTTTTCTCTCCTCAATTTTGCTTTATTTCCCTATTGACTTTTTATTTGCAGACTTCTAAAAGGAAATGCGGGGAACCGCCCGTTTAGGTGGTTCCCCGCTGAGTGTTATTGGAGCAGAAGCCTATTGATTTGGGTCAGGCGCACCACATCAAAATTGATCATGACGCCTCATGTGATATCCTGCCCCTGTGTTTTAGACAGATGGTAGGAGTAACAGATATAACCGCCATCCCCATACCCGGAATTGGATACAACGCCATGTGGAATAACACCGGCATAGTGGTCTGTATGTAAGGTCTGGTTGCAACAGCTGTTGTACCACGCTTCCAGTGCATCTTCGCTGGGTATCTGGCCTGCATCAGCACCGGCACGGTAGAACGGCTTGTCGAACACACCGGCTTGGCCGCTGTCTACGCCAACCTTGAAGAGTTCCTCCCGTGCAATTAACTGGTTTTTGGGTGGGCAATGCTGATGGAACGCGGCCAGATAGGCTACTGCCGCATCGTGCTTCCCTTCATGGAAAAAGCCAATCTCTGCCTCCCAAATCCCCGGCTGGGCATTGGGAACGATGCCCATGCACCAGGTACCGGGCGCGTAACAGGGATCGGAAATAATCAATTTAGGCTGTGTCACCTCGAAAGTGCCGAGTTTGAATTTTTGTAATGTCCGCATTATTTAGACCTCGCTCTTGCTAATTTTATTGTTGCCTCTTTAGGGTCAACGGGTACTGCTGCCAGTGGCGTGAATGGCCGGAATATCCGCGGTATCTCCAACATGCGGCGGCTTGCTCTGGATTGCAGCCAGCAACTTGGAAAGTAGTTCGGGCAGTTTCATACTGTTGCGGCTGCCTTTATGGTAGCGGTAACTCCATTGACCACTCTGTGGGGAATATCGAATACTGTGTAGCGTATTGATAATCCAGCCCTGTGTTTTTAGAGGAACTGAAATCCCATGCTCCCGAAAAAGCTGCATGATCAGAGACTTGCCGTTGATATCTTGATTTACAACTTCTTTTCCGGCTAAAATGTTTTGCTCCGCCTCTCGGATGGCGGAGGTATAGCGGTCTTGTAACTCTTGTTCACGCTGACGCGCCTGGGCTTCCAGTTCTGCCTCTCGCAGTTTGGCTTGCCGTTGGCGCTCTGCCCAAATGGGAGCGTTGTGTGCCTCAGCCTCTTCGCGCCGCCCCAAGAGGTTGGCAAAGCCAAGATCGGCCCAGCGATCTGGAGCCGCCATACTCTGGTTGAAGACCCGTTCAATCTCAGCCCGGATACCGTGTTCCAGCGTGGACAGCCACTTCAGGACTTCCGCCAGCCGGCTCCGCTGGTCGATGCCCACCATAAAGCCGTCGCAGGGGATAAAGATCGTCGGCCATGAATCACGCTTATTTTCCAAGGTGTAAAGCTCGATGCCGTTTTCATTGTAAAAACGGTAGTAGTAGTGCCTTTTACCCATCAAGTCCTTGGAAAAAACACGGTTTTCATCCCTCTCCTTTGGCGGGAATATATCCTTTTTCTTCTCGTTCGGGCGGGTGTAGCGGGGAGAGAGGCCGGTACGGCCCAAACTGTTTGTAATCTGTTTTTCGATTGATTCCAGACCGCCGTGCCGTTCCATAAAGCCTGATAGGTCCTGTGACTGCTGCAAATTACAAAGGCACAAACCTGTCCTGCCTTCATAGATAGCTCCCTTATATTGGAACAGATCCAAGCCAAACTCGTTTTGAAACGACTTGGCTTCCTGTATCGGGGAAAAGGCACCATCCCGGAAGATGTAACAGACGGCAGAGTGTTTTTCATTCATATTTGAATCACCTTATCGTATGTCACTTTTACTGCAATCATATTTGTCATTTGTCGCTCCTTCAATTTTGATTTGTGTCTTTCACCATCATCTCGCGGGCTGCAATATAGCAGATGATGCTATAAATTTTTTTGGTAATGCTGTCCTCTGCCCTGCCTTTGACGAGCTGGGTGTCGATGAACATCGGAGAAATCGTACACCGGGTCTCGATGAAGTATTTTTCGGAATTTTTCAGTGGGAACTTGCCTAGCCTCATGTAGACCTCTCCGCTTGTGTTCTGTCCATGTGGTGTGATATTGCTGTTTCTGAGGCAGCCTACATAGTGTTCCTGGCTGTACACACAGCCATATTCGTCCACGTCCGAAGCCTGATAGCCCCCCACCTCGCTCATCATATCTGCGGCCAGTTCCTCTGCAGACCGACTTGTGATAAAATACCGCTCCGGGAATGGGAGCGCCTGAATCCCCCAGAACTGATGGATGCTCCTGTTGAACATCCGCTCCAGTAAGGATTTCAGTTCGTCTTTCAGCGTATCATATGTAAGGTCCCAAAGTTGGATGGAAGACGGAACGCCAACTCCTTTTTCGAGGTAGTTCAAATAGTGAACCGTTGACCGACTGGATGTTTCCTCCTCAGAGCCAGAGAAATCAGGGAATCCAGTCTTGCTCTCTATTAGCTGTACCTCCACGTCTGGGTAAGCGCCATTGGTGATAAAGAGCTGGAATGCTGGGCTTGTGCGGAAACCATCATGATTTCTCGGCCCCCTGCCAAGAGACTCTATCATCTCTTTTGGAAGGTCAATCCCATCGTAGGCATTCCGGGTCTTCTCAACCGCAGCTTCATCCTGTGGTGTGGTTTCCTCCTTGATGACTGCCTGAACTGCCTTGAACATCCGGTTTATCTTGCAGTCCTTGCAGTCTTCCAGGAACGGCATAGCCCCTCTCATGCAAAAGGCACAGAAGGTTTGCTTAGCTTCGGCCATTTTCTCATAATAGGCGGTACTGATTGTCTTCATATACAATCTCCTTTTTTGAGCCGGAACTGGATGCTCCAATCCCGGCTTGTGTAGCGGATTACCGGATGACCTCGTAGAGCATCATGGTATCCAGATTGAACATGGACATGATCCGGGTGACTGTAGGCCTATGACAGCGGTCGCAAATCTGATTTTCAAACACCATCCTTAGCCCCTCCCTCACAGTCCAGAGTTCGCCCTGAGATGGCAGTCTCATCATGGCCGCCGTCGTACCGCTCCGGGGTGTTAATTTGCTCGGCGAAGGTGAAATACTTCTCCATCTGCCGGTCGAGCAGTCTGTCGATCTGTTGCCGGAATTCTGCGTTTACCTTCTTTTCTGCACTGAGGTAGTCGACGAACTCCTTGAATTCACCAAATGCCTCCAGATAGCCGGCAAGGAAAGCCGCATCTTGAGCCTGGGCCTGGATCCCTGCCTGGGAAGCGGCCCGCCGCAGGTCTGAGACTAGGGCAGCGGACTCTGGCCGGCGCTCCAGCGCCCCCCAAATCCGGTCAGAGTAGTCATGGCCCCTCCGGAATTGGGGCCTCATTCCACCAAACTGCAAAGCATAGATACTGGCGGCATACAGATAGGCGTGTTCAGGATCTCGCCTATCATCGGTGTCGTAGACTTGAATGTTGAGCGGCTCCAAAAGGGTGGAGTAGACCTCGTTGACCAGTCCGCCATCCATCTCGATAATTAAAGTAGCCACGTTTGTTCCTCCTCGATTGACTTAAATAGTTTTTTTCAGGATGATAACCCCCATTACCTGTTCCAGGCCTTGTTCATTGAGCCAGGCATCCAGAGCAGTTTGGGCCCCTTGACGTAGAGCCTCTGTCCTCTCCGCAAGTTGATCCTCAACTTGTTCTCGGTTTGGAACCTCTTCGCTGACGAAAGCGACGCCAATCCAATTGGTATTCATTCCGGATCACCGTGTTTCGATGCTCTCTGCCGTGTCGGGATTCTTTCGAGTGATTGCATGACTTTTCATCTCCTTTTTGATTTTTGCGGTGTTCCGCTGCAGGGATATCTATATAAAAAAACGTGTGGAACCCAGAATAGTCCACACGCTTTTGCCCAGGATGGGCGAGATCTGTTTAAGAGGGGCATTCGTTTGTCCAGAAAACAAAAAAGCGCCCAAAGGTCAGAAAGACCTCTGGACGCTATGCAACACGGAAACTAAGACTGCCTTAGGCTGCCGCAGATACTATGTGAGCATATTATAGCGTTTCCTTTGAGAAAAAACAAGCATTAAAAATCACCACCCGCCGGTGGCAGCTGATGTTCTGAAACATATCGGGTTCACGATTCCCAAGCCGTGGAGCAGGAAGAAAGGCCATGTGGCATTTTACGTTGGTGACTCAGTTCGAAAATCCCTTGCAAACAATCCGTAGGTGCGGTATAATACTGACATAAAGTATCCGAAATCGCCCTGGCGATTACAGTATTCTGTGTTTCAAAGCGTCTGAAGGCATGTTGCCTTTGGACGCTTTTTACGTTTTGCCAAAAAAAGATATGTCTGCGCAGCCTAGTTACAGTACCAATGCGTGAAATTGCGTCTGAGGAACATCTTCAGGCGCTTTTTTCTTTGTCTGCCGCCATGCAGTATGTGGCGGCGACCATATTTCTCTCAGGTACCGCAGGCATCTACTGCGTGAATACCACAAATCAAGAAAAAGGAGGGAGTCAATGATCACAACAGGACAAGCGTACAGACACGGTGCGCCGGTGCATGACTGCCCGGTACCGCACACAAAAATGGCCGCCGTATCAGCGGTGGCACAGAGAAAGGAGAGAACATAGTTATGAGCAGTCATGACAAGGAACAAAGCCACTGCGACGCCTATGAGAAGATCCTCGACTTAGATCTTTTTAATGCACTTCTGGCCCTTGTGGTCAAGATGTCCGACAACAAGGACGCTATGCTGGAGTACTCGCGTTTTATCAGTCAGAAGTCCCTATGGGCTTCCAGGTGCAACGACCCGGGGGCCTATTTTGCCCAGCATGAACTTCGCTATATCGGCGAGATTACGGAGCGATTCGAGGAACGCATCGGCTCCAGACCAGAAATATTCCGTGCGCTGGCGCTGGCTCTTGGATTTGCCCTGCCATTTCTCACAGACTCCATGTTTGTTGGGACTCAGCGAGAAGACTTCATACGTAGGCTGGATAAAGAGGCTGGGAACGACCTGTATCTGCAGGGAGCCCGCTACCTCCTGACCACCGACCCGATGGAGCGTAAGCAGTTACGGTCCCAACTGGCTGGCGATACGTATCAACGGACGGAGGATGCTATGTTTGTCCTCTCCCTATTTGACCCTCAGGAAGATGAGTTTCCTGCAATGCGCCCCCAGATCGCTCGGTTGTGGGGCGTTGATCGGACCATACCGCTGCTCGGCAATGGCCGTATGCTGGACTGGCTTCTATGCAACTATAAGCCGGTCATCGCCGAGTGCAGGAAGAAAGACAATGCAGTCCTGCGGGCGTTGCTGAAGTTGCCCGGCCAGTTCTGCAAGGAGGGCTCCGCTCTGTACAAGACGTTGATCGACTCAGGATATAGTACGCTGGAGATCAGGTATGCCAACTCCTGGATGATTTGGCCCTGCCAAAATCCAGTTGGGCTTAATCCCAACGGCATTCCTGCTGAGAAGGCGGCTGCCCAATTTTGTATCGCTGCACTCAATCAGGACGAGGAGCTGCCGGACGAGGCTTTCACCCACATGGAGAGACTCTACTCCATGTATCGTAAATTTCACATCCGTTACGAAGGGCATGAGGGGATATGGCCTGCTGTCTCCACACAGGTCAATCCGACCAACCCTAAAACAGTATTGTGGATGATCCAGAAAGCCAATTTACAGTTCTCTTATCGGTTCGATGTATTTGATCCGCAATGGGATATCTTGGCAGAACAGTTGGAGCCACTGGATTACCGGAATCTCTTCATTGAACAGGTCGACCGTCTGGAGGCGCCCGACAAAAAGGAGATCCGTCGGTATATGGAGCGTTATCAGGAACTGACGGGCTTGGACTATATGGAGGCGTTTCAACAAGAGAATGGCTGGTATAACAAGAATTTCGCGTTGCTTGTGGATGCTGACACCATTGATTTATGGTCCTTTTTTCAGTCACACCTCAATTATGAGTCGGAGCCGAAAGAAAAACAGGCGTTGTGCTATGTGCAGGAATATACCGCAGGTTCTCGGACCAGGAAGGCGTTTGACTTTAATAAGAAGTTATTAGAAACATACGATGTGACTGAGTATCCAGACCTGTTCGAGAGTCATTCGGGCTTCCACCGCGATTATATGAAATCTATCCGCTATTACTATAGCGATCTCGGCAAACTGGATTTTAAGCGGGACTTTCTGTCTTCGGACGAACAGCGTCAACTTTTTGAGTGGATCGATACCTCACAATTCTGTCTTGAACCACAAAGTTATTATAACTTTGTGGAAGCGGCACTATGGAATGACTGTGTCCGTGCGCTCTATGATAAAGAGACGCTCCGGGAAGTTCTGAAAGCCCTGATCGCAACACGTTACAATATTCATAGTGTGAACAGTTTGAAACAGGATTTGTATACGCAGGAAGAGCTGGATGCAGAGAAAGAGCAGCAACAGGCAGAGTGGGAGCGGATCAGACAGGAGCGCCGGGCTAACTCGCTTGCCACAAAAAAGGAGAGATTGGATGCCAAGTTTGATGGGAGTGTTCAATCGCTGAAGGATTTTTTGGATAGCTATTACAGTGTAGAGGATCGCAGAGATGCCTTGAGCCTGATTGATGAGCCCCTGCATCTTGCCGCCTCCCAATTTAGTTATCCCATAACATCAGAGCAGGCCGGTGTGTTGCTCTATTTATGCGGAAGAGCTATTGATACGGATGCCATCCCACGAAAAACGCTGTACTCTCTTATAGAAATTGTTATCAAGGAGGAGCGTGCAAATGCTACAAACTGTTAACCGTATTAAAGCGCTGGAGCGCATGAGTACCTGTGGCTTGAGCAAAAAGCATACACATCAGTATAGTGTTCCCACACTGCTCACAACCTGCGAACGGATTGAAGAGCAAGGTTTAACAGGACTACTTTCCTCTGTTTTGCCCGAACGTATCCAGCAAGAACTGATCTGCAACGAACAATTTGCAGGCTACTACAAGAAACTGGTGGATTGTAAAGTGCCCCACCATTTCATCAATGACTGGCTGGAGTCTGCGGATCGTTTCGGGGAATCTCTGATGGGGCGTTATACCGTTGAACAGATGGTTCAAATGTACGGCTCCGGGGTCAACGGCTCCTGCTGTCAATACGAGTGTCTGAAGTATTTCGAACACGACTTAGCGGATGAAGCATTGTGGCCCGCATTGGTAGATAACCTGAACGCTTTCTATGCGCAGAACGCCGTGACTTTATCCGATTTGAAACCGCAGGAGCGGGAGATGCTGAAGCTCCCTTATTTTGCCTCTTTCATCGATGTTTCCGGACGTACCATTTCAACCAGCCTCTCTGTGCTTTCCTCCAATGAGACGATGCGGGCGGTCCTGGATTTCCTGTTCCGTGAACAAGTGGAGCATTCTTTCACAGAGGATGAGTTGACTTCGCTCTCCCATCTGGAGGCTAAGGATCTTGAACTTGTGCGCCAGACATACTCCAATCTGGGTTCTGACCCTGGATGGATGGAGCGGTTTCTGGACTGGTGGCTCTCTAACCACGGTCTGCGCCATGATCTGCAGTGGTTCGCTCAACGGCGCGAGCCACTTACAGACGAGGAAAAGCATCAGGTGCTGGATACCTGGGTCGGATACTTGAACGCCCTGTATTCCGGGAGTTTGGAGGTGCCTTTTGCATCCATCAGACCCATTCAGTACGATGTACTGATCTACGCCATCGCCCACAAGAAGAAACGGTTTCTCCACATGGTTTCGGAGCATTTTGAGGACTTCTGCAAACTAGGTCGGGAATCCTTCCTGCTGGAAGAGAGTTTCTACACCCGCTGCAATTTGAATGCGCTGAACGGCAAGGATTTCCTCGCGTGCGCTGGCGAGGCCGGACAGAGGAACAACCTTGATCTGCTGGAACAGAGGGAGTATACTTTTCAGGAACTCAAATTGCTGTGCTATGCCAAGCCGGTCTACATCCAGTTCTATGGGATGCTGGCGGATATCGGCGTGGATCGGAAACTCGTTGTTATGCGGGAACTGCTCAAGGGAGATCTGTTGAACATGCAGATTGCTGAGGAGGACCTGTGTGGCCTGGCCGCGCTTCTGTCCCAGAAACCGCTGAGTGTGTGGCGACAGAAAGAGTTGGGCCATATTGCCGGCCTGTCCGCCACTGACGCTGTGCGCGTCCTGCTGGTCTATGACAAGATCAAGTTATTGATCCCTGAACTACTCACCTGGGAAGATGCACTCTTTGCCAGCCGGAACGCAGATCGGATGCGAGGCTATCAGAGCTGGACTCAGATGCGCAACGATCTCATTTATGTGGATCAAGACTGGGTTGCATTGGCGAAAGAATTGGAACTTGACGAGAAATTCCTTCAAGACAATGAGCAACACATCGTCCGCTTCATTATGGGGGAGGGGGCGGAGATGACCCGGCTCTATTATGAGTACACTGAGAATAAGGAGGCATTCCGCCGTATCATCCTGGCAGAACTGATGGGCGAATTTAAAACACTCAAATACTATCCCAATGACCTGAATAGGGAAATCAGTTTCCCAACCACAAAACAGCAGCAGTTGCTTTGGCAGACGAACACCGCTATGGAGACCTACGGCATTCTGGTGGAGGAAGTGGATGATTACTACTCTACCCTGCGTCTGGGGAGGTTGCCATACTCCACATGCTTATCTTATGTGGATGGTCAATACCGGGAATGCCTGCTCTCCAGTTTTGACTCAAATAAGAAAATCCTACTAGCCAAGAAGAATGGTAAGGTCATAGGGCGGGCTGTGATCCGGCTGACCAAGGGCCGGGATTATCTGCGAGATGATGTCGATGCTCCGACCTTGGAGTTCGCCGATCTGACTAAACCACCCGAGAAACGATATGAGGATGAGCGGCCTGCAGACCAGCTGACCCTGTTCTTGGAGCGTCCCTACTTCAAGAATGCGAATTACTCGGAAACCGCTGTTATCAAACAGATGTTTATCTCTCTGGTACGGAAGAAGGCGATGCAGATGCTGGCTACCCCAGTCTTGGCGATTTGCTATGAAGAGCAGTGCGCTGCATCTGACTTTGTGCGGATGAGGTACGCCCTCTACATTTCCAAGTCCAAAGGCGGCGCCCAGTATCTGGACTCGTTGGACGGACAAGTGAAAGTCTCACGGGAGGGTTCCTTTAAGGCGTTCCCGTTCCTTGTGCTGCCAAGCAACGAGATGGCGGCTATATCCTGATTAGTACAGTATCTCAATCAACCAGAAAACGGGGGATGTGAAGCGAATACGCTCCAGATCCCCCGTTTTTTCTTGGGCAGAAGCGATGATATAAAAATGATGCTTCAAGTTTCGAACAGAATGTCGGAGTCAACTTTACTGACATCGGCATTATAGTGATTGTTTCTAAAGAGGATTAAGCAGGTGCGGGGGCCTTCTGTACCGGCTTCCTTTCTGTTTCGGTGTTTACTGAAATCGTGCCCGCGCACATTCTGGAGAAATATAGGAGTCGCCACCACACCTTGAAATAGGTTGGTGGCGGCTTTTTCTATGGCAAATTTCTTTCTCTGAAACGGGGAATGAGGAGAAGACACCAAGATCTTCAGGGAAGGCATCCTGCTGCACCTTGACAAATAGGCGGTATGCGCCTCATATGCGGCAACGGGTACATTGCGAATATGGAGAGCCGTACAAGCAGACTGGGCCGTGATCCCAAATTTGGAAAGGAGGCAGGGGGGAGCCGGATGTTGTGTGCAGACAAGCTGTGGCGGCTTGGAGGCCATGACCCATATTCGTTGATCATGATACACCACTTCGGCTGTGATCCGAGCGGTAACCAATCCGCCGCAGGTTACGGGAAGTGCCAATAGCTCGGGGAGTAAGTCTCGCGGAGCGGCTTAGCCAGCCGCCGCCCGTTGCTTTTTGGATTCAGACAGAAAGGGAGATGAAACATGGAAAAACAAGAGGTTCCCATTTGGGAAAAGGCAAATTTGACGATAGATGAAGCGGCTGCCTACTTCGGGATCGGAACCAACAAATTGCGGGAGATAACCAGCAACCCAGATTGCGAGTTTGTGATTCGGGTCGGGGCTAAGCGGTTGATCAAACGAAAAAAATTCGAGAGATACTTGGAAGACGTGGATACAGTGTAACCAATTTTGGATGGAAGCCGGGATGCAGCGGATGCTGTATCCCGGCTTTGCAACAGGGAAATTACAGAAAACTTATTGAAAACATGGGATGTTCATATTATTATATATGTGTGTGGGCATTCTCTTGGAAGGAGGATATTGTGTCCGACAAAAGACGCGATTCCAAAGGGCGTCTCCTGAAACAAGGGGAACGACAACGAGAGGATGGCAAATACGAGTATAGGTACTATGATGAAAAAGGAGGTAGGCACAGCGTATATAGTTGGAGACTGGTCGACACAGATAGGATCCCGCCTGGGAAACGAGACGCTGAATCACTGCGTTCAATGGAAAAGCGAATCCGAAGAGATCTGGAAGATGGAATCAAAACACACGAAGCAGACCGGACGACGCTGAATTACCATTATGATAGATATATTGCGCAGAAGATTGAGATCAAGGAGTCTACCAGAGAAAACTATAAATACATGTATGATAAGTATGTACGGGAAGAAATCGGACAGATGAAGTTGTCGAATATCAAATATAGTGATATCAAGAAGTTTTATTTGTCCTTGATTCACGACAAGGGATTCAAACCAAACAGTATGGAAGTCATACACACAATTCTTCATCCGGTTTTTTCTACAGCAGTTCGAGACGGCATCATTCGGTTGAATCCGACCGATGGCGTAATGAACGAAATCAAAAGGACCCATAACTGGGAGAAGCCGAAAAGAAAAGCCTTGACAGAAGCGCAACAATCTGCTTTTATTAGTTATGTTTCTTCATCGCCGACTTACAGGCATTGGCTGTCGGTATTTACAGTGTTGCTGGGGACAGGCTGCAGGATCGGCGAAGTGGTGGGGCTGCGCTGGCAGGATTGTGACTTTTCGCAGGGAATTATATCCATTAACCACAATCTTGTGTACCGCAAACGGGAAAGCACCGGAAAAGTTGGATTTCATGTGAACACACCGAAAACGAGAGCGGGAATCAGGATAATCCCGATGCTCGCAGAAGTAAAGCACGCGCTCCTGCAGGAACGGTTGCGCCAGATGGAAGAGGGCTTCAATGATTGTGTCATTGACGGCTATTCGGGCTTTATTTTCTCGACACGCTATGGAGATGTACTTAACCCACATTGTGTTAACCGAGCGATTGAGCGTATCTGCAGGGATTATAATGCCGAGGAAAAGCAAAAGGCCAAAATGGAAAAACGGTGTCCAGAGCTGCTGCCACATTTTTCTTGCCACAATTTAAGACACACTTTCTGCACCAGATTCTGTGAAAATGAACGTGACCTGAAAGTTATACAGGAGATTATGGGACATGCAGATATCACGACGACGATGAATGTTTATAATGAGGCAACCAAGGAAAAGAAAGTAGCAAGTTTTGCGAATCTGGAGGGCAAAATCCGAATCAGTTGATTTACCCCCATTTTTACCCCCATTGGTGATGAAACGGTAGAAACTTATACCAAGTTATAAATCCAAAAGTTCGAGAGGACACCTCAAAATGCGGAATACAGAAACTTATAACACTTTGCAGAAGCCGGAAATTCTATTCCCCACCATGAAGCCCGAGGGCGTCAAGAAGGAGGAGAAGGCTGCGCCTGCTCCCGCCGCCGTTGTTTCCGAGAAGATCGACTTCTCCAAGGTAGAGGTGGAGCCCCTCTTCGCCGATATGGTGGACTTTGAAACCTTCTCCAAGTCCGACTTCCGCGCCGTGAAGGTGAAGGAGTGCGAGGCGGTGAAGAAGAGCAAGAAGCTGCTGAAGTTCGTGCTGGACGACGGCAGCGGTACCGACCGGATCATCCTCAGCGGCATTCATGAGTACTATGAGCCCGAGGAGCTGGTGGGCAAGACCCTCATTGCCATTACCAACCTGCCGCCCCGCAAGATGATGGGCATCGACTCCTGTGGTATGATCATCTCCGCCATCCACCAGGAGGAGGGCGTTGAAAAACTGCACTGTCTGATGGTGGATGACCACATTCCCGCTGGTGCCAAACTGTACTGATACAGGAGTAGTCCCCACCGTGAAGTCTGGAGTGGTCCCACCAAAGAGACCTTTGGACTAAAACAGGATGGGCATACCAGCGGTACTGTTCCGTTGGTATGCCTTTCTGTGCGTCCGACAACTTTTCCCCTAAGGAGACCTTTTTATGGTTTTTTCCGGCACAAAACAGAAGAAGTTAAACCCAACCCGGTACATTGTGCTGGGATTTGGCGCGATCATTCTGCTGGGCGCTCTGCTGCTCCACCTGCCTGTGGCAGCCCGGGACGGCGTGCCCACCCCGTGGCTGACCTGTCTGTTCACCGCCACCTCGGCCACCTGCGTCACGGGACTGGTGATGGTGGACACGGCGGTGCACTGGACCTGGTTTGGACAGCTGGTGATTCTGCTGCTGCTGCAGCTGGGCGGTCTGGGCTTTGTCACCCTCATCTCGGTGGTGCCCTTTGCCCTGCGGCGCAGGATCGGCCTGTCCCAGCGGCTCATTATGGCCTCGGCCATGAACCTGAGCCGCATGTCCGGCGTGGTCCGGGTAGTGCGCCACGCCCTTATCGGCACCTGCATCCTGGAGGGAGGGGGCGCCCTGCTGCTGGCCACCCGGTTCATTCCCAAGTTTGGATTTTGGGAGGGACTGTGGTTCTCCATCTTCCACAGCGTCTCCGCCTTTTGTAACGGCGGATTTGATATCCTGGGCCTGTACAGCGGCCCCTACGCCAGCTTGGCGGATTTCCGGGGAGACCCGGTGGTGCTGGGCACCATCATGGCCCTCATCATCTGCGGCGGCCTGGGCTTCTTTGTGTGGGAGGATATCATTGCGAAAAAAAGCTGGAAAGGGCTTACCCTTTACACAAAACTGGTGCTGGGCATTACCTTGGGCCTGATCCTGTTGGGCGGCGTCTTTTTCGCCTGGGCCGAGTGGTATAACCCCGCCACCCTGGGGGACATGCCCCTGTGGCAGCGTCCCCTGAACGCCCTGTTCCAGTCGGTGACCCTGCGCACCGCCGGATACGCCACCTTTGACCAGGCCGGGCTGCAGGACAGCTCGGCGGTCATGTCCATTTTGCTTATGCTGGTGGGCGGCTCCTCCGGCTCCACCGCCGGCGGCGTGAAAACGGTGACCATGGGCATTTTGCTGCTGGCTCTGCGGGACGGTCTGCGGGGCAGGGAGCAGGTGGTGCTCCGGGGCCGGACCATCCCCCAGCGCAAGGTGATGGACGCCATGACCCTGGTGCTTACCGTGGTGATGCTGTTCCTGTTTGGGTCCATGCTTCTGTCCCTACTGGATTCCGTGCCCTATGTAAAGGCCGCTTTTGAGGTGGCCTCCGCCATGGGCACCGTGGGCGTGACCATGGGCATCACCCCTCAGCTCAGCGTGCCCAGCGCCCTGCTCATCATTTCCCTGATGTTCCTGGGCCGCGTGGGCATCCTCTCCTTCTCCATCGCCTTCCTGACCCGAGGGAAGGGAGAGAATAAGATCACATATCCCGACGCCGAAATGATGGTGGGCTGACCGGGAAAGGAGTGCGTTGCATGAAAAAAAGTTTTCTGATTGTGGGCCTGGGCCGGTTTGGCGCCTCTCTGGCTCTGGAGCTGTGTGCTTTGGGCCACGAGGTGCTGGCCCTGGATATCCGGGGTGAGGCGGTGCAGCCTTTGGCCGACCGGGTGACCCACGCCGTAGTGGGAGACGCCCGGGACCCCGACGTGCTCTCCAGCATCGGCGCGCGGAATTTTGACTGCGCCGTGGTGGCCGCCGGAGGCGACCTGGGCATCAGCGCCCTCATTACCCTGAATTTAAAGGAGCTGCAGGGTCCCAAGGTGGTGGGCAAGGCCAACAGCGAGGTCCACGCCAAGGTGCTGAAGAAGATCGGCGCCGACCTGGTAGTGTTCCCCGAGCGGGAGATGGCCCTGCGCCTGGCCCACAGCCTGGCCAGCAGCGACATTCTCAACTTTATCGAGCTGTCCGACGAGTACTCCATCGTGGAGCGTATGGTGCCCCGGGAGTGGGTAGGCAAGTCCATCGTGCAGCTGGACATCCGGGCCAAGTGGAAGCTGACGGTCATCGCCGTGCGGACGGGGGAGAAGATGAACGTGGCCCCCGACCGGGACTTTGTCTTCCAGAGTGAGGAGGACTGCCTGGTGGTCCTGGGACATAACAAGGACATCGACCGTTTGGAGCGGATATAATGGAAGAGATCACCAGTCGAAAAAACCCGCTGCTCATGAAGGTGCGCAAGCTGGCCTCGGCCAGCCGCAGCCAGCGCAAAGAGCTGGGGGAATATCTGGGCGACGGCACCAAGCTGCTGGAGGAGGCCGTTCGCTGGAAGGCGGAGCTGACCACAGTGGTGGTCTCCGCCGGGGTGGAGGTGCCCCAGCTGCCCCAGGAGGTGCGCCTGGTCCAGGTGCCCCGGGACGTGATGGAGACCATCTCGCCCATGGCTGCCCCCCAGGGCGCCCTGTTTTTGGCCAAGCTGCCCCAGGTGGAACCGCCCAAGGAGCTGACCGGGCGGCGCTATCTGGTGCTGGACGGGGTCCAGGACCCGGGCAATGTGGGCACCATCTGGCGCTCCGCCGACGCCCTGGGGGCCGACGGCCTGCTGCTGGTCAACGGCTGCGCCGATCCCTATAACCCCAAAACGGTGCGGGCTTCCTTGGGGGGCTGCTGACGTCTGCCCGCCTGGGAGTGCGGGGTGGAGGAGCTGAGCGCTCTGCTGGAGCGCTCCGGCCTGCCCCTGTACGCCACCGCTTTGCGGGAGGACACCGTGGACCTGCGCCAGGCGGACCTGTCCCGGGCCGCCGTGGTCATCGGCAGCGAAGGAAAGGGCGTTTCCCCCCAGCTGCTGGAGCGCAGCGGCATGACCCTGAAAATCCCCATGCGGGAGCGGTGCGAGTCCCTCAACGCGGGGGTGGCCGCCGCAGTGGTGCTGTGGGAAATGGCCCGGGGAGATTAAAAAAAGCGGGCCCGAAGGCCCGCTGAAATCGGAATCTGATTATTTGGGGAGCAGCCCCAGGTGAAGGCGGCGGTACAGCCCCTGAATGATGGCCATGGCCAGGGCGGTGAGAACGGCGAAGAGAAAATAGGCCGGAACATAGCTGCCCAGGTGGTCGGCCATCAGGCCGGGGATGGGTCCGGTGACCAGGGAGCCCAGCATATAGGCGCTGGTGAACCACTTCACTGTGCGGTCGTAATCCTCTTGTCCACTCAGGTCTCCCGCCCATACCGACAGGGTGACCGAGGAGATGGGCAGTCCCAGGCCGGTGGCGGTGACCGCCGCAAAGGCCAGGAACATATTCTGCAGCGGGGCCAGACAGTTGAGCAGGAACCCCGCCAGGAATACCAGAAAGACCATGCGGTTGGCCCAGCGGCTGCCCCGACTGTCCACCAGCCCCCCGTAGAGCACCTTGCCCGCCATGAGAACGAGACCCACATAGGACATGAGCAGAGCGGTGAGCATGGGCGGATACCCCGATGCGGTATACAGAACCGTCAGATGGGAGAAGCCAGGGCCGGAAGGGCCGCCGATGAAGAAGCAGGCCAGGAAAGCGCCCCACCACATGGGACGGGTAAGGTTTTTAGGCTTTACACGGATAGGGGCCGAATGGGAGCCATCCTGTAAGCCGTAGGGTTCCAGACCCATCTCCTGAGGCGTGTCCCGCACCAGGAAAAACACCAGAAGGGTGAGCCCCAAAGCGGCCGCCCCCTCCGCCAGAAAGGCGAAGAAGAGCCCCCGGCCCACAATGAGCATGCTCAGCAGGGGAGGGGCCAGAATGGTGGTGACGCCGCTGCCTGCCGCGGCCAGCCCCAGGGCCAGACCCCGCCTGCCATGGAACCACTGGGAGATGACCAGGGTGAGGGGAATCATCCCGCCAAAGCCGTAGGCCAGCCCGGACAGGGCGGCCGCCTGGCAGTAGACCAGGAAGGAGGCGCCTGCGGTGCTGAACAGCACGCAGGAGGCGGCAAAACAGGCCATGCCCAAGGTCATGATGGTGCGCAGGCCCAGCCTGCGGCACAGCCGGTCCACTGTCACCATGGCAAGCAGGGCAAAGAGACTGCGCACCGTGGTGATCCAGGAACCGAAGGCGTTGGGAAACCCGTTGACCTCCAGGATCCATGGCTGGTACACCGTGAAGGCGTTGACCCCCAGGCCCATGACCGTGGTCAGGGAGATGGAACAGCCCAGGCAGACCAGCCAGGCCCGGTGGAGTTTTTCTTGGCTGCGCTTCACAAAAACACCCCCGTTCATAGGAATACTGTAACACATGGGAAGGAAACCTGTAAAGATGTCCCGGGGAGAGGAGGAGAGAGATGGCGGCGCTGAACTACTGGCTGTGGCTGACCACCCGAAAGGGGATCGGGGCCAAGGGCGTGCTGCGTCTGCTGGAGCAGTTCTCCTCCCCGGAACATGTCTATTACGCAGGGCAGGAACAGTATGACCAGGTACCGGGGCTGTCCGTTTTTGGGCGGCAGGCCCTGCTGGACAAGGACCTGTCCGGAGCGGAGGCCATTTTGGGGGACTGCGACCGCCTGGGGGTGCAGATCATGACCCTCCAGGACGCGGACTACCCCGAGCGACTGCGCCAGATCGCCGACCCGCCCGCCGTGCTCTATCTCCGGGGCCGCCGGTTCCGCTTTGACGAGGAGGCGGCCATCGGCGTGGTGGGCAGCCGCAATCCCTCTCCCTACGGGGCCCAGGTAGCGCCCCGATTAGGACTGGAACTGGCCGCGGGAGGGGCCCTGCTGGTGTCCGGCATCGCCCAGGGCATCGACTCCCTGGCCCTGCGGGGCGCGCTGAAAGGGGGAGGCCCCGTGGTGTCCGTGGTAGCGGGCGGGGTGGATGTGCCCTATCCCTACCGAAACCGCTTCCTCTATCAGGATGTGGCGGCGGTGGGGGCCCTCATCAGCGAGCACCCGCCGGGCACGCCCCACAAGGGGGAGTTCTTTCCCCTGCGCAACCGCATCATCAGCGGCCTGTCCCTGGGGGTGGTGGCTGTGGAGTGCGCCCGGTTCAGCGGCACCATGAAGACCATGGACCACGCCTTGGAGCAGGACCGGGACCTCTTCGCGGTGCCCGGGAACATCGACGCGCCCATGAGCCAGGGCCCCAACTGGCTCATCCGCCAGGGGGCCAAGCCGGTGACCTGCGGGGAGGATATTTTGGAAGAATACCGGGACCGTTTTCCCCGGAAGCTGAAGACCGCAGGGCGTCTGGAGCCCCAGACCGTCCAGGCCCGGCTGGAGGACGTGCCCCGTGAAGAAAAGCAGACGCCGCCTCCGGGCGGGGCTCAGGCAGGGGAGAAGGAAGCCCCGGGCCTGAGCCTGGAGCAGCAGCGGGCGCGGTTCACCGACGACCAGCTGGCCCTGCTCCACGCCCTGGAAGAGAAGAACTGCGTGGCCGACGAGCTGGTGGAGCGCACCCAGATCCCAGCCCGGCGGGTGCTGTCCGCCCTGACCATGCTGCAGGTGGACGGAGCGGTGGAGGAGCTGCCCGGCAGGCGGTTTCGCCCCCTGGTCCGCCTGGCGCGGGAGTGAGGGCCATTTGAGAGAATGTTTTCTGGAGGTTGTCAGAAGTGGCAAATAAGACCGACTTAGTCATTGTAGAGTCCCCGTCCAAGGCCAAGACCATTGGTAAATACCTGGGCCCGGGCTACGAAGTGAAGGCGTCCATGGGCCATGTCCGGGACCTGCCCAAAAGCAAGCTGGGCGTGGATATCCAGGCCGGATTCCAGCCCCAGTACCAGCCCATCAAGGGAAAAGAGGAGACCATCAGCGAGCTGAAGAAGGCCGCCAAGAAGAGCGGCAAGGTCTACCTGGCCACCGACCCGGACCGGGAAGGAGAGGCCATTTCCTGGCACCTGAAGGAGCTGCTGGGCATCCCTGATGACAAGACCTACCGGGTCACCTTTAACGAGATCACCAAGTCCGTGGTGAACCAGGCCATCGCCGCCCCCCGGGCCATCGACCAGAATCTGGTGGACGCCCAGCAGGCCCGGCGTATCCTGGACCGCATCGTGGGCTATGAGCTCTCCCCTCTGCTGTGGAAGAAGATCCGCCGTGGTCTGTCCGCCGGCCGGGTCCAGTCCGTGGCCACCCGTCTGGTGGTGGAGCGGGAGGAGGAGATCCGCGCCTTCGTGCCCCAGGAGTACTGGTCCATCCAGGCAGATCTGGGCCGGGTGCAACCCAACCTGGGCGGCTTCCAGGCCATGTTCTATGGCCGGGAGAAGAAGATGGAGCTGACCAGCAAGGAGCAGGCCGACGAGATCGTCCAGGCCGTCTCCGCCGCTCCCTTCTCCGTGTCCAAGGTGAAGCGCCAGGACAAGCAGAGAAATCCCGCGCCTCCCTTTACCACCTCTACCCTCCAGCAGGAGGCCAGCCGCAAGCTGAACATGACCCCCGCCCGCACCATGTCCATCGCCCAGCAGCTCTATGAAGGCGTGGACATCACCGGTGAGGGCACCGTGGGTCTCATTACCTATATGCGTACCGACTCCCTGCGTCTCTCCGATGAGGCCATCGCTGCCGCCCGGGGCTTTATCGAGACCCGTTACGGCAAGGACTACAACCCCGCCCAGCCCCGGCGCTACAAGACCAAGGGCAACGCCCAGGACGCCCACGAGGCCATCCGGCCCTCCGACGTGACCCTGGTGCCCGAGGACATCAAAAAGGACCTGACCACCGAGCAGTTCCGCCTGTACAAGCTGATCTGGAGCCGCTTCTTGGCCTGCCAGATGGCCAGCGCCATCTACGACAGCGTGTCCATCGAGGCCCAGTCCGCCGGCTACACCTTCCGGGCCAGCCACTCCGAGCTGAAGTTCTCCGGCTTTACCGCCGTGTACGAGGAGGGCCGGGACGACGAGGAGGAGGCTCCCCAGTCTCCCTTGCCCGACCTGCGGGAAGGGGAGCCCCTAGAGCTGAAGGGCACCAAGGAGGAGCAGCACTTCACCCAGCCCCCCGCTCGGTATTCCGAGGCTACCCTCATCCGGGCACTGGAGGAGAAGGGCATCGGCCGTCCTTCCACCTACGCCCCCACCATCTCCACCATCCTCAACCGGGAATACGTGGTGAGGGAGGGCAAGGCCCTGCGTCCCACCCCCCTGGGCGAGGTGGTCACCGGGCTCATGAAGGACAAATTCCAGGACATCGTGGACCCCACCTTCACCGCCCAGATGGAAGAGGAGCTGGACAAGGTGGAGGAGGGCTCCGCCGACTGGAAGAGGGTGCTGGAGGAGTTTTACGGCGGCTTTGAGGCTGAGCTTCAAAAGGCCGAGCAGGAGCTGGACGGCGAGCGCATCAAGGTGCCCGACGAGGTCTCTGAGGAGATCTGCCCCCAGTGCGGCCGCAATCTGGTGGTGAAGTCGGGCCGGTTCGGCCGCTTCCTGGCCTGCCCTGGCTGGCCGGAGTGTGACTTTACCATGCCTCTGGTGGTGGAGATGCCCGGCAAGTGCCCCAAGTGCGGCGGGCGTCTCCTGAAGCGCACGGGCAAGAGCAAAAAGACGGGCAAGCAGTATACCTACTACTGCTGCGAGCACCTCAACAGCAAGGACGAGAGCCGCCGCTGCGACTTTATGACCTGGGATGTGCCGGTAAAGGACAACTGTCCTGTGTGCGGCTGGACCATGTTCAAAAAGGCGGGCCGCGGCGCGAAGAAGCCTTATTGCATCAACGAGACCTGCTCCAACTTCACCCCCGAGGAGAAGCGGGGCGGTTGGAAGAAGAAGCCCGCCGCGGAAGGGGAGAGCGCCGGAGAGCCCGCCGCCGAGGAGGCCGCTCCCGAGAAAACCGCCAAGAAGCCCGCAGTAAAGAAAACTGCGGCCAAGAAGACCACGGCGAAAAAGACCACCACCAAAAAGACCGCGGAGAAGAAAACCGCGGAGAAAAAGACGAAGAAACCCACCGCCAAAAAGACCACGGCGAAGAAGTAGGAAGCCGAGGGCGAGGCGGAGACCTGACCCCTTCCGGCCTCAGGGCCGAAGGAGATAGGAGGCACTATGGAACCTGTTATCGTGATCGGAGCCGGACTGGCGGGCAGCGAGGCTGCCTGGCAGCTGGCTCAGCGGGGCATTCCCGTGGAACTGCGGGAGATGAAGCCCCAAAAAATGACCCCCGCCCATCACAGCGAGAGCTTTGGGGAGCTGGTCTGCTCCAACTCCCTGCGCTCCGACCAGCTGGAGAACGCCGTGGGGCTGCTGAAAGAGGAGCTGCGCCGCTGCGGCTCCCTCATCATGGCCTGCGCCGACCAGCACCGGGTGGAGGCGGGGGGCGCCCTGGCGGTGGACCGCCACGCCTTCGCGGCAGCCATTACCGAAAAGATCCGCAGCCACCCCAACATCACCGTGGTGGAGGGGGAGGTGCTGGACATCCCGGAGGAGGGCCAGGTCATCGTGGCCTCCGGACCCCTGACCTCCGACCCGCTGGCCCAGGCCATTGCCCAGCGGTATCCCCAGAACGGGTACCTCCACTTCTTTGACGCGGCGGCCCCTCTGGTCACCTTTGAGAGCGTGGACATGGACAGCGCCTGGTTTGCCTCCCGCTATGACCGGGGTACCCCCGACTACATCAACTGCCCCCTCACCGAGGAGGAGTACCAGGCCTTCTGGCAGGAGCTCACCACCGCCCAGGAGGCGGAGGTCCACGGCTTTGAGGACGCGGGCGTCTTTGAGGGCTGCATGCCCGTGGAGGTCATGGCCCGCCGGGGCCGGGATACCCTGTGCTACGGCCCCCTGAAGCCCGTGGGCCTGCCCGACCCCAAGACGGGGAAGGAGCCCTTTGCCGTGGTCCAGCTGCGCAAGGACAACGCCCAGGGGTCCATCTACAATATCGTGGGCTTCCAGACCCACCTGAAGTGGCCCGAGCAGAAGCGGGTGTTCTCCATGATCCCCGCCCTGAAAAACGCGGAGTTTGTCCGCTACGGCGTCATGCACCGCAACACCTTCCTGGACTCTCCCCGCATGCTGGACCGGTACTACCGGGTGCGTACCGAGCCCCGGGTCCGCTTTGCCGGACAGATCACCGGCGTGGAGGGCTACGTGGAGTCCACCGCCTCGGGTTGCCTGGCCGCCATGGAGCTGGCCCGGGAGCTGACGGGCAAGGAGCCTATCAACTTCCCCCGGGAGACCGCCATGGGTGCTCTGGCTCTTTACATCAGCGACGAGTCTGTAGTGCACTTCCAGCCCATGAATATCAACTTTGGCCTGATCCCCGCTCTGGGTTACCGGGTCAAGGGCAAGCGGAATAAGAACGCCGAGTTGTCTAAACGAGCCTTGGAGGCGCTGGATACTTTGGACCTGAGCTGAGGGATGGCCGCTTGCCCTGCGAGCGCAAGCGAGCCGCGCCGGAAGGCGCGTAAATTCGCAGCCGCAGTGCGGCGGAGAATTGCGCAGGGTGAATTCGTTTCGCCCGAGCATATCAAAAAAGAAGGGCCCCCACAAAATCTTGATTTTGTGGGAACAAGAGGAATAAAAATGCCGAGCTGTCCAAGCGAGCCCTGGAGGCTCTGAGCGAACTGGATCTTGCATGAGAAGGGAAAAGCCTTTACAGCTCTAGTTACATGAATGGCTGTAAAGGCCTGTCAGCTGTGGGAAACATAAGAAAGAAGGTTTCAGTTATGAAGATCATCGTCGACGCCATGGGGGGCGACAACGCTCCTCAGGCCCCTGTCATGGGTGCCATCCAGGCAAACAAGGAATACGGCGTGGAGATCACCCTGGTGGGCCGGGGCGAGGAGATCCTGAAAGTCCTCCAGGACAACGGGATTCAGGAGCTGCCCACCGGCGTGGAGATCGCCCACGCCTCTGAGGTGGTGGAGATCTGCGACAACCCCGCCACCGCCTTTAAGGAGAAGAAGGACTCCTCTCTCACCGTGGGTCTGAACCTGCTGAAGGCGGGGGAGGGAGACGCCTTTGTCTCCGCCGGTTCCACCGGCGCCCTGCTGGCCGCCGCCACTCTGCTGGTCAAGCGCATCCGGGGCATCCGCCGGGCCGCTCTGGCCCCCGTGGTGCCCACGGGCAACGGCGGCGCGGTGCTCATTGACTGCGGCGCCAACGCCGAGTGTCCCCCTGAGTACCTCATTCAGTTCGCCTACATGGGCTCCTACTACGCCGAGCACGTCCTGGGCCGTCCCGAGCCCAAGGTGGGCCTGCTGAACATCGGCGCCGAGCCCTCCAAGGGCACCAGCCTTCAGACCACCGTGTACCCCATGCTCCAGGAGGCGGGGAAAGAGGGGCGCATCAATTTCGTGGGCAACGTGGAGGGCCGCGAGGCCGTGGAGGGCGCGGTGGACGTCATCGTGGCCGACGGCTATTCCGGAAATATCTTCCTGAAGACCATGGAGGGCACCGGCCTCTTCCTGGCACGGGAGATCAAGAAGATGTTTATGAAGAACCTCTTCACCAAGCTGGCGGCCCTCATGGTCTCCGGCGGCCTGAAGCAGTTCAAGAAGATGATGGATTCCGGCGAGGTGGGCGGCACCGCTCTGCTGGGCATTTCCAAGCCCGTGATCAAGGCCCACGGCTCCTCTGATGCCTACGCCATCAAGAACGCCATCCGCCAGGCCAATCAGTTTGCCTCCTCCGGCATCATCGAAAATATCACCGATAACGTGGACCTCATGCGCCTGGACCCCATCCATCTGGACTAAGAAATTTTATCCAGGAAGGAAATTCCGGGAATGTGCAGAAATTCCCTGATTCCTATTGACATAGGCGAGGATTCTGCATATAGTAAGGAAAGAAATACGTGCCCGGAGCACAAGCAAAAGGAGCAGCAACGATGATTTTTGAAAAAGTATGTGCGCTGATTGCGGAGCAGTTTAACGTAGACGCCGATTCGATTAGCATGGATACGTCTTTTGAAGATGACCTCAACGCCGACTCCGTGGACATCGTGGACCTGTCCATGGCTCTGGAGGAGGAGTTCGACATCGACGAGATGAGCGAGGAGGAGGCCAGCTCCATCAAGACCGTGGGCGATCTGGTTCGGTTCCTCCAGAATAAGATCGATTGATCCTCTGCCGGTCCGGGCGCGGCGGGTCCTGAGAGGACGGGACCTGCCATGCCGGAGCAGATGGGAAAAATGGCCGCCGCTGGCGGCCTTTTTTCACGGCCTGAGGGGTTTTTCTCCCCGGCCGTGTCTTGGAGTATATGGAATAAGGAGATTGGATATGACGGCTTTAGAAGAGAAACTGGGCTATGAGTTCCAGGACCGCCGGCTGCTGGAAAACGCCCTGACCCACAGCTCCTGCGCCAACGAGAGCCGGGGACGGCTCTCCAGCAACGAGCGCCTGGAGTTTTTAGGGGACTCCATCCTGGGCATGGTGGTGGCCGAGCACCTGTACCGCAACCATCCCGACCTGCCCGAGGGCGACCTCACCCGTACTCGGGCTGCCCTGGTCTGCGAGGAGAGCCTGGGGGAGGTGGCCAAGGAGCTTTCCCTGGGCGAGTACCTGCACCTGGGCAAGGGAGAGGAGGCCGGCGGAGGCCGGCGGCGTCCTTCCATCCAGGCCGACGCGGTGGAGGCCGTGCTGGCGGCGGTCTACCTGGACGGCGGCATCGGCTCCGCCCGGAAGATCATCCAGCGCTATATCCTCTGCCGGGAGATCGAGGGTCTCACCAGACCCCGGGACTATAAGACGGCCCTTCAGGAACTGGTCCAGCGGGAGAGCGGCCAGGTGCTGAAGTACCGCCTCACCGGCTCTGAGGGACCGGACCACGACAAGCGGTTCTTTGTGGAGGTGGACCTGAACGGCACCCCCATCGGCTCCGGCAAGGGCCACAGCAAGAAGGAGGCCGAGCAGATGGCCGCCAAATCTGCCATCCAGCATCTTCAGACCCTTTCTTGACACGCTTTCTTGAAAGAAAGCTTAGCAAAGAACTTCCTGCGAAACTGCGTTTCGCTTCTCTAAGTTTAGGAGCGTGAGCAGAGAAGCGGTGTGTCTGCCGACCCATTCGGCAGGCGGGGAATTTTTTTGAGAAAACAGTTGACAAATGAGTTAGCATATGCTAATCTATGGGTGGTTAGAGACGAGAGAGAAAAAAGCCCCCCTCCTCACACCTCCCTGCTTTCTTCCCCACACTTTGGCTTTTCCAATCTCTCTGGCCACCAGAACGCAAGGGGCCAGGCATCACCCCTTGCACCCGACCCAGCCGTGGGCATACACGCGGCTGGGTCTTTTTTTGCCCAAAAGAAACGGTCCGCGGAGAACTTCTCCGCGGACCGTTTTTGGAAAAAGGGGGGATTACAGGGTGTTCAGGAAGCGCAGGAAAGCGGCCTTGCCTTCCTCGTTGCGCTTGTAGACACCGGCGTGCTCCAGCACCTGGGCAAAGACCAGGCCGGTCTCCTTCTGGACGATGTCCAGAGCGTTCTCGGCGGTGATCTGGTACTTGCTCTTAAAGCCCTCGGCCCACTCGGTGTGGGAGGCGGTGCGGGGGTCGGCCTTCAGGTCGGCGCCGCTGACCAGAGCCTCGGCCACAGCGGCCAGCTCTTCCTTCAGACGGGCGGGGAGAACGGCCAGGCCCATGACCTCGATGAGGCCGATGTTCTCCTTCTTGATGTGGTGCAGCTCCGCATGGGGGTGATACAGGCCCAGGGGGTGCTCCTCGGTGGTCAGGTTGTTGCGCAGCACCAGATCCAGCTCGTAGTCCTCGCCGCGGCGGCGGGCGATGGGAGTGATGGTGTTGTGGGGCTCACCGTCGGTCTCGGCCAGGATCATGGCCGCCTCGTCGGTGTAGCCGCGCCAGGCGGTGAGGATGTGGTCGGCCAGGTCCACCAGACGCTGAGGATCGCCGCAGGTGAGACGGACCACGGACATGGGCCACTTCACGATGCCGGCCTTCACGTCCTCATAGCCGGGGAAGGTGAAGGGGGTCTCCACGGGAGCCTTGGCCATGGCGAAGGTGTAGTGACCGCCCTGGAAGTGGTCGTGGGCCAGGATGGAGCCGCCCACGATGGGCAGGTCGGCGTTGGAGCCCACGAAGTAGTGGGGGAATTGGCCCACAAAGTCCAGGAGCTTGCCGAAGCAGGCCTTGTCGATCTTCATGGGGGTGTGCACGCTGTTGAAGCAGATGCAGTGCTCGTTGTAGTACACATAGGGGGAGTACTGCAGGAACCAGGGGGAACCGTTGATGGTGATGGGCACCACGCGGTGGTTCTGGCGGGCGGGGTGGTTCACCCGGCCGGCGTAGCCCTCGTTCTCAGCGCACAGCAGGCACCGGGGATAAGCGGAGGCGGGCAGGTTCCGGGCCGCGGCAATGGCCTTGGGGTCCTTCTCGGGCTTGGACAGGTTGATGGTGATGTCCAGCTCGCCGTACTCTGTGGGAGCCTTCCACTGCATGTCCTTGGCGATGCGGTCCCGGCGGATGTAGTTGGTGTCCTGGCTGAAGGCGTAGTACCAGTCGGTGGCCTTCTTGGGGTCCTCAGCGCGCAGGGACTGGAACTTCTCGATGACCTGGGCGGGGCGGGGGGTGATGGCGCCCATGATCTTGGTGTCAAACAGGTCCCGGTAGACGATGGAGTTCTCCTTCATCACGCCCCGGGCGTAGGCGTCGTCCATGAGCTCATCCAGGACGGCGGGCAGGTCCACCTCACCCACGGGCAGGCCGGTGGGGGTGTAGCTGTCCAGCTCCAGAACCTCCAGCAGGGTGTTCCGGGCCCAGATCTCCTCGCAGGGCTGGATCAGCTCCTTGTCCAGGGCGTAGGAGATCAGCTTTTCAATGGCGTGGTCGACCATGGTTTAGACCTCCTCGTATCCCTTGGGATGGGTGCTGTGCCACTTCCAGGCGGAAGCGATGATGGTGTTCAGGTCGTTGTACTGGGGCTTCCAGCCCAGCACCTTCACGGCCTTCTCGGAGGAGGCGATGAGCTGGGCGGGGTCGCCGGCCCGGCGGGGGCAAGTCTCGGCGGGGATGGGGTGGCCGGTGACGGCACGGGCCACGTCGATGACTTCCTTCACGGTGAAGCCCACGCCGTTGCCCAGGTTGAAGACATTGTTTTCGCCGCCCTTGAGCAGGTAGTCCAGAGCCAGGATGTGGGCCTGGGCCAGGTCGGTGACGTGGATGTAGTCACGCACGCAGGTGCCGTCCTTGGTGGGATAGTCGTCGCCGAAGATGGAGATCTTCTCCCGCTTGCCGCCGGGCACCTGGAGGATCAGGGGGATGAGGTGGGTCTCAGGGTTGTGAGCCTCGCCGATGGCGCCGGAAGCGTGGGCGCCGCAGGCGTTGAAGTAGCGCAGGGCCACGTAGCGCAGGCCGTGAGCCTGGGACACCCAGCGCATCATGTGCTCCATGGACAGCTTGGTCTCGCCGTAGCAGTTGGTGGGATCGGTGCGGTCGGTCTCCAGGATGGGCACCCGCTCGGGCTCACCGTAGGTGGCGGCGGTGGAGGAGAACACGATCTTGTCCACGCCATGGGCCACCATGGACTGGAGCAGCACCATGGTGCCGTGGAGATTGTTGTCGTAGTACTTCAGGGGGTCGGACATGGACTCGCCCACCTGGGAGGAGGCGGCGAAGTGGATGACGCCCTCGATCTGCTCCTTCTCAAACAGAGCGTCCAGAGCGGCGCGGTCCCGGATGTCCAGCTCATAGAAGCGGGCCTTGGGATGCACAGCGGCCCGGAAGCCGGTGAGCAGGTTGTCGGCCACCACCACGTCGCGGCCAGCGTCGATCAGTTCATAAACGGTGTGAGAGCCAATGTAGCCGGCTCCGCCCAAAACAAGAATCGCCATAAAAATACCTTCCTTTCAAATGTTGAAATGGATGATTAAGCCAGGATCACACAGCCGCCCTGGGGACGGATGTGGAGGATGTGACACATGCCGGGGCCCAGCAGCTGCTCCATGCCGGCCTTGAAGGCGGAGAGCTTTTCGTTGGGCACAAAGGCCTGGATGGTACCGGCAAAGCCGCCGCCGTGGACCCGGATGGCGCCGGAGTCACCCAGCAGTTCGCGGCCGATGGCCAGAGCCACAGGGATGGCCTGCTGGGCGGGGGTAGCCACGGACCAGGTGTTCTGCAGGTGGATGGCAGAGGAGATGCCGGAGGCGTTGACCAGAGCCAGGAAGCGGTCGAAGTCGCCGGCTTCCAGAGCCTGAGCCTCTTCCACGGCCCGGCGGTCGTCGTCGTAGAAGTGCAGGGCACGCAGCACCGCACGGTCACCGCAGCGCACACGGAGGGAGGGCAGCTCCTTGCGGAACTCCTCCTCGGGAACATCCCGCAGCACCTGCTTGCCGAAGTGGGCCGCCACAGCGCCCATCTCCTCGGTAATGTCGGCGTAGTCGTCGGTGAGGTCGGCGTGGCAGGAGCCGGTGTCCACGATGCACAGGGCGTGGCCGGACTTGGAGAAGTCGTAGTCCACCTTCCGCACCACGGGGGAGGTGGGATCGTTGAAGTCGATGGCCACGGCGCCGCCCACGGAGGAGCCCATCTGGTCCATCAGGCCGCAGGGCTTGCCGAAGTAGACGTTCTCGGCGTACTGGCCGATCTTGGCGATCTGGATGGGGTCCAGCGCGTCCTCACAGAAGAAGTGGTTGAGGATGTTGCCCACCAGCACCTCGTAAGCGGCGGAGGAGGACAGGCCGGAGCCAGACAGCACGCTGGAGGTGGCCCAGGCGTCAAAGCCGCCCACCTTGTGGCCCAGCTCCTGGATCTTGGCCGCCACGCCCCGAACCAGGGCGGCGGAGGTGTTGCGCTCCTCGGGGCGGGGGAGCAGCTGGTCCAGCTCCACCTCCAGAGCGGGATAGCCCTCGGAGATGACGCGGATCACGTTCAGGCCGTTGGGGGCGGCGCAGCAGATCATGTCCAGATCCACGCTGCCGCACAGCACATGGCCGTGCTGGTGGTCGGTGTGGTTGCCGCCGATCTCGGTGCGGCCGGGGCCGCTGAACAGGGCGGCGCAGGTATCCTCCTTGGGGGAGAAGGCAGCTTGGAACTCCTCCACCACACGCAGGGCACGGGCGCGGGCGGCAGCCAGGCTGCTGTCGGTCCCATCCAGGGCGTACAGGCTGGCCAGGACCTGGTCGCACTCTCCGGCGGACAGGGAACGGCGCAGGGATTCACAGGTTCGCATCATGGTCACCTCATTTATTTTTGTTGTATTCAGTATATTTATTTTTTACTAAAAATTCAACTTGGCAGTTTATACAAGATTTGCCCTCTGTTTTTTAGCGAATAGACGGAGCGGTGCTGTCCCGGAGAGAGAGGGAGGGGGGCACCGTCACCTTCTGGGGCCAAGAGCGGGGTTCGGGGGGACCACCCATCACCCGATCTGCCAGCAGGCGCAGGGCGGCGTTGGCCATTTCGGCGGTGTGGACGGATACCGAGGTCAGGGCGGGGCGCACCAGGGCGGAGCGGGGGGTGTCGTTGAAGGAGACGATGGACAAAGCCTTAGGCACAGGGATCTCCAGCTGCTGGGCGGCCCGTACGGCGCCCATGGCGATCTCCTCGTTGGCGCACAGCAGGGCGGTGGGCCGCTCCTCTTCCCGGGACAGGGCCTGGTAGAGCAGAGACTGGATGCCGGGGCCCTGCATGGGACAGTGGAACACCTGGCGGCGCTCCAGGCCCAGCTGGGGGGTCAGGTGCAGGAAGGCCTCATACCGGGGCTCGGGGCCGGGCTGGCCGTAGGGGCGGCGATCGGGTCCGGCAAAGGCGATGGAGCGGTGGCCCAGCGAGACCAGGGCGGTGAGGGCTTGGCGGATGCCCAGCTCATAGCTCAGCTCCACCGAGTCGTACCGGACCTCGTCGGGGGAGAAGTCCACAAACACCACCCGGTCGGACAGCAGCTCCAGAGCCTGGATCTCCTCGGGGGGAAAGTATCCCACCGCCACGATGCCGTCTACCCGCTCTCCCTCGGGCAGGACAAAGGCGCCGCCCCGGTGTTCTATGGGGATGCAGGCGTATTTCCGCTCCTGACAGCCCTGGCGCACCTGGTTGCCCAGGTAGAGAAAATAGGGGTCGTCCAGCTGGCGGGAGGTGCTGAGCATCTCGGCCAGGCCCACCCGCATCAGGGGCTTGGGGGTGCGTCCCCGGCGGCTTTTGGAGGCGGAATAGTTCATCCGCCCCGCCTCTTCCAGCACCTTCCGGCGGGTCTCCTCGCTGACGGAAAGGGTGGGGTCGGCGTTGAGAATGCGGGAGATGGCCGCCGGGGAACATCCGGTGCGGTCGGCCAGCTCTTTCAGGGTAGCCATGGTGAATTCCTCCAGGTTGGTTGTTTTCTCTATAACAATACCCCTTTTTTTGCCATCTGACAAGAGAAAAACACAAATCCACTTGACAGAAAACCGTGTTACTCCTATAATACAGTTAGAAAGTGTATTAGTTGAGTGACACAGTGGAAAGGAGGGACGGCCCATGGTATCCTTTGCGTCCTTTCATATGGAGGACGGCCAGCCCATCTATCTTCAGATTGTAAGCCATGTCAAGCGCATGGTAGCCGCGGGAACGGCGGCGGACCAGGAGGAGCTGCCCTCCCGCCGGGTGCTGTCCGCCACCCTGGGAGTCAACCCCAACACGGTGCAGAAGGCCTACCGTATCCTGGAGGAGGAGGGACTCATGGAGTCGCGGACGGGCGCCAAAAGCGTGCTGACCCTGGACGAGGAGAAGGTGGCGGCCATCCGCCGCCAGCTGGTAGAGGGCGAGGCGGCCTCTCTGGTGGCGCTGTTGAAAGGGACGGGGTTCTCCCGGGAGGAGACCCTGAGTCTGGTGGCGCGGCTGTGGGATACGGCCGCGGAGGAAGGAGGACAGACATGAGACGGTATACTTCGTTGGTCATGCTTACAGCGGGACGGTGCCTGGGCCGGGTGCTGCTGCTGTTGGCCGCTATGGGTGCGGCACAGATCGCCCTGTTTCTGCCCTGGCTGGACCGGCAGCAGGAGGCCTATGACCGGGTGGCAGACACATGGGTCATGGCGCCCTACGACCTGAACACCATATTTGGAGATGGGCATGTGAGCACCCTGTGGGCGGTGGGGCTGCTGGCCCTGCTGATGCTGCTTTTGTATACCTCCTCCCGCGGAGGGGAGTACACCCTGCGGCGGCTGCGGCTGCCCGGGCTGAAAGCAGACCTTACCATCGCTCTGAGCAACCTGCTGCTGTTGGTCCTGTTCTGGGTGGGAGAGATGGCCATTCTCCTGGGCATGGCTGTTTGGTATAACGCCCAGCTTCCCTCGGAGTACGCCGGACCCAACACCGTATTTTTGGCCAGCTACCAGGCCGGCCTGCTCCACAGCGTCCTGCCCATGGGAGATTTCCTTCGCTGGGTCCGGAACATCTTGGTGCTGATCTGTCTGGCCCTGAGTACCGCCCAGGGAGCCAGCCTCCTGCGCCGGGGCAAGCGCCCCATGGGAGTTTTTATCCTGTCGGTGGTAGCTTCCATGAGTTGGGTGCTCCCCGCCTGGCAGATCGCATTGGATCTGATGATCATGATGGCGGCCGTGGTTGTGGCCATGTGTGCTGTGGTGGACCTGGAGTGCTATCACAGCGGCAGGGAGGATGAGGAACATGAAAAAAATGGAAACTCCTTGGGCCAGGTTTGAATCCTGGCTGACGCCCCGGATTCCGGCGGGGTTCTCCGTCCGGAGAGAGGGGCGAAACGCCCTGCTGTGGCTGCTGCTCCCCGGTGGCATCTGCCTGGCCCTGTATGGGATGCGCTTTTTGAGCGCCTATGAAAGCCTGTACACCCGGCTGAATGGAAAGCGAGTGCTGGCGGAGATGGCGCTGATGCCCGAGTTTGGCCAGCTGATCCAGTGGAACCGCTGGGCGGTGATCCTGCCCCTGCTGTGGGCCCTGTTTCAGGGGATCAACTACAATCTCTACCATCGGCAGGTCACCAAGAGCATCTACCTCATGCGCCGCCTGCCCGACCGGTGGGAGTTTTTGCGGCGGTGCTGGACCCTGCCCCTGCTCATGGCGGCGGGGACGGCGGTGATGTACCTGCTGCTGCTGGGCGTGTGCGCGGGGCTCTATTTTGGGGTGACGCCCAAGGAGTGTATCCCGGCGGACCAGTGGCAGCGGCTTTGGACGGTTTGGATAGGAGGATTTTTATGCTGGAACTGAAACAAGTGACCAAGCATTATGGGAGCCGGATCGCCTTGAATGGGGTAGATCTGCAGCTGCCCCGGGGAGAGATCGTGGGCCTGTTTGGGGAAAACGGCGCCGGCAAGACCACTTTGATGAAGTGTATCCTGAACTATGTGAAGTACCAGGGGACCATCACCTTGGACGGAGAGCCCATCACCCACCGCAACATCGCCAAGCTCTCCTTTGCCACCTGCGAGCACTCTTTCTTCGCCAACCTGTCTCCGGCGGGACACCGGGAATTTTATAAAGCCCATTTCCCCACCTTCCGGGACAAACGCTTCCAGGCCCTCATGGAGTTTTTCCAGCTGCCCATGCATAAAAAGGCGGGCAGCTTCTCCACCGGCCAGAAGAACCAGCTGGAAGTGATCCTGGCCATGAGCCAGGGGGCGGACTACATCCTCATGGATGAGCCCTTTGCAGGCAACGACATCTTCAACCGGGAGGATTTTTACAAAGTGCTTCTGGGGGTACTGGAGCCCCACGAGACGGTGCTGCTGTCCACCCACCTGCTGGAGGAGGTGGAGCACTTCATCGGCCGGGCCCTGCTGCTGCGCCAGGGGCAGCTGGTGGGAGACGTGACTACCCTGGAACTGGAGGAGCAGGGCAAGGACCTGATGAGCTATGTGAAGGAGACCTATCGCTATCAGGCCGACCGGGTGAGCCGGGCCCTGCGGGATCTGACGGGAGAGGAGGACCCATGAAAAAGCGTTTTCTGGTCTTTGTGCCCCTGGTGTGCCTGAGCCTGTGCGCCCTCATCGCCCTGCCCATTTGGGTGGGGAAAGGGGGAGAGCAGGTGGAGATCACCCAGACCACCCTGGAGGGGGACCCCGCCTATGCTCAGGGACTTACCGTGTCCTGCCATACGATGTGGGACAGCCACCTGTTTTGGGAGACCACCTTTTCCGCCCAAAACCCCGCCGGAGCCAGGACGGAGCTGACCACCTATCAGAACGAGCAAAGCGCCACATGGTACAACCAGCAGCTGGACCTGGAGTCGGCAGGCTGTAATTTCGGCATCTCCACTTCGGAGAATAGTATTGATGGCGTGCTTGGGGATGACAGCCCGTGGGGGCGGGAGGCCTGGGATCAGTTTCTGATCCCCGCCCAGGAATTTGCCAAGGAGATGGAGCCGGGCACCACCCAAACCTTCCAGGTCCGTCCGGCTGACTGGTATGACACCTGGCCCATGACCATTACCCGGCCCTATTCTTTTGAATGGGCGGCAGAGGGGATGAGCGAAGAGGAGGCGGAGGAGCAGTTCCAAAGCTTCTTCAGCATCCCCGTGCCCCAGGACCTGATCCTGTACTACACCCTGAAAATGAACGAGAATGGGGCGGTGTACGACCTGACGGTTTCCAACAATCCGCCTGTAGAGGAGATGCAGGAGGAGATCACCGGAGATGCTGCCACGGTGCAGGAAGCGGAAGGGGCTGTTCCCAGTGAGCCCTTCCTGGAGAGCTACAGTGTCCGAGGGGAGCAGGGCTGGTATCTGGTGCTGAACAACCGCTTTGAAGCGGAGGGGCAGCCCAGAACTGATCTCAGCCATGTACAGGGAGGCAACGGCGTGTTTCTGATTCCGGCCCAGAACGTAGGCGGAAAGGATACCCTGCGCCTGGGAGACATCCGCACCGTGTATCCCTTCCCCGAAGGGGAGAGCGCCATATCTATTGACCAGGACCAGGCGGGGCGGCTGCTGGTGTATACCGAAGATGAGGCAGGAACCTGGTATCTCACCGTGCTGGAGGAGGAGAGCGCCCGGGTGCTCCAGCGGTTGGAGCTGGGACAGCTGGGCGGGGTCAGCATACTGGCCTATGTGGAGGGCGACGGCATTCGCCTGATCCAGGCCGGTTCGGAGCGGCTGCTCCTTCTGGTGGAGGAAGGAGAGGGCTACCGCCTGGAATCCATCCTGCCCGTTCCGGAAGATATAATGTATCAGCTCAGCGACTGGGCCCAGAGCAACAGCGCCGCCTGGGACGGAGAGCGTTTGGCGGTGATCTGCCCCCAGTTCAGCACCTATGAGACTCAGATGCTGGCCGCCGTGTGGCAGGACGGGAAGCTGGTCTACCTGGGGTCCTACCAGAACAGCTTGGGGCGGACTACCACCCTCAGCAACAACAGCGGCGCGGTGCAGCTGGACACCGACCGCCAGATTTTCCAGCTGGAATGGAACTGACAAGGGAAAAGACCTTACACCATAAAAGACAGAAAAGCGGCGCCGCCCTTATGGGCGGCGCCGCTTTTGGTTACATCAGAGGGGCAAACAGCCGCAGGAAATTGCGGTAGAGCTGAATGAGGGGGTTGAAGCGGCGGCGGGAGCGAAGGGAGATGCGCTCGCACACCCGCAGGGTGTCCTCAAAGTCGGCCCGGATGTCCCGGATGCAGGGGGCCTCGCACAGCCATACACCGTCCTCAAAGTGAAGGAACAGGCTGCGGTAGTCCAGGTTGATGGTGCCCACCACCGCGAAGCGGTCGTCTACTACAAAGTTCTTGGCATGGATGAAGCCGGGGGTGTACTCGTAAATCCGAACCCCAGCCCGAAGCAGAGGGGGATAATGGGCCCGGGTGACCTCAAAGACATAGCGCTTATCGGGAATGTGGGGGGTGATGATGCGCACGTCTACCCCCGACTTGGCCGCGTTGCACAGGGCAGTGTTGGTGGCCACGTCGATGACCAGATAGGGGGTGGTGATATAGATATACTTGCGGGCCTTGGCGATCATGTTGAGATAGACCGACTGGCCCACCGCCTCCTGATCCAGAGGGGTGTCGGTGTAGGGCTGCACATAGCCCGTCCAGGGCCGGGCGGGGGAGGGAGCGGGGCGGAAGTGGTAAAATTCCTCCTCCCAGCCGCAGCAGTGGTCCCACATGGACAGGAACATCACCGTCATGGACCACACCGCGTCGCCCTCCAGCAAGATCACGCTGTCCTTCCAGTGGCCGTAGCGCTCCCGGCGGTTGATGTATTCGTCCGCCAGATTGATGCCACCGGTAAAGCCCACCTCGCCGTCAATGATCATCAGCTTGCGGTGGTCCCGGTTGTTCAGCCGCAGGGACATGACGGGGACAAAGCGGTTGAACACCCGGCACTGGATGCCACGGGCGGCCATCTGCTCGTTGTAGTCCCGGGGCAGGGTGAACATACAGCCCATGTCGTCGTAGATGAGCCGCACTTCCACCCCCTGGGCCGCCTTTTCCTCCAGAATCTCCAGGATGCTGTCCCAGAAGACCCCGGGCTGGATGATGAAATACTCCAGGAAGATATAGTGCTTGGCCTTTTTCAGCTCCTCCAGCATCCGGGGAAAGGCCAGGTCGCCCAGGGCGAAGTACTCGGTCTCCGTGTTGGTGTAGGCGGGGCAGCAGGCGTACTTCTCCAGATAACGGGCCTGACTGGCGGCGTCCTCTCCCATGGGCAGCAGGTCGTCAGCCTTGAAGTCGCTTTTCAGATTCTCCGCCGTCTGTTCGGCAATGCGCTTCATGCGCTTGGTCACCCGGTTGGGGATGCGGCCTCCGCCGATGAGCAGATAGAAAATGCCGCCGAACACAGGGAAGGGGAGAATGACCAGCAGCCAGGCGATCTTATAGGCGGGGTCCATGCTGCCTGCCAGGATGATCATGGCGGCGATGACGCTCAGGGCGATGCAGCACCAGTAAAAGGCGCTGGTGTATTCCGAGAAGAAGGTGACCATCACAGCCAGGGTGATGATCTGGGCCAGCAGAGAGACCCCCACCACCACCGAGCGGTGAAACAGAATATAAAGCACCTTTTTCAATGGAACATACCTCCCTTACTTGGGCGTCAGATCAGCCGGGTGAGGGTGCACAGGCATTGGCTCCCCTCCAGCTGGATGGTACCGTAGCTTTTTCGGCTGCTTCCGGGGTTCAGCACCCACAGGCCGTCCTCCTCCTGCTGGCAGTAGGCCCGGTGGGTGTGGCCGAAGAGCAGGATGTCCGCCTGGGCCTTCCGGGCCTGGGCCAGAGCGGTGTCGTAGTCGGACTTCACGTGCCACAGGTGGCCGTGGGAGAGCAGGATCACCTTGCCCCCCAGGGTGATGCGCTTGATGGCGGGCTCGGTGGTCCAGCCGTCGCAGTTGCCGGGTACCGAGCAGATGGGCAGGCGGGGATAGATGTAGCCCAGCTCCCTGGCGTCGTCGGACAGGTCGCCCAGATGGATGACGTGGTCGGGCTGCTGCGCCTCAATGGCCTGAATCATGTTGGCGGTGGAGCGGTGGGAATCGGAGAATACAAGAATTTTCAAAGTAGTCACCTTACTTGCCTGACCGCATATACTGAAGTCAGAGATTGATTTGGGAGTGAGGGAAATGGAAGCAAACAAGCGGGGCACAGGACAACAGCAGGCCATCCAGCGCCTGGCCAACTCGGGGGACGCCCAGAAGCTCATGGCCATGCTGCGGCAGACCGGACAGGTGGAGCAGGCCGCCCAGGCGGCGGCCAAGGGCCAGACCGGGGAGCTGATGGACCTGATGAAGCGGCTGATGGCCACCCAGGAGGGGGCCCAGCTGGTGGATCGCATCAGCCGGCAGGCCAAGGAGCAGGGACTGTCCTAAGAGGGACGGCCCGCAGCACCGGGAAGGGGGGAGCGTATGGGAGAGCTGGAAGAAAAGCTCAACGCCATTTTGGGGGACAGCCAGGCCATGAGTCAGATCATGGCCCTGGCCCAGAGTCTGGGCAAGTCCGACCCCAAAGAGAGGGAGGAGGCGTCTCCCGCCCCGCCCTCTGATCCGCCGCCCGCCCCGGAAGCGGAGCCGGGAGAGGACCTGCTGGGGGGAATCGATCCCCAGATGCTGGACCTGGGCATGCGCCTGCTGGGGGAGTATCAGCGGCAGGACGAGAAGGGCGCGGCCCTCATCCAGGCCCTGCGCCCCTTCCTGCGGGAGGAGCGGCAGGCCAAGCTGGACAAGGCGGTGCGCATCGCCAAGCTGTCCCGGGTAGCCCGGGTGGCCCTGCGGTCCCTGGGGGGAGGAGAGGGGCATGTATAACCGTTATATCCCAGATGGGGCGGTTTATACCCGGGTCCCCATGGAGGAGGACCACCCCCGGCCCTCCTCGCCCCACGCCCGGGAAGCCCGGGAGAGCAGAGGCCAGGGGGAGCTGGGTGGCCTGCTCTCCCGCCTGGGGTTGGAGGGCGACGGCATCAAGGGCCTGCTGAACCGCTTCCACCTGGATGGAATGGACAGCGGAGATCTGCTGTTGCTGCTTATCGTGCTGCTGCTGTGGTCCGAAGGGGAGGACCTGGACCTGGTCCTGGCCCTCGGCCTGGCCCTGGTGCTGGGACTGGGAGACCAGGGAGAGCAGAAACCATAAAACGGCCGCCTGGCAGGCGGCCGTTTTCCATTGGGTTCCAAACAGCCCGCCCGTTTACTCTGCCGCCGGCTGTGCGTTGAGGGTGTGCAACTGAGTCCCGTCGGGAAGGGCAAAGGATGCAGTGGAGGGACAGGGGCTCTGGATGGCGGAGGAGGCGGTCATGCGGTAGACCAGCTGGCCGTCCACCTCCCGTTCCGCGCAGACCAGCAGGCCGTTGTCCGTGCTGATCCAATACCGCTGGACATCTCCCTCGTCCAGGGCAAAGGCCACAAAGACGCAGGCATACCCGGCCTTTTCCTCGTATCCGGCCTGGGTGATGTCCTCCTGGGGCAGCTCCAGCACCGTCTCATAGGTGGGGATGCGCTGGGTGAGATCGGAGGCGTAGTCCCCCGCGGGGAAGCTGGCCCAGGACTGGGAGCCTTCATACCAGTAGTACCAGGTGTCCTCTCCGGTGAGATCGTGGCGCACCGCCCCCGAGGCCAGGGTCTGACGGGTGTGGGACCAGTCCCCATCCTGCCAGAACTGCACCGTCACCGAGCTGCTGCCGTTGGTCCAGAAGGACTCCACCGTCAGCTCCCGGTAGTAGCTGTCCGGCCGGGACAGGGTGGAGATGATGCTCTGCACCGTCTCCGGAGTGGCATTGACCAGCCAGTACTGGTCCGGGTCGGTCTGGGAGGAGTCGCCGGTGGTACCGCTCTGGCTGCCGTCTGCCTGGGGCAGGGAGACAGAGGGGATGTTGGAGAGAAACAGGGTGCGCCCGAAGCTGGCGAACATGGCGATCACAATGAGACAGGTGATGCTGATGGCAATGATCAGGCGGTTTTTCGCGTCCAAGGGCTCATCCCCTTTCTCAGGTCATTCCTCGCCAAAGGGGAGGGGAGGCTCGGGGCGCAGGCCGAACTTCCACTCAATGGCGTCGGCGATGCGGCGGCAGGCATGGCCGTCACCGTAGGGGTTCACCGCGTGGGCCATGGCGGAGTAAGCCTCAGGATTGGAGAGCAGCTCTCTGGCCATGGAGAAGATCACGTCCTCCTCCACACCGGCCAGCTTCACCGTGCCCGCGGCCACGGCCTCGGGGCGCTCGGTCTCCTTGCGCAGCACCAGCACGGGCTTGCCCAGGGCGGGAGCCTCCTCCTGCAGGCCGCCGGAGTCGGTCATGACCAAATAGCAGCGGGCCATGAGGTTGTGCATCTCGTCCACCGCCAGAGGGGCGATGAGGTGGATGCGGGGATGGTTGTCCAGATACTTGTGGGCGGCCTCCTGAACCACGGGGGAGAGGTGGACGGGGTAGACCAGCTCCACCTCGGGGAAGGCGTCGGCCACGCGGCGCAGGGCGGTCATGATGTTGGTCATGGGCTGGCCGTAATTTTCCCGGCGGTGGCAGGTGACCAGAATCACCTTGCGGTTGTCATAATCCAGCTGATTCAGGATATCCTCCGCAAAGGTAAATTCCTTTACAACAGTGGTCTGGAGGGCATCAATGACGGTGTTGCCCGTGAGGAACACACCCTGGTTGATGTTCTCCCGGTGCAGGTTCTCCCGGTTGGCCACGGTGGGGCAGAAGTGCAGGTCGGCAATGGCGCCCACCATCTTGCGGTTCATCTCCTCGGGGAAGGGGGACCACTTGTCGTAGGTGCGCAGACCGGCCTCCACGTGACCCACAGGGATCTGGTGGTAGAAGGCGGCCAGGGCGCCGGCAAAGGTGGTGGAGGTGTCGCCGTGAACCAGAACCAGGTCGGGCTTGGCCTCGATGAGGACGTCGTCCATGCCGGTGAGGCACTTGGAGGTGATGGTGGACAGGGTCTGCCGGGGCTGCATGATGTTCAGGTCATAGTCGGGCTTGAGCTTGAAAATCTCCAGCACGCTGTCCAGCATTTCCCGGTGCTGGGCGGTGACGCAGCACAGGGCGTTGATGCCCGGCCGCTTCTGCAGTTCCAGGGCCAGTGGGGCCATTTTAATGGCCTCGGGCCGGGTACCGAAAATGGTCATAACGGTAACAGGTTTCATTTGTCAGATCGCTCCTCTTCCCCAAAGAAATAGTCGTTGCCCGCCACGTCGGAGGGGGGCTGGTGAAGTTTGCGGGGGGTGGCCCCGGTGCGGCCCTGGGAGGGAGGGTCGTTCTGGGTGCGGCCGTTGAGCCGGTCCAGATAGAGCTTGGCGGAGACCCCGCCCGCAGCGCACAGGGCCAGCAGGAACAGCATGGCCTTCAGGGCGCTGGTGGTGGTGAGCATCACAGCGGACAGGCCCAGGATGGCGCTGATGACGTAGAGCACGGCCACGGCCTGCTTCTGGTTAAAGCCCATGTCGATGAGCCGGTGGTGGATGTGGCCACGGTCGGGAGACATGGGGCTTTGTCCGTGGGACACCCGGCGGAAGATGGCAAAGCAGGTGTCAAAGATGGGCAGGCCCAGCATGAGGAAGGGCACTGCAAAGGAAATAATGGCGTAGGATTTGAACAACCCCTGGATGGACACCGTGGCCAAAATAAAGCCCAGAAAGGTGGAGCCGGTGTCGCCCATGAAGATCTTGGCGGGGTTGAGGTTGTAAGGGAGAAAACCTATACACGCCCCGGCAAGAGCGGCCATGAGGAAGGCTACCTGAGGCTCGGCGGCTACCAGGGCGATGACCAGCATGGTGAGGGAGCTGATGGTGGACACGCCGCAGGCCAGTCCGTCCAGTCCGTCGATGAGGTTCACCGCGTTGGTAATGCCCACGATCCACAGCACCGAGATGGGGATGGACAGCCAGCCCAGCTCCCAGTAGGGGTCGCTGCTGAAGATGTTGGGGTTGGAGAGAACGTCGATCTGGTTGCCCATGAGCACAGCAATGAGGGCGGAGACGATCTGAATCAGAAACTTGGGCTTGGCGGGCAGGGCATAGATATCATCAAAGATGCCCAGGATCACAATGATCACGCCGCCCAGCAGCATGCCGCGGATGGGCGTCTCCAGAGGGACGAAAATGATGGCGCTGAGGATAAAGCCAAAGAAGATGGCCAGACCGCCCATGCGGGGGATGGGGTGGTTGTGCATGCGGCGGTTATCCTTGGGTACGTCCACCGCGCCGATGCGGAAGGCCAGAGAGCGGACCACCGGCGTGGTGATAAAGGCGACCACGGCGGCCACCAGCAGGGCTGCCGTCACCGCCCCTAAAACAGAGACTTGAACAGGCATGAGAAAATACCTCGATTGATTTTGATTTCCGTTTCCCTCTGCCCAAAGGGGGCAGAGGGAAACGGTCATTTCTTAAAGCGCGGTTTGCCCGCTTTTATAAGGAATAAGAGCGGGGATTTGCTTTCTTTGAGTGTCTACCGACGGGCAGCGGGAAAACCAAGTTTCCAAAACGCTTTTTCCTGTTTTTATAGATAAATAAAAGGTAAGAGCGGGGAAGGGCTTTCAGTTTTTCACTACCCATGAGCGGGGCAGAGGCGAAACGGAGTTTCGCAGAAAGCTTTTTGCCCATTTCTTGCTTTGAAAAGGTAGAAGCGGGGAAAAACTTCCCATTTTCCACCATCTACGAGCGTGGCAGAAGCGAAGCATAGCTTCGCAGAAAGCTTTTTTGCCTACTTTTTTCTCGAAAAAAGTAGGTTAGCGGGGGACGAAGCCCACCTTCTTATAAACCTTGCGCAGGGTCTTGTTGGCCACGTAGCCAGCCTTCTCGGCGCCGGCCTTGTAGACGCTCTCCAGATAAGCCTTGTCGGCCAGGATGCGCTGGGCCTCCTCCCGGATGGGACGCAGGCACTCGATGACGGCCTCGCCCACGGCGGGCTTGAACTTGCCATAGCCCTGACCGGCAAACTCGGCCTCGATCTCCTCCATGCTCTTGCCGGTGACGGCGGCATAGATGCTCATGAGGTTGGACACGCCGGGCTTATTCTCGGGGTCAAAGCGGACGCAGTTTTCCGTGTCGCTGTCGGTGATGGCCCGCTTGAACTTGCGCTGGATGTCCTCGGGCTTCTCCATGAGGAACACGCAGCCCTCGGGCATGGACTTGCTCATCTTGCTGTCGGGGGCGTTGAGGGACATGATCCGGGCGCCGGTCTTGGGGATGAAGGGCTCGGGGATCTTGAACACGTCGCCGTAGACATTGTTGAACCGCTGGGCCACATTGCGGGTGAGCTCCACGTGCTGCTTCTGGTCGTTGCCCACGGGGACGAAATCGGGCTGGTAGAGCAGGATGTCGGCCGCCATGAGGGCAGGGTAGGTGAAGAGACCGCCGTTGATGTTGTCGGCATGCTTGGCGGACTTATCCTTAAACTGAGTCATGCGGGAGAGCTCACCGAACATGGTGTAGCAGTTCAGCACCCAGCCCAGCTCCGCGTGGGCGGGGACGTGAGACTGGATGAACAGGGTGTTCTTCTCCGGGTCCAGTCCGCAGGCGATGTACTGAGCCAGCTGCTCCAGGGTGCGGCGGCGCAGGTCGGCGGGGGTCTGACGCACGGTGATGGTGTGCATGTCCGCCATAAAGTAGTAACAGTCAAACTCATCGGCCCGAGCGCCCCAGTTCTTGATGGCGCCCAGGTAGTTGCCGAGATGCAGGTCGCCGCTGGGCTGAATGCCGGAGAGCATTACTTTCTTTTTCATTTCTTCCATGATCAAACACAACCTTACTTGGGGATCAGCCCCATATGCAGAATCATACTGATACAGCATAGCACATTTTTCGCCTTCTGGCAACGGCGGCAGGGGAATTTCACGGTTTCTTCATAATCTGCAGGGGAGGAGGGAAAGCGGCGAAAGGCGGGTTGCAAAAGCGGGAAGAATCCTCTATAATGGGGCACATACCAAGAAGAAAACCGCGGCTGTGGCCGCAACGGAGGGAATCATTTATGGCAGTGGATATGAAGTATTTCGAGGAGATGGAGGCCAAGATCCCCAAGGGGAAGGTCCGTACCCGGTTCGCCCCCTCTCCCACGGGCTATATGCACATCGGTAATCTGCGTACCGCCCTGTATACTTGGCTCATCGCCCGCAACGCCGGGGGCACCTTTATCCTGCGGATTGAGGACACCGATCAGACCCGCCAGGTAGAGGGCGCCACCGAGCTGATCTATAAGACCCTGGCCGAGTGCGGCCTGGACCACGACGAGGGTCCCGATGTGGGCGGTCCCGTGGCCCCCTATATCCAGACCGAGCGCCGGGACACTTATGGCAAGTACGCCCAGCTGCTGGTGGAAAAGGGCCACGCCTACTACTGCTTCTGCGAAAAGACCGAGTCCGAGGAGGATTCCGGCGACTTTAACCGCGCCGCCGATCCCTGCCGCGACCTGTCTCTGGAGGAGGCCCAGGCCCGGGTAGACGCCGGCGAGCCCTATGTCATCCGCCAGAAGATCCCCAGCGAGGGCACCACCACCTTCCACGACGCCATCTTCGGCGACATCACCGTGGAGAATAAGACCCTGGACGACCAGGTGCTCATCAAGCGGGATGGCCTGCCCACCTATAACTTCGCCAACGTCATCGACGACCACCTCATGGGCATCACCCACGTGGTCCGGGGCAGCGAGTATCTGTCCTCCGCTCCCAAGTATAACCTGCTGTACGAGGCCTTCGGCTGGGAGATCCCCACCTACGTGCACTGCTCTCCCGTTATGCGGGACGCCCAGCACAAGATGTCCAAGCGTCACGGCGACCCCTCTTACGAGGATCTGCGCAACCAGGGCTTCCTCACCAACGCCATTTTGAACTACGTGGCTCTGCTGGGATGGTCCCCCCGGGGCGAGCTGGCTGAGCAGGAGGTCTTCTCCCTGGAGGAGCTGGCCAAGGCCTTCGACCTGGAGGGTATGTCCAAGTCTCCCGCCATCTTCGACATTGAGAAGCTGACCCACTTCAACGCCCTGTACCTGCGGGCCATGTCTCCCGCGGAGTTTGCCAAGGCGGCGGAGCCCTATATCCGCCAGACCGTGAAGAACGAGAAGCTGTCTGTGGCCGATATTGCCGGTCTGCTCCAGGCCCGGTGCGAGAGGCTCACCGACATCCCCGAGAAGGTGGACTTCTTCGATACGCTGCCTGAGTACAGCGTGGACCTGTTCACCAACAAGAAGTCCAAGTGCAACCCCGAGGTGGCCAAGGAGATGCTCTCCGCCGCTGTGGGCATGCTGGAGAAACTGCCCTACTGGAGCCAGGATATGATCCACGACAGCCTGGTGGGCCTGGCCGAGGGCCTGGGCGTGAAGAACGCCACCCTCATGTGGCCCGTGCGCATCGCCGTGGCCGGCAAGTCCGTGACCCCCGGCGGCGCCGTGGAGATCTGCTATATCCTGGGCCAGAAGGAGACGGCTGCCCGCCTGAGAAAGGGCCTGGAGAAGCTGTAATTCTCAATTGCATGAAAAAATCCGCAGGACCGATGGTCCTGCGGATTTTTTTATTTTAAGAGATTCCACCGTACACCCACCGTGAAGATTCCGTTCTCCAGCTGGGCGAAGGGGATGTGGCCCATGCGCTGGGCCAGGGCTTTGACAATGGCCAGCCCCAGGCCGGTGTTTTGTCCCGAGCGCATCTGATCGGCGGTGTAGAAGCGCTCAAATACCCGGGCAATATCCTCCTGGGTCAGGCCGGGAGCGTCGTTGGCAAAAGAGGTGACAAGGAAATCTCCTTGCCGGTATAGCCGGATATCCAAATGGCCGCTGCCGTGCTTGAGGGCGTTGCCCATGAGGTTGGTGAGCACCCGGGTCACCCCGGCGGGGTCGCCGGGGACAGGGGGCAGGCCCTCCTCCAGGGAGACAGACACCTCCATGCCCGCTGCCTCAAAGTCCTCGTAAAACCCGGCCAGCAGGGGCTCCAGACAGCGGCGCAGGTCGATGGGAGAGACCTCCAGAGGGAACTCGCCTCCCTCGATGCGGGACAGGTCGTAAAAGGAGCCGATGAGGTCCTGCAGCACCTTGGCCCGGCTGGTGACTACCTCCAGATAGTGGGCGCGGTTTTCCGGGGACAGGTCTGCGTCCTCCAGCAGCTGGAGATAGCCCAGGATGGAGGTGAGGGGAGTGCGCAGATCGTGGGATACGTTGGCGATCTGCCGCCGCAGGCTCTCCTCCCGCTCCCGCAGCTGGCGGGTCTCCCGCTCCCGGTCCTCCAGCAGACCGTTGATCTGGGCCAGCAGTTCCTCCAGAGGTTGGTCGGGGGAGGACAGGCGCAGCCGCTTGCCCTGCTGGGTCCGTGCCTGGGCCAGCTGCTGGGCGGCCTGGCGCAGAGCGCGGCCCCGGCGGTACCGCAGCAGCAGTACCGCCGAGAGGGCAATGAGAGAGAGAAGAAGGACGATCCACATGGAAGAAAACCTCCCGGATAAAATGTAAGGTTACCGCAGTTCCCGCCGCCGCAGGAACCACACCGCTATGGCCACGGTGGCAGCAATCCAGCCCAGGCCCAAAGCCCAGCAGTAGAGGGGGGAGGGCATGGAAAAGTGGTTGGACACGGCCACCGAGATGCCGAAGTTGGTCTTAGTGATGTCCAGACCCTTGCCCCAGAAGGGGGTCATCAGGTGCAGGCGGCACAGAAGCTCCATGACCCAGTCGTCGGAGTCTATGAGGGACCAGGCTCCCAGGATGGGCCAGAGGATGAAGTGGTAGAGAAACAGAAGAAAAATGGCCATGAGATCGGAGCCCAGAGCCACCTTCAGACACAGATACAGGGAGGCGGAGGCCACCCACAGAGGCAGGGCGGCCAGAAAACCGGCCACCAGCTGGAGGGTGAGAACGGGCAGGGCCTCCTTCCCGGGGAGGATGAGGAGGGCCAGCAGCACGGAGGAGACCACCAGCAGCAGGACCATGGCGCAGCCGATGAGGGTGGCGGCCATGAGCCGGGAGAGGATCATCTGCCACCGGGGGATGCCGAAGACGGCCTCATTTTTTAAAATGTCCAGCTTGTTCACACGGGAGCTGGTGATCTCAGCGCACCAGACACCGTAAAACATGCCGAAGATGGGCAGGGTGCTCAGGGCCTCAAACATGGAGGCGCAGTTGCCCCACTCCGGGGGACGGATCGCCTCGGCAAAGAGCATGGACACCACCCCGAAGAGGAGGGTGGCGGCCATGAGGACCACCGGCCAGGGGCGGCAGCGTACCCGGTAGAGCTCGGCGCGGACGAGGTTTTCCATCTCAGCGCCGCCTCCTTAACGCGGTCAAACAGAATACCGCGGCCAGGGAGAACAGGGCAAGAATGTATCCTTTTTTCACGGAAAACACGCCCCTTCTCAATTGATCTCCCGGCGGGAGAAGAAGAACAGGCCCGCCGCCGTGGCGATGACCACCCAGCTTAGCCCAATGATCCAGCACTGGCCGATCAAAGACCAGCCCACCGTGGAGCTGGAAGTCACCAGGTTCATGGAGTAGTTCAGCGTCAGGTGATACAGCTGGCGGAAGAAGGGGTGGACATAGTAGCCCAGCTTGTCCAGCAGGGCGGGCACGCCCACCATCAGCACCAAAAAGCCCATACCCGCCAGGTTGGAACCCCGGATGAGGAACAGGCAGGCCATGGCGATGGCCAGAGCCCCCAGCCACAGGGGAAGAGAGGCCAGCACGTAGAAGCCCAGCATTCCCATGACCATCTGCACCGACTGGGCGGCGTTCATGCCGAAGGAGTCCAGGGCCACCGCGTCGGAGGGGATGCCCAGCAGGACCAGGGAGGCCAGCAGATAGACCCCCATGGTCACCACAAAGACCACTGCCATGAGCAGCAGGGAGACCACCAGCCGGGACAGGTAGATTCGGGTGCGGGACAGACCGTAGGACACCTCATTTTTCAGGGTGTTGTATTTATACTGCTCAGAAAATACCGCATCGCCGCCCAGCATCACCAGATACAGGCCGATGGGCATGCCCAGGTACAGGGGGGTGAGGGCAAAGGGGAAGTTGACCAGCTCCGCGCTGGGAGCGGCGGCAAACTTGATGTAGCACAGACAGCCCACCACCAGCAGGGCGAAGGCGGCGCAGCACAGGTTGAATCCGTAGAAGTAGGCCCGGTGGGTCAGCTTGTAGAGTTCCGCGCGAATGGAATTAACCATGGTGACGACCTCCAATCAGATTGAGGAAGTAGTCCTCCAGGTTGCTGTCCTTTTGCTGGGCGGAGATGAGCCCCACGCCCTGCTCCAGAAGGGTGCGGTTGACGGTCTGGGGATCGTCCAGGAAGGCGTACAGGCGCAGCTGGTTGCCGGGCAGGACCTCGTAATCCCGGGTGCCCAGCTGTTCTTCCAGTACCCGGGCGGCCCGGGGGGCGTCGTCCACCGTGAGCTCCAGGCACTCCCGGCACTTTTCCCGCAGATCGGCCTCGGAGATGGACTCCAGCACATGGCCCTTTTCAATGAAGGCGTAGTGGGTGGCCAGGGCGGACAGCTCCGAGAGAATGTGGCTGGAGATGAGAATGGTGGTCTGCCGCTCCCGGTTCAGGCGCAGGAGCAGCTCCCGGAACTCCACGATGCCCTCGGGGTCCAGGCCGTTGATGGGCTCGTCCAGCAGCAGAAATTCCGGCTGATTCATCAGGGCCAGAGCCAACCCCAGGCGCTGCTTCATACCCAGGGAGAAGGTCTTGAATTTCTTCTTTCCCGTGTCGGCCAGATTTACCAGCTCCAGGGCCTCCTCCACGCAGTTCTTGCCCGGGATGCCCCGCTGGATGCGGTAGTACTCCAGATTCTGTCGGGCGGTGAGGTAGGGGTAGAAGGAGGGGATCTCCACCATGGCCCCGGTGCGGCTGCGGGCCCGGTTCAGACCGGCGTCCGTGGTCTCGCCAAACAGACTGATCTGGCCGGAGGAGGGCATGCTCTGACCGGAGATCAGGCGGATGAGGGTGGTTTTGCCTGCGCCGTTGCGGCCCACCAGGCCGAAGATCTGGCCCTTCTCCACAGAGAGGGTGGCCCGGTCCAGGGCTACGGTGCGGCCGTAGCGCCGGGTCAGCTCCTGGGTTTGTAAGATCACTTCTGACATATGCGTTCCCCTTTCTTTCGGGTGGATTTCGTGTTGGATGCGGAAGGAGAGCGGGGCCTACCTCCCGTTGACAGGGGCAGTATACCGCCCAAAGGTTGAATCCCCCAAAAGAAACCATAAAGAATCTTTAAAGTTTTTGGTACACGTGTACGTCAAAGCCGATCTGGGTGTCCAGCTGCTCCAGCTCGGCCAGCCGCGCCACCCCCGCCTTGGGGGTCTTCCAGGCGTAGGGGGTCATGCCGAACAGAGCCATAATGTCCTGGGAGCAGTCCAGGTGGACCGTATACCGCAGGGGAACGGCCCGCAGCCAGCGAAAGCCGGGGTAGTCCTCCCGCTTCACGGCGTTTTCGTAGGGAACGTCGTAAAGGACCTGCTTCATCTCCCACAGATGGAGAGCCGAAGGAACGACGTAGTAAAAGAGTCCGTCTTTTTTCAGCACCCGGAAAAACTCTTCGGGACACAGGGGAGAGAATACGTTGGTGAGCACGTGGGCGGTGTGGTCGGGAATGGGCAGGCGGTACACCGAGGCCACGGCGAACTCCCCCTGGGGCAGACGCTTGGCCGCCTTCTTCAGGGCAAACTTGGAGATGTCCACCCCGGCGGCCCGGGGCGTTTTCCCCGCCTGCTCCAGGGCGTGGAAGATGCCGGCGGTGTAGTACCCTTCGCCGCAGCCGCTGTCCACCAGGACAGGAGCGGGGAGGGCGGCGGTGTCGTTGACAATCAGTCCGCTGAGACAGTCCAGCAGGGGGGCGTAGTACCCCTTGTCCAGAAAGGCGGAGCGGGCGGCCACCATGGCCTTATCGTCGCCGGGATTTTTGGAGTGCTTGCGGTTGGCGGGCAGCAGATGGGTATAGCCCGCGGCGGCCAGATCGAAGCTGTGGCCGCCGGGACAGGTATAAGCGCGCTCCTCCCGGGCGAGAGGGGCGTTGCAGATAGGACAGCAGAATAAGCTCATCAGATTCACCTCGCCGTCTATTATGACAAGAGCAGAGAAAAAAGGCAAGTGGGACGCGGCTTATGCCGCGCCCCACTTGCGAGAGGGAAACGTTTAGTTGGCCGACACCACACGGACCTTGGAGCCGATGGGATCGACGTAGATGGTGAGATCGGAGGAGAAGGCCTTGCAGGCGTTGAGCCGGGCCTGGCCGCTCTCCTGGGTGAACCAGGTCTTGGTGGCGCTCTTGTAGCACTCCACCTTGTCGGAGACCTGATAGGTCTTGCCCTGAACGGTGATGTAGGTGCCCGTCTCGGTCTGGAAGAAGTCGGAGGGCCGCACGTTCTTGATCTCGGTGAGGGTGATGATGGAACTGGCCTTGTCAGGCTGATAAGAGCCCGTTCCAATGGGGGTGCGGATGGTGCTCTTTACCACGCCGCCAAAGCTTCCGTCCTTGAAGGAAAGGCCGGTCAGCAAAGAGGACAGACCGCCGGTTCCGTTTTCCACCGTTACGCTGCGGTTCCCCTTATCCGGTCCGTTTTCATTTTCCCAGGACTCCTTCAGCTTGCCGTAAGTGTAGGCATCGCCGGTGACTTCCTGAAGAACGATGATGTCCACGGTACCGGAGCTGTTGATGTGGCTGGCAAAGATCTTGTTTTCAGGGATGGTCATTCCCTTCAGACTGTTGATGGAGATCTCCACCTGCTCGCTGTCGCCCACGCGCTCAAAAATCTTGACGCCGGGGGAGACAGGGGCGGTGCCAACGGTCATCTTTGCGGGATCGAAGGTGCCGGACGCCTGCTTGGAATTGAAGCGGGAGAGATACAGGCGGTTGGAGGAGCCGGAGATGGCCACCACCTGCCCGGCAATCTGGGTCGTGCCGCTGCCAGAGGCCTTACCGGTCAGCTTGAGGGTGCCGCCGTTGGGCAGGAACATCAGCACCTCGGTTTCACTGGTTGCCATGCCGTAGGCGTTGGATTGGGTCTGGCCGCTGGCCTGGGCCATACCGGCCACCTTGCCGTCGGCGGTGAGCAGCAGGGTGACCTGCTGGCCCAGGGAGAACTTGGCGGTGTCGTTCCAGGCGCTCTCCAGAACGGGGAAGGTGTGGCCCAGGACGGTGATGGTCTGAGGCGCCTTGGAATTGGGAGCGGCATCCTCATAGGTGCAGGTGAGACGCAGGTCGGAGACGATGAGGGTGTTGGCCATGGCGTCGTAGGTGACCACGTCGTAGGGCTTGATGTCGGACAGGGAGATGGTCTGCTGGTTCTTCTTGATGGTGTAGCCCGTCACGCCGCCGGTAAGCTTGTGGAAGGCCGCCTCGCTGACGGAGCCGGTGACCACCACGGCGTCGGTGCTGGAGCCGGTGGCGGCAGCGCCGGAGAAGATGGCCACTACCTTGCCACGCTGGATGAACAGGGTGATCTGGCTGCCGGAGGGCAGGGAGGAGAAGGCCTCGGAATAGGGCTTCTTCTCGCTGGAGCTGGAGGTGTAAACGGGGGTGTCTCCGGAGATGGTATAGCGCTTGTTGCCCAGGGCGGTGACATAGCTGGCCTCGGCCTGACCGGAGAGGGTGATGGTGACGTTCTCGCTCTCGTCGGGAACGAAGGTGACGATCTCGCTCTTGTCGTTGAGGACCAGAGAGCCCATGTGGCCCACCAGGGCGGAGGGGGCCACGTCCTCGGCGCTGGGGAGATAGGTGCCCTCAGAGGTGCGCACCGCGCCCAGGGCGGAGCCGTCGTCGGTCTCGGTGTTCACCGCCAGCAGCACGATGTTCTCTTTGGCCTGGCCCAGGGTGGTGTAGTACACCTGGCCGGCGCCGGTCTTGCAGGTCAGGGCGTTGACAAAGAGCTGGGCGGCCTGAGCCCGGTTCAGGGCGGAGCCGGCGGAGAGGGAGAGCCCGTCGGTGAGACCGATGGACTTGGCCAGGTTCATGTAGCCGTCAGGCCACACGGCGCCCACCTGGTTGCCCGAGTAGCCCAGCACCCGGATGAGGATGGTCACCGCCTGGTCCAGGGTGATCTGCTGGTCGGGCAGGAAGCGGCCGTCGCCCACGCCAGAGATGAGGGGAGAGCCCGCCTGCTCCTTGCTGCCGCCGATGGTGGTGGAGGCGGCCAGATTTACATAACCTCTGGCCCAGTGGGTGGAGTCCACGTCGCTGAAAATGGTGCGGGTGGAGTGGAGGACCACGTCGTCCCCCTTACCCATGAAGTTGACCACCATGGTGCAGAACTGGGCCCGGGTCAGCACCTGGCCGGGATTAAACTGGTTGCCGCCGGTGCCGGACACCACGCCCATGAGGCGCAGCACGTCGGCGTTGAGGGCGGTGGCACTGTCGGTGACGTCGCTGAAGGAGGAGCCTCCCGCCGCCGAAGCGGGAAGGGTCAGGCTTACCGTCATGGCGGCGGCCAGCAGTGCGTGAACAAATCGATTCTGTCTCATAAATTTCCTTTCTCCCTTGCGCTTTAATCAGCCCGCAGGGCAACCACCGGCTGGAGACCGGAGGCCTTGATGGCGGGATACATGCCGAAGATGATGCCCAGGGCCACCGAGATGGCGGCCGCGCCCAGGGTGATGGCCGGGCTGGGGATCAAAATGGTGTTGAAGGAGATCTTGCCGATGATCAGCGTGCCAATGTAGCCCACGCCGATGCCGAACAGACCGCCGATGCCGCAGATCATGGCCGCCTCGATGAGGAACTGCACGATGATGCTGCTGCGCTCGGCGCCGATGGCCTTGCGGATGCCGATCTCCCGGGTGCGTTCGGTGACGGTGACCAGCATGATGTTCATGATGCCGATGCCGCCCACCAGCAGGGAGATGGCGGCGATGCCGCCCAGGAATCGCTGCTGCATAGCGGTGGCGTCGCCCTGCTGCTCCTTATACACGTCATCGGAGTTGACGCCGAAGCCGCCGGAGTTGGGATCAATGACCCCGGAGAGGAAGGTCTTCAGGGAGGTGATCACCGGGCGCAGGTCCTCGGAGGAGCGCACCTTCACCACGAACTGGTCGATGGGCTGGTTGTCGTTGAAGTAGCGGGTCATGGTGGAGGGGAGGAGGATCATCTTGTCCATCTGGCTGATGATCTCGTTGACCCAGCTGTTGTTGTCTTCGGGGTTGGCGGGGGCGGAACTCTTGTCGCCCTTGTAGTCGTACACGCCTACCACCCGGAAGGGCATGCCGTTGATGGTGATGGTCTGGTCGATGGGGTTGGCGAAGTTAAAGAGGTACTCCGCCGTAGCAGCGCCCAGAACGCACACCTGGCTGCCGTTCTTCACGTCCAGATAGCTCAGATCCCGTCCCTTGGCGATGGTGTAGTCGTTGCACATGCCGTACTGCTCGTTGCCAAGATAGATGGATGGGTAATTGTTCTGGTTTCCGGTGGAGATGGCGGAGCCGCCGATGACCACGGCGCCGCCGCTGGAGGAGCCGGTGTCCTGAGCCAGGGTCTTGGAGCCGTACTTGATGGTGGGCCGGGATTGCACGTTCCCGTTGGGGGAGAAGCCCACCACTTGGTCGCTGAGTTTCATGCAGTAGTCGTAGAGCAGCTGGCTCACGTCGCTGCTGCCGTCCCAGCTGTAGGCGCTGACGGAAATTTTGTTGGTGCCCATGCTGGAGTACAGCTTTTCCATGGCCAGGTTCTGGCCCTGGGCGTAGGACACCAGCACGATGACCGCGGCCAGACCGATGATGATGCCCAACATGGTCAGCGCGGAGCGTGCCTTGTTGGCAAAGATAGATTTGGCGGCCATTTTTACCGCCTGTCCGATTTTCACAGCTCCACCTCCTCTCGGCTGCCGTCGGCCACGATGTGCCCGTCGGAGATGCGCACGATGCGCCGGGCGGTGGCGGCGATGCCGTTGTCGTGGGTGATGAGAATGATGGTGGTCCCATCCTGGTTCAAGGCGTGCAGGATCTCCAGCACGTGCTTGCCTGTTTTGGAGTCCAGCGCGCCGGTGGGCTCGTCGGCCATGATGATGGGGGGCCGGGTGGCAATGGCCCGGGCGATGGCCACGCGCTGCTGCTGGCCGCCGGACATCTCCGAGGGCTTGTGCTTCCAGCGGTCGGCCATGCCTACCTTCTCCAGAGCCTGCATCACCATCTCCTCCCGCTGGAAAATACTCACGCCCTGGTAGATGAGGGGCAGCTCCACATTTTCATAGGCGGTGAGGGCGGGAATGAGGTTGTAGCCCTGGAAGATAAAGCCGATCTCCTTGTTGCGGATGTGGGCCAGCTGGCGGTCGGAGCGGGTGGTGATGTCCGCGCCGTTGAGGATGTACTCCCCGTAGGTGGGGATGTCCAGGCAGCCCAGAATGTTCATCAGGGTGGACTTGCCTGAGCCGGAGGCGCCGATGATGGCCACGAATTCCCCGTAGTCGATCTCCAGGGAGACCCCGTCCAGGGCTCGGACCTCGCTCTCTTTCCCTTCGTTATAAATCTTGTAAATATCCTTGATCTTGATGAGCATAGCGCCCTCCCATCAGCCCCAGGCGGATTCCACGATGTAAGCCTGGAACACGGTCTCGCCGCCCTGAAGGCCTTCCTTGATCTCCACGTTGAAGTTGTCAGACAGACCGGTGGTCACGGGGACAGGGTAGAAGCCATCGTCGGGGGTGGGGTATTTGGGGGTCTCACCCTTTTCCACGGGGGGCACCTCGAAGTCCACGGCGTTTTCCGGCTTGCTGTCGGCCTGGATAAAGACCACGGTGTAGGGGTTGCCGTCCTTGCCGCTGATGTTGGTGACGGCGCTGGAGGGGATGACGATGCAGTTTTCCGACTGGCTGGTGACGAAGGAGTAGTTGAGCCACGCGCCCTCGTACAGGCTGCCGTCGGCGTTGTCCACGGTGAGGGTGACGGGGTACTTGGTCATGCCGTTGCTGCTTTCCGCGCCGCCCATGTTGATGGAGGTGACGGTGCCCATAAAGGTGTTATTGTTGTAGTCGCTGAGCTCCACAGTCATGCCGGGCTTGATGAAGGAGATGTTGCGGTCATCCACGGTGATGTTCACCAGCATGGTGGTGTTGTTGGAGATGACCAGCACGGTGTCGCCGCTTTTCACCTCGGCGCCCTCGGTGAGGGTGCAGGTGATGACGGTGCCGTCGATGGGGGCCACGGCGTTGAAGTTGGCCAGGCCCTTTTCCGCCTCGGCCAGCTTCTGCTGGGCCTCGGTGATGGCCTTCTGCTTGTCCCGGATCTGCTGGTCGATGGTGTCGGAGCCCATGGTGAGCATCACATCGCCGGCGGAGACGTTGGCGTAGTTGAGCAGATTTCCGGTGGACAGCAGGGGACCGCCCGCCTTGGTGCGGATCTCCCGGGTCTCATAGTACTCGGTCTTGCCGTTCTGATAGGGATAGATGGCGCTGCCGTCGGCGGCGGTGAGGGTAGCGGAGGCGTCCATGCCGGCGGTGAGGGTGCCGGGATTGTCAAAGGCGATGACCACCTCAAAGTGGACGGCGCCCTCGGGGGAGATGTAGCTGACCTTGTGGATCTCCTCCACGGTGCCGGAGAAGGAGCGCATCACCGCGGGGATGGAGACGGAGACGGACTGGCCCTTCTTGATGTCGTTTTCATAGGCGTAGCTGAAGTAGAGGGACAGCTTCAGCTTCTTGTCGTTGACCAGGGTGGCCACGGGGGTGTCGCTGGCGATCTGCTGGTCGGGGGCGAATTCCTTCACGTCGGTGAGCTTGCCGGAGAAGGGAGCCCGGACGGTGAGGTTGGCGGCCTGCTCAGACAGGTGCTGCATGTCCTTTTGCAAGGTTTCCACCTGCTGACGGGCGGTGGCCACCTGTTCCTGGGCAGCCTGACTATAAATGGTGTACAGGGGCTGACCGGCGGTGACCACGTCGCCGGGGGAGACAAAGACCTCCTGAACGGTGCCGCCGGCGGACAGGGTAATGGCCGCCGTCTCCTTGGCCTTGGCGTTGCCCTGACCGGCGGCGGTGCTGGTGATGGAGCCGAAGTCGGCCACAGCGGTCTGCATCTGGGCATTCACCGCGTCTTTGTGGGTGAGAAAGCGCACCAGGAAAAACAGACCCACTGCCGCCAGAAGCACGACTACACCCAGGATGATAAGGTTTTTGGGCGTGCGCATCCCGCGCTTTTTCACGGGGGCCTTGTGCGTGTTCTGGGAAGGGCGGGCCTGAGAAACAGTAACTTCTGCCATGATATGATCCTCCTATGAATAGGCGTGCCGGCCAAGGGCCAAAGCTCGTCCAGTATGAACCCATTATATGCATAGGAAAAGAGAAAAGGCAATTACAGGGCAATTACAAATATTTAAGATTTATTTAAGAATTCCTTACAAGACAGAATACCAAAAATGCCTTATTTTTATATAGACGTAACAGGGGAGGAAAAAGTTTCCGTCAGAACAAAAAATCCGGGACCGCAAAGCGGTCCCGGATAAGGAAGGCTGAAAGATCAGCAGTTGGCGTACAGAGGATACTTGCCGGTCAGCTCCTTGACCTGGGCGCGCAGCGCCTCCACGTGGTCGTGGAAATCGTCCCGGGCGGTGCGGCAGATGAGATCGCCCACCACCTTCATCTCCTCCTCCTTGAAGCCGCGGGAGGTGACGGCGGGGGTGCCCACCCGGATGCCGGAGGTGACAAAGGGCTTCTCCGGGTCGTTGGGGATGGCGTTTTTGTTGACGGTGATATACACCTCATCCAGGCGGTGCTCCATCTCCTTGCCGGTGAGGTGGGCGGGACGCAGGTCCACCAGCATCAGGTGGTTGTCGGTGCCGCCGGACACCAGGTCCAGGCCGCCCTCCATGATGGACTGGGCCAGCACGGCGGCGTTTTTCACGATCTGGGTCTGATACTCCTTGAACTCGGGCTTCAGGGCCTCGCCCAGAGCCACCGCCTTGGCGGCGATGATGTGCTCCAGGGGGCCGCCCTGGCTGCCGGGGAAGATGGCGGAGTTGAGCTTTTTGGCAATGGCTTCGTCATTGCACAGCAGCATGCCGCCGCGGGGACCCCGTAGGGTCTTGTGGGTGGTGGTGGACACCACGTCGGCGTAGGGGACGGGGGAGGGGTGGACGCCCGCGGCTACCAGGCCGGCAATGTGGGCCATGTCCACGAACAGATAAGCCCCGACCTCGTGGGCGATGTCGGCGAAGGTCTTGAAGTCGATGATGCGGGGGTAGGCGGAGGCGCCGGCCAGGATCATCTTGGGCTGGTACTTCTTGGCCAGGTCACGCACCTGGTCGTAGTCGATATAGCCCTTGTCATCCACGCCGTAGGCCACCATATTGTAGTTCTTACCCGAGAAGTTCACGGGAGAGCCGTGGGTGAGGTGGCCGCCGTTGTCCAGGCTCATGCCCATGACAGTGTCCCCATGCTGGCACAGGGCCTGATACACGGCGAAGTTGGCCTGGGCGCCGGAGTGGGGCTGCACATTGGCGTAGCCCGCCCCAAAGAGCTTCTTGGCCCGTTCGATGGCGATGTTTTCCACCACGTCCACGCACTGGCAGCCGCCGTAGTAGCGCTTGCCGGGGTAGCCCTCGGCGTACTTGTTGGTGAGCACGGTGCCCGCCGCGGCCAGAACCGCGCCGCTGACGATGTTCTCAGAGGCGATGAGTTCGATGTTCTGCTGCTGACGGTCATACTCGGCACGAACGGCCTGACCCACCTCGGGGTCGGCGGCGGTGATAAAGTCCATGACTTCCTGAACCATGGGAAACAACTCCTTTTCTCAAAGTGGGGTGTGGACCGGCCCGGTCCGTGTTCTCCGGGCCCGGCCTTCCAGGCCCCTGGAGCAGGGGCTTTGCAGCTTTATTATAACACAGGCGGGGGAAAACACAATCCTGTACTTTAGGCGGGGGCGGAAGGAAAAGTTTTCCCGGTGTAGGTTTGTCAAACATATTGGACAGTGAGCTCAGATGGGGAAAGCCAGTTGAGGGGCCTCATGGGGAAGTTGTTGGAGCGGCGGTTATGGA
>JABLTR010066297.1_pt1 | contig 57260 bp, 50 predicted proteins | sample 7160071 | NCBI WGS metagenome assembly JABLTR01 (sample SAMN14651230, study PRJNA627086) | human gut metagenome | isolation source: feces | host: Homo sapiens | reverse complement strand
ATCTTAAAAAAATGGCGAGCCCACAGGGATTCGAACCCCGGACACACGGCTTAGAAGGCCGTTGCTCTATCCAGCTGAGCTATGAGCCCTTAAAAAATTGGAGCGGATGATGAGAATCGAACTCACGCCATCAGCTTGGAAGGCTGAGGTTCTACCATTGAACTACATCCGCACATTTGGAGCGGAAGACGAGATTCGAACTCGCGACCCTCGCCTTGGCAAGGCGATGCTCTACCCCTGAGCCACTTCCGCATATATTGGTCGAGGGAGGTGGATTCGAACCACCGAAAGCTCAGCTAACGGATTTACAGTCCGCCCCCTTTGGCCACTCGGGAATCCCTCGATAAAGTCTGCTTTGCTATTATAACATATTTTTAATAAATGTCCAGTACTTAATTTAACACTATGGAAGTTTTTTCTCCCGCAGCATCTCCTCGCTGTGCCGGACTCTTCCAGCTACTGGAGCTGGCGGAGGGAATCGAACCCCCAACCTGCTGATTACAAATCAGCTGCTCTACCGTTGAGCCACGCCAGCATGTGTCGTGTCTTTCCAGAAAATTGGCGATCCGGAACGGGCTCGAACCGTCGACCTCCAGCGTGACAGGCTGGCATTCTAACCAACTGAACTACCGGACCGCATCGTCGTCTTTTAGAGATAATTGGTGGGCGCTATAGGGCTCGAACCTATGACCCCCTGCTTGTAAGGCAGGTGCTCTCCCAGCTGAGCTAAGCGCCCACGTTCTCCAAAATATTCTGCTTGACACATTTATTTACTATACAGTATAAGTTGTAATATGTCAATATTTTTCTAAACTTTTTCCAAAATTTTTTTCTCTTCCAGTACATGTGCCGTACCGGATGTGATATTGGAAATCAAATCCGCGACATTCTCCTTTTGCTCCGGAGTCGTCATGATATCCATCGTCACTTTATCAGCGTACGATATTTCTCCTATCGTGAACTCCGCCGTCTCATCTCCGCTGTCCAGCAGCCGCTTTTTCGCCATGTTCTGCACTTTTGCCAAAAAAGTATAGTCCATCCTGACTTTCATAATCCATATCTCACAGACGCGGCATATCCCGGCTGCTTCTATCCCCAGCTTGGCACTTCCTGTATATGCCCTCACCAGACCGCCTGTACCAAGTTTTATCCCACCAAAATATCTGGTGACGACCACTGCTACGTCAGTTATCCCTTCGCTCACCAGCATCTGCACTATAGGGGCTCCTGACGTGCCTTGCGGCTCTCCGTCATCGCTGGCCCACTGTATCTGGAATTTACCTCCTATCACCATAGCCGGTACGTTATGGGTAGCATCTTTATATCTGCTTCTTATGGAAGCCACGAATTGGTCAGCCTCCTCCCGGGAAGAAACAGGCTTCACATGAGTTATGAATCTGGAACGCTCCACCACTTGCTCCGCTTCCGCTTCTTTCCTCACTGTTTTATATAGTTCCATGCTATTCCTCTCCGTTGATCTCGAATTTTCTGTATTTCTGATAATCGCCGGGATCGAAGCTGCCTTCCAGCATCGTCCCCTCCGGCTGGTACTCGATGGCTGTTATCTCCCCATTTTCACAAAGATACGATGTCACCGCTCCTTTGTCATAAGGTATCCTCAGCCTGGCACGCTTCCTGTCTCCGAACAGCGCCTCCTTTATAGCCGAAAGAAGATGATCCATATTTTCCCCGGTCCTTGCGGAAATATATACAGCCTCATGGCCGCTCACATCCAGTGGTCTCTCGTCGACCAGATCCATCTTGTTATAGGCCATGATCTTCCTCTTTCCCCCGGCTCCCAGTTCGTCTATGACCTTGTTCGTCACCTCTATCTGGAAGTCTCTGTTCTCATACGAGCTGTCCACTGTGTGTATGAGCAGATCCGCGTCTTTGACTTCCTCCAGGGTGGATTTGAACGCTTCCACCAGGCCATGAGGCAGCTTGCTGACAAAGCCCACCGTGTCTATCAAAATGAACTCGCATCCTTGCTCGACAGCTATTTTCCTGTGCTTAGTGTCCAGCGTAGCAAATAGCATGTCCTCCGACTTTACCAGCTTGTCGTCTCTTTCTGTCAGGGAAAGAAGACTGTTCATGATGGCCGACTTTCCCGAATTGGTATATCCCACCAGCGCCGCCACAGGCAGCCGCGACTTATCTCTGCCGGCTCGCTGGATCTGCCTGTTGAGTCCGGCTTTTCTCAGCTCCGCCTTTATATCATCTATACGCCTTGCGATGTGACGCCTGTCGGTCTCCAGCTTCTTCTCTCCCGGGCCCCTTGTTCCTATTCCTCCTCCCAGGCGTGACAATGCCTTTCCGAATCCTGTAAGCCTGGGCAGTCTATATTGAAGCTGAGCAAGCTCTACTTGCAGCTTCCCTTCCACTGACGTGGCTCTGTCAGCAAATATATCCAATATCAACACTGTCCTGTCGATTATCCTCGCACCTGTAGCCTCCTCCAGATTCCGCATCTGTACGCCCGAAAGCTCCTCGTTGAAGACAATGATGTCCGCTTCCATAGCCGAACACATCTCCGCCAGTTCCTGTACTTTGCCTTTCCCTATCAATGTTGCTGTATTGGGTTTTTCCAACGCCTGGATCACACGACCCAGCACCTCTATGCCATCTGCCTCCGCCAGACCTTCCAGTTCATCCATCGAATAGGAAATATCATCGTCCAGCCGTATGCCGACGATGATGGCCCTGTATTCCTCTTTCACGATCTCGTTGTTTTCGTTGAATCTAAGCATAATCCTATATTACCACACTTTTCATCACGTTACATCCAAAATATCCTCTTCAGGCACCTGTACAAAGCTGTCCGGGACCTCTCCAAGTATCACTGTCTCCGCCAACAGCACAGTGGTAGATGTATCGAAAGTCCTTGAGCAGAAGGGAGCCATGACCTTGACACGACAACTGAGCACTATGTATATCTTGTATTTTGTCTGATTTATAGCCTGTTCCTCAAATTCCGTCCTGAAATCAGTCGACAACACGCTGAGAGGCACCACTGCCAGATCCATGTATGGCCCTGTCTGAGAAAAAAGTTTGCTTCCGAAGAGAGAGCCTACCGGCACCTCCAGCGTCTCCTCATCCATCTCCCTGAAAGCCTGCTGCAAGCATCCCGTCAGCTCCGTCATCATGACATTTATGGCGATAGAATCGGCCTGCACCATCTCCGTCCTCCCGTCTTCATCCTTCTTGACTATGAAAAAGTCCTTCTGCGGATCTTCCTTGCCGAACTGTTCTGTCAATGCCTTGTTGACTGCCCTGGACACCAGGACTTCCGCCCTCATCCTGGACACAGCTTCCAGGTTAGGCTCTATTATCACTTCCACCCACAACAGTATACCGGTAAATATCATGGCCGCCGCCAGCGCCAGAGCCGCCGCACCTCTTAATATTCCGCTCTTTCTTTTTCCCCGTTTCCTATACATGTCTCCCTCCGTCAGGCGACCGGCTCCATCAGGTCCGGATGACGATCCGCCCGGCAGAAAGGTTTTCCCATCGAAAAACTCCTGCCATTGCATCATATGCACGGCAGGAGTCCCTTGTCACAATTACGCTTTTAGTATCATCTCGCTATATAGTCATCTTATTAAGCTCATCTTTGAACTTGGAATTAGTTATTTTTATCCTCGTACCCTTCATTCCGAGAGATCTGGATTCCACCACTCCGGCGCTTTCCAGCTTCCTGAGAGCATTGACTATCACCGATCTGGTTATTCCTGATCGATCGGCTATCTTACTTGCCACCAGCAAGCCCTCGTCTCCATCCAGCTCGGCAAAGATCTGCTGAACAGCTTCTATCTCTGAATAGGAAAGAGTACCTATGGCCATCTGTACCATAGCTATCTCTCTCTCCTCCTCCTCGCGTTCGAGAGACTTTCTTCGCTGTATCTCCATCCCGACTACAGTGGCTCCATATTCGCCTATTACCAGATCTTCCTCCTCAAATGAAGGGGAATATCGGGTCAACACCAGAGTCCCCCATCTTTGTCCTCCTCCCAGGATCGGGATTATGGTGTGGAGCTTGTCCGCCGTGTCATAATCATACTTGAATATCTTGAGAGCTTCATCTCCCGACAAATTAGCCGTCGTCTCCCTGACTCTCATCAGCTCTTCGTTATACTCTTCAGGAAGCACTTCCGATCCGGTCTCCGTATCGGATATGGCCATACTGTCGGATTTGCTCTTGTATCCCACTCCTATGACTTTTCCGTGCCTGTTGGTTATATAGACGTTAGCATCCATAAATTCGCTCATCAGCTCACACATCTCATTAAAAGAGAATGCTCCCGTCGGACTCTCCTGAAGCATCCAGTTCAGCTTCCTTATCTTCTTTAAAATATCTCCCATCTTATTACCTCATTATTTTTACTTGAATTTTTTTACATATTTAAGAATATTTTTATTATATCCCTTTGAGTCCAATAACACAATATATTTTTTTGATTTTTCAAAAAAATATTATATTTTCACAAAAATTACACAAAGATGCTGTTTCGTTTTAACTTTTCTTAGTGAAATAATTGTAATTTTTGTAAAACTCAACAAAAAGCCCCATAGATACCCGAATCCGCGCAGATACATATGGAGCTTTCCATAAGCAATTTTTTACAATATATATTTATCGATATCTTCCGGATGTATCTTCTCGGCAAACTTTTCCCTGACATACTGTCTGTCGATCACGATCTTCTCTTCATCCATGTCCGGAATATTGAATGATATATCTTCCAGCAGCTTTTCCAATATTGTATGGAGTCTTCTGGCTCCTATATTTTCCGTCTGCTCATTCATCAGAAATGCCATGGTGGCAATCTCGTCAATCGCTTCTTCGGTAAACTCTATCTCTATGCCCTCTGTCTCAAGCAGCGCCTTGTGCTGCTTTATCAACGCGTTCTCCGGAACTGTAAGTATCTTCACAAAAGTATCCTTGTCCAGATTCTCCAGCTCCACCCTTATCGGGAATCTTCCCTGAAGCTCAGGGATCAAATCGGTAGGCTTCGCTGTATGGAACGCACCTGCCCCTATGAACAAAATGTGGTCCGTCTTTACCGGCCCGTACTTGGTATTTATCACGCTTCCTTCCACGATAGGCAGGATGTCTCGCTGGACTCCTTCCCGCGAAACGTCCGCACCACTCCTGTAGCTTGAACCTGACGCGATCTTATCGATCTCATCTATGAATATTATACCATTTTGCTCCGCATTTTCAAGTGCATCATCTGTGACCTGATCCATATCGATCAGTTTCTGCGCTTCCTCTTCTCTCAGTATTTTCCTGGCGTCTTTGACCTTCACTCTTTTGTTTTTCATCTTCTTAGGCGCCATATCTCCGAATATATTGCCGATAGCTATGCTCATGCCCTCGTTACCCATATCCAGTGTATTGGTCTTCGGCGTATCAGTCACCTGTATCTCTATATATTGTTCCTCCAGAAGACCGTCTCTCAGCTGCTGCCTGACCTGTTCTCTGGCCAGCGTATCAGGCTGCTCTTCCTTCTCCGCTTCAGCCTGCTTCTGCTGCTCGTACTGCTCTTTCTGGCTCAGATAACCGCTGTTTCCCAGTATGAAATCGAAAGGTCCTCTGTTCTTGTTGTCAGATACATGCTTCTTCTTGCCTGGGATTATCGCTTCTATTATCTTTTCCTCGACTATTTCGTCAGCGACAGAATACTTTTCTTCCAGCATCGCCTGCTTGGTTATCCTGACGGAAGCTTCCACCAGATCTCTCACCATGGAATCCACGTCTCTTCCTACATAACCTACTTCCGTGAACTTAGTGGCCTCCACCTTTACGAACGGCGCATCCATCAGCTTCGCCAGTCTTCTGGCTATCTCTGTCTTACCACAACCGGTAGGTCCCATCATCAGAATATTTTTAGGCGTGATCTCTTCTCTCATCTCTTCAGACAGCAGGCTTCTCCTGTATCTGTTCCTCAGCGCTATCGCGACTGATTTCTTTGCTTCATCCTGTCCTATGATATATTTATCCAGCTCGCCTACGATCTCCTTAGGCGTCATCTGATAAAGTTTATTGGCCATCCCTTACCTCCTATAACTTTTCTATGGTAATATGGTCATTGGTGTAGACGCATATGGATGCGGCTATCTCCAATGATTTTCTCACTATATCTTCCGCCCCCAGATCCGTGTTGTTGTAAAGAGCGTTGGCTGCCGAATAAGCGTAATTGCCTCCCGAACCTATGGCTACGAATGGCTGGTCGGGTTCTATGACTTCGCCTGTTCCTGACAGCACCAGCATATCGTTCTTATCAGCCACTATCATGAGAGCCTCCAGGTTCCTCATGGCTTTGTCCGAACGCCAAAGCTGAGCCAGCGCCACAGCCGCTCTCTTAAGATTCCCCCCGTGCTCATCCAGCTTACCTTCAAACTTCTCCGTAAGAGAAAAGGCATCGGCTACTGAACCTGCAAATCCCGTTATTATTGAATTCTTATAAATTTTCTTGACTTTCTTCGCGCCATTCTTCATAATGGCAGTTTCTCCCATCGTGACCTGTCCGTCTCCGCCTATGCAGATATCGTCAGGTCCTCTTCTCACTGCTACGATCGTTGTCGCATGAAATTGAACCATATTTACCTCCTTTTACCGCGCCGACACTTTCGCCAGCCCTATTCCCTGTAATCGCATTCGCTGTTGGAACATGCGTATTTAGTATCCTTGCCCTTCTTTTCGACCAGGAGAGACCCGCACTTGGGACACTTCTTATTTACCGGCTTATTCCAGAACACCTGGTCACAGTCAGGGTAACCGCTGCATCCGTAAAAGATCCTGCCTTTCCTGCTCTTCCTTACCACGATATCTTTACCGCATTTAGGACATTTGACATCGATAGTCTTCACGATAGGTTTGGTATTCTTGCATTCCGGATAACCGGTACATGCCACGAAGTCCCCGAACCGTCCGTGTTTGATCACCATAGGCTTTCCGCATTTTTCACACAGCTCTCCCGTAGGTTCTTCCTTGAATTCGACCTTTTCTATCTGTTCATCAGCTGTCTTCAGCTCATCCTTCAAGGTATCGTAAAAGTCCTCTATGACACTTTTCCATCTGACACCTTTGGTCTCTATATCATCGAGGTTTTCCTCCATCTGGGCCGTGAATCCCGCGTCCACGATCTCCTTGAAGTATTGCTCCATCATATCAGTTACTATAAACCCCAATTCCGTAGGAATCAATGATTTTTTTTCTTTTGAAATATATTTTCTGTCAGTCAGAGTCGCCACGATAGGCGCATAGGTACTCGGACGCCCTATGTCCTTTTCCTCCAGATCTTTCACCAGACTGGCCTCCGTAAACCTGGCCGGCGGCTGGGTAAAGTTCTGCTGACCTTCTATATCGACTGCCTGCAATACCTCTCCTTTTTCCATATCGGGAAGCAGTCTGTCGGCCTCATCGTCCTTCGACATCGAGTAAACTTTCAGGAACCCGTCGAACAACATCTTCGATCCGTTCGCCTTGAAATCATAGTCACCATTGGCGATGACCACACTTAAAGCCTTAAACTTGGCCGGAGCCATCTGGCTGGCTACGAATCTGTTCCAGATGAGGCTGTACAATTTATACTGATCTCTGCTGAGGGATTCCTTGACAGACTCAGGTTCAAGCTCCACATAGCTGGGTCTTATAGCCTCGTGAGCATCCTGGACATCCTTCTTTCTGTTTTTGTAGACGTTGTTGCCGTAATACTGCTCGCCCATAGTATTTACGATAAATTCCCTGGACGCAGCCCTTGCTTCATCGGATATCCTCACCGAATCGGTCCTGATGTATGACACCAGACCAATGGTCCCTCTTCCTTTGACCTCGATACCTTCATAGAGCTGCTGAGCTATCATCATCGTCTTCCTGGTGGAAAAATTAAGCTTGTTGGCAGCATCCTGCTGGAGACTGCTGGTGGTGAACGGCGCTGCCGCCCGCCTGGTCCTGTCCTTTTCCTCCAGGCTCTTTACGACAAATTCGCCCTTTTTCAGCTCTTCCAATACTGCATCATTCTTCTCCTTGTTCTCTATGAGTATCTTCTCGCCTCTGTACTCCGTTAACCGGGCTGTGAATTTCTTTTTCTTGCTGAATTCAGCCGTGATGGTCCAGAATTCCTGAGGCTTGAAATTCTTTATCTCGTTTTCCCTGTCGCATATTATCTTGAGAGCGGCGGACTGTACTCTGCCAGCGGAAAGTCCTCTTCTTACCTTTCTCCAAAGCAGCGGACTTATCTGATATCCTACCAGTCTGTCCAGTACGCGGCGAGCCTGCTGTGCGTCCACCAGGCTCAGATCGATAGGTCTGGGGTTCTTGATAGCCTCCTTGATAGCCCGCTCTGTTATCTCGTTGAACACGATCCTGCATGGAGCGTCCGGATCTATCCCCAACAAAAACGCCAAATGCCAAGATATGGCTTCTCCCTCTCTGTCCGGGTCAGTGGCCAGATAGACTTTAGACGCATTCTTGGCTTCCTTCTTCAATTCCTTTATGATATCTCCTTTACCTCTTATAGATATGTATTGAGGTTCAAAGTCGTTTTCTATATCTATTCCCAGTTTGCTCTTAGGCAGATCGCGGACATGTCCGACTGACGCGATGACTTTATACCGTCCGCCCAAAAACTTTCCTATGGTCTTGGCCTTCGATGGAGACTCTACTATTACCAGTATTTTCTTTGCTGCAGCCATGAAGACTCCTCCTTTTTTACCTAAGTTCAGCTTCTAGTATTTGATTATATGTATATTTTTACCCTTTTGCAATAAAAATTTTACCCATGCCTGAAAAAATGACGCCTTTCATTTCCATCACAGATACTATCCCCGCCACACGGGCCGGCGGTTTCCCTAACGCTACGCACAGTTCATCAAGAGTCATTTCACCGTGCTTCTCCAGGGCATGGAAAACCTGCAGCTCACTCTCGCCCAGTAATTCTTCCGCCTGTCTTCCAGACAACACGCTTACCCCCATCATTTCAAGCACATCGCCAGGGCTCAATACAGCGCAAGCCCCTTCCTGGATCAACTTGTTGCTGCCCATATTGTACTGGCTGTCCACATTGCCGGGGACTGTGCAGACTTCCCTTCCCTGCTCTGCCGCCAGCCCGGCTGTTATCAACGCGCCGCTGCCTGCGCCGGCCTGCACCACCAGAGTGATCTCCGCTAACCCGCTTATTATCCTGTTGCGCTGAGGGAAATAATACCGCTTCGGTTCCTCGTCCGGAAGATATTCAGAAAGCACCAGACCATTTTCCTCGATCTCCTTTTTGAGCCCGGCGTTTTCCCCGGGATAACATACGTTCACTCCACATCCCAGCACAGCTACCGTCTCGCCGCCGGCATCAAGAGCGCCTCTATGAGCGCATGTATCTATTCCCCGGGCCAGGCCGCTGACTACCGTCAGTCCGGCCTCCGCAATAGCTCCCGCGAATCTGACAGCTGTGGAACGGCCATATGTCGTAGTATTCCTCGAACCCACCACCGCCACACATCTCTTTCCGAGGATCTCCGTATTCCCCTTGCAATAAAGCTGTTTCGGGAAATCAGGGATCTCCCGCAGCATATCAGGATATTGCCGCATTCCCGGCCTTATCATCTCCACATCTGTGTTTCCCCGTTTCGTCAGCATGATCTCCTCCCGCACCCCCTGTTCAGAAGCCCGATGTCCTGTACATCAGTGCCTCCGCCACATGTTCTTCTCTTATGATATCCGCTTCCTCCAGATCCGCGATAGTCCTGGCAACCTTCAGCAGCTTGCCGTACGCCCGCATGGTCAGTCCCATCCTGTCGTGCGCTTCCGCCATGAGACTGCGCCCTTTCTTGTCTGTCTCGCAAAACCTTTCCAGACCGCTCTCATCCAGTCCTCCATTATTTTCATAGTCTGTACCCTTGTATCTTTCACGCTGTATCCGCCTGGCCTTTCGAACCATCTCCCTCATCTCGCCGGAAGAAATCGAAATAAGGCTGTTTCCCATACCGTCGGCGGTGAGATATTCCTTCTTCACAGGATCCATCCTGATGTGCATGTCTATCCTGTCGGCAAAGGGTCCTGAAAGTTTTCTCCTGTAGCTGTCCAGCTGTCTCCTGGTACATGTACACACCTTCCTGTCATCCCATAGATTGCCGCATCTGCATGGATTGGCCGCCGCAATTAACATCACGCTGGAGGGGAACACGACTTCTTCCATGCTTCGGTTTATCATGACACGTCCGCTCTCCAACGGCTGCCTCATAGAGTCAATGACCTTGCTGTCGAATTCTCCCAGCTCATCCAGAAACAGCACGCCTCTGTGAGCCAGCGATAATTCCCCCGGCTTCGGTCTGTTCCCGCCGCCTATAAGAGCGGCCATGGAAATCGTATGATGAGGGCTGCGAAAAGGCCTTTCGCCGATCACCGGTCTCTCCCTCCCCAAAAGCCCCGCGACACTGTAGATCCCCGTTATCTCCAGCATTTCCTCATAGGTCAACTCGGGCATTATGGTAGGTACTCGCTTTGCTATCATAGTCTTCCCGCACCCCGGTCCTCCTATCATCAGCAACCCATGATTTCCCGCCACGCCGATGGTGACCGCCCTTTTCGCGGTCTCCTGTCCTACTACCTGCGAGAAATCTTCCCGGTTTTCTTTCCGGCTCCACGTCTCTCTTCTATTATTATATATCGCTATTTTCTCATTCCCAAAGACATGTCCCGCCGCCTGCCGCAAGTCTTTCACAGGAAGTATATTGAGATCTCTCAGGACTGCCACTTCCTCCGCATTAGCTTCAGGCAACAGCACCCATTCTATCCCTGCTTCCCTGAGGCTCATAGCTAACGGCAGCGCGCCGGCTATGGGATTCACAGTCCCATCAAGGGATATCTCACCCAGAAACGCCGTCGTTCCCTTCGCCAGAACCGAAGATACGTTTTGCTCTACCGCCATTATACCTATTGCTATAGGCAAATCGAAATGGCTTCCTTCCTTGCGCTTGCCTGCCGGAACCAGGTTCACGGTCACTCTTCCATCCGGGAAATGGAATCCGGAATTCATGATCGCCGGTTTCACTCTGCCGCAAGCCTCCCTTATGGTGGCATCCGCCAGCCCTACGATGTTCAGCGTGGGCAGACCTCTGTGCATATCTGTCTCCACCGTCACCACGCTGCCCTTTACGCCTGCCAGAGTAGCGGTTTTTACCTTTGCAAGCATTCTTCTCCCCCCCTGTTCAAAACGCGTCCATAATATGATTTACCACCACTTCCACTACGTCGAACCTCATCCTTCCATATATCCGTTCCCCGGGGGTTCTTTCCCGCAGATAGCATACCGCCGCGCTCTTCAGCCTCCGTCTTTTCCTGGCGTTTACCGCCTCGCATGGTCTGCCATAAGGGATCCCTCTCCTCGCTTTGACCTCGATGAAAACGATATCCGCATCCTTTTCCGCGATGATATCTATCTCCCCTTCAGGGCTCATATAATTGCGCTCCAATATCCTGTACCCTTCAGCTTCCAGCATCCCGGCAGCCGCTTCCTCGCCGATCCTCCCGATGACGACGTTATTCACATTTCCCATGTTCCGTTCCCCTTTTTTCGCTCTTTCCGTATTTATCGCAACTTATTATTACATTTTTTTACATAAATATAATAATATGTAATATATGTCGTGTCAAGAGAATTCGCTTTACTCATTCAAATAATTTTGCCGCGTCTTGCCGCAAAATGCATATAAAATCAAAGGAGCCCAATCACCGGACACACTGTCGGTAATTGGACTCTCCGATTCCCATATGATTCTCATATGATTCCTATGTGATTTTAAATGATTTTACACTCAGCTTTTCGACATGCCTGAGACCGGACAGGCGGTCGCCGGATCCGCAGATCCGCTCAGAGTCGCCGACCATCTCGCGATATTTCATCCCAGAACGAACTTCTCTATGGCATCAGCCACTCCATCCTCCTGGTTGGTAGGAGCTATATATCTGGCCACTGCCTTGACCTCATCCTTAGCGTTGCCCACAGCTACCGGTATCCCGGAAGCTTTCAGCATCGCTATATCGTTAGGGCTGTCACCCACCGCCATCATCTCGTCCTGTCCGACGCCGAATATCTGGCACATGTGTTCCAACGCGTCAGCCTTACTGGTGGTAGCCCCGCCTATTTCAAGATTATGATTAAAGGAACTGGTTATAGTAGCCTCCGGTATCGTCAGCAGCCTTTCCCTCATGGCCGGTTTTTCCGAAATATCCTCGAAATTTATATTTATATTTTCGATGGAGTTTCGATGTTCAAGGATGAACTGATATATGTCTTCCACCGGATTCCTGGTGTTGAGGATGTAACTGACGCTTCTGAAGCTTTCTCCCGACTGCTTCACTTCATCGTAGTACCATTTGTCTATGTAGGCAACGCCATCTATGAAACACTCGATGACGTAGTGATAATTTCTCAGCAGTTCCACTGAACGTTCAGCCGCCAATGGCGACATGCAGTTTTCATATATAGTCTTTCCCTCTGCCAGATCCGTTATCCTGGCTCCATTGGATGTGAGCGCGTATCTGATAGCGCCTATCTCCAGTACATCTTTCGGCAGCGCTGATCTGGGTCTTCCCGTAGCGATCACTATATTCACACCTTTTGCCGCGGCCTTTTCCAACGTCTTCCTGTTGCGTCCGCTTATCTTTCCTTCATTGTTCAGCGTCGTCCCGTCCATATCTAAAGCGATGAGTTTTACAGTCATTTTCCTACCTTCCGTTCACTATCTCATTGAATTCCGCATTTATCTTTCTGACCGTCTTCATGGTACATCCGTCCCCGTGTCCCGGATATATCATCATATCGTTGTTCCATCCATCCACCACGTTCAATATGCTGTCGCGCATCTCCGCTTCAGAGCCGTCCTCCAGATCAGTCCTGCCCAGATCAACATTGAACACCGTGTCCCCTGTGAACACGACTTTGCTGGCCTCACTGAGAAAGCACACGCTTCCCTTCGTATGTCCGGGAGTGCTCACGACCCTGATCAGCTCTCCTTCAAGATCGATGATATCACCATCTTCCATATAAACATCCACCGGCTTCCCGTACATATCACAATCAGCCCGGTGAAGATACACCGGACACGGAAATTCGTCCCTGAGCTTTTTGACTGCCCCCACGTGATCGTAATGGTGATGTGTCAGCAATATGGCTTTCGGCTTCAATGAATGCGCGCGTATCACATCCGAAATAGCCCTGGCTCCATATCCAGGATCTATCACATAGCATTGGCCCCCATCTTCATGGTATATCACATAGCAGTTGCTTTCCAGCATACCGCATATCAGTCTTTCTATCTTCAACATTTGAGTTCACCTCTTTCCCGATATCACTTTAAACATTTTAATCCATTTGCGCTCTTCTTGCAATTATATGTTGAAATCCCTATAATAAGTGGTAGAATTATTCTGTTCAATATTTCACAGGTAACTTAGTCTGTACAGGAGAGACGTTATGAAAATAGCCATAGTCGGCGCCGGCAAGCTGGGAAGAAACGTAGCTACCGCATTGCTGGGCGGCGATCACTCGGTAACACTGATAGATACCAATGAAGAGTTGCTGGAAAAGATCAGCTCTCAGATGGATGTCATGGTGGTCCATGGAAACGCCAAGGAAATAAAAATACTCAAACAGCTGGATATCGATTCCTACGATTATCTCATCGCGACCACCTTCAATGATGAAGCCAATATCATTATCGCTTCTTTTGCCAAAAAGCTGGGCTGCAATAAGGTAGTTGCCAGAGTAAGAGATCCGGAACACATGCAGCAGATAAATTTCATCAAGGAGACGATGGATATAGACCATATCGTCAATCCAAACCAGGGCATAACTGTCGAGATCTACAAATATCTGGCGGAGAAATACACTCTGAGCAACGGTATATTCTCATCCGGCAAAGTGTCATTGGTAGAATTCCCTGTAAAACGATACCCGAAACTCATCGGCAAGTCCATGAGGGATGTTCCCGGGATCCTTCCCAACATGCTGGTAGCAGCCATATCAAAAAACGGCAAGGTGATCATACCTCATGGGGACGAGATCATAGACAAGAACGACTTCGTATATATAATCGGCGAAAAAGCGCCTATCCTGGAGCTCAATTCGAAAGTACACGAACGAGGAAAGTATACTGATCTGCAAAAAGTAATGATCGTTGGCGGTGGTAAGACCGGTTTTTATCTCGCCGAAATGCTTTCCGAATTCGGAGCTGCCGTAAAACTGATCGAACGGGACAAAGAGCGCTGCCACTATCTGTCCACCCATCTCGAGGACGTAATGATACTCCATGGCGACGCTACTGATCTGACGTTGCTGGAAGAGGAGAACCTTGACCTTATGGATGCCTTCGTTACCGTCACAGGCTTTGACGAGGACAATCTGCTGCTGGCCCTTACCGCAAAACAGCATGGGGTAGAAGACGTGATAGCCACCGTAAGCAGGACAAGCTATGCGGAAATAATCTCCCGCATGGGGATCGACATGGCTCTCAACTCACTCGATATAACCACCAGCAACATACTCCACTTCGTGCAGGGTTCCAAAAAGATCCTCTCTTCTCACCTGATCGAAGGACAGGCTGAAATAATGGAAATAATCGCCACTCCGCACATGAAGATACTGGATACTCCTCTTTCCCAGCTTGATCTCCATGACGGTATACTGATAGCTGCCATCCACAGAGGTGCAGAAGTGATAATACCTAACGGCGATACGGAAATACATGAAAACGACAGGATCATTCTCCTGAGTCTTCTGAAAGACAGAGTCATTACCGAATCCCTGATAAAGGATACAGGCAGACTGAGCTTTTTCAGAAGGAACAGATAGGGGGGCATATGAATCTCAGTTTAAGCTCGATATTGAGGATAGTCGGCATCACGCTGATCGTGATCGCCATGGCCATGATCCCTTCCCTCATCGTTTCCTTCATATATGATGATTCTGCGATATACATACCCTTTCTGATGACGATGCTGGCGGCTTGTGCCGCCGGTTTTCTGCTGGTAAAATCATGTCACAGAGAGACATTGAATCTGAAGATCCGCGACGGCTTTCTCATAGTGTCCCTGTGCTGGTTCATTTCAGCCGCGCTGGGTGCTGTTCCATTTGTCGTCACCGACAGTATCCCTCATTTTGCCGACGCGTTTTTTGAATCGTGTTCGGGCTTCACTACTACCGGAGCTACTGTATTGGCTAAGCCGGAGCTTCTCCCCAAGGGGATTCTCTTCTGGCGTTCCTTCACTCACTGGATAGGAGGGATGGGTATCCTCATCTTCGCCATTGCGTTGATGCCCTCGCTGGGGATAAGCGGCCAGAATATCGCGGTATCTGAAGCGCCAGGACCGTCGCTCGACAAAATAACTCCTAAGATGAGCGATACAGCCAAGTCTCTCTATACCATCTATCTGCTGTTCACCATTGCCGAGACTATCATGCTGATGGCCGGCGGAATGAGCTTGTACGACTCATTGATAACCACCTTCGGTTCCGTAGGCACCGGAGGTCTTTCCAATTACTCCGACAGCATGGGCCACTTCGACAGCACTTACCTTCGTATGGTCGTCACCGGTTTCATGTTCCTGTGCGGCGTCAACTTCAACCTCTACTATTTATCGGCAAAACACGGAATAAAAGTACTGCTGAAAGATTCCGAATTCAGAGTGTACTTTCTCATATTCGCCATATCATCACTGTTCATATTCGCCATGTTGATGATAAGCGGTCAATATGAATCATCGGGATCTGCTCTCAGCGATTCGGTCTTCCAGGTGTCCTCTATCCTCACCACCACCGGGTTCATAACAGCCGACTACGAAACATGGCCTATCGTATGTCAGGTAGTGCTGCTGTTCCTCATGTTTGTCGGAGGCTGTTCCTCCTCGACAGGCGGCGGCCTGAAAGTCATAAGGATCATGGTCCTCTTCAAGCTGATAAAACGCGGGATCTCCACCAGGCTTCACCCTAACGTAGTGGAATCAGTAAAGCTGGACGGAGAAAACATCACGAATGATACGGCCTCCGCCATCGTCAGCCATGCCTTCCTCTATGTGATCATGGTCTTCGTCGGCGCTTTCATCATTTCATTCGAAAATGCCGATCTGATCACCTGCTTTTCATCGGTAATAACATGCATAGGCAATGTAGGCCCCGGTCTAGGCGCTGTCGGCCCTGTGGACAATTTCGGAGTCCTCTCCGATCTGTCGCTGTACACCCTTTCCGTATACATGCTGGCCGGCAGACTGGAACTTTATACTTTGTTCATCGTGCTGACGCCGAGATTCTGGAACCCTAATCGTTGACAGGAGAATTCAAATGTCTGTAGCAAATCTTAATTACAAAGCCATAATCAAGATAATGGGCATCATAATACTTGTCCTTGGCCTCACCATGGTCATTCCATGGATATACTCCATAGCTTCAGGCGACAGTGACGCCACATCAGCCTTTGGCAAATGCGTGCCGCCCACCATCATCGCAGGCCTGGTGATCATCCTGGCAGTCAAATCCCATAAACCGAGATTCCGAGCCAGAGAAGGCTATATCGTCGTAGCATCCTGCTGGGTCCTGGCCTCCACCATCGGAGCCTTTCCCTATTATCTTTCAGAATTCACAGATACCTATATAGATGCTGTCTTTGAAGCCACAGCCGGATTCACGACCACCGGCTGCACTGTTGTGACAGGAAACATACTTTCCGGAGGATTACTGCTGTGGAAAGCCATATCCAACTGGCTGGGCGGAATGGGCATACTGCTGTTCGTCATCTCCTTCCTGCCAGCACTGGGTATAAACGGTCAGATCATAGCCAGAGCTGAAACTCCCGGACCTGTACTGAGAAAGATGACTGTTCGAATGAGCGATTCGGCAAAGATCCTCTATATCACATATATTTCTCTCACGATATTAGAGATCATCCTGCTAATGCTCTCCGGGAAAATGCCATTCTTCGATGCTGTCATAACGTCTCTGGGGAACATCAGCACCGGCGGCGTGATGGTGCATCCTGAAGGGATCGCCTACTATGAAAGCGTATATATAGAGGTCGTGATGGCTATTTTCTGTATATTCTCCGCCCTGAACTTCGTCCTTTACCATTACCTGATAACAGGTAAATTCAAATTTTTCTTCAAGGATGTGGAGCTCCGGGCATTCCTCACCATCCTGGCGGGAGGTGTCGTACTGTGTACTGTAGGGCTCATGACCGGAACCGGAGACAGCTTCGGTTCATCACTGCGAGCATCTTTCTTCCAGGTCATCAGCATGGGTACCACCTCAGGCTATATCAGCACACCTTATATATCCTGGCCTACTTCGTGCCAGATGATACTGATAACCATGATGTTTATCGGCGGCTGCGCCGCCTCCACATCGGGATCAATCAAGGTCATCAGGGTGATCGTCATGCTCAAGCTGATCTGGAGGGGATGTATACGACGCATACACCCCCGCTCAGTAGTCGCCGTGAAAGTAGGAAGAGATCCCATCTCCGCTCCTGTAGTTTCAGCTATCTCCGCCTTCGTACTGACCTATTTTCTCGTGTTTCTCATATCCATACTGGTATTGTCATTCCAGGGTCTTGACATAGACTCCACAGTCACCGCTACCCTGGCGATAATGTCTAATACGGGAACGGCCTTCGGCGAAACGGCTGTCGCAGGCAATTATGCCATGTTCCATCCGTTTCTCAAGCTGTTCATGAGCTGTCTGATGATCGTCGGCAGATTGGAGCTCTTCACCATAATCATACTCTTTACAGGAAACTTCTGGGGACGCGACAGATAACGATCTTCGTGCCGTACATCTGCTTTCTGCGGATAAATACCGCATATCGTGGCAATCATATATTATGAGCTATTGACCGTATGATATGAACATTATCCCACAGCGGAGAGAGTATCACGGTCCGACGCCTGCAGGCGGGACCGCGATACTTCCATATGGCAGAAAGGAGATAGAAATGAAAGTAAGAGATCTCATGAGCACCAACATAACATGTGTAAAAGAGGACGCCTCTGTTTCACAGATAGCATCACATATGAAAAGAGATGATGTGGGATGCCTCCCCGTATGTGACGATGCGGGGCACTTGAAAGGCATCATCACCGACAGGGATCTGGTTCTTCGAGCCCTGACTGAGAAACAGCCAGGAGAAACGACCTCCGGAGACATCATGACCACATCTCCCGTTACCGTATCGCCTGATATGAATATCCACGATGCTGCTCTCCTCTTTTCCGCTCATCAAATAAGGAGGCTTCCGGTAATAGAAGCCTCCAGGATCGTCGGTATGCTTTCTCTTGGTGATGTGGCTGCCAAGCCCGTATGTATAGACGAGGCCGGCGACGCTCTGTCAGCTATAAGTGTTACCGGCGCTGCACCGGCAGAAAGTTGATCTCTCTGCTTTCCAGATCCACATAGTCGACCATTATGCTTATCTCATCCCCCAGCCTGTACAGCTTTCCCGTACGCCGCCCTATGAGGGCGTATTTTTCTCTGTCGTGATCGTAGTAATCGTCATTGAGATCATCTATCCTGATGAGACCCTCTACTGTGTTCTCAAGCTGCACGTATATGCCGAAGCCGGTCACGCCACTTATGATCCCGTCAAAGCTCTCACCCACATGATAGCTTATATATTCCGCCTTCTTGAGCTTTTCCACTTCCCGCTCCAGCTCCACTGCTCTTCTCTCTGCCACTGACGACTGGTCTGCCGCATATTCCGCCGCCTTTCTGAAATGCTTGGCAGCTTTCCCTGTCATCTCCCCTCTGAGGCAGGCTTTGATTATCCTGTGTATCATCAGATCCGGATATCTCCTGATCGGCGACGTGAAATGACAATAATACTTCAGCGCCAGACCGAAATGGCCATCGCAAACAGTGCTGTAGTAGGCTTTCTGCATGGATCGCAGCGTCACGTAGTTGACCACTCTTTCACTTTGCTTTCCTTTCACCTTATCCAGCATAGCGCTCACCGCTTTAGGATGGACGCCATCAGCTCTTCCCCTCAGATCGATCCCAAAATTTCTCAGAAACACTCTGAGCTGTTCCAATTTATCGGCAGCAGGCTTTTCATGGACTCTGTAAACGAAAGGTACCTCCATCCAGTAGAAATGCTCCGCCACAGTCTCGTTGGCCAATAACATGAACTCTTCTATCATCTTATTGGCGCTTCTCCTCGCAGATATGCCTATATCCACCGGAACTCCGTTCTTATCCAGGGAGATATATGCTTCATCCAGGTCAAAATCCAAACTGCCTCTGTCATGTCTTATTTTCGCCAGCCGCACAGCCAGATTGTTCATCATGAACAGCTGCTCTTTTATATGTGCGTATCTTTCGCCCACTTCCCTGCTGTTTTTCTCCAGCAAATCCGATACATCGTCATATATCAGCCGTTCCACCGAATTGATGACGCTTTCATATATCTCGTGTCGAGCCACCGTTCCTTCCGGCGTTATCTCCATATCTACCGACAATGTAAGCCGCTCCTCGTGAGGATTGAGACTGCATATACCGTTGGAAAGAGCTTTCGGCAACATAGGTATGACCTGGTCCAGCAGATAAACGCTGGTCCCTCTGCGCAGTGCTTCCTTGTCCAGATCAGAGCCTTCTTTTACGTAGTGGGCCACATCAGCGATATGTACTCCCAGCAGATAATTGCCGTTTTCCAGCAGCTCTATGGATACCGCGTCGTCAAAGTCCTTGGAGTCGGCCCCATCTATGGTGAATATCTTCTTGCTCCTCAAGTCACGTCTCCCTGTCAAGTCCGCCTTGGTCACTCCGCGGCGTCTGAGGCTTTTGGCCTCGGAGCTGACCTTTCCCGGAAACTTCTCGCTCATATCGTAGCTTCTGGCCAGCGCCTTTATATCTCCGCCCGGCTGTCCCGCCCGGCTTATTATCTCCACGATCCTTCCTTCAGCGTTGTTGTTTCTGTCAGGATACCTGGTTATCTCCGCAACTACCTTATCGCCCTTTTTAGCTCCCGCAAAATCTTTTTTCCTCACGAATACGTCTTCCCGGGATTTCCTGCTGTCAGGCACCACGAACCCGAATTTCTTGCTCCGGTTAAAGGTTCCAACTATCTCTGTCGTATTTCTTGAAAGAACACGGTCAACGATACCCTCCGGTGACTCTCTCCACAGATGTCTCGGGATCAGGTCTATCTCGACCTCATCTCCGTTCATAGCGCCGTTCATAGACTCTGCCGCGATGAACACATCCTGCTCCAGCTCGTCACACGTGACAAATCCAAAGCCGCGTTTGTGCTTGCTCAACACGCCGGTAAGCGCTTTTTTCCTTTTCTTCTTTGCCATTTTCCTTTCCCCTCTTATCATATCGATACTATTTTACAGCATAAAAGGTGGCATTGCCACCTTTTATCGTTAAACTAGTTGTTGCCGGTTCCCTTTGCAGCATCGTCTTCTCCGTCGACCTTATCCTTCACGTCGTTGACTCCATCTTCCACATCATCGATAGCATCTCTGGCTCCATCGGCCATATCCTCGGTCAATGAGCCATCATCCTTTTTCGTGCTGTCATCATTTCTGTCGACATTTTCCTCCGTCACAGTACCGTCGCTGGCGTTCGTACCGTTATCGTCATTATTGCCGCATCCAGCGAAAGCCAGTAATGATACACAGAGTATTGCTGCCAGGAAAAGCTTCATGTTTCTCATCTTCTTTCTCCTCTCCTGTTTTCCCTTATAGTATCTGCTATTTTCGAAAAAATATCGCGTCACCCGGCAGGAAATTTTTGAAAATATTCAGGAGCCAGAAGAAGAAACCGTCACGACAGGAATTGCCAAAATGGATCTGTTGTTAATGCTCAATAGGCATAAATCACGGCCGAGTGACCTTCACAGACAATGCAAAATGCCTAAAATCCATAAAATACTCGACCTTTTGGCATAAAATCAACGGTCGCCTGTCCGAAATATGCCTAAAACAATATGCTGGAACTGATTTTTTATTATTCGCCATCGCAAAAGCCTGAAATACAACGGTCATTATGCCCATTAATAAGCAAAATCCTCTATTATTGGCATTTCTGATGAAGCGACCTATCACCGCAAGAAGGATGAGATCTCGACGATGGGAGCTTGAGAAAGCGATAAAAGTTTTTTGCAGCCGCCAGCCTGTATCGAAAAGGGGCTGTCGCCTTAACAGTTATTCCCGTTAAGACGACAGCCCCCGTCTATCTTTTAGCATATCCAGGCTTGTCCTGGAATACTAGAATATCATGTTGATAAGTCCGCCGATCTGCACGAACAGAGGTGCAAATACCAGCGACACGATAGTCATCAGCTTGATGAGTATATTGATGGAAGGACCGGATGTATCCTTGAACGGATCTCCTACCGTATCTCCAACAACAGCAGCCTTATGAGGGTCCGAGCCCTTGCCGCCGAAGTGACCTTCCTCTATGTACTTCTTGGCATTATCCCACGCTCCGCCGGCATTGGCCATCATCAGCGCCAGAAGGACACCTGATGAAAGCGCTCCGCCCAGCATCCCGCCAAGAGCATCAGCACCCAGAACGATACCTATCACCAGTGGTGCGATGATCGCCATAAGACCCGGGATTATCATCTCCTTGAGAGCAGCCCTGGTCGAGATATCTACGCAGTGAGCGTAGTCAGGTCTGGAAGTCCCTTCCAGTATGCCTTTGTCTTCTCTGAACTGTCTTCTCACTTCTTCTATCATCTGATTGGCAGCCTTACCTACCGAATTCATGGTCATGGCTGAGAACAGGAACGGCAGCATAGCGCCTATGAACAGTCCTATTACAACTACAGGGTTCAGCAGATCAACGCCGCTCAGCTGAGTAACTTCAGCATAGGATGCGAAGAGAGCCAGCGCAGTCAGAGCAGCCGAACCGATGGCAAAGCCCTTACCGATAGCAGCAGTAGTGTTTCCTACGGAGTCCAGCTTGTCCGTTATCTCTCTTACGTTCTCAGGGAGCTCCGACATCTCGGCGATACCGCCGGCGTTATCGGATACCGGACCATAGGAGTCAACGGCTACGGTCATTCCCGTAGTTGACAGCATACCTACAGCCGAAAGTGCGATACCGTACATTCCGGCAGTGTAGTAAGCCGCAAATATACCTACTGCGATGCAGATGATCGGCCACAGCGTGGACATCATCCCTACGCCGAGACCGCTGATGATGGTGGTAGCGGAACCTGTCTGAGACTGCTCCGCGATCTTCTTTACCGATTTATAATCAGCAGATGTATAGATCTCGGTTATCTTACCGATAGCGATACCTACGACCAGACCGGCGATTATAGCGATGGCATAATTGTACGAGCCCATCATCACCTTGGAAAGGATCACGGTAGCGATGATAACGATTATACCCGCTACATAAGTTCCCATGTTGAGGGCATTGGCAGGATTGGAGCCTTCCTTGCCTCTCACCATGAATATACCGATAAGAGACGCGATGATGCCTATACCCGAAAGGATCAGCGGGAACAGAGCCGCAGTCGTCTCATCGAACAGCCCGCCTGAATTGGTGGCCGCAACAGCCGCCAGCGTAACGGCGGATATTATAGATCCTACATACGATTCGAACAGGTCGGAACCCATTCCGGCAACGTCGCCTACGTTGTCGCCTACGTTGTCGGCGATAACGGCAGGGTTTCTAGGGTCGTCCTCAGGGATACCGGCTTCTACCTTACCTACCAGGTCAGCGCCTACGTCAGCAGCCTTGGTGTAGATACCGCCGCCTACCCTTCCGAACAGAGCCATGGACGAAGCTCCGAATCCAAAGCCTGTTATGCACTCCATAACAGTAGCCAGATCCAGTACACATACAACGACACCGAGTCCCAAGAGTCCCAGTCCTGTTACTGCGAGACCCATTACAGCTCCCGATCTGAAAGCGATCTTGAGAGCCTTGTTCATGCCTGATTCCTGAGCAGCGTTGGCAGTCCTCACGTTACCGAGAGTCGCCACGTTCATGCCAAAGAATCCGGCTGCCACTGAAAGCAGCGCTCCAACTACGTACAGGATGGCTGTAGTAACGCTCTGAAGTCCGATACCGATAAGCAGCGCTATCACGATGATAACGATAGCCATGATGCGGTATTCTCTCTTCAGGAACGCCATGGCGCCTTCTCTTATGTAGCCGGCGATTTCCTTCATCCTGTCATTTCCTTCATCAGCCTGCTTTATCCATGCAGCAAGGCCAACGGCCGCGATAAGCCCTATAACTGCCGCGGCGACGGAAAGAATTGCAATAATTTCCATCTTGATGATACCTCCCCCTCGTGCCTATGCGTATTACGGGAGGCGTCGATGGCGCCTCCCGCTGAACGTGCAAGCACGATTTGTAAATAATTTGATAAAGTCTATACAAAGATCCTCGAAAGTATCCGCTACTCGATCGCTACGAGAATCAATGATAACACGATAAACAGCACTGCCGTGACCGTCGATACCTTGCTCAGTATCGCGTCATAGCCCTGACTCTTCCTTTTACCGAAAAGCTGCTCCGCGCCGCCGCCGATGGAACCGGACATTCCGGCGCTGTTGCTGGATTGCAACAGAATGCTTATAGTCAGGATCACGCTCACCAGCGCAAGTACTATCTTGAGAGCTATTCCCATATTCAATCCTCCTTCATCGATGTCGCCCGAAGGGTGACAACAGGTGTCCAACGAAGTCGGGCTCACTTACTAACTTTTTAAGTGTATCACAGGGTTTTTAAAAAATCAACGGTTTTGGGTTTTCCGGCTTTTATTTTTTCTTTATATTGTAAAAAGCGTCCTTCCCGGCGTACTGTCCCGCTGAATCCAGCAATTCTTCGATCCTGAGGAGCTGATTGTACTTGGCTATCCTGTCAGTCCTGGACAGGGAACCGGTCTTTATCTGCCCCGCGTTAAGTCCGACTACGATATCGGCTATGGTAGTATCTTCCGTTTCCCCGCTCCTGTGGGAAACTACAGCCGTATATCCGGCCTTCTTGGCCATCTCGATGGCATCAAAGGTCTCTGTCAACGTTCCTATCTGATTTACCTTGATGAGTATGGAGTTGGCGATGCCTTTCTCTATTCCTTCCGCCAGCCTTTCTGTGTTGGTAACGAACAGGTCGTCGCCCACCAGCTGTATCCTGCCGCCCAGCTTTTCAGTCAGGTACGCCCAGCCCTTCCAGTCGTCCTCTGCCAGTCCGTCCTCGATGGAGATTATCGGATATTTGTCGCAGAGCATTTCATAGTAGGCCACCATTTCCTCCGCGTTCCTGCTGACGCCTTCTCCTGTCAGATTGTAGATATCCTTGTCAGCGTCGTAGAATTCGCTGGCCGCTACGTCCAGAGCTATCCTCACGTCATCGCCCGGCTTGTATCCCGCCTTTTCTATGGCCTCTATGATGACCTGTATAGCCTCCTCGTTGGTGGAAAGATTCGGAGCAAAACCGCCTTCGTCACCTACAGCAGTGTTCATGCCCTTTCCCTTGAGGACGCTCTTCAGATTGTGGAAGACTTCGGCTCCCATTCGCAGCGCTTCTCTGAAGGACTCAGCTCCTACAGGCATTATCATGAATTCCTGTATATCCACCGTGTTGTCGGCATGAGAACCGCCGTTGAGGATGTTCATCATCGGAGTCGGCAGCACCTTTCCGTTAACGCCGCCCAGATACTGGAACAGCGGAAGCCCCAGCGATTCCGCCGCAGCCCTGGCCACTGCCATGGAAACGCCCAGTATCGCGTTAGCTCCCAGCTTTCCTTTATTAGGCGTCCCATCCAGCGCTATCAGCATCTTGTCCAGACCCACCTGGTCGAAAGCATCCCAGCCTAAGATCTGATCAGCGATAACGTCGTTGACATTCTCGACAGCTTTGAGAGTTCCCTTTCCCATATATCTGTTCTTGTCTCCATCTCTCAGCTCCACGGCTTCGTGGACTCCTGTGGACGCTCCCGACGGAACTATCGCCCTTCCTATAGAGCCGTCCTCCAGCAGCACTTCCACCTCCACCGTCGGATTCCCTCTGGAATCCAGGACCTCTCTCGCTATCACATCTTCAATATAAGCCATATTCTTTACCTCCTGATTTTTCTGTATAAATAAAATTTGCTTTGCCGATCCCGTTTCTCCTAAAATCCGTACCGGCAGCTAAAAATCTATTATCTCCATGAAATCCTTAGCCTTAAGGCTTGCCCCGCCTACCAGCGCTCCATCGATCTCATCCATATTCATGATATCTGTAGCGTTAGCCGGCTTGACACTGCCACCGTACTGTATGATCATCTCGTCAGCGGTATCTTCATCATACAGCTCTATAAGAGTGTTCCTGATGAACGCGCACATTTCCTCCGCCTGCTCCGGCGTGGCTGTTCTGCCTGTCCCGATGGCCCATATAGGCTCATAAGCTATCACGATCCTGGCGGCATCTTTGGCATCGATGTCCGCAAGACCCAGCTGAAGCTGAGACTTTACTCTGTCAAAGGCGCTCCCGGCATCCCTTTCGTCCAGACTCTCTCCCACGCACATGATAGGTCTTATAGCTCCGGTCAGCAGCTTCTTCAGCTTCAGGTTCACGGTCTCATCTGTCTCAGCGAAATACTGCCTTCTCTCCGAGTGTCCGACGATACAGAAATCAACGCCTATATCTTCCAGCATCGCCACTGAGACCTCTCCTGTATATGCTCCTTCATCAGCAAAGTGAACGTTCTGCGCTCCCACCTTTATATCCGTTCCCGCAAAGGCCTCTACCAACGTTTCGAGATCTGTAAAAGGCGCGCATATGGCTGTCTGTACATCAGTGTCTTTATAAAGCTTCTTGAATTCCTCCGCAAACTCGCGAGCCTCCGCCCTGTTTTTGAACATCTTCCAGTTTCCTGCAATGAATGGTACTCTCATCATTTATCCTCCAGACAAGCTATTCCCGGCAGCTCTTTTCCTTCGAGGAATTCGAGGGATGCGCCGCCTCCTGTTGAAATATGTGTCATCTTATCAGCGTAACCGAACTGCTCCGCTGCCGCAGCCGAATCTCCACCGCCTACGATGGTGACCGCGTCGCTTTCCGCCAGGGCTTCCGCCAGGGCTTTCGTTCCTGCTGCGAAATTAGGCATTTCGAAAACTCCTGCCGGCCCGTTCCAGACGATGGTTTTCGCCTTGGCTATGTTTTCCTTGTAGAGCTCCACCGTCTTCGGTCCTATATCCATCCCCATCATGTCAGCAGGGATCTTATCTCTGTCAAAAACTCCATGCGGACTGTCATTGTCGAATTTCTCAGCGCATACCGTATCCACCGGAAGCAGGAGCCGGACGTTGGCCGCCTTTGCCTTTTCCATGATTTCCCCGGCCAAGCCTATGCTCTCTTCATCCAAGATGGAAGTCCCTATCTCATATCCCATAGCCTTGAAAAAAGTATAACTCATCCCTCCGGCTATGATCAGACTGTCTACCTTCTTGAGCAGATTCTCGATAACAGGGATCTTGTCCCCCACCTTGGCGCCACCCATAATAGCAAGAAATGGTCTTTCCGGGTTTTCCAGCGCTTCTCCCAGGAACCTCACTTCTTTCTCTATAAGGAAGCCGGAAACACTAGGCATGTATTTTGCCAGGCCGGCTGTCGAACAGTGAGCTCTGTGAGCCGTTCCGAACGCATCGTTGACGAAGATCTCGCCCAGCTGAGCCAGCTGTCCTGTGAACGGTTCTTCGTTTTTCGTCTCTTCCTTCCTGTATCTCACGTTTTCCAGAAGCATCACCTGTCCCGGCTGCAGCGCTTCCGCTGTCGCTTTTACATTATCATCCACCACCACGTCGGATGGCGCGAATATCACATCCCGACCCAGCAGCTGCGATAATCTGTCGGCAACCGGCTTTAATGAGAATTCCGGCTTTGCCTCTCCCTTGGGTCTTCCCATGTGGGACATCAATATCACCTTCGCGCCTTGTTCAACGAGGTATTCGATGGTAGGCAACGCTGATGTTATCCTCCTGTCATCGGTTATACGTCCGTCCTGCATTGGCACGTTGAAATCGCACCTGACGAGGACTCGTTTTCCCGAGACATCGATATCTCTCACTGTCTTTTTCATTTTACCCTTCCCTTTCATTCTTTTTTCATTATATTCAATGACCGACAGCCGGCGGAAAGGCCTGCTGTCGGTTCTGCATTGTCCGTTATCGCTATTATGCGTTATCTACGCTGTACATATGCTTTATCAGCTCCAGCACTTTGGTGGAGTATCCATATTCGTTGTCATAGAACGCTATCAGTTTGAAAAACTTGTCATTGAGCTGGATGCCTTCCCTCGCATCGAATATGGATGTATGCGGATCCCCGATGAAATCGCTGGACACCACTTCGTCATCCACATATTCGATGACGCCCTTCATTGGACCTTCTTCGGAAGCTTCCTTTATCTTTCTGCATATTTCCTCGTAGCTGGCCGAATTCTTCAGCTGTATGTTGACGTCTATCACTGACACGTCATTGGTAGGCACACGGTAAGCGATACCCGTCATCCTTCCCACGAGAGACGGGATAACAAGACCTACTGCTTTCGCCGCGCCGGTGCTGGTCGGGATGATGTTTCCGAAAGCGGATCTCCCTGTCCTCCAGTCCTTTAAGGATCTGGCGTCCACTACCTTCTGCTTGGCCGTCGCCGCGTGTATGGTCGACATGAGCCCCTGCTCGATGCCCCAGTTGTCCTCTATGACCTTGCACACAGGTGCCAGACAGTTAGTCGTACAGGATGCGTTGGACACTATGTCCATATCCTTGCTGTACTCATCGTGGTTGACTCCCATAACAAAGGTCGGTGTCGTCTTGTCCTTTGCCGGAGCCGTGATGATGACCTTTTTCGCTCCCTGATTTATATGAACCATGGCTTTTTCTGTGGTATTGTAGGCACCTGTCCCCTCCACTATGTACTCTGCCCCACACTTGCTCCACGGGATATTAGCCGCGTCGCTTTCGCTGTAGACAGGTATCTTCCTGCCGTCGATCACAAGTCCCTCTTCATATACCCCCAGCTCTTTCGGAAAACGCCCAAATACCGTGTCGTACTTCAGCATGTACTTCATGTACTCCACGTCGGCGTTGCGGACATTTATCCCCGCGATCTCGATTTCGGGAATATCCATTGCCGCACGGATAACCACACGAGAAATACGACCAAAGCCGCTTATTCCGATTTTGATTGCCATTTTATAACTCCTCCTAAACATACTCTATAAATTTGATTTGATTTATATATCAAGCCCGCCGGGATCCTCCGCCGAGTTTAATATCGTTTGCGCCTGGACGAAGATGGGATGTTCATCTCGTCTCTGTACTTGGCTACCGTTCGTCTCGATATGCTTATGCCTTTTTCTTCCAGCATTCTGACCATTGCCTGATCGCTGTATGGCGATTTGCTGTCTTCGCTGTCGACGATCTCCTTGATGAATTCTTTTATGCTGTTGGATGATATGCCTTCTCCGTGACTGCCGGAAACGCCGGCCGAAAAGAAATACTTTATTTCGAAGACTCCTCTCGGGCATTGGAGGTATTTCCCATTTATGGAACGTGAAACTGTCGATTCGTGTATCCCCAGCTCCTCGGCTATATCCTTGAGAGTGAGAGTCTTCAAATACTTGCTCCCCCGGTCGAGGAATTCCTTCTGATGCCTCACCACGGCCGTCACTACATTGTATATCGTCTGCTTTCTCTGCTCTATACTCTTGATAAGCCATACTGCCGAGTTGACTCTGTCAGAAAGATATTTCGAAAGGTTGTCGTCCTCCTCTGACTGCTTCATCAGCTTGCTGTAATACGAGCTGACCATCAGTCTCGGTGTGCTGCTCTCGTTTACCGTCACCACGTACTGATCGTCCACCTTCTCGATGATTACATCAGGAACTATATATTTGGTATCCGCTCCCGACGCGAAAAGCCGCCCCGGTTTAGGTTCCAAGGACCTTATCACGTCATTCATCTCCTGGACCTTCTGCGGAGATATCCCCAGCTCCTTAGCGATGGCTCCGAATTTGCCATTGGCCAGATCTTCCAGATGCTCGCTGATGACCTTCTCGAAAAGCTCCGTCAGCTGCCCCTGATACCTCAGCTGGATCATCAGACATTCCGCGAGGTCTTTTGCGCCGACACCTATAGGATCGAACCCATGTATGATATCAAGGACTTCCTCCACTTTGTCGACAGGCACGCCGGTAGCCTCTGCGATCTCATCCACCGTAGATGTCAGATATCCGTTTTCATCCAATGATTCTATTATGTATTCGCCAACTCTGCGGCAGCCCTTCTTTTCGGTGGCACACTGAAGCTGGAACACCAGATGTTCGGGCAGCGTAACATCGGAGAACACATACTGTTCATATGTATTCTCCTTTTCTTCCCCGTTCCGGTCTTCCCACTGTCTGTAGCTTATATCATCGTACTGTCTGTCTTTGATATATTCTTTCCAGTCGAAATCATCGTCTTTGCGTGATGAAGCACTGTCTCTGCCAGCAGACACCGTTTCCGTGAAGCTATCATCGCGGCTTCCGCTCTCTCCGCTGTCCTGGCCGCTGCCCGCGTCGCCACTGGCCTGTTCCAGAACAGGATTGACCAGCAACTGCTCCTGCACATAGGAATCCAGCTCCTGAGTATTGAACTTCAAAATCTGGATGGCCTGTATCAGCTCCGGCGTCATGACCAGCTTTTGAGACTGCTCAATTTTCAAATCGTAACCAAGTTTTATACTCATTTTCTAAATACCTCGGCTTTTATTATATCATACGGACGATTTTTTACCAATGCTTTACCCGGAATTGACATTATTATTTTAGTCCCGGAAACCCTTGCTGCCTCAGGGCTTCGAACAGGATAATGTTGACTGAATTAGCCAAGTTCAGAGACCTCAGACGAGTATCGGCGCTCATAGGTATCCTGACAGTTTTCTCCCGATGCTCCGCTATGAATGACCTGGGCAGCCCTGCCGTCTCACGGCCGAACAGTATCATATCTTCATCCCGGAACCGGACATCTGTATACAATCTGCCACCCTTGGTAGTAGCCAGAAACATCCGCCTGTCGCTTTTCCCGTACTTTTCCATGAACCGGTCCAGACTTTCATGTACTTCCAGCGTTACGTAAGGCCAGTAATCCAGTCCCGCCCGCTTAAGGCTCCTGTCATCTATGGAAAATCCCAATGGTTTGACGAGATGGAGCACACTGCCCGTCGCCGCGCAGCTTCTGGCTATATTACCTGTATTGGGAGGGATCTCCGGCTCCACTAAAACAATATGCATGGACATGTTCATATTCTCCTTTCCTCTGTTCGCCGCAGGCCGCGTCTGCCACGGCAGTCGTTCCCGGCCGCTGATGCCCCGGATCTGTGTCCGGTCACCGGCTTTCCCCGGCGAAGTCCGACATTTATATTTTACTTTGCCAAACGTGAAAGTCAATGGCGCAAACCACGGGAAGCGGTCCACGAACGTCCGCAGCCGGATTTTTCGTTGCGGAAAAGCCTGTATAGCCAACCTCTGTTTTAAAAACCGGCCCATACCAAAAAATGCGAGACAAAACGGCAAATATATTATATAATGACTTCATTGATTGTTGATTTATCGGAGGGAGAAATGAAAACAGTAAAAATAGGGCTGCTGGGGCTGGGAAACATCGGCACCGGTACATATAAAACGCTTGAAATGAACAGAGAAGAAATCGAAAGCACGCTCAACGCCAAGGTCGATATCGTAAAGATCCTGGAACGTGATACGGAGCGTGACAGAGGCATCGATGTCCCTGTCGGGAAATTCACTCAGGATCCTGATGAGATCTTTACCGACCCGGAGATAGACATCGTCATCGAGCTGCTGGGCGGCATCGAACCCGCCACATCGTTCATGCTCAAGGCCATGGAAAACAACAAACATGTCGTGACAGCCAATAAGGCCGCCATCGCAGCAAACTACCACAAGCTGATGGATACAGCAAGAGACAATGGCGTGGCATTTCGTTTCGAAGCCAGCGTAGGCGGCGGCATACCGATCCTCAGCACTCTGACAGGACCTCTCAGAGCCAATAAATTCGAAGAGGTCCTGGGGATCCTCAATGGGACGACCAACTACATACTGACCATGATGACAAAGGAAGGTCTTGATTACGACACTGCCCTCAAGGATGCCCAGGCTCAGGGCTTCGCCGAGGCCGACCCTACCGCCGATGTGGAAGGGATCGACGCGGCCAACAAGCTGACCATCCTGATGGCTCTCATGTTCGACAAATATGTAGCCCCTGAAGACATACCTACTACCGGCATCACCCAAATAACAAAGGAAAAGATAGAGGAAGCACGCGCCAACAATTGTAAGATAAAGCTCATCGCCCGTGCCAAAAAGCTTGAGAACGGCGAAATCGAATACGAGGTGCGTCCTATGCATATAAGCGAAACTCATCCTCTGGCCAACATCAACAAGGAGTTCAACGCTGTATTCGTCAAGGGAAACGCTGTGGACGACCTGATGTTCTATGGGAAAGGCGCAGGCCCTCTGCCTACAGGAAGCGCAGTTCTGGGCGACGTTATAGATATAGTGAAAACGGTTTTAAAATAACATTATCAGGAGGTCGACGATGACTTTATTTGAAGAATGGAGAGATCTTATAGAAAATCAGACCGAGGATACTTTCCCCGAATTCTGGAAGGAATATAGCGAAGCCGAAACTAAGATATACAGCGATATCCTTGACAGACCAGAGGAAAAGATGACTGGCACTCTCGGAGAGCTGGCTGAAAAGTACCAGGTCCGCCCAGTGATCTTCATGGGTTTCCTCGACGGAGTCGATTCCAGCTTGAAGAAAAGCAACGACTTTGAAAACTTCGATGAAAATTCCCAGGTAGAGGTGGAAATCGAACCCGAAAAACTGTTTTACAATATGCTGGCGGCCGACGCCGAGTACCTGTATGGGCTTCCTCAGTGGGAGACTATTCTCGGTGAGGAAAAAATGACTCAGATCGCCAAGGAATACAAGAGATCCAAGACAATCGTGAAAGGGAAAAAAATAGGCCGCAACGAGCCTTGCCCATGCGGCAGCGGTAAAAAATACAAGCACTGCTGTGGAAAGACGGCTTCCCGCAACTGACAAGCAGCAGTGGATGCAGCACAGCCGGAACGTCAGCTCAGCCTGTCCAACATGAGCACCAGGCAAAGGACGCCGGCGACGCTCAGCGACAATATGGGATCAATTAAAAATCCTGGATCCGCCTGATGGCGAGATTCAGGATTTTTTATTTCCGCCATACCCCGGACACAGAAGCCCAGGGATAGACATCATCTTGCGAAAAAGCAAGCCATTACCGCATATCAGCAGCTCACACGCCACACATCAGTAATTCTCTTCGTTTATTTCAAAATAGCTCTTCGGATAAGCGCATACGGGACATTTCTCCGGCGCCTTCGTTCCTGTCACGATATGACCGCAGTTTCGGCACTCCCACATCTTGACTTCGCTCTTTTCGAAGACGGCTGCCGTCTCCACGTTGTGAAGCAGCGCTCTGTATCTCTCCTCGTGGTGCTTTTCGATGGCGCCCACCATGCGGAATCTGGCTGCCAGCTCCGGAAATCCCTCGGCCTCGGCCGTGTCGGCGAATCCGGCATACATGTCGGTCCATTCGTAGTTTTCCCCTGCGGCAGCTGCGTCCAGATTGGCTGCCGTATCGTTTATGCCGCCCAGTTCGTTGAACCACATCTTCGCGTGCTCCCGCTCGTTTTCCGCCGTCTTCATGAACAGCGCAGCTATCTGCTCATATCCTTCTTTCTCAGCTACCGACGCGAAATAGGTATATTTGTTCCTGGCTTCCGATTCTCCGGCAAAGGCCGCTTCCAGGTTCTTCTCCGTCCTGGTCCCGGCATATTTGTTCTTTACCTCTCCGGCCACCGCCTCCAGGTTCTCTCCCCTGGCTCCGCACACAGGACATACAGCCTCCGCGCCGGCCTGAACGGTGAACACTTCACCGCACAGCTTACACCTGTATTTGGCGGCGGTCGCCGCCGTTTCGCCGGAAATACCGGAAGCTTCGGCAGAGGCTCCGGCAGCCCGGAAGGCACCGACAGTTTCGGCGTTCCCGGATGCTCCGGGAACATCAAATCCGCTCAGGTTTCCCACAGGCTGCCCCACATGCCTTATCCCGGTATACTCCGCTATATCGTAGCTGGTAGTCATCAGATCATCCATGGAAAGATCGTGTACGGAACGGTTCCCCGTGATACGTGCGAAAGTCTTTAATTCTTCTCTGGACACATTCAGATAATTGGCTACTCTCTGAGCCGCCGCGTCTATGTTCAATCTCGACCTGAGTTCAGGGTCCTGAGTGGCCACACCTACAGGACATTTCCCGCTGCCGCATATTCGATATTGCTGACATGCCGCGGCTATCATCCCCGCGGTAGCCACAGCAACAGCATCAGCTCCCATCGCCAGCGCTTTGGCAAAGTCAGCAGATACTCTCAACCCGCCTGTTATAACGAGAGCGATATCGGAATTTACGGAATCCAGATATTTTCTTGCCCTGTACAAAGCATATATGGTAGGCACTGTGGTCGCCTCCCTGAGGAGAAGCGGGCTGGACGCCGTACCGCCGCCTCTGCCGTCCACCGTTATGAAATCAGGCTCTGCGAACACGCAATACTGAAGATCTCTCTCTATCCTTCCGGCAGCTATCTTTATGCCGACAGGCCTGCCGCCTGAGCGTTCTCTCAGCATATCCACCATGGCCTTCAGGTCTTCCTTCGTATCCAGCTCAGGGAATTTGCTCGGGCTCTGGACGTCCTCACCCGGCTTCTTTCCACGAATGGCGGCAATCTCGTCAGTCACTTTATCGCCAGGCAGGTGACCGCCCATTCCAGGCTTTGTCCCCTGACCTATCTTTATCTCTATGGCATCAGCCGCCTGGAGATTTTCATCGGTGACGCTGTACTTGTTGGGAATATATTCAAAGATATACTTGTATGCTTCAGCTCTTTCCTCCGGAAGGATGCCGCCTTCTCCACTGCACATGGCAGTCTTTGCCATAGCGCTGCCTTTGGAAAGAGCTATCTTAGTCTCTTTCGATAAAGCTCCGAAGGACATGTGGGAAATGTAGATCGGACTCTCCAGTACCATCGGTTTTTCAGCATGCTTTCCTATCACCGTTCTTGTGTCGACAGGGTCTTCGTCATTGAGAGGAGGCGGATTCAGCTGAGCCCCCATCATCAGTATCTCATCCCAGTCAGGAACAGGCATTTGAGTACCCATGGATGCCCCCACCGATCTTCCCGTAACTGCCATTTCATGTATCTCAGCCATGTATCTGACCGACGGATCGTGACGAGCTGTTTCAGGATCATAGTCCAGCGGACCGGAAGAGACAAAGCTTCCCATATCTTCCATAGGGCTTTCTCTCCTCGTCACAGTTTCATCTTTCACCGGCACGAATTTTGAGATGGGCTGCCCACAGACAGGACACTCTGAGAGCTCCGCCAGCGGTTTCCCATTCTTTTCCTCATCATATATGAACCCACACACACTGCATTTGTAAACTGCCATAACCACACCTCCGATATATCTGTTTGTTATTGTTGACTGTTTTTCCTAATAATATCACGCTGGAATTTTTTTGTCGACGGGATCAGCTCCGATCCATATCAGAATATCCCTGATTTTTCATCACTCCACACCGACTTTCTCGCACAGGCCATTTATGGGGCATTCCCCGCACTTGGGATTTCTTGCCGTACAGCAGTTCCTCCCGTGAAAAATAAGGCTGTGATGGGCTTCCGTCCACCTATCCTCCGGCAACACCTTCATCAATCCCAACTCCGTCTTGAGGACATCCTTTTCCTTCACCAGCCCTATCCTGTTGGCCAGCCTGAACACATGAGTATCCACAGCTATCCGTTGATGTCCGAAGCCTACAGCGAGGACTACGTTGGCCGTTTTTCGTCCGACTCCAGGCAATTTCACCAGTTCGTCATAATCCTCGGGGACCTGACCTCCATGCTTTTCCACCAGTTCTCCCGCCAGAGCGATTATATTCCTGGACTTAGTCTTATACATACCTATAGTTTTGATGATATCGATGACATCCTGCTGGTCAGCCTCTGCTAAATCGGCAGGCGACGGATACTTGGCAAACAACTCTCCTGTCACTTTATTGACGCTTTTATCGGTGGTCTGAGCCGACAGCACTACCGATATCAGGAGCTGATATGTATTCTGATGCACAAGCGCGCATCCCGCCTCGGGATATCTGTCTCGAAGCGCGTCCAGCATCTGTGTGATCTCTTTCTTCGTAAAGGCCATGTCTTTTCCTCCGGTTCCCCGATCCTCAGTTCAAATATATAAAGATGGGGATAAGGCCGCACCTTTTGACGCCATGCCCGCCTGAATCCCCATCTTGATCCGACTTCACGCGATTTTACACTATACTACACTGTCAACGACGGAGCTGCGTATGTCCTCGAAGCCAGCTCGTTATCCAGCATATAGAGGCCTTTGCTGTCGCTTCCGAACAGCTGGAACTTTTTTATCAGATCATCAGCTGTATCTTCCTCTTCAGCCTGTTCTTTGACGAACCAGTCGAGGAACTGCATAGTCCTGAAATCCTTCTCCTCATAAGCCGCTCCATATATGCTGTGTATCAGCCCCGTAACATATCTCTCATGCTTGGCGCCTTCCTTAAGAGGATCTATGAACTCCTTGAATTCCTTATCAGGCTTATCTATGGCCTCCAGCACCACAGCCTCACCGTTCTGCTGGATATAATCCATGAACAGCAGCGCATGATCCCTCTCCTCCTGCGCCTGCACCTTATACCAGTTGTAAAAGCCATTGAGACCTTCATTCTTATAATAGTTGGCCATATCCAAGTATAGATACGCCGAATAAAACTCCTTGTTTACCTGTGTATTGAGCAACTCCAGTACTTTCTTCGATAACATGGTGATCCCTCCTCAACTATCTGAAAACACTTTAATTTGTCTAGGCTATTATAACACAGCACCATGCGTTTTTCTACCAATCCGGTCCATTAAAACTCTTTTTTATCGTATATATTTTTCGATAAGACGATAGATATTACGGCGACTGCTGCGGTCACCAGCACGACAGCGCCTATCATCATCCCTCTGTTCATGGAAAGCAGCGATCCCACTATATTGCCATCCTCTGTCAATGTCGCCAGCTTTCTTCCTCCGGCTACGACAGCTGCCACAACGAAGGCGATGAAAGCCAGAAAAGCGAAGCGGCCTTTTTCCACACCAAACTTGAAAATTATAGGCAACAGCACCGAAGCCATTATCATGCCAAAGGGGAACATGGCTACTGTCAGAAAGAAGCTGCCCGATACATCTTCGCCCATCACCAGACTTCCTATAAATATTATTACAGATAATACCAGCATAGTCATAAAGAGTAATACATATTTCGACAGTACCAGTTTGAATCTGGAAACAGGCGCTGTCAGGGCAAAGGCCGGCCACTTACAGTTGTCATCATATGCGACGGTCGTCATTGGTATCATCAATGCGAACATCGCCATAAGCCCTCCGAAAAATCCCGGCTGTCCGTTCCACATGGCTATCAGAAACCAAAACACAAGTATTATCAGATATATCTTCAGCTGTGGCCTCAGCAATATTATATCTTTCATCAGCAAGCCTTTCATTTTTCATCCTCCTTTATGATCATCACCATTATGTCCTCTATGGTAGCATTGTCTGTGATGAGGGCAGGATTGACCTTCTCCCTCTCCACAAGGGCCTCTACGCCGAATCCCGTTTCCCTCACGGCAACCACCGCACTGCTTTCTATGCTTTCAAGCTCCGTTTTCGGACATCTTACTATGCCATACTTTTCTGTCAACGCGTCTTTTTCGCTGCTGAAGACTATCCTGCCGCGATGGATGAAGGTGATATAATCGCACACCTTTTCCAAATCGCTCAGAATGTGGGAGGAGATGAAGACGCTGTGGCTTTCGTCCTGGATGAAATCCCTCAGGATGTCCAATACATCGTCCCGGGCCGCAGGGTCCAGTCCCGACGTGGCTTCATCCATCACCAGCAGTTTACTGTCGTGGGAGAGCGCCACCGCTATGGAAAGTTTCACCTTCATTCCTCTGGAATAATCCTTCACCCTCTTGCGGGCCGGCAATCCGAACCTGTCCATATACCCCGAAAACTTTCTGCTGTCCCAGGTCCTGTATAGCCCGCTCATTATCCTGCCTATGCTTACAGCGTCCGCTTCAGCCGGAAGTCCATAATCTTCCGTAACCATTCCGATATTTTCCCGCAGCTCTCTGTCACCATCAGACATAGTCCCGCCCAGTATCTTTATCTGTCCGCCGTCCGGTCTGACAAGGCCCATCATAGCCTTGATAGTCGTCGTCTTACCCGCTCCGTTTTCTCCGATGAAACCCATGATATAACCGCTGGGCAGCGTGATATTTACATCTCTGAGAGCAAAGCCTTCATACCTCTTTTCCAGATGCTTTATCTCTATAGCGTTACTCATCTCTTTCCTCCTCATATGCCAGCGTCACCATTTCCTTTATGTCCTCAAGGCCGAGATGACAGCTGACAGACAACCTCACTATCTCACCGATGTGTTCCTCTATCCGCTTAAGATATTCTTCCCTGACAGCTTCCGTATTCTTCTCCGCCACGAAGCTTCCCTTTCCCGTCATGGTAACGATGAATCCATCCCGCTCCAGTTCCTCGTATGCCCGCTTGGTGGTAATGACACTTATACGGAGTTCTTTGGCCAGAAGCCTCATGGAAGGCAGCGCTTCACCTTCCTCCAGCTGTCCTGTAAGTATCTTCTCCTTTATCTGTTCGCTTATCTGATCATAAATAGGCCGGCCGCTTGAATTGCTTATTATGATATCCAAAGGAACACCTCCTTTTTCTTTATATTGTATATATTCATTATATACAATATTTACGCGTTGTCAATAGTTGAAATAAAAAAGTGGAAATGACAGGATCAAAGATTCCTATTTCCGCATGCTGACCGCAAGGGTCAGCGCATTCAAGGTACTTTCTTTGAAATTCCGGCCTGCCCCGCAAAGCGGGGAAATATCGTTTTGACGATATTTCCTGCATTATAAAAAAACTGTCTGCATCATCAGTCAGCTCTCGCGACTGCGCAGACAGTTGGCATTACTGTTTTACCGGATGCGCGGCTGGCCGCCCGCCGTCGTCACACCCACTTTATATCAGCTCTCTTGAACCGCTGAGGGATATGTAAATACTCCTCGTCCGCCGGATATCCCAGCATGAATGCTCCGTAAAAACTGCAGCTTGAAGGTATCTTAGGCAACATTTCCCTGATACCAGGTATATTGTTCGCCATTCTCTTGAGATAGCCAGCCCAGCAGGTCCCTATCCCTTTTGCCTGCAGATACAGCTCAGCCGTCGTCATAGCTATGGCCGTATCTGTTTCCGGCGATATGGCGTTATCGTTGGCATAGGCCAGGAGCAACGTTTTGGCCGTTCCCATCACCACATTGTTCCCAGTCTCCATTTCCGAAGCGATCTCGGGAGATACTCCGGTTTCATCCACGTATTCCAGGATCATCGTCATCATCCTATCCATGACATCCGGATCTTCTATTATCATCCATTTAGTCGAATGCTGATTTTTAGCACTGGGAGCCCACGAAGCCAGTTCCAGCGCTTCCTCTATGATGGTCCTCGGGACCTGTTCCTCGCTGAAATGCCTGTAAGATCTTCTGGTCAGGATATGATTTTTAAGTTCTTTGTGGAAAGTATCGCTTATGGTCGGCATCTCGTCCGGCAATATGGACGGTTCGCCGTTATATGTGATGGCTTCCGTAGGGCATACCGCTCCGCAGTGCATACATGCCATGCATTTTTTCCCTTCCGCCATCCGTATGCCTTCGTCAGATTCCTCCAGCACTGTGAAAGGACAGACTGCGACGCACGTCATACATTCGATACAAACATCCTTGTTGACTTCTATCATTTCGACTACAACCTCCATCTCTGTGCGAAACGGCTGGAAGCGCAGCAAACGCCTTATTATCCGAGCCGTCTGTTTTTAATAACTACCATAATAGCCAAAGTACCGGGCTCCGTCAATTTGTTTTTTCATTTTTTTTGATTTTACTGTTGACAGTTGCACATGTATTCAACTATAATGATGCCATAGGAAACAGTTGAACGATAACGCAACTGTTCTCGATCAAAATGAAAACCGGAAAATATGCATATTTTTTACAGGAGGCGATAAAGCAATGGGAAAAACTGAAGCAAGCTGCGACTGCGCGGCGATACATGAAGATATATTGGAGCATGTCAGAAAAGAAATAGTTTCCGATACGGAGCTTACAGATATGTCGAAACTGTTCAAGGTGTTCGGGGACGGTACCCGCATCAGGATAATGGCGGCTCTCAACTGCCGCGAGATGTGTGTATGCGATATCGCGGTGCTGCTGGACATGACTAAATCAGCAGTTTCCCATCAGCTGAAAGTTCTCAGGGACAACAATCTCGTTAAATTTCAAAAGAAAGGAAAGCACGCCTATTATTCCCTGGCCGATGGCCACGTGAAGGAGATACTGGACGTTGCGCAGGAACATATCAATGAATAGCAAACTGCAACAATTACATCATCACGATGAAGGCTGTGGCTGCGGTCATGACCACGGCGGCCGCCATCATCACGACCACGATCATGACGCATGCGGATGCGGCCATGACCATAGCCACGACTGCGACAGCAGCCACGATCATAGCCACGACCATGATTTCGACGACATTTCCGCAGGGCGGCAAGGGATATATATCATAGAGGGCCTCGACTGCGCCAATTGCGCAGCCAAGATGGAACGCAAGATACAGGCCATGCCTGAAATAAAAGCCGCCTCCATCACCTTCGCCACCAGGCAGCTGCGCGTAGCAGCCGAAGACCCGGACTCCCTGGTGCCAAAGCTTGAAAAGGCCTGCCGCACCATTGAAGATAATGTGAAACTGGTAAAGAAGGAGACGACTCCTGCCGCCGGCAGCACCCACACGCGGAGCCTTTTCAGAGAACACATGGCGGATCTCATTTCTCTGATCGTCGGCGCTGTACTGTTTGCCGGAGGCGTGATATTAGAACAGACAGGTATCCTGGATGTCATCGTTTTTCCTGTATTCATCGCTGCCTATCTGGCTCTGGGCTGGGAAGTCCACTTCACTGCCGGGAAAAACATCCTCAAAGGTCAGGTATTCGATGAGAACTTTTTGATGTCCATCGCCACCATAGCAGCCTTTTGCATCGGTGAATTCACCGAAGGAGCAGGCGTCATGCTCTTCTACAAAGTCGGCGAGCTCTTCGAGCACATCGCTGTGGATAAAAGTCGCTCACAGATAATGGAAGCTGTCGATATGAGACCTGAAACGGTATCATTGGTGGACGGAGACGACATCAGGATCATACCAGCAGGCGAAGCTAAGGTAGGCGACGTCCTGATGGTCCGCCCCGGTGACAGGATCCCTCTGGACTCCGTAGTCACGGAAGGTGAAAGCCGTATAGACACATCCCCTATAACAGGTGAACCCGTTCCCATCAAAGCTGCTGCAGGGACCGAAGTGGTCTCCGGCTGCGTCAACGAGCATGGACTTCTGAAAATAAAAGTGACCAGACCTCTCACTGAGTCGATGGTCACCAAGATCCTCAATTCCGTCGAAAACGCCGCCGCCGGCAAACCTAAGATGGACAGGTTCATCACCAGATTCGCAAAGATATATACACCTATCGTCGTAGGCCTGGCGCTGCTGACAGCCATCGTACCGTCTGCCTTCACGGGGAACTGGAGTCAATGGATAACTACTGCCATAACTTTCCTGGTAATAAGCTGTCCTTGCGCTCTGGTGATAAGCGTGCCGCTGGCATTCTTCTCCGGCATAGGCGCCGCTTCAAAGCTGGGGATCCTCTTCAAGGGCGGCCTTTCCATCGAAGCCCTCAAGGGTGTCAAAGCTATAGTCATGGACAAAACAGGTACTATCACAGAGGGGAACTTTTCTGTACAGAAAATATCGCCTGCCAATGGGATAAGCGAAGAGGAGCTGCTTTCCATCGCGGCTGCCTGCGAATGCCGCTCGACTCATCCTATCGCCGTCAGCATCGTGGAAAAAGCCGAGAGCCTCGGTCTGTCCATAGAGGTGCCGGGATCGTTGAAGGAGCTATCCGGCCGAGGTATAGAAGCCGTCCTTCCGCAGGGGAAGATCCTCTGCGGCAACAGAGCCCTTATGAGAGACAATGATATATCCGTCAGCGAAATACAAAATACAGGAGGCACTGAAGTCCTCATCGCAGTCAACGGTTCTTATGCCGGTCTCATCAGTATATCCGACACGCTGAAAGCCGACGCTGCCAAAGCCATATCGGAGCTCAAAGAAAAGGGCCTCGTTCCTGTTATGCTGACAGGCGACAACGCCGAAAGCGCGTCTCAGATAGCTTCGAAGGTGGGCATCGAAAACGTTCACGCCCAGCTCCTGCCCGACGGCAAGCTGGAAACGCTCAAAGCCATAAGAGAGGATATCGGCCCTGCCATGTTCGTCGGCGACGGTATCAACGACGCTCCCGTATTGGCCGGGGCTGATGTGGGAGCCGCCATGGGAAGCGGCGCCGACGCTGCCATAGAAGCCGCCGATGTCGTATTCATGAATTCATCCATGGAGGCTATCCCGCGATCCGTCTCCATCTCCCGCAGCACTGGCACCATAGCAGTTCAGAATATCGTCATAGCGCTGTTCGTAAAGCTGCTGGTAATGGTCCTCGGCTTCATCGGGTTCGCCAACATCTGGGCAGCCATCTTCGCCGATACGGGAGTCGCCATGATATGCATACTCAACTCTCTCAGGATATTGTGGAAAAAATACGACAGATGATATGCCGCGGCTTCAGCTCTGACTTGAACGCACTGGCCCCCAGACCCGCAGATAAAACAAACCGTATCTGCGGGTCATATTTTTCCCTGCTGTTTTCCTTCTTCCACACCATGCGCCGTCGATACATGATCCGAAAACAGCTTTATCCAATACAGGATCACATAAGATATCTGTCTATGCACATATTTATCTGTTCAAACAGCAGCGGCCTCTTCCGTGTCTCCCATGTAAGGATAAGCTCATCACCCACTCTTATCCCATTCTCCGCATAATGACATATCTTATCCATTGCTGACGCAGCGTATTCAGGATCGTCCATCATGCCAAAATGCTCCCAATACTTGACCCGTCTTTCTGTCGGATGCAATATGGAGAAATCTGGCGCCAGCACACGATCATCCACATATATCATCTCCTCATATCTGAACGAAAATCCCCTCTGTTCCAGCTTTGTGGCTATATCCGCCTCTGCCTTGGAACGTGTTCCGACACCTCCTTCAGACTTGTATATCTTTCCCTCCGGATACGCCCCATTGCACTCATAGCACTCTGTTGCCCAGCTCTGCGGATCCACATCACCCGGCAGACATATCCTTCTGAGATCATACCCCTCGTACGCCTGTGGCAGCCGCGCGCTTATCTCCTGCGGATCATAGACACGAAAGCCCTTCTGAAATCTCTCGATACAACGCAGATTATTCTCCAATACTGGCATCGCCGCAGAAATATATCGCCTTTCCCTCAGCTCATCGATCAGCGCCCATTTTCCACTGTACCCCTCAGGGATCATCACATGATTTTTCTGCCCATCCTCATAAAACACCCTGTAATAATGTTTGCCATTTCTTTTCAGGCTGCCCACAGGCAGCTCATCACGACGATGTCCCATCCACTCAAGTATCTTTTTTATCCTCGCACGCTCCCGCCGCGCTAAAATGATCAATGTCCGTTGATTGTACATATTTCGCCCCTCACTTATTTACATTTTTTTCTATTTTGGTATAAATTTGTGATTATTGCGTGTGGCAAATCAAATAAATTTTCTATATTATTGATTTTTCTCAAAATGTAGGTAAAATCCAATGGGTTTGAACAATATGGACTTTTTTTGTAAAGGGCCAGCAGCTGCTTTTCCCCGGCTTAATGGACTATCCCAACGCTTTCAAGTCTTTAAACGTTGAAAATATTACCTACATACGCACTAAAAATCAAAAAGTAGATAACGATTCCGTAAATCATAGAAATACAGGCGATTCCGTAAATCATAAAAATGCAGCCATATATTGCAAGCACATAAAATAACTGATAAAATGATTTAAGCGCTTTGCGCAATTAAAAATCAATGAGTAAGGAGGCGCGGATCCCACATGACAGTGGCGGCCGCATTACGAAAATGGATCACAACAAGCTGGCGGAGCTCCTGTTCCCCCATATAGATAAAAAACCTGAAGATTACGAGAAGATGTACCCTCAAAGACAAATACCCGAAGGTGCTATGATCACAAGGCTCGGTCCGAGTCCTACAGGGTTCATACACCTGGGCAATCTCTACGGTGCTTTCGTGGACGAAAGGCTGGCCCATCAGTCAAACGGTACATTTTATCTCAGGATAGAGGACACCGACGACAAGCGTTACGTTGAAGGTGCTGTCGAGACTATCATCACATCGCTGGATTTCTTCGGTATAAACTTTGACGAGGGAGCTCTTCTGGATGGCGAAAAAGGCAGCTATGGACCGTATTTCCAAAGCGAGAGAGGAAAGATATACGGGTGCTTTGCCAAAGAACTCGTAAAAAAAGGCTTCGCCTACCCATGCTTTCTGACAGAAGAGGAGCTGGCCGATATCAGAGCCGCTCAGGAAGCTGCCAAGGAGACTACCGGCATATACGGCAAATACGCGGAAAAAAGCAGAAGTCTCACCTACGAGGAGATCGAAGCCAATATAGCATCGGGCAAACCATATGTGGTGCGTCTCAAGTCTTCCGGCAATCACGATCTTCCATCAGAAGAGATCAGACACATAGAAGTGGAGGACGCTATCAGAGGCACTCTTTCCATGCCGGAAAATGATCAGGATATCATTCTGCTGAAAGCCAACGGTATCCCAACGTACCATTTCGCTCACGTCATCGACGACCACCTGATGAGGACGACTCATGTGGTAAGAGGTGAAGAATGGCTGATGTCCCTTCCGATACACGTAGAGCTGTTCGAAAAGCTGGGATTTCAGATGCCTGTCTATTGCCATACGGCGCAGTTGCTCAAGCTGGACAACGGTAACAAGCGTAAACTGAGCAAGAGAAAAGACCCGGAGCTTTCCCTGGACTACTACAGGCAGGAGGGTTACCATCCACAGGCAGTAAAAGAGTACCTGCTTACCATCCTCAACTCCAATTTCGAGGAATGGCGGATAAGCAATCCAGACGCTCCTATAGACGATTTCAAATTCACTACGGAAAAGATGAGCAGCGGCGGCGCTCTCTTCGACCTCAATAAGCTCAATGACATCTCAAAGGATGTTTTAGTAAAGATACCGGCAGACCAGTTGTACGACTTTCTGCTGGACTGGGCGAAACGATCCAGACCTGAAGTAGCTTCCCTGCTGGAGGCTGACAGAGGGTATGTGGAAAAGATCCTGGATCTGGGACGTACCGGGAACAAGCCACGAAAGGATTTCATCTGCGCCAAGCAGATGTTCGATTTCATCAGCTACTTCTTCGACGACTACTTCGTCATCGAGGATACGATCCCTGAGGAGGTCAGTGACGAAGACGCGGCCGAGATACTGAGAAGATATCTGGATTCATACGACCACAGCGACGACCAGAGCGCATGGTTCGATAAGATAAGAGCCATCGCCACAGAGATGGGCTATGCTGCAAAGCCTAAGGATTTCAAGAAAAATCCCGACCAGTACAAGGGTCATGTAGGCCATGTCAGCACCGTTATCAGGATCGCGGTGATGGGGAGGAGCCAGTCTCCCGATGTCTGGGAAATACAGCAGATACTGGGAGAAGACAGGACAAAAGAAAGGATAGGAATGCTGATAGTGTAAAAAGCACACCTCATAAGAATGAGAAACAGCGTGCCGGATTTCGCTCGTTTTTGAAATCCGGCACGCTGTACCATTTTACAAAGACCTCACACCTTCCAGCTATCCAGATATTCCCTCTGTTCCTCCGTCAGGCTGTCTATCTCGATGCCCCATGCCTCCAGCCGTTTTCTGGCTATCACATCATCTATCTCATCCGATACATCCACGACTCTGTTTCCCAGAGTTCCATGATTATCTTTTATATACAGAGCCGACATGGCCTGAACGGCAAAACTGAGATCCATGATCTCCGCAGGGTGTCCGTCAGCTGCCGCGATATTGACCAGCTTTCCTTCTCCTATCACATTGACTGTTCTGCCGCCAGGCAAAGCATATCCCATGATGTTGCTTCTGGTCTCTATCTTTGACAGAGCGGCCTCCTCCAGTCCTGCCATATCTATCTCAACATTGAAATGTCCGGCGTTGGCCAGTATAGCTCTGTTTTTCATCTTCATCATATGATCGACGGTTATGGTATGCTTGCATCCTGTGGCCGTGACAAAGATATCGCCTAACGGAGCTGCCTTATCCATCGTCATCACATCATGACCATCCATCTTGGCTTCCATGGCTTTGACAGGATCTATCTCAGTGACGATGACCTGAGCTCCCAGCGCTGCTGCCCTCATGGCTATTCCTCTGCCGCACCATCCGTACCCGACTACGACCACAGTCTTAGACGCGACAATGAGATTGGTGTTCCTCATGATGCTGTCCCACACCGACTGGCCCGTACCGTAGCGATTATCGAAAAGATGCTTACATTTAGCATCATTGACAGCTACCATCGGAAACCTTAGGACTCCTTCCCGTTCCATAGCCTTGAGCCGTATGACCCCTGTAGTCGTCTCTTCACAGCCGCCCAAGACTTCGCTCATCAAATCAGGCCGCTTTTCGTGGAGCATCCCAACCAAATCACCTCCATCATCGATAATGATGTTGGGTCTGTGTTCCAGACACATTTCGATATGCCTCATATATTCCTCATCGGTAGCACCGTGGTATGCAAACACCTTCAATCCTCTGTCCGCCAGCGCAGCGGCTACATCATCCTGAGTGGAGAGACTGTTGCTTCCTGTCACAGACATCTGAGCGCCGCCTTCCGCCAGCACCAGGCAGAGATACGCCGTCTTGGCCTCCAGATGGACTGACAAGCTTATCTTCATGCCGTCGAAGGGCTTATCTTTCCTGAACTCTTCCTCCAGTGCCGACAGGAGCGGCATGTTATTTTTCACCCATTCTATCTTCCTGTGGCCCGAAGGCGCCAGTGATATATCTCTGATATCATAATCCTTCATATGGACGTTCCATTCCCTTTCATGCTCCCGGACGCTTATTCAACCGTGACCGATTTTGCCAGATTTTTCGGCTTATCGATATTGCATCCGCGTTCCTTCGCCACATAATACGCGAAGATCTGCAGCGGTATGACTGCCAGCACAGGCGATACTTCATCGATGCAGTACGGGATATATATAACTTCGTCTGCTACCGATTCTATTTCAGTCTTTCCTTCCTTTGCCACTCCTATGACTCTGGCGCCCCTGGCTTTTATCTCCTCCACGTTGGAAACCATCTTCTCATAGAGAAAGTCCTGAGTAGCCAGGGCGAATACCAGCGTTTCCTCTTCCATCAGCGCGATAGTCCCATGTTTCAGTTCTCCTGCCGCGATAGCAAAGGAGTTGATATATGAGATCTCCTTCAACTTGAGAGAACCTTCATAGGACACACCTGAATCCAGACCTCTTCCAATGAAGAACACCTGCTCACGTCTGTAATATCTCTTTGCCAGCGCCGCAATGGAATTTTCCTTTTCCAGCAGCTTTTCCACTTTGTCAGGCAGAGCTTTCAGTTCATCCAAAATCTTGTCGTAATAATCTTTTTCGATAGTCCCTTTGGTGCTCCCCATGTAGAGACCTATCAGATACATACAGATCAGCTGAGTCGTATACGCCTTGGTCGACGCCACCGCGATCTCCGGTCCTGCCCAGGTGTAGAAGACATCGTCCGACTCACGTGCCACGGAGCTTCCTACCACGTTGACCACAGACAGGATGCGTGCTCCCTTTCTTTTGGCTTCCCTGAGAGCCGCCAGAGTATCGAGAGTTTCTCCTGACTGACTGATGGCGATGAACAGCGTCTTTTCATCCACAAACGGATCCCTGTACCTGAACTCTGACGCCACGTCTACTTCCACAGGTATCTTCGCCATTTTTTCGATCACCATCTTGCCTACCAGACCGGCATGATAAGCTGTTCCACAGGCCACGATATAGACCTTGTTGAATCCTTCTATATCCTCTTTTGTCATGGAGATACCATCCAGGTTGATGCTCCCGTCATCATTGAGACGTCTTGTCAGCGTTTCATAGATCCCCTTCGGCTGCTCATGTATCTCCTTCAGCATAAAATGCTCATAGCCTTCTTTTTCCGCAGCGTCAGCATCCCAGGTGACATGGAAGACGTCTCTCTTCACCTTCTTTCCTTCGCCGTTATATATAGTGATGTCATCCTTAGTCAGAACCACTGTCTCGTTATTCTCGATAAGGTATACTTCTCTGACGTACTTGAGCAGAGCAGGTATGTCGGAAGCGATGAAATTGAAGCCTTTACCGATACCGGCCACCAGCGGAGCATCCTTCCTCACAGCTACGATCTTGTCAGGCTCCGCAGCCGCTATGGCGCATACAGCATATGCTCCCCTCATCTGAGCCACAGCTTTGTTAACGGCCTGCAGCAGATTTCCCTCATAAAATACCCCTATGAGATGAGCGATGACTTCTGAATCCGTATCAGATTTGAAAGTCACATGCTTCTCAGCGGCAAGCCATTCTTTCAGCTCCTGATAATTTTCTATTATGCCGTTATGTACTATAGCTATGGTATTGTCCTCATTAGCATGAGGATGAGCGTTCACATCGGACGGGACCCCATGAGTAGCCCATCTGGTATGTCCGATACCCATGGAGCTGTCAAAATCCGGATCGCCTATTATCTTTTCCAGATTCCTGATCTCCCCCACATGCTTTCTTATCTCGATCTTACCGTTTATCGGCAACGCGATGCCTGCCGAGTCATATCCTCTGTATTCCAGCCGTTTCAGTCCGTCTATTATCTTCTCTTTGGCGTGATCCTTTCCTACGAATCCCACTATTCCACACATACTTTTCCTCCTTATCCAAACCTCTCCGTCAACAGGTCAGCCAGCTCCTCAGCCAGCTTCGTTATGTGAGCAACGTCCTGGCCCTCAAGCATCACCCTGACGAGAGGTTCCGTACCTGACGGCCTTATGAGAAGCCTTCCGCTCCCCGCTACGGCTCTTTCCACATCCTCTATGGCAGCCTTTATATCGCCGTCTTCCATAAATCTTTCCTTGTTTTCATTTTTCACCTTGGCATTCCTGAGTACCTGAGGGAATATCTCGATCTCATCGGAAAGCTCCGACGGTTTTTTCCCTGATCTGATAACAGCCTGGACCAGCTGCAGAGATGACAGTATCCCATCTCCAGTCGTCGTATGATTCAGGAATATTATATGTCCTGACTGTTCACCGCCGATTTTACTGCCCGTCTTAAGCATGCTTTCCAGCACATATCTGTCGCCGACAGATGTGACCTCTACGCTGCAGCCCATATTTTCCATATATTTATGGAAGCCCAGGTTACTCATCACCGTCGCTGTTACGATATCGTCATCGAGACTGCCCGCTTCTTTCATCATCTTAGCGCATATGCATATCAGTTTGTCCCCATCTATTATCCTTCCCTGTTCATCCACCGCGATGAGTCTGTCCGCGTCTCCGTCGTACGCCAGACCCAGCAGTGCGCCCTGCTTCACCACTTCCCTCTGCAGCTTTTCAGGATGAGTAGAACCGAATCCATCATTGATATTAGTGCCGTCAGGTTTATTGCCAATGATCGTTATCTCTGCTCCCAGTTCCGAATATACCTTTTCCGCCACCTTATAGGCTGCCCCATTGGCACAGTCCAGCACCAGTTTGATCCCCTTTATATCTGTGTCTATGGTGGACTTGAGAAAATCCGCATATTTCGACACCGACTCATCATCAGCCTCAAGACTCCTTCCCAGCATATCGCCGGTGATATGGCTGTTTACATCGATGTTTCTAAGAATTATGTCCTCTATCTCATCTTCAATGCGATCATCCAGCTTAAAGCCGTCTCCGTTGAAGAATTTTATCCCATTGTATTCAAAAGGATTGTGTGACGCTGAGATCACAACTCCCGCATCAGCCCTGTACGCCTTCACCAAATAAGCTATCGCCGGTGTAGGCAGTACTCCTACCTTTATCACATTGCCTCCGACTGCCAGTATACCGGCGCTGAGCGCGTCCTCCAACATATCTCCCGAAAGCCTGGTATCCTTCCCTATCAGAAAAACAGGCCTGCTGCTGTCGCGGCTCAATACATGGGCACCGGCCTTTCCCAGCTTGAAGGCCAGCTCAGGCGTGAGCTCGGAGTTGGCCACTCCTCTGACGCCGTCTGTTCCAAACAATCTTCCCATAACATTCTCCTCATTCACTTTATCATCTATTCCACCGTCTTCAGTGTGACTCTCACTGACGGTGTATCTTCCTCATCGTATAAATATATGCCATACGGCAGCTCCAGATTCACATCTATTCTGTGATCTTTAGTATCGTTTATCTCGCTCATGTCCACTGTTCCGCTCACAGACTCTATTCCTTCTACAGCATCAGCCGTCCCCACTATCTTCACCGTTTCGGATGAAGGAGAACCGTCGACTTCAAATCCATCGGCTACATTTTCAATGCTGACATCGACATCCACTGTCTTCACTTTGAAGAGCTGTATATCCACACTTATATCCTCACCATTCTGTATGGTGACATTCTCCACCTGCTCGCCATCTTCATCTACGGCCATCAGACTGACGGTAGCGCGACTGCTGTGCTCCGCCGATATGTTAGCTGCGGAAACCACTCCTCTCACTTCCTTCACCTTATCCACCAGGCTCTCCGCTCCTGATACGGTCACATTTTCATATGCCGACGAAACTATCCACGGAACGCTGTCATCGTCTGCAGGGGAATCGTCAAATTCCACAGCGAGAGGTTTTTCCTCCTCCACTATTTCTTCCACATCGAAGGTCATATATTCCTTCGACATGCTGTCTACAGTTATTCCGTCCGGGACATTTATCACTATCTCCCCCCGGTTCCTGCCTTTTTCACAACCGGAGACATCCACATAGGCAGTCAGTCCCGTCTTTCTCACGGCATTTATATCCGAACGGGCACCCTGTATTTTTACAGTCAGTTCAGTCGAGTCGTTCATCACAGCCGCCAGCCCTCGCTCAGCCAGCACGTCTTCGTTGGCAAAGCTTATGGAAATATCGCTGATCTTATCAGTCTTCTGAGGATCGACTTCCACCATTACATACATCCACAGCAGGACGGCAGCTACGAGGGAAAAAACTTTGAGAAATGTCTTATTGTTCAGCATCCTTCTTCCCCCTTATTTTATTTATCAGCTTCGTTATCAACGACATGGTTCCGCTCATCTCTCCCGTATTGAGATACATATTGAGGAGCGTCTTCTCCACCGTCTTGATGTCCAGGAATCTCGACAGCTGCCCGTCGCTGGCCATGGAAATTATCCCCGTTTCCTCAGATACGATTATGACCAGGGCATCCGAATTCTCCGTTATGCCTATCCCGGCTCTGTGACGCGTCCCCAGCTCCTTGCTTATTGTATTGTTCCTGGTGAGCGGAAGCACACATCCGGCGGCGTATATGCGACCATCGCGTATTATCACCGCACCGTCGTGAAGAGGTGAGCCCTCGTAAAAGATATTCCCCAAAAGCTGTTCCGACAGCTGGGCATCCACCACTGTTCCCGTTTCCACGATATCATAGAGTGATGTTTCCCTCTCGAACACTATCAGAGCTCCCACCCTGTCCTTTGAAAAAGTCTCCAGGGCTTTTATGATATGAGCAGTTATCTGCTTGCCCTTTTCCTTATCCATCTGCTTCAGCGGAGCTTTGACTATCTTGCTTCGTCCCATGTATTCAAGAGCACGCCTCAGCTCCGGCTGGAAAACCACCAATATTGCTACCGCTCCCAGCATCACGGCGCCGTTGAGCAGCCAGTTTATGGTATGGAGGTTGAAGAATCCCGACAAAAAAGTCGCAACCACAAGAAGGAGCACGCCTTTCATCAGCTGCTCCGCTCTGGTCTGCTTTATAAGTCCCAGCAGTTTGTATATGACAAACGCCACGATTATTATATCTATAACGTCGGTGATACCGACACCGGAAAAAACATTTTCGAAAAAATTTCGCATCAATTTGCTCCCAGGTTTTGTTCAATATATGTTTATATTCTACAAAAAAGAGGTGTGGTTTTCAATAGGAACGCCCATAAAACACCAATGCTTCACCTAGTTTTTATATTGCATCGCCGCGCTTTTCCGAATTTTACCCCCCATGGCACGCCCAGTCTGACATTCACGCTCATTCCCGCCGGATAAAAAAGAGCTGCCCCTCGGCAGCTTTAGATCTCGCACCGACGCGGCAGCTCTTTATCGTCACTTGTGTACTAATATGTCGTTTCCAGAAGACCGTAATCGTTGTCGTTCCTCCTGTATACGACATTTACGGAGTCTGTCTCCATATTGAGGAATACGAAGAAATTATGAGCCAGCAATTCCATCTGAACGATAGCTTCGTCCACAGTCATCGGGATGAGCTCGAATTTCTTTCGCTTTACTACGTGGAGTTCCTCAGCCTCTTCTGTTTCAGGCAGCTCAGCAAACATGAAATCTTTGCTTCCCTTATACTTCTTCTGCAGCTTGCTCTTGAACTTGGACATCTGACTGGAAAGCTTGTCTATAACACCATCGAGGGCATCGTAAGGGTCATCCGCTTTCACCTCAGCTCTGAATATGGTTCCTTTGGCATTTATCGTAGCTTCTACCTTGTATCCGCCTTTTTCCTTTATGGTCATTACATTCCCTGTGATCTCGTTTGAAAAGTACTTATCCAGCTTTTCAAACTTTTTTTCTATAGTCGCTTTGAGCTTATCGCTCGGGCTATAGTTTTTACCATTGATAATCGTCTTCATAATAACAACCTCCTTTAGTAGGCTATCCCATTGATGCTTTTTTTAAGTATACCATATATTGGGACTGAACGCATTGTTTTTTTGAATTGTTCACAGAAAAATCTGAAAATATTTCGTAAACATTCACGTCGCCTCCATCTTTATTTCGCCGATTTTTACCTGCCGGCAAAAATGATGATGTTCTGTTTACTCCTATTTTGCAATAGCAACATTTGAATAAGAAGAAAAAAGAGCTACCATCAGTAACGGCTTTAGATTTTCCCTCTCGTTCAATATCGCCCATTCCTTCTCCTTCCCCAAAAAAATATACTGAAAACATGTGATTTCAATGCTTCCAGCATATGTCCAATTGCGGTTTCGTCAAGTGGCCGCAAAATCTGTTCAGCGTCTTACGGCTCTGCGGCAACCACGTTTCTGCGGCAGTCCATGAATGCGGTCCGGCTGACCTGATCTTTGCCCCCACACTTGCCTTTACCCGGATTTTCCGGAGGACTTACTTCTAAGCTACGCCATGATCACTGCCGCCTTGCGGATCAGCTTACGTGGAGCCCTTCGCCCGTAGCTGGCATGGCCTTTCAATCACAGACCCGGACCGCATTCATGGGCTGCCTGCCATAACAGCCCCGATGTTATTATCACGATATATTGCTTTTTCTATTGCCGCCTGACGCCAACGTCAACAGGGACACTTCTCTGGCGCCGGCCTCCAGCAACGCACGGCTACAAGCATCTGCCGTCGTTCCTGTTGTGTATATGTCGTCCAGCAGCATCACGTGCTTTCCCTGTATACGCCTTATCCCCGACGGGATCACCGAAAACACTCCCCTGAGGATCTCCTCCCTCTCTGCCGGAGAATAGCCTCTCAAGAACGGCGTATTCTTTTTTCTGCGGAGCACATCTGTCCACACAGGCACGTCCCACCGTTTTCCCAGAGCTTTCGCCATAAGCTCCGACTGATCATAACCTCTCTCACGCAGCCTGCGCCGGCTCACCGGCACTGGTATCACCCCATCCGGATCCACATCTTCACAGCATATCCTGTCATAAAGAATATCAGCGAATTTTTCTGCCAGATAACTTTTTCCATTGTATTTCATATCGAATATCAGCTGCCGCTCATACATCCCATATGTAAGACAGCTGTATCCCTTCACAAAGGAATGTTCGTACGTCATACAATCGTAACACAGCTTCCCCCTGTATGTGTCGGGCAGCGCTTTACCGCACTTGTCGCACGTCCTTCCCGTTATCCAGTGGAGTTTTTCCATACATCCATCGCACAACGAATAGTTTCTCGTCCCATCGATGAGGCTCCCACAACATATACAGTATATGTTGGATGGGAATACCGCTTCAGAGACAGCATGCTTCGCCCTTTCCCATAGCCCTTCTCTCATCTCATATCCTTCCCATACTGCTTTCCAGACTCAACATCTTCTTCAATCTGGCTCCCAGACCCGAATATCTTTCCCTTATCCTGTCGTTGTCCACCATGGCGTTGAGCTTGTTTTCCGAGCCTACCAGCACGACAGCTTTTTTGCCCCTGGTGACACCTGTATAAAGCAGATTCCTGGTGGCCAGCATAGGCGGGAACCAGCTGACGGGCATCACCACTATCGGGAATTCGCTTCCCTGACTTTTATGGACCGTGATGGCATAGGCCAGCTCCAGCTCGTCCAATTGATTGAAATGATACGTGGCATATCTGGTCTCGTCGTACACCACCGTCATTTCATTGAACTCCTTGTCTATCTTCCTTATAAATCCTACGTCTCCGTTGAATACTCCTTCTCCCTCCGTAAAATCCTCCACGTTTTTCCATGTCATCTGGTAGTTGTTCCTGATCTGCATCACCTTGTCCCCTTCGCGGAACAGCCTGTCGCCTATCTGTTTTTCCTCCAGGTCGTCGGCAGGCGGGTTCATCACCTGCTGCAGCTCCCTGTTGAGGTTCATGCTTCCCAGAAGTCCTTTCCTGACCGGGGTCAGTATCTGGATATCAGCTGTCGGCGACACGCCTTCGTAATATCCCGGCAATCTGGTGAGACACAGCTCTTTGATGGTCTCCAGCATTTCCTTCTCACCGTTCCGCCGAAGCAGGAAGAAATCCTTCCCCTTGGCGTTACAGTCGGGATACTCTCCGCTGTTTATCCTGTGAGCATTGACCACTATCATGCTTTCCTTGGCCTGCCTGAATATCTCCGTCAGCTTGGTGCAGTATATGAACTCGCTGTCGATGATATCTCTCAGCACGTTTCCCGCTCCTACCGACGGAAGCTGGTCCGCATCGCCTACTATGATAAGCCTCGTTCCGGGCCGTATTGCGCTGACGAGGCCGTTCATCAGCATCAAGTCTATCATGGACGCTTCATCGACGATGACAGCATCATAGTCCAGCGGATCTTCCTTTGTTTTGCCAAACCTCATCATATTCTCGCTCTCGGAGAAATAGTATTCCAACAACCTGTGTATCGTGGAAGCGTAGTGACCCGATGTCTCCGTTATCCGCTTGGCCGCCCGTCCCGTCGGCGCCGCGATGGCCGTCTTCAGCCCGCTTTCCTCGAGGATGTTGATGATGGTGTTGATGATGGTCGTCTTTCCCGTACCCGGACCGCCGGTGATGACCGACACCCCCATGTTGAGGGAGGTAGTAACGGCGTGCTTCTGGTTTTCCGACAGGTATATTCCTGTAGCCGCTTCGGTCCGGCTTATGAGGCTTTCCACACTTCCCGATATGGGCTTCAGCCGCGCGCTGTTGATGGACGCCAGGCACTTGCAGACGTTCTGTTCCGCCATGTAGTAAGCCTCCAGGAACACCACGTTCCTGTTTTCCAGGTTCTCTATATGTATCTCTCCCTCGAAAGCCATGGATGTAAGCTCATCATCTATGACCTCCGTAGGCAGCTCCAGCAGCTGTCCTGTCTTTTCGCACAGCATTCCCCGCGGCAGGAAGGTATTGCCTTCCCCGGCAAAATATGAAAGAGTGAATTTTACCCCGCTCTTTATCCTGAATTCGTCATCAGGAGCCACGCCCATCTTTGCCGCGATCTTATCAGCTTTCCTGAATCCGATGCCAAAAACGTCCTCCACCAGCCTGTAAGGGTTCTCCTCGACAGCTTTTATCGTATCCCCCTCATACACCTGATAGAGCTTCATGGCATATCCGGCGCCTATGCCATATTGCTGTAAATAGAGGACTATATTGGCGAATTCCCGGTGGCTGGCAAAAGACTCAACTATTTTGTCAGCTGTCTTTTTCCCTATCCCCGGGATCTCCGTCAGTCTCTCCGGCTCCTCCTCTATCACCCTCAAGGTATCAGTCCCGAAATGAGAAACGATCGCTGCCGCCGTCTTGCGTCCTATCCCCTTCATCGCTCCCGACGAGAGAAATTCCCTTATCCCGTCCTTGGTTGACGGCAAGGTCTCTTCAAATTCCTTTATGGAAAATTGCTCCCCATATGTAGGATGGATAATGAATTCGCCCCGTACTACATAATTTCTTCCTACCGCTGCTCCCGGCAAGTTCCCGACTGCTGTAAAAGCCTCCGTCTCTGTTTCAAAAATGGCTACGGTATACCCATTTTCACTGTTATGAAAAATTATCTCAACTATAGACCCTTGTTTTTCTTCCAGCATGCCATCTTCCCACTAACATCATTCGGTGACCCTGTAGATCGTTCTGTTGTCGAGAGTCCACACTCTGTCGCTGAAATGCCCGGGCTCTGTTTTCTCCACGGCCTCTTGCATGTCGAACATCTTGGCATCTATCATATCCAAGTAATGGAGCATCTCCGCCTCCGGGAAAAGCGGCTTCTTAGGGCTCCCGAACTCCGGCTCATAGTGGTGAGACAGTATCATATGTTCCAGCATTACAGCCTTCTCCTTAGATACTCCGAACTGAGAGGCCAGCCTGTCTATAGTCTTGACTCCCTGTATCAAATGTCCCAGCATCTTTCCTTCGAAAGAATACCCTGTAGATATCCCCAATTCATTGGATTCTATCTCGTTTATCTTCTCCATGTCGTGAAGTATCACGCCGGCCATGACCAGCTCCCTGTTGAGATTAGTGTACACCTCGCAGGCCCGCTCAGCCATCATCAGCATTCTCTTGACGTGATAGAGCAGTCCCGCCATCTCAGCGTGATGATTCTTTTGCGCTGCCGGATAATACATCAGCTTTTCTCTGTTGTCATCCAGCAGCTTCAGACAGATGTTCCTCAAGTCGATATCACAAAAAGCCTCTGCTTTTCCTCTTATATAGCCGTACATCTCCTCAGCATCCTCAGGTGCCGCTTTGATATAATCCATCATCACGATATTATCCTCGGCCGAAGTCTGCCTGATGCGACTTACCCGCAGCTGCTTCATGCCATTCCACTCTGTCACCAGCGCCTTCACTTTGATGACGCTGCCTTCCTTTATCTTTTGGAGTCCCGGCAGCTCCTCATCAGCTATGTCCCACTTTTTAGCGGATATCTCTCCCGTCTTGTCAGCCAGCAGCAGATCGAGATATGCTTTTTTATTGGAACCCACCTTAACGGCGACAGTCTTGACAATGAAATACGACACAAATTCCTGATTCGTCCTCAATTCTGAAATATAGATATCTTTCATTTAATATGCACCTTCTATAGCCTTTCCCTTTTTCTACTATGGTATTATAGCATGGAAGGCCGCCTTTTAACTATATTAAATTATATACAGCATTTGTGAGGGACAGATGTGCGTTTGGTATTTTATGGGATTTTTGTGGTGCCGTGGTAACCGCAACTTTTACTTCTGCATACGTTTTCGATCTTCAGACAAATATCTACAAATCCGATTTTCTGGCAAATGTCTACAAAATCCAATGGGTTTGAGGATACTGGACTATTTTTGCAAAGGGCTGGGGCAGTCTTTTTTCGGCTTTAATGGACTCGTCACAGGGATGAGAGCCCGCAAACGTTGAAATTTTTACCTACATTACGCAAAAAAAGTGAAATGTATATAAAAGTTTCTCGTCACATCTTCAACAGCGCCCTTCTGATACAAAAAAACGACCTGCAGGTCTTCCCCACAGGTCGTCTTATCTTTAGTTTGATTTATGGATCGGCTCGATTACTCGATGATCTCAGTTACTACTCCGGATCCTACCGTTCTTCCGCCTTCTCTTATCGCGAATCTCAGTCCT
>JABLTR010055192.1_pt1 | contig 57543 bp, 56 predicted proteins | sample 7160071 | NCBI WGS metagenome assembly JABLTR01 (sample SAMN14651230, study PRJNA627086) | human gut metagenome | isolation source: feces | host: Homo sapiens | reverse complement strand
TTTTTATAATTTTATATTTTTTTTTAATGATTTTTTTCTCTTTTTTTTGCATGCAATAATAATCATCGTTTCTGTATAAAGCGGCATATAAAAATGCCCGCCCGCACCTTCTTGAGAGATGCGAACGGGCCGATATTGATATCTGTCTTTACGCGTTTTTGCTCTTGATATACTCGTCGATGGCCTTTGCGGCGTGTTTACCCGCGCCCATGGCGAGGATGACCGTTGCCGCGCCGGTGACAGCGTCGCCGCCGGCATATACGCCTTCGCGGCTGGTCAGACCGTCATCGCCGTTGGTGATGATGCAGCCGTGCTTGTTCGTCTCAAGGCCGGGCGTGGTATGGCGGATGAGCGGGTTCGGGCTGGTGCCGATGGACATGATCATCGTGTCCACATCCAGCACAAATTCGCTGCCTTCCTTGACGATCGGGCGGCGGCGGCCGGAGGCATCCGGTTCGCCCAGCTCCATCTCCACGCAGCGCATGCCGCAGACTTCGCCGTTCTCGTTGCCGAGCACCTCAACCGGATTGGTGAGGGTCTTGAAGATGATCCCCTCTTCCTCGGCATGCTCCACTTCTTCCTTACGGGCCGGAAGCTCTTCCATGCCGCGGCGATAGACGATGTAAACCTCTTCCGCGCCGAGACGCTTGGCCGAACGCGCCGCGTCCATCGCGACGTTGCCGCCGCCGACCACGGCGACCTTGCCGCTGTGCTTGATCGGGGTTTTGCTGTCCTCGCGATACGCCTTCATCAGGTTGATGCGGGTCAGATACTCGTTGGCGGAATACACGCCCTTGAGGCTCTCGCCGGGGATGCCCATGAAGCGCGGCAGGCCTGCGCCGGAGGCGACATATACGGCCTCAAAGCCCATCTCAAACAGCTCGTCGATGGTGAGCACCTTGCCGATGACCATGTTCGTTTCGATATCCACGCCCATGGCTTTCAGGCCGTCGATTTCCTTCTGCACGATGGCCTTCGGGAGACGGAACTCCGGAATGCCGTAGACAAGCACGCCGCCTGCCAGATGCAGGGCTTCGTAAATCGTGACCTTATATCCCAGCTTCGCCAAGTCGCCCGCGGCGGTCAGGCCGGACGGGCCGGCGCCGATGACGGCGACCTTGTGGCCGTTCGGAGCCGGCGCTTCGGGATGATCCTCCACGTGCTCACGGTGCCAGTCGGCCACAAAGCGCTCCAGACGGCCGATGCCGACCGGCTCGCCCTTGATGCCGCGCACGCACTTGCCCTCGCACTGAGTCTCCTGCGGGCAGACGCGGCCGCAGACGGCGGGCAGGGCGGAGGACGCGGTCAGCACCTTGTAAGCGCCCTCCATATCCTCGTTGGCGACGCGCTCGATAAACGCGGGGATGTCAATCTGAACCGGGCAGGCGCTGCGGCAGGGCTTTTTCGGGCAGTTCAGGCAGCGCTTGGCCTCGTTCACGGCCATTTCATAGGTATAACCCAGGGCAACCTCGTTAAAGTTCTTGTTGCGAACGTTGGGTTCCTGGGAAGGCATCGGGCACTTCTTCGGGTCCATATTGCGCATGACGGCCATGTTACTTGACCTCCTTGTTCATCAGGTTGCAGTGCGCCTCGCGGGCATGCTGTTCAAAGTCGCGGTACATCGTGCTGCGCTTCATGGCCTCGTCGAAATCGACCAGATGGCCGTCGAAGTCCGGGCCGTCCACGCAGGCGAACTTCGTTTCGCCGCCGACGGTCAGGCGGCAGCCGCCGCACATGCCCGTGCCGTCGATCATGATCGGGTTCATGGAAACGACGGTCTTCACGTTGTATTTCTTCGTCACGGCGCAGACGAATTTCATCATGACCAGCGGGCCGATGGCGATGACCTCGTCATACTCGTTGCCCTCCTGAATCAGGCGCTCCAGCGCGGCGGTGACCAGGCCTTTTTCGCCGTGGCTGCCGTCGTCGGTCATCATGACCATCTTGCTGGAAGCGGCCTTGAACTCGTCCTCCAGAATCACAAGGTCTTTATTGCGGAAGCCGACGATGGCATGCACTTCGCAGCCCTGCTCGTGCAGCTTCTTGGTCACGGGCAGCGCGATGGCGCAGCCCACGCCGCCGCCGACCACGGCGACCTTTTTGAGGCCATCGGTGTGCGTCGCAACGCCCAGCGGGCCAACAAAATCATGCAGGCATTGACCCTCTTCAAGGGTATCCAGCTCCATCGTCGAGCCGCCGACGATCTGGTAGATAATCGTGATCGTGCCGCCCTCGCGGTCATAATCCGCGATGGTCAGCGGAATGCGCTCGCTGTCCTCCAGCGCACGCAGGATGATGAACTGGCCGGGCTCTGCCTTCTTGGCGATAAACGGCGCATCGATCACCATCTTGGTGACGGTCGGGTTCAGGCGCTCTTTTTTGATGATTTTGAACATGACGCTTCCTCCTGAATCAAACTCCGAATCACGTTCCTTTAACGTGCGGAACGTAAACTGTTAATTTATTCGACACAAAACGGCGTTGCCCTGCATTTTATGTGATTTTTCCGTCCAAGCCTGTCATCAATACAGGGGACGCCGTTTTTTCCGGCGTCCCCCGTAAAAATCGGATTGGAGCTTGATTAGAAGTCAACCTCGGTATCATAGTAGCAGCACTTGAGCAGCTTCTCCATCTCCTCCTGGCTCGGCTGACGCGGATTGGAGCCGGTGCAGGCGTCGGCGATGGCGTTCTTGGCGATTTCCGGCAGGCGCTCCAGGAAGACGTTCTCCGGCACAAAGCCCTGCTCGCACGGATAGCTGTCCGCGCCGTAGTGCCCGATGCAGTGCGGGATGTTGAGGTCGTCGTTCATCTTGCGCAGATAGGCGATCAGCAGCGCGACCTTCTCGTCGTCGTCCTTGCCGCCCAGGTGCATATAATCGGCGATCACGCCGTAGCGCTTCTTGGCCGTCTCATCCTTCGCGTTGAAAGCGATAACCTTCGGCAGATACATTGCGTTGGCCGCGCCGTGGATGATGTGCGCGCCGTAATCCGCAAACGCGGCGCCGGTCTTGTGCGCCATGGAGTGCACGATGCCCAGCAGCGCGTTGGAGAACGCCATGCCGGCCAGGCACTGGGCGTTGTGCATGCTGTCGCGGGCGGCCATATCGCCGTTGTAGCTGGGCACAAGGTCCTTCATGATCATCTCGATGGCGTGAATAGCCAGCGGATCGGTGAAGTCGCAGTTCGCGGTGGAGACATACGCCTCGATGGCGTGGGTCATCGCGTCCATGCCAGTGTGGGCGACCAGCTTCTTGGGCATAGTCTCGGCCAGATCCGGATCGACGATCGCCACGTCCGGCGTGATTTCAAAATCGGCAATCGGGTACTTGATGCCCTTGGAATAATCCGTGATGATGGAGAACGCCGTCACTTCGGTCGCCGTGCCGGAGGTGGAAGAGATGGCGCAGAAGTGAGCCTTGCGGCGCAGCTTCGGCAGACCGAAGACCTTGCACATATCCTCAAACGTGCAATCCGGATACTCGTATTTGATCCACATGGCCTTGGCCGCGTCGATCGGCGAGCCGCCGCCCATGGCGATAATCCAGTCCGGCTGGAACTTGGCCATCGCGGCCGCGCCCTTCATGACGGTTTCCACGGACGGGTCAGGCTCGATGCCTTCATAAAGCTCGACTTCCATGCCTGCTTCCTTCAAATACTGCTCCGCCTTATCGAGGAAGCCGAAGCGCTTCATCGAGCCGCCGCCGACGCAAATCATCGCGCGCTTGCCTTCAAAGGTTTTCAGCGCTTCCAGCGCGCCCTTGCCATGATACAAATCTCGGGGAAGAGTGAAACGAGCCATAATCTATTCCTCCTGTTTTTCTGGGACGACGCCCATCTCGGTTTTTGACGCTTCCGATTGACTCGGAACATGTGTTTGACGTTTCTTTATCAATCTCTGCGTGTATTATACACCTGTCGTCTGATGCTGTAAAGAGAAATTTTGATTTTTTCTGTCAATCTCGGCGATTCTTTTCGGAAATTCCACCGTAATTCTGCATTTTTTCAGACATTTTCCGGCTTTTTGAATTTTCTCTTTGACAGGCAGATGTCAAATTTCAGTCAATCGCGAGACAAGACGACCTAAACGCATGAAATTGTCAATCGTTTTGAAGCCCGCTTCATGGCCCCTGCATGAAAAAAAACTGCGGCGCCCGGCCGCAGCATTCATCAATCTCCCTCAATCATCCGATACCCCACGCCGACTTCAGTAAAGATGTATTCCGGTTCGGCGGGGTTCTTTTCGATTTTCCGGCGGATATTCGCCATGTTCACGCGGAGAATCTGGTTGTCATATGCCTTGTTCGGCCCCCAGATTTCGCGAATCAGGTAATCGTAGGTCAGCACTCGCCCGGCATAGCGCCCCAGCAGCGCGACAAGCTTAAACTCGTTTTGGGTCAGCCCAGCGTCGCGTCCGTCGATATACACGCGGTATTTGTCATAATCGATGACCAGCCCGCGCGCGATGAAGCGGTTTTCCTTTGCAATGCTCGCGTTGCCGTTCGTCGTGCGCGTATGACGGATCGCCGTGCGCAGGCGCGCCAGAAGTTCGGACGTGCCGAACGGCTTGGTGATGTAATCGTCTGCGCCGGCGTCCAGCGCGCGCACCTTTTCGCGCTCATCCGTCCGCGCAGAGACGACAACCACCGGCATCAGCGACCACGCACGCAGCTGCGTCAGCACATCCATGCCGTCCATATCCGGCAGACCCAGATCGAGAATCACCACGTCCGGGCAATGCGAGGTGAGCATGCTCAGCGCCTCGCGCCCCGTGCCCACGATGATGGATTCATAGCCGTTCGCCTCCAACACGCGGCGCATGAAGCTGCAAATCGCGCGGTCATCCTCAACAATCAACACTTTTCCACGTACAGCCATCGTTTATTCCTCCTCCATCGGCAGCGCGAAAGAAACGCACGCGCCGCCCGTCGCCCGATTTTCCGCTTTCATTGTGCCGCCGTGCGCCCGCACGATGCTCATGCAGACCGAAAGCCCAATGCCCATGCTCCGCCGCCCGTCGCCGCGCAGTTCGCCCGCATGCGGAAACATTTCTTCAAACAATTTGGGCAGCACGGCCGGATCGATGCCTGCGCCATTATCCAGCACGCTGAACCGCGCCAATCCGCCCTCCCGGCGGACGCGCAGTTCGATTTCCGTTGCGCCTTTCGCGTGAAGAACGGCGTTTTCCATCAGATTGATGAGCACCTGCTCGATGAGCGTCGCATCCATCGGCACCATCAGCAGCTCGTCCGGCACGCTGACGCGCACGGGCAGCGTATCGAACCGCTTTTTGAATTTGCTCACCGCCTCCGCCGCGATTTCCTCTGCGGCCTGCGGCACCTTGTCGATCTTCACCGCGCCCTCGTTGAAGCGCGTGATCGAAAGAATGTTTTCCACCAGCCGAACGAGCCACTGGGCGTCGTCGCGCACATGGCCGATTAAATCCTTTTTCACATCGTCGCTGAATTTATCATAATTTTCCAGTACGGCGGAGGATGAACCGATGATCGACGTCAGCGGCGTGCGCAGATCGTGAGAGACCGAGCGCAGAAGATTGGCCTTCATCTTCTCCTTCTCCGCTTCGGCTTTGACGCGTTCCTGCCGCTTGACCCGGTCGGTCAGCATGCCGACGACCAGCGAAACCGCGAACATCGTCAAAAACGTCAGCGGATAACCCGTGATGGTGAAATTAAAAGCAAAATAGGGATAGGTGAACGCGTAGTTCACGCTGATGACCGAAACGACCGTTGCTACCAAACTGAATATGAATCCATCCGTCAGGCGCGCAACCAGCAGCACCGCCAGCACAAACACCATCGGCACCGCGCTGTCGCTGTCGCCCATGTGCGTGAGCACTGTGCAGACCGCCGCCGCAATCGCCAGAATGCAGAACGTAATGCCCGCGTCGCGCAGAAGCTGACCCCTGCTCTGCCTTTTGGGAATCAGCATTTCCCGAAAAGAAGCCCAATTTTTCTGAAAGGCTGTCGGCATATGCACCGCCCCCTTTTCGCTATCGTCCATGATTTAAAATGATTATACCATGCGCCGCTATCAAATTCCCGTTAAGATTGAAAGAATTGTCTGCCTGCACAAAACAACCGATTGAAACTTATGGAGTTACATGCTTTCTTTTGCCGCAAAAACATGCTATAATCGCTTCTGCTTCCGAAGAAAGAGATTCTTCGGGCATTTTTCTGGATGGAAAGGAAGCCGCGTCGTTTATGCCGCTTGTCATCGTCACCGTTTTTTTCATTCTGCTCTTCTCGTGCGAGGGCATCGATCACGTCTCCCGCGAGATGGATAACCAGCAGGCCCTGCGCCGTTATCGGGAGCACGAGCATCACACCCGTCCCACGAGCGACCACTACCTCGATCTGCTCGGTTAATTCGCGTTTTCCTCTTGACTTTGAGCGGAAAATTGGCTATACTAAATCTGTTATTTCCCGCCGGTGTGGTGGAATTGGCAGACGCCCGGGATTCAAAATCCCGTGTTCGCAAGAACGTGCGGGTTCGACCCCCGCCACCGGCACCACATTTTTTTATAGCGAAAACCGAGTCCGTTTTCCGGGCTCGGTTTTTTTCGTCATTCAGTTGAAGACGACGTTAAACGTCACGATATCCTGATAGGTTCCGGCGGCCGGGATGGTATTTTCCGCGCGAAACTCAATCCACGCGGAAATATCCTTCTCAACGCCGGGATTTTCTTTGCCGTCTGCGTCATAGCGGCGCCACGAAAGAATTTCTCCGCCGGGATTGATCGTGCTGCCGCTCGCGCTGCGCAGCTGATAGCCGATTTTCTTGCCGCTGTCCCGCGTGTTGAGCAGTTTCAGGCTGTTTTTGCTTTCGGCAAAATACACCGTCAGGCTTGCGCCGTATTTCACGTTCCACGCGTCGCCGCCTTTGATGGTGACGCGGCCCGTTCCCTTGCGGGTATCCGGGTCGATGGTCACGCTGGAAGGAATGACGACCGCGTAGGAATCCAGCGACGGGTCAAGCGTCAGGGTGACGGTAGTCTGACCGACGGTGTTGCCGTTGGTCAGCGTGGTATCGGCTAACGCGCAGGGGGCAAAGATCAGCAGGGCCAACAGGAGAAGCGCTTTGAAAAAGCGGTTCATTTCAATATCTCCTTACTCGCCACTAAAAGATACACTAAAAGTCAGTTTATCGGTATATACACCCTCCGTAGGGAGCGTGCTGACATAAAAAATCAATTTTTGAGTTTTAGGCTCAGTTAGCTTTTCCGTTCTCATATAAGACAGTACAGTATCTCCAAGTGCTATGCGTTTTTCACTAATACTGTACGTTCCTTCCTTTTGTATCGCATATTCCGTAAGCGTACCTTCAGCATTTTTCATCTGAAAAACATCATCAGCTTTTATGGCATCTGCTTTTATTGGATTTTCAGCTGCTACTAATTTTACTGCCAAGCTTCTACAAGAAACCAATTCCAGACCATCGTTACTTAATGTAATATCTCCAGTTCCCTGTCTATTTTTCGGATTGATTGTCACACTAGAGGGAATTGTAATCGTATACGTGTCAAGAGTCGGATCAATCGTCATTTGCACCGTCGTCTCTGCACTCTTTACAGGTTCATCACCACCGGTCATCTTATTCTCCGCCATCGCGCCGGCCGCGCCCATCGCCAAACACAGCGTGAGCGCGCCAGCCAAAGTCTTTTTGAGTTTCATTTTCCTGTTCCTCCTTGATTTAATTGACAATAATCGCAATATCCAGATCAACGTTGTTGGTCGGGGTTTGCGCTTCGTCCTGTCGATAAGGCTGCACATGCAGAATGCCCGCATACTGCCCCGCCTCAAGTTTTCGGGTCAGCGTCACCTTGTTGCAATACTGCCCCGGCGGCACGAGACCCGTGGTGAAAATCACCTCGCCGGTTTCGGCCATGCGCAGTTCAAACGTCATGTCGTACCAGCCATCGTTTTCGATGGGGTTATACAGTGCGGTCGAGGCTTCCAGCTTTCCCGCCGGGAGCTTGATGCCGCCCCAGCCCGTGATGGTCACGCCGGGGTCAACGGGCGTGGGTTCGGGCGTAATCAGCTCACCCGCGTTTGGGTCAACCTGCAAACGAACGGGCGTAGCCGTGGGTTCGGGGGTATCCGTCGGCTTGGGCGTATCCGTTGGAATCGGCGTGTCTGTGGGGTTCGGCGTATCTGTCGGCGCTTCGGTCTGTTCCGGAGTATTCGTCGGCTCAAGCGTCGCCTGCACAGTTGTCGATGCGGGCTGCGCGTTGCTCTGAATCCGCGCCAAATACGCAATCAAGCCTGCAATCACGACAACCAGCACGACGATAACCGCAATGAGCGGCTTCTTTCCGTTCTTTTCGTTCTCTGCCATGGTTCTTCTCCTTATGGTATATTGATGCTGAACGTCAGCTTGTCGGTATAATCGCCGGGTTCGGTCTGCGTTTGATCCACCGCAATCTTCATCGTGGTTTCGCTTTGCTCGGCGCTCAGGTGAACGACCAGCTTTCCGCCGCTTTTCTCTGCGTTGCCGCCGCTGAGCACATAGACCGCCGTGTTGTCTCCGGAGACGAGCTTGAATCCGTTTTCCGAATCAATCTCAACCGAAACCGCCGTATCCAGATTCGAAACGCTGAACGAAAATTCCCCTTCGCGCGCTTTTTGATCCACGGTCAGCGTCGCAGGCACATGAATGCTGTACGCCTGCGTCAGCGTTTCGTCGTCGGTTTCGTCCGAAATCGACTCCACCGCAACGGGTTTCAGGCCCAGCGCCTCCGGATCATCTTTATAATCCAGCGTCGTCGCTTCGGATTGTGTTGCTTCCTGCATTCTTGCAAGCTTGACCGCCGCAATGAGCATTGAAACAGGTGCTTCTGTCGATTCGGGTGTCGGTTCCTCCGTCGGCTCCGGCGTGGGTTCTTCTGTCGGCTCTGGCGTAGGTTCTTCCGTCGGCTCCGGCGTGGGTTCTTCCGTTGGTTCAGGTGTCGGCTCCTCCGTCGGTTCGGGTGTCGGTTCTTCCGTCGGCTCCGGCGTAGGTTCTTCTGTCGGTTCCGGCGTAGGTTCCTCCGTCGGCTCCGGCGTGGGTTCTTCTGTCGGTTCAGGTGTCGGTTCCTCTGTTGGTTCCGGCGTAGGTTCCTCCGTTGGCTCCGGCGTGGGCGTAGGCGTCAGCGTGGGCGTCGGGGACAGCGTCGCCATCTGCTCACTTGAGGATGTTTCTTCGGCCCGCGCGCCGTCGTATCGCGTCGCAAGAATCCCCAAGGCCGCAAGCGACAACACCAGCAGACCGCCGGTCAGCATCCTCAACATGCGCGTTTTGTTCTCGTTCACTTTACCTCATTCTCCTTCTTCTCCCGCCGCAAGGGTCAGGAAGTCGTTCACCGCGCTTCGATCAAAGACATACACCGTCTCCTGACCCCAGCCGTAATGCTTGAGCGTTTTGCAGATGGGCCGCAGCTCGCCCGGCTGCATTCCTTCCAGCGCGTCACGCAGCACCCGAAAGACGACCTTGTTCTCCGTTCCGGGCGTGGACAAATCCCACGCAATATATAAATCCCTATCTCTCATGTAGTTCACCACATAGCGCAGTTCGGCCCGCCGCAGTTCCGGCGGGCAATGATACACATAGCCGCCGCTGGATTGCGAATTCTGCGCGCCCAGCTTGAACCACTTCTTATATGGAATGCCCCGTTTCTCGCAGCACGCGCAAAAATAACTTTTTCCGTTCACGCCGATTTCCTCCCGCGCATCAGGCTTTCCGCCCTTTGCTTGGTAAGATTTTAGCGCATGTCAAGCACAAAATCACGCAACATTCCTTTTACATTCGCGATAATGGCATGATAATCGTGCTAAATTTGGCCAAATCCGCCCCATTTTCCGTGTTTTATATAGAACGCATCACAATATATCAAGAGATTTCTAAAATTGCAAATCAGATGGAAGTCACACCGTTTAGGGCGTGACTTCTATCTTTCTGCGCACCATGCCGAGAAAGCCCATCACCGCCGACGGATCGAACACATACACCGTCTCCGTCTTGCTCTCGCCGTCGTGCGTCGATTTGAAAACCGCATGCACTTCACCCTTGGACAGATTCTCCAGCTCTTTTTTCAAAATGCGGAAAACCGTTTTCTTCTCGCTGCCCGACACATCCAGGCTCCACGCCACATAAAGCCCCGGTTCGGAAAGATAGCTGACCACATATCGGTGCGACGGCCCGCGCAGTCTCGTCGGGCAGTGATACGCATAGCCGCCATAGCATTGCGCATTCTGTTCGCCGATTTTAAAAAGGGCCGAATGATCCAGTCCCATCTTCTGACAACAGATGCAAAAGTACTCTTTTCCGCTTACGTCGGGTATCCTCCTTGGCCAAACGCCGCATCATCCTTCTTCCTTCTGCATAGTATATCTCATTTGAGTTATATTATCAATACATCATCCCACTATTTTACACCTCAACTGAACGATACAATGCTTTGTTGAGGAGTGAATGATCTTTATGAATGCAAAACTTCGCATCCGGGAATTGATGGCCGATCGGCAATGGAGCGAATATCGGCTCGCGTTGGAATCCGGACTTTCCCAATCCACCATTTCCAATATTTTCAGTCGAAACACGACGCCCTCCATTCCAACGCTGGAAAGCATCTGCAACGGGTTTGGCATTACGCTCGCGCAGTTTTTTGCCGAGGGCGACTGGGTTGAGCTGACCCCCGAACAACATAAGATGTTTCTTGCATGGTCATCCCTCAGCAGCACGCAGAAAAAGGCGATCAGCCAGCTGATTGATGCCATGAAGGAACCCTGATTTTCTTCCGAAAAAAGCGGATTGCTCACGCGTCAGAGCAATCCGCTTTTGTCTATCTTCCGCTTAAAAAAGCGCAATGGCCTCACCCGCCCGAAAACACATGTTCATAAAAAGACTGCCTCTCTTTTCAGAAGCGGCCTCCGTGTCCAAGTCGACAGGTTCAGCTTTCAACCTTTTCCACCGATGCTTCCGGCGCATTGCGACGGATCGAATCGATGCCATTCAGGCAGGAAGCCTTCGTCTTGTATCCTTCTCCGACGGCAATGATCTCGCCGTTTTTTGCTTTCAGACGGAAACGGAACTCGCCGGCTTTGTCCGTGTAAACCTCAAACTTGGGGTTGGTGACGGCTTCATAGCCTCACTGCATCTTCCCTGCCGAAGTTTCCGACCAACTAAAAAATGAGCAAAGGAGCCATTCACGTTCCTTTGCTTTTGTTGTGGGTTTCGAGCAGGCGATTAATCAGCCCCAAGAGCATCAGCAAGTCGGCTTCATTTAACTGTTTCATGCCGCTGACCGCTTTTTGAATCAATTCGGGATTCTGTGTTTCCTCATCAAGGATCTGCGCGAAGGGATAAGACGAAATATATCTTATCAAATCATGTATAAACACAACGATTTTGCAAAAATTTAAAATGTTATTATCATTATAATAAAAATATCATTGGTAAGATTTTTGTTTACATTATATAATTGGTAAGTTTTTTTCTTGTTGAATTTGACTATTTTATATGCTATAATTCAGATACACTTCTGAATGACAATCGGTATCAGGTCAATACAACAAATCGGCTCAATTCATTTGCTTTTTTAGCTTTTACACTGTTGCTCATTTTTATTCATGAATTACACATCATAGATGTGTAAAAATAAAGGAGATGGATTCATATGGCACTCATCAAATGCCCCGAATGCGGTCGCGAAATTTCTGATACCGCGAGCGCCTGCCCCGGCTGTGGCGCGCCCGTCCGCAAGCCCGGCTGTCTTGTTCATTTCGAAAGACCGCGCGCAATGCTCATCGGCTCTGCTGTCAATGGCGTAGTCTATGTCGATGGTCAACAGGTTGGCTCAGCATCAAATGGTGCAAGTTTTGATGTTTATCTCACTTATGGCAGCCATAGCGTCACTTTTGAAAGCAAAATTACCGGTATGCTGGCCTCCGGACGCTCCAACGCAGACACTCTGGATGTTCCTTACGGTGCGCGCAGAGTAAACGTTACGATTAAGGTCAGAGCAGATGCAGTTTCTGCATTTGGCGGCGCTACCAAACTCGGCATTGCAAACGTTGAAGTACTCCGATAAAAACGTATATACTTACTTTATTGTGTTAAGGAGGAATGAACAATGGAAGGTAAAACAAATGGATTGCAGATTGCGGGCTTCGTGGTTTCTCTGGTGAGTTGCTTTATTTTCGGTTTCTACGGATTGGCCGGTATTACTGGCTTGGTTCTTTCTGCTGTCGGACGTTCTCAGGCGAAGCAAAATGGTGGTAAAACCGGTCTTGGAACTGCTGGCATTGTACTAGGCATCATTAGCGCTATCGGCGGTTTTATCAGTGCTACTTATACCGCCAGCCTTTTCTAAATCAGCCAACTATTTTCAGAGTCAAAACTTGTTGGTTCTATCAAATTTTAGTAAATGTTTTGAGGAGCAAATAAAATATGGAAAATAATTCTATTAAAAAGAAAAGACGTTTTCTGGCTATGTGGATAACAATAGCAATAGTGATAGTTTTATCTTATCCATTATCTCAAATGATTAGCACACAAATCGCATTCAAATGTGTGAATTTAACTAAGGAATATTGTGACACACATTTCTTTATAAATACAGGTTTAGTGTACGTTATGAAGTATAGCAACAAAAACGATATTCCTATTCTACAAGATTTGAAGCAAGTTGCTCCATCTAGAGGATATGTTGTATATTCTGGAGCGGAATTGACAAAGAATATGTCTCCAACGGGTGCAATATGGTTTTTTAAGACAAATGGCTCTCTATCTGCAAGATGCGATTACAATGATTACAGGAGCTCATTTTCCGACATTGAAGAATACAATTATGGATCCGACTTTCTTTCTAAAAAAGCACTGATGAAATCTAATCATTGGTATATGGCTATTCAGAAATAAATGAGCGAATTTTCCCTCTTTCCGCTTTGGAAAGAGGGCTTTCTTTATCCAACCATCTTCAAATATTTATAAACCGTCGGTCTGCTCAAATCACAAATCCGCGCAAGTTCGCTCACATTCATCTGACCTGCGATAGCCCCATCAATAACCAGTCGTTTTATTGTACGATGTTTCGATGTAAAAACAAAAAAAGCGATGGTTTTTCGACCGCCGCTCTATCAAAAGATGTATCCAATTCGTTCTGTTATTGTTGAAAAAATGCCTGTAAAATCAATCAAGATGTTCTGTTTTCGTTTACAAGTTCCATGCTATAATGCAGCTACGAAATATGTACCACTTCTTCGATGTACCACTTTGGGCTGTTTTCGCGCTCTTTTTGCCGCAGTTTGAAACTCGGCGTACAACTTTTGTACAACTTCTTACGAAGTAAGGGCTGTACCGTTTTCAGAAGCAGCCCCCATTTTATTGCAAAATATAAGCGTCATTTGGTGTGACATAATCAGAAAAACAATGTGCCGTGGAAACTCTCTCGCGACATAAATATGACATAATTTGGCGTTCAGAGCGCGAAAAGAGGGCTGCACCTCTTTGAAGATGCAACCCTCATTTTTCTATCGGTTTATATCGCCCGCGTGCGTCCAAGCCTGATTTTTCATCAAACTCCGGCGGAAATCACCGCAGGCTGTGCCTGCTTACTTGCCGAAGTACCGCTTGAGCAGCCCCTCGAACGCCTTGCCGTGGCGGGCTTCGTCGCGCGCCATCTCATGCACGGTGTCGTGGATCGCGTCGAGGTTATGTGTATATGTTCAGCCTGCGGCTGCCCATATACACTGACTTTCTGCTGCCAGCTTCGCGACATAATCCGCGACATAATTTTAATTTGCCACGCTCGCCATCCACCAAACGACATAATCGCGACATAATCGCGGCATAACAATGGGGTGGAAAAAGTGGGCAATCAACCTGAAAAAAGTGTCTATCAATTAAGCAATGGGATGTGGGGATTTCGTTACTGTGTTCGTATTAATGGAAAGAATGTTTGTAGGCGTTCCAGTAAAGACAAAGACGGAAATCCGTTAAAGACCAAACGCGATGCTCTAAGAGCCAGAAAACAGGCTATCAGTTGTGTGCAAAACCCGCCTGAACCAGTCAAAACAGATGAAATCATCAAAAGAACAACTGTATCTGCCGTCTTTGAGGAATATCGCGAAAAAGGACGTGCCGACCGCGCCTATAATACAAAGCTCAAACAAGACAGCCTTTGGAAAAATCATTTGAAAGCCGAATTTGGCAACAGGTTCATTGATGAAATCAAAACAACAGATATTCAAGATTATCTGTCCCGCTTATATTATGAAGATGGTTTCGCCTATCGCTATGTCGAATCGTTTCTAAAGATGTTTTACCTTATTTTCGGTCAGGCATATTCACGCGGTTATCTTCCTCTTGACCTTTACAATCGCCTTTGTAAAAACAAAGATACAAAGATTCATATGCCGAAGATGAAAACCGACGAGGATTTAGATATCGTCGCCTTTTCAAATGAAGAATGTGCCAAATTGGATGCTTATTTTCACGGAACAAACGCAGAAACCGCCTATATGTTGGGACGCTATTGCGGATTGCGTATCAATGAGTGCTACGGTCTGAAATGGAATCAAATTGACTTGGAGAATGGCGTTATCCATATTGAACAACAGCAACAATATCAAAAAGGAATTATCAAACTTGTTCCGCTCAAAACTCGAAATGCCCGACGAACCATTTACCTTAATCAAAGGATGAAGGATTATCTTTCTGCTCTTATTTCACAGTGGAATGACGTTTCTCCCCTTATTCTCGCTCAACGGGAACAAAATCAAAAGTTCATTGAAGATACAAACGGAAAAAAGGTTTCCTGCCTTGAACTTGTAAATTGCCTTTATAATGGCAAAATTCAAACCGTCAATTCAATGAAATATCATTCTAGGACGCTTAAAGACAAATATGATATATTTTTCAAATATCATTACCTTCGCCACACATACGGCACTCAATTAGCCGTGTTAAATACGCCTGCTCATCTCCTTTGTAGGCAAATGGGACACGCAAATATTCACGTCACCGAGCGTTACTATATCGCCATTTCAAAAGATGGCATTGAAGCATTAAAGAAGAATTTGGAGCAACTTTAATCAACTTTCCTTTTGTCTCCATCAACAGTATACAACTCAACATCATCTTCAAACGACTTGCCTTTTCAGCAGGTCGTTTTTCCTATTTTCCCATCTTACCCAAACAAAAGTGTGCTATTTCGCTTCAAATATTATTTATATATATTCAAATTGAAAAAACACACATTTTTCTATCTGTCCAATTTTACGGACAGTTGATTTGATACAATACAGCCACAAGGTTGAGAGAAACAAAAGAACAACAATCAACAACATTAAACAACTGAAAGGAAGAATCTCACAATGATGAACAACAATCAATTCAAAATCGACTACATCAAAAACACCATCACCGCTTCCAAGAAATTTCTGAAAGCCGCAAGCGTCTACGGTTCTACTGAATACAAAACGATGATTCTACTTCGCACTGACTTTCCCACTTTTACCTTTGAGGAAAAACAGATTACGCAAAAGAAGGGCAAGCAATCCTATAAAAATCTGACCTTTGAAAAAATGCGCGAACACATCATCCTTTGTCAAGACGGCAACAGGCTCAAGCAGTTTGATTATCTGATGACGTTCTACGAGACCCATCGCAACCGCTACGCAAAAATCAAATCTTGGTATTTGGAACAATATAAAGATGAATACAACGCTGACGCTGATACCAACAATGACGACAATCCCCCTGCTCCTGCCGTTGAACAGCCTGCTACTGCCGCACTCCCTATGTCCTGCTGATTGATATAAATATGAAAGGATTTATTGATTATGAACGCTTATAAGATTGATTTCGTCCACCGCACTGTTACCATCACCAAGGCTTTTGCTATCGCCGCCAACACCTATAATTCTAAAGAATACACGATGCTGAACGACCTTCAAAAGCAGGGCTTCATTATCGTAAATCAAAAACATACAGCTCCCAAGAACCGCAAGCCTACGCCGACTTATGCCCAAATGGAGCAGTATATTTCCTGCCTTGCTGAATCTGAAATTTATCAGAAACAGTATGCTGCTGTTTGTAAAGCAGCCAAAAGCTATAACAATCCGATTATCAAAGTTCGGAAGTGGTTTAACACCACTTTCCCCAACTACAACAAACTGCCAGAGTTCGACGAAAACGGGCGCATTATTGTCACGCCCAAGGGACACGATGCTGACACTTTGAAAGCCGCTTCATAATTGTCCCAATTATCGGACAATCAGTTTTGTATAATATAGTCACAAAGTTGAAGAAAACAAACAACCAACAGAAAAGAAAGACGAGGCAATGATTTATGGGTTACTATTATGATGTTCTTACCAACACACTGTCCGCTACCAAGGGTTTTTTTGATAGGGCTTCTCGCGTAAACACCACCGAATACAATCTCATCAAAAAGCTGCGTGCTGATAACCCAGGTATGACCATCAAACAGCGCCCTTCCTCTACCCGCCCTCATCATAACATCACCTTTGTGCAGATGGAGCATTATATTGCACAGTTCCCCCAAAATCGTCAGAAGAATTTGATGAATCGTTATACTCACGTCCGCGCACTAAGCAAAACCCACGCCAGCCCGTATAAATATGTGTTGGATTGGTTCAATGACTATTTTCCGCACTATAACGATGATATGATTGCTTTCGACAAGGACAATCAGCCTATTTTGAAAACAAAAGATGATAGCAACAACAACAACAACAATAATAATAATAATAATAATAATGACGAAATAGAAAAATTGGATAAGGAAATGGAAAAAAGCGTCCAACAGTTCAAAGATACTATTTCGTCTGAAAATGTCAGTAACAATGAGTAAGCACCCTACTTTTGAAGGAGACTATACTTTTTATGCTTGGAACAAAATATTTATCTGAATTGGTAAAGCCCGAAATGCTTCAAGCAGGCAAACTGAACATTATCAAATCTCCCACAGGAAGCGGCAAGTCTTACTTTGCCCTGACTGCAATCCCCCAAACGCTTACAGACGCTACACATAGACTGGTCTATTTGATTGATACTATCAACGGCAAAGAGCAAATTCTCAATAACTATCACGCCCAGCGTGATTATATGGACTGGGTAAACGAAACCTCTCATCACTTTCTTTATTTTGATAAAGAGTGTGAGCCAGTCGGTGAATCTGTCGTCGTTATCACTTATGCCAAATTTGGAAAAATCTTAGAAGAACATCCGAATTTTCACGAGTACTTTGATTATATCATTTGCGATGAACTTCCCAGCCTTTTCAAATTTGAATATTATTCAGAACAACCCAACTCACATACCATCGCGCATAAAGGGATAGAAAGAGCTGTTCAGAATGGGCATACCATAGTTGTTGCGCTATCCGCTACACCTGATAGCATCGCAAAGATGTTCAATGCACCTTGTTATACAGTACCTTTTGACGATACTGATTTGAAGCATTATGAAACAAAAGAAATCATTCCCTATACAAATCTTTCCTATTTATTAACAACACTCGATGGTTCTGAAACAGGCATATGCTATGTATCACGAATCAGCGATATGATACGCCTTGAAGAAGAATCCCGCCAAGAAGGACTTCATCCCGTTTCTATTTGGAGTATCCGCAATGAAGCTCATCCAATGACACAGGAACAAATGGATGTTCGCAATGAAATTCTCGAAAACTTTACTTTACCATCCAAATACAATTTTCTCATTATTAACGCAAGCAGCGAAACCAGCATAAAAATCAAATCTCCCATTGATTATGTTATTGTTCACAGTAAAAATGAAGATACTCAAATTCAGGTTCGAGGTCGTGTCAATAGCGATTTATCGAGGCTCTACCTCCCCTCAAATTGCCCAAATGCTTTAACTGTACCCGATGAATTTTTAAGTCGTCCACTCTTTAGAGAAGATAAGGAAAAGTTATATACCATTATCAACCTGCGCAATGACTTTGGGCGCATTTACAGATGGCGCACAATCAGCGATATGCTCATCGACTGTGACTATTGTATCAGCAACGGACGAAAGAACAATCGGCGCTATTCGATTATCACCTTACCCGCGAATATGAGCGCATAACACAAAAATGCCATTTCTGTCTGAAACATCAGTCATATAGACAAAATTGGCACAAAAGGGAAACAATGCCGTTTTTGTCTAAAAGAATAGTGATATAGACAAAAATGGCAGGAAATCAATATAACACAAACAACAATTTGAAAAGGAGCAAGTAGCTTATGAAAATGATTATGATTCCTCATCCTTTTGACAACGATTATGATACCATTATTCAAAACGCCAGAAACGTAATGTCCGACGAAGCCTTTGAAGCGTTCAAACTTGGTCTGGCGTGTCGATATTTGAAACACTCTTTTTTCCCGATGAAGTTTCCGACTAACTAAAAGATGAGCGAAGGAGCATTTACGTTCCTTCGCTTTTGTTATTTGTATCGAGCAGGCGGTTAATCAGCCCCAGCAGCATCAGCAAATCGGCTTCATTTAACTGTTTCATCCCGCTGACCGCCTTTTGAATCAGTTCGGGGTTTTGCGTCCCTTCATCGAAGAACTGCGCGGGGGTTAAGCCGAAATAATCACAGATAGCGAAAAACTCCTTGAGCGGCGGAAGCGCTTTGCCCGACGAGATGTTGTAGACATAGCCGCGACTGTGCCCCAAATCGTAACTCATCTGGTATTCTGAAACGCCCTTTTTCAGCCGAAGCGCGGTTATCCGCTCACGGACAAAATCTTCATTCATCGCTATCACCTCTTGATTCAATGATAGCGGACTTCCGAAAAGAATTAGTCGAATAATTTTTGTCTATTCTCGTTGAATATACATCTATTTTATGTTATAATTCAAACAACGTCAAATGATATTGACAAAAGAAAGCGGAGGGAAACATATATGTTTGACGACATCGGTGGAAAAATCAAAACGCTGGCAAAAATAACCTGTGGGATGGGTATCATCGCGTCCATCATTGGTGCGATTGCGCTTTGGATGCAAGACAGCAGATACAACCCAACGGCATTTTCGGGCGTACTTGTGTTGGTATTGGGTTCGCTGGCTTCGTGGATAGGTTCATTTTTTACTTATGGATTTGGTGAGTTGATCGAGAATACAAATACTATTCATTTAGATAATCTAAAAATTCAGGAATTATTAAAGAAACCCAAAGAAGAAAATGCAAGTTCAACAACTGTGACTCATCCTACGCGCACGTCCCAATTCCAGTCTATCGAATCACTTCATTCTAACGATGAATGGGAATGTGCTGTCTGTGGAATGCGAAATTCCAAACGCACGAATAGTTGCATAAATTGTGGTCATAGGCGCATATCACCGTGATGTGCTTAGATATTCTATTCTATAACAAAAGGAGGGCAGAAGGCTGACTACCTCAAATGAGTGAGAGAGGAGGACATTCCATTGAGTGACGCAATGGGAACAAAGGAAGCATCTGAAAAATGGGGTTATTCTACTGAAACTATTCGCAAATGGTGTCAATCGAAACTATTAGATGCTAATCAGGATAAACCAGGAAGCCCTTGGCATATTCCCAAAGATGCAGTTTGTCCACGACCTATCAAAACAAAAAAGATTGCACAGAAAGAAGGAAAATAAAATATGAAACGCATTGTTACTTTATTCATTTGTTGCTTGATGTTGTTTGGAACAGTAGCTTTTGCTGAGGATACAGCATATTCAAAACTTAATGACCTCGAAAAAGAAATTTATGATTGTTTTATGATAATGGTTTCCAATTTCCATAATCCGAAAGATGCTAGAATATATGAAATGTATGATTATAAAAACAATGAAGAAAATCGGAAGAAATTAACGGAAAATCCTTCTACGAGCGATATCAACATCCAACGTGCCGCCGCAGATAGTATTAAAATTAAAGTTCAATCGACAAATGGATTAGGTGCTCAAGAAACGGGAATATATCAGTTATTTTTATCAACTTGGTGTAATCCGGTAGATGGGGCAAAATGTAAAGAATTTATAGATAATACGCAAGCACTTGGACTAAAGATGGGAAGCGCACTACTAGCAGATAATAAAAGCAGGAACTGTAAAAGAGGTGACTATGTAGAACTTGATTCCGAGCCTACTTTTAAGACGTCTCCAGATGCTGATATAGGAAATATTAACCGCGCAATTAAAGAACATTGGGAAAATCTTGGACTATAATGTTTTATTTTGAATAAAACGTTAAACATAAGATATTCGAATCAAATTTAATTATGAGTATGGTTTTCTGCTTTGCATAAGTAAATTCTCCCTCTTTCCACTTCGGAAAGAGGGCTTTCTTTATCCGACCATCTTCAAATATTTATAAACCGTCGGTCTGCTCAAATCACAAATCCGCGCGAGTTCGCTCACATTCATCTGTCCTGCGATATATGCGGGATAGTGCTTATAGAAAATCGCGGGGATATCATCTTTATTTGTGGGCCTTCGCCCGACCTGCCGCCCCTTTGCTTTGGCGTTTGCCATTCCGCTTTTTACTCTTGCTCGAATAATCGACAATTCCAATTCAGCGAAAACCGCACTCATTTGAACAAACGCTTGGCTCATTGGGTCGATTTGACCGTTGCGGCAATCAACAGTAATCGAGCCGACAATGACCAGCCGCAACCGCTTTTGTTTGATGATATCCACGATTTCACAAAGCTGTTTGGTCGAACGCGTTAGGCGGCTGACCTCTAATGTGATGATGGTATCGCCTACATTCGCCGCTTCAAGGAGCATATGAAGGTTTTCTTTTACTTTTGCGTCGCCGTGTTCAAACTCAAAGATAACTTTTTCTGCCCCAGCGCTTTTCAGCTCCCTGATTTGTCTGTTGATATCCTGCTTATCCTCATTGGTAGAGCATCGCGCATAACCATAAACCATTTTCCACTGTTCCCCCTGTCAAATCAAACAAATGATTTCCTTTACAGAATTTCGCGCTGGATTCTACCCACTTTTCAGGCACATAAGGCGCAAAATCTGTAAAGGAAATTCAAACTGGGCTTTACTTTACAATAAGTGCTTGATACGCCTGAACGCCATCGCGGAAACCCTGTTTATAGGCTTCAACCGCTAATTCCTGCGCGTATGCTGTGCTGTTGTCCGTTCCATCCAATTCGCGCAATGCCGAAGCAAATTCAGGGTATTGGGCTGGATTCTGCGTCATTTCCATTTCGATTTGGTCAATACGTCTGCGTGCGATTTCATCAACCGCATTTTTGAAGAATGATTTCATATGCTTTCCTCTTTCTTAAAGAAATGAGCGGGAGTTATGCTCCCGCAAGAATGAGTTCAACGGCTTTTTCTGCCTTGCCAGACGCACTGACGATAAAACGCTTATCATTCTTCAAAACATTCAGCCAACTTTGAACATATGCTGTGCTGTTGCGGAAACTCTTTTCGGTTTCCAGCCCTGCGTGATTGACCAATGCCGACGCGCCAATTTCGGCGACCAATTCTTCCTTGCTGTATTCCTCATTGCCAAAATGCGCGGTTTGAGTTAGGCGGTTCAGGCGGTTACTGTGTCCTGTGCTGTGAACCATCTCGTGAAACGCTGTGCTGTAATATTCAGCGGTTTCGGCAAATTGGCTCATCATCGGAAGAACAATCGTATCATTGGAAGGACGATAGAACGCTTTGTCTCCCTCTTGATGAATGAGCGTCACACCAGCCCGTGCGCAATAGTCGGAAATAAGGCGTTCGGCTTCTTTAGCGGGTTCAGCGCTGTGTGCCAAAGGCTGAATATGTTTCGCGGTAATTCCTTCGCATTGGTCGATGTGGAACACGTTGTAGTAGCGAAGCAGGGGAACTTGCTTTTCTTCTTTTGTGTCCTCATCTTCAACCGTCAGGAACTTCCAGAACACAACCATATGCGATTTTTCACCTTTGCGAACGTGTCCGCCTACGCTTTGAACCTGTTTGAAGGTCAGGTATTCGCCCGCCTTGCCCAACAGCATTTGATTCAGCAGGGAATAGGGCTTTCCTGTTGCGTAAGAAATCGCCGCGCCACAGGCAACCCACGGCTTACGCCAAGGAATAACGCCCTGTTCCAACTGATTGATGATACGATTTGTGATTTCTGCGTAAATATCCATAATTCTTTGCTCCTTTTGATTGAAGGGAGCAAGGAAAATGTGGTAGAATATCCTTGCTCCCGTTGGTTCTTGGTAGATGCTGATGTGGGCGATGAGCCGAACGTTGTGGTAGATGTTCGGCTTTTTTAGTTGATGGTGAATCGGCACGTTCTGGTTTCTTTGGTATATGCCTTTGCCAATTCAGGATTTGCCTTTTTGAACGCTGTGCTATCAAAGCGCGTTCCTGTGACGACCTTCCAAGTCATTTTGTAATCGCCTGCTGTCAGCGTTTCCGCGCCCTGTTGCGCCATTTCATATTTGATTGCGTCCTCGATAGCGGTTTTCATCGCTTCCAGTTCCTCAATCTCTTTGCGAACTTCCATCAGTTCGCGCGCCTTGGCTTCCAATTCGTTGATGCTCATTGTTTTGTCCTCCTTTTGTTGTTGGGGTTTGTTCTTGTTCCTTACGAGTATTATTATACTACGAAATTCGTAATTCGTCAATACTAAAATCGTAAATTCAATACGAAATAAGTAATTTCTTTCAAATTTTCGTATTGAAACATTCCGTTTTTCGTGATACAATCATCAAAAGAAAGAGGTGATGAAAATGATAAAATTCAAAGCAAAGGTTCTTCTTGCTATCAACGAAATGACGCAAAAGGAACTTGCGGAAAAAACAGGTATTCGCCTGCCTACTGTTTCTGCTATTTGCACTGGAACTGTAAAGCACTTACCAATTGAAGCGTTGAATAGGATATGTGCCGTTCTTAATTGTCAGCCAGGGGATTTAATGGAATATATTCCTGATGAGGAATAAAAAAGTGAGGGTTGCCTTGCTACTGCTGCTCGGCAACCCTCATTGTATCTAGGGGCGTATGTTCTGGGCAGAAAAAAATTCGCTTTTCAAATATGCCCCCTGTCTGGTCTACATTCCCGCTAAATTTAATTTGAAATCGACTTAACGGAATACTTTTTGAAGATGTTTGAAAAGGTCGTCTATGGTTTTCTTTGCCTGTTGAACAGATTTTTTATCCACTTCAACTTTAACTTTGTTGCTGTCCAGCACTTGCTGAACCATAGAAGGAAGCTGTTCTTTCACTTCTTCCGCGTGTCCTAAAGAAACCGCGTCCGCATAATCACAAAATTCCTGAATGTGCGGTGTATGGTTGGGGTTCTCCCCGTTCAAAGCATTTTTCATCTACATAGCGTGCCGTTGCATATTGGCACGCATTAAATTGCTATTCATATTAACATTTCTCCTTTTCTATTCTCGGTTGACATTCAACAAATTTACTCATTAAACAAATATATTTCATTGATGATATGTGTGTATTTTGGCTTCGCGCTAAATTTATTGCTTTAACAGCCAAAAATCACACTTTTTCTTTTCGCGGTGTAATCCACGCCGTTGCCGAAATCCACGTTCCCATACACTCGTCTCCCTGTTTCTCTACGATTTTATCTGTCATAATCGCCCACAGTTCGCCACTCAATACTTTCTTCGCTTTTACAATCGTGCTTTCGGACAGCGCAAGTTCTTCCCTCATTTTTTCATTGGTCGTAATTTCATTACCGTGTTCTATAAAATACAGCCATACTTTCAGAGAAGCCGACCAGTCCACACCGCATTTATCGCACTCGCGCAATGCTGTAATCCAATCTTTCCTTATTCGTATAATTTGTTTATCGCGCTCCGCTTTCTTCGCAAGAGTAAGCGTCCAAGTATTACCATCTTTAATGGTTTTGATTTTTCCACTTTTTTCGAGGTTCTCAATCGCTGTTTTTATCTTTGCGTTTGTTCTGCTGTCTCTTGATGCTACGTCGAGAAATTTACACATATCCGTCAGTGTACCACGATAGGCTAAATGATTATCCGCAAGCAAAACAATCATTGTCAGAATTTTGAACTACATCTTTTCAATCGGCAACCATTCTTTTTCAAATTCCGCTTCTTTCTCTTGAGTTTGTTTTTTCAACCCTTTTCATCCTCCTTATTCAAATAGTCTCGAAGGAGCTTCCGCACAATTTGAGAAAGAGTCAAATCCTTCTTTTGTGCTAACTCCGTAATTTGGTCTTTTTCTCTTTCATCGAGTCGAATACCGATGTGTGCCACATCCTCATCCCCCTTCATTCTCTTTTGAAAACCCATTGGCTTCGTTTTCGTCTTTTGTCCAACGGGGTTTTACAAATTTATAATAACAAAAATTTTCTATCAAATCAAAAAAGAGCGCCCAGCGCCCAAAGTTGATGGAAGTTGTGCTATAATGATGAAAAGTTGTGAAAGGTTGCTGATTGTTGTGCGGACAGATGATAAGAAGTTAAAACTTGTTTATTTAATGGATATTTTTCGGCAATATACTGATGAAACACACGGATTGACCATCAACGAAATTGCTGAAAAGATGAGTGCTTTCGGCTATACACCCGAACGAAAAAGCCTTTATTCTGATTTCGATTCTTTAGGTTCTTATGGCTTTTGTATTGAAAAAGACAGCAAGCGCCCACCTCACTATTATCATGTTAAGAACCCTGAAAAAGATATATCTCTCACCGAATTAAAGCTCATCTGTGATTGCGTCCGCTCATCGAAATTTATGGACGAACAGGTTTCTTCTCTCTTGATTGAAAAACTCAAAAACAACGTCAGCGGGATTGAAGCCCTCGCTCTATCACGCCAAATCACTGTGTTGAACCGTGCTAAAAAGACCAATAGCGACCTTCAAAATAACCTTGACTGCATCTTCAAAGCCATTGACAGCAACCTTCAAATCAAATTCAAATACGCCTATTATGATGAGCATAAAAAACGCCGCTATCGCAAAAAAGCTGATACCAACGGCTTCTACTTTGCCAGTCCGTATAAACTCATCTACACCGATGATAACTACTTTCTCTTAGCTTATGAAAGTTCCAATCACCCGCCGAAGATTAAGCACTTCCGCGTGGATAAAATGGCAGAAGTGGGCATTGTGGTTGCTGAACGCGAAGGTCTGGAAGCATATCAATCCATCCTCGATATAGACCATTACACAAATTACACCTTTTCGATGTATGGCGGCGAAGTGCGAAATGTCACTCTTGTTTTCATCAATCACATCACCGATACCATCATTGACCGATTTGGTTCTGATATCACCATCACACGCTTTAATGATACTCATTCCAAAGTCATCGTGCCGATTGCTTTAAGCAACGCTTTCTATGCTTGGGTCTTTGGTTTAGGTAAGAGAATCCAAATCGCCGCTCCACAGGAAGCCATTGATGGGATGAAAAAACTTCTCGACGATGTTTCAGAAAAGTATAACACATAAACAAGTAGCGTCAGTCAAATCAAGACTGGCGCTCTGTTTTTTGTAAACGAAAGGTTATTGACAAACAATTTTGCTACATCTAAAATACAAGCATCGTTTGGTGTGACATAATTCGTGACATAATCAGAAAAACAATGTGCCGTGGAAATCCTCTCGCGACATAAATATGACATAATTTGGCGTTCAGAGCGCGAAAAGAGGGCTGCACCTCTTTGAAGATGCAACCCTCATTTTTCAAACAATATCTGAATTTCTTACTTGCCGAAGTACCGCTTGAGCAGCCCCGCAAACGCCTTGCCGTGGCGGGCTTCGTCGCGCGCCATCTCATGCACGGTGTCATGGATCGCGTCGAGGTTATACTGCTTGGCCAGCTTGGCCAGCTCAACCTTGCCTTCGGTCGCGCCGTTCTCGGCATCCACACGCATTTCAAGATTCTTCTTGGTGGAGTCGGTCACGACCTCGCCCAGCAGCTCGGCGAACTTCGCCGCATGCTCAGCCTCTTCATAGGCGGCCTTCTCCCAGTAGAGGCCGATTTCCGGATAGCCCTCGCGATGCGCGACGCGCGCCATCGCCAGATACATGCCAACCTCGCTGCACTCGCCCGCGAAGTTCGCACGCAGGCCGTCGATGATCTCCTGCGGGCAGCCCTTGGCCACGCCGACCACATGCTCAGCCGCCCAGGCGCGCTCGCCCTTCTGCTCGATAAACTTGCTCGCCGGCACGCCGCACTGCGGGCACTTCTCCGGCGGGTTCTCGCCTTCCCAAACATAACCGCAAACCGTGCAAATCCACTTTTTCATAATCGTTTCCTCCTGTTTTTTGTCGTTTTTGTTGAGCCTCCGAAGACCGTTGAACGCTCAGCCTTCGTCGGTTGACGCCTTCTGCCTGCTCAAGCAATCCTTGCAGACGCCGTGAGCCGTTACCTCGCACCAGGTCACCTGATGCCCGCAGCATTTCGCGGCTTCCGCCGCCATGCCTGTGAAATCCGCCTCGATATCGAAGACGCTGCCGCACGTCTCACAGACGAAATGCATGTGATTGGTGCGGATGTATTCGTAGACCGCGCTCTTTCTGCCGATGGAGAGCCTGCGAATCAGGCCCATTTCCGTCAGATGATCCAGCGCGCGGTAGACGGTCGCCGTTCCGATACCTTCCAGATTTTCCAGAATCTCGTCTGCGGTGAGGTGACAACGCCTGGCAGCCAATGCGTTTAAAACTTGCTGCGCCTGTGCGCTGACTTTGGCTTTCATCGCTTATCGCCTCGCTTGGTGAGAATCTGTATCATCATTATATTCATAGATCGCATAGTTGTCAAGCGTTTTTAGAAAATTTTTTGAGAATTATTCTCTCTTAGTGATTCGCGCCGTAGATAAAGCAGAAGACAACGATCGCGCAGAGCACCACCAGCGCAATATCCAGCGCGCGCACGGAGATGTTCATCTTGTCATAGATATCCGTCACCCAGTTGTGGCGGACGGGGGGCTTCTTTTCCTCCTGCCGAGAATCATTTTCAGGTTGCGACACGATTTCATCCTTCTTTCTCGTTTTAATGAAAGAGATCATTTTCAAAAAAACCTGCCGATCATAAATCGACAGGCTTTCGTTGTTTCGCAAATCTTACTTGCGGGTCATGTACTTGCGCATATCCAGAATGCACGCGATGAGGATAACCGCGCCTTTGATGATGTAGGTGATGTTACCGGAAATGCCCAGGAAGGTCATGCCGGAGATGATCAGCTGCATCATGAACACGCCGAGGATAACGCCGCTGATCTTGCCGGTGCCGCCGACGAAAGAAACGCCGCCGATAACCGCCGCAGAGATCGCGTCGGCCTCATAGTTCAGGCCGAGGGTCGCGGTGGAAGAACCGAGACGCGCAGCCTCCACGAAGCCGGTGTAGCCGTAGAGCGCGCCCGCCAGCATAAACACGCCGATGATCGTCGCCATAACGTTGACGCCGGAAACGCGCGCCGCTTCTTCGTTGGAACCGACGGCAAACATGTTCTTGCCGAAGGTGGTCTTGTTCCAGACCACCCACATGATGGCCGTCACGAAGATCGCCAGCACCACGTACATCGGCACGGAGGTCGTGCCAAACTTCACGAAAGACTTGGTGACGAAATTGGTGGTGTAGCTGGGATCCAGGCTGGAGACCTGCTTGGAGTTGGAAACCGTCAGGTAGATGCCGTAGGTGATCATCTGCATCGCCAGCGTGATGATGTAGGGATGCAGCTTCCACTTCGCCATGACGAAGCCGTTAACGAAGCCGATGCACGCGCCGATGACCATCACCAGCAGCACGACCAGCAGCAGGTTCTGCGGCACGCCGTCGGCGATGAAGCGGCCGTTCGCACCCGCTTTTTGCAGCAGGATGGCCGCGACGAACGCAGTCAGGCCCGCGACGCGGCCGCCGGTCAGGTCCGTACCGGCCAGCACGATACAACCCGCGACGCCGAGCGCCATCGGCAGACGCGCCGCCGTCAGGGAGATGATGTTCACCAGCGAGGGAACGCCGAAGAACTGCGGGCGCTGAATCTGGACGTACACCGCCAGCAGCAGAATGATGATGATCATCGCGTGGTCAAGCAGCCAGTTGACCACCGCGTGGCGCTTATCCTGCGCGGAAAGCGCTTTGAAAGAATCCAATTTACCGGGCATGGGATGTCGTCCTCCTTATGCGTATTTCGCGGCAAGGGTCATAATTTCTTCCTGTGTGGTGTTGTCAGCGTCCACTTCGCCCGCAACGCGTCCGCCGGACATGACGACGATCCTGTTGCAAACGCCCAAGAGTTCGGGCATTTCGGAAGAGACCATGACCACGGCTTTGCCCTGCTTCGCCAAATCCTGAATCAGCTGATAGATCTCGTATTTCGCGCCGACGTCAATGCCGCGCGTCGGCTCGTCCAGCAGCAGCACGTCCGGCTGCGTCAAAATCCAGCGGCCGAAAATGACCTTCTGCTGGTTGCCGCCGGAAAGCGTGTTGATTTTGGTCTGCTGGTTCGGGGTCTTGATGCGCATGGCTTTGATCATGCTGTCCGTCGCGTCGGCCATCTTTTTATCGCTGAGGAACGGGCCGTTCAAATACTTCTTCAGGCTCGCGATGACCGTGTTCGCGCGGATATCCAGAATGCCGAGGATGCCCGTCGCACGGCGCTCCTCCGTCACCAGCGCAAAGCCGTTTTTGATGGATTCGCGCGGGGTCTTGTTGCCCACCAACTGGCCATTCTTATAAATCTTGCCGGATTTGCGCGTCGCGCTGCCGAAGATGTTTTCCAGCAGCTCGGTGCGGCCGGAGCTGTCCAGACCCGCAACGCCGAGGATTTCGCCCTTGCGCACATGGATGCTCGCATCTCTCAGGTGCGAGTATTCGGCAGTCAGCCCTTCCACCTTCAAAATGTCTTCCGTGCCGACAACATTGTCCTTCGGCGGGAAGCGGTTGGTCAGCGGACGGCCGACCATCAGGCGGATGATTTCGTCCATCGTCAGCTCTTTGGCCGGGCGCGTGGCGACCCACTGGCCGTCGCGCATGATAGTCACATCGTCGGAAATCCGCAGAATCTCTTCCATCTTGTGCGAGATGTAGATGATGCCGCAGCCGCGCTCTTTGAGCATGTTGATGATGCGGAACAGATGCTCGACCTCCGTCTCCGTCAGTGAGGAGGTCGGCTCGTCAAACACGATGACCTTGGAGTTGAAAGAAACCGCCTTCGCGATTTCCACCATCTGCCGCTGAGAAACCGGCATCGTGCTCATCACGGTTTTGGGGTTGACGTTGATACCCAGGTCGTCAAAAACTTTCTTCGTATCGGCATAGCTCTGCTTGTCGGATACAAACGGCAGCCCTTTTTTCACCAGCGGATAGCGCCCCAGCCAGATATTGTCCATCACCGTGCGCTTGAGCGCCTGGTTCAGTTCCTGATGCACCATCGCCACGCCGTTGTCCAGCGCTTCTCTGGAGGATTTGAAATCGATCTCCTTGCCGTCGAGGTAAATGTGCCCGGAATCCTTTGAGTAGATGCCGAACAGACATTTCATCAGTGTCGATTTTCCCGCGCCGTTTTCGCCCATCAAGGCGTGAACCGTTCCCGCTCTCACGGAAAGCTGCGCGTTATCCAGCGCTTTTACACCGGGGAAACTCTTGCAGATGCCCTCCATACGAAGAAGTACGTTTTCTTCCATATGTGCTTCTCCTTTCCGGCAGAAAGCCGCGTCATGCCCGGCCCTGCCGACCCTATAATGAAACATGCGGAGGGACTCATCGCTGTGAGACCCTCCGCACTGAGTCATTCAAAAATCGATCCGCAATTACTCGCCGGTGTAGACAGAGTACGGGATGTTGACCGTCCAGCCGTCAACGACTTCGTAGTTCTCGTTCAGGCCTTCAAACTTGTCCTTGCCCGCGATGAGGTTGGCAGTGATGGTCGCCACAGCGTCCGCCATGCCTTCCGCATCCTGCTTGATGGAACCGGTCATCTGCTTGTTGGCGATGAGTTCCTTCGCGGCTTCGGTCGCGTCAACGCCGAACACCGGGATCACGGTGCAGCCTTCGCCGCCCGCCAGGTTGTAGCCCGCGTTGGACAGCGCGTTGATCGCGCCCAGCGCCATATCGTCGTTGTTGCAGATCACGAGCTCGACCATGTTGCCGTTCGCCTCGTTGTACTGAGCGAGGATGGTCTGCATGTAGTCGAAGGACGCGGTGTTGGACCAGGTGCCGTTCAGGTCAACCAGGTACTTGTTGGCGTTGCTGGCGTCGTAGAACTCAAGCGCCGGCTTGCCCGCCGCGGTCAGCACTTCATCGGCGCACTCCACGCCGTACTTGGTGCGCGCGATGGCTTCCTGGTTCGCTTCGTCGCCCTTGAACATGACGTAGGAAATCTTGCCGTCATGGTTGAGGTCGATCTCGTCGAAGTGCTCAAGCACATACTCGCCGATCATCTTGCCCTGCATGATGCCCGCCTGGGTGAAGTCGGTGCCGACGAAGGCGCTCTTCTCATAGCCCTTGAACAGCTCGGCAGCCTCGTTGTTGTCGGTGGAAACCGCACGGTTGAAGAACACGGCCGGGACGTCCTTTTCCTTGATGGCGTTCATCAGGGTTTCGGCGGTGCCGATAGCGCCGGACTCAACCAGGTTCACGACCACAGCGTTCGCGCCGGTAACCAGAGCGGTGTTGATATCGTCGGTCTGAGTCTGCTGGTTCGCGTTGGAATCCTTGTCAACGACCGTCAGGCCCTTGGCTTCCATCGCCGCATCCAGCGCGGTACGCACGCTGGAGAGATACACGTCGCCGAACGTGTACCAGGACACATAGGTTTCACCCTCAGCAGCCGCGACGCCGCACAGCATGGACAGGCCCAGCGCGCCGGCGAGCATCTTGGAAACAAACTTTTTCATGGGAAACACCTCTTCTTTTTATTTCAACGGGATTCCTCCCATTGAGTAACGCGTTCCCGTCAGCTGCGTTTCTGAAATAAATCACTGATTTTAAGATTTATTTTTTATCGCTGTTGACGTTTGTATGTTTATTATAATCAACGTTTCAACAGATGTCAACGCCTTTTTTTGACCGGGTTGTCCAGTTTTTCCATGGCTTATCAGCCAAATCCTGCTGTATCTATATGCACTTTTGGCGCAATACATGACTTTCGCCGCCGTTTTGAAGGATATTTGTAGGACAAATAATCCGAAAATTTTCTTTGCGCTTCCGTTTTCTTCCTCCAAAAGATGAATTTATTCTTGCAAACCCGGCCTGCATCGTTCATAATATCATTTGACACAGGAAGGAGTTTTTTCATCATGTATTTGGCTGATATCAAGCGCGACGACCGCTTTGAGGGGTATCTCATCGTCCGTTCCGCCGAGCAGCGCGCCAGCGCCAACGGCAAAAACTATCTGGATATGACGCTGGCCGATAAATCCGGCTCGATCAACGCGAAAATGTGGGACGGCACCGTGCAGCCGCCGCTGGCGGGCAGCATCGTCAAGGTGCGCGCCACGGGCAACGAGTTCAACGGCCGCATGCAGCTGCGCGTGGAAAAAATCCGCGCCGCCGAAAGCCGCGACGCAGTGGATATGTCCACGCTCATCCCCTGCGCCCCACGCGACCCGAAGGAAATGCTCGACGAAGTCGTCCGCGCGGCGGATCACATCGCCGATCCGGATCTGCGCAAAATCACCTGTGAGCTGCTGGACCGCGCGGGCGACAAGCTACTGACCTTCCCCGCCGCCAAGCAGATGCACCATGCCGAGCGCGGCGGCCTGCTCCATCATACGACGACCATGCTCCGCGCCGCCAACGCGATCATGACTGTCTATCCGCAGCTGAACGCCAGCCTGCTGACGGCGGGCGTCATCGTTCACGACCTCGCCAAAATCGACGAGATGGACGCGGATACCCTCGGCCTTGTTTCCGATTACAGCGTGGATGGCAAACTCATCGGCCACATCGTCCGCGGCGTGGTCAACATTCAGCTCGCCGCCGAAAAGACGAAAGCCAGCCCCGGTAAAGCCCTGCTGCTTCAGCACATGGTGCTCTCTCACCACGGCATTCCCGAATACGGCAGTCCGCTTGCGCCGAAGTTCCCGGAAGCCGAGGTGCTCAACACCATCGATACGCTTGACGCGCGTCTGTATGAAATGAACGAAGCGCTCTCCCGCGCCATTCCCGGCGGCTTCTCCGAAAAAGTTTGGGGGCTGGACAACCGCCAGCTCTACCGCATCCCGGAGGACGAGGTCGAGTGACGGAGAAACGATGGGGGCACCCCATACCCTGCCGGAAACCGGAGGTTTCTGGACTTCTCTCTTTTAATCGCTTCGCGATAAAACAGGGATGATTGTTTTTTCTGCAATACCCATAAAAAAAGCCGCTTGACAAGCGGCTTTTTTCCATATGGGAAATGCAAGAACCTCAGGTTCTTGCCGGAGTCTGAGGCAGAGCCTCAGCGTTCCCCCTCTCTCTCCAGCGCCCGCGCGCCCAGCAGCAGTGCGCCGATCACGCCGGAATTGACGCCCAGCGCGGGCGGCACAATGTAGCTGTCGATACCCTCCGGCGTGATACTCGGCGAAGAAACGTAACCGCCCAGCAGATCGAGCACCTTCGCTCGAATCTTCGGGAACAGGTGCGCCTGCTGCATCACGCCGCCGCCCAGTACGATCACCTCCGGCGAGACTGTGACGATCATGTTTACGCACATCTGCGCCAGATAGGTCGCCTCCAGCTCCCACGCGGGGTGATCCTCCGTCATCAGCTTGGCCGACAGTCCCCAGCGTTTCTCGATTGCCGGGCCGCTTGCCAGTCCTTCCAAACAATGTCTGTGATATGGGCAGACGCCGTCGGGCATCGTATCGCCTTCCAGCGGCGCAAGGATCATGTGCCCCATTTCCGGATGCACCAGCCCGTGGATCATCCTGCCGTCTGTCACGAAGCCGCCGCCAATACCCGTGCCCACCGTCACATACAGCAGGCTGCCTCGCCCCTTGCCCGCGCCCATCGTGTATTCCGCCAGCGCCGCCGCGTTCACATCCGTGTCGATGCCCGTCGGCACACCCAGCGCATTCTTGAGCGTCGTCATCAGTGGATAATCAATCCACTCTTTTTTCGGCGTTTTGGTGATGTTGCCGTAAGTCGGCGAAGCCGGATTCAGGTCAAGCGGGCCGAACGAGCCGATTCCCAGCGCCTTGACGTCGAATTTCCCGATAAAATCCACAATCTGCGGCACGGTCACATCCGGCGTGAGCGTCTGAAAACTGGCGCGCTGGAGCACGCCGCCCTCCGGATTGCCGATCGAGCAGACCATTTTGGTGCCGCCCGCTTCCAGTGCGCCAATAAGCATAAGCCATCCTCCTTTTTGCGCCCGCATGGTTTCCGCCCTTTGCGGGCAGACTATCCATGTGCACGTCTGCGTCCATGATACGCTAACCGCGCGCATGTGTCAAATGATATTGTCGGATATTTTTAGTTTTCGCAGCGAGGAGGATGCGCCATGGCCGATACTGCCCTGCTTTCCGGCGACGCGCGGCTGCTGACGCTGAAAATCGCCGCACCCGGCGTGACCGCCATGCTCGCGTCCTCCGCCTGCCAGTTGTTTGAGGCGCTCGTTCTCGCTCAAAACGACACGCCGCTCTCCGCCGCCGTCGGCGCATGCCTCGCCCTGATTCTACTGGAACAGACCGTCGGCTTCACCCTCGGCATAGGCGCGGGCAGTTTTGTCAGCCGCTGCATCGGCCAAAGCAGCGTCCGGCATACGTCCTCCTCCGCGCGTCAATCCCATCGCGAAGCGGCCGGGCGTGCCGCCGGGGTGGCGTTCTTTTCCGCCCTGCTGCTCTCCGGTCTGCTGCTGATCGGCGGCTTTTTTCTCGCCGCGCCGCTGCTGCGCCTGCTCGGCGCGCCGGAAAGCGCCGTCTCGGCGGGCGTACCGTATGCGCGGTATGTGCTTGCCAGCGGGCCGCCCCTGTGCGGCGGCCTGGTACTCGGCAGTCTATTGCGCGCGCAGGGCAAAACGCTCCCGAATATGGCCGCCGCGCTCGTCGGTTCGTCGCTCGGCGCAGCGCTGCTGGCTGCGCTCTGCCTCCGCCTGAATCTCGGCGTGCATGGCGCGGGCATTGCGATGCTCGCGCGCGAAACTGCCATTTTCGTCGTTCTGCTGGGGTATGCGCTGCGACACGGCGAGCTGATCCGTCCGTCTCTGCGCCGCGCCCGTTTTACCCTGCCCGTCTTTGCGGAGATCATGCGTTACGGTCTGCCGACGCTGCTGCGTCAGGGCGCAACCAGCCTTTCCGCCGCGATGCTCTCACGCGTATCCGCCGAATTCGGCGCGCCCGTCCTGGCGGGCATGGGGCTGTGCGCCCGCGCGGTCATGCCGTTCACCTCGGCCGTCATCGGCTTCGGCCAGGGCTTCCAGCCCGTCTGCGGCGCGGCCTTCGGCGCAAAGCAAACGGCGCGCTGCCAAACTGCGTATCGCTTCTGTCAGCGCGTCCTGCTCGTCTTTTCGCTGGCCGTCGGCGCGGCTGTCTTTGCCTTTGCCCCGGCGCTGACCGCCCGCTTTGCTCACGACGCGCAGACCGCCGATGTTGCCGGACGCGCCCTGCGCCTGCAAAGCGCCGTCTTTTTTGCGCAGAGCGCCGTCATTTTGATGACCATGCTCACCCAATCGCTTGGGCAGACCGTCCGCGCCGCGCTCGTCGCCACAAGCCGACAGGGGCTTTTCCTTCTTCCCCTGCTGACGCTTCTGCCGCGTGTTTTCGGCCTTTGGGGGCTGCTTGCGTGTCAGAGCGTCAGCGACGTGATTTCGCTTGTTTTCTCGTGGCTGCTGACGCGGAAGGTCTTTCCCCTTTCCCCGTTCACGCGGTCTTCCTCCCCTCGCGGAGGGGACAACCGTCCGCAGACGGCGGAAGGGTGACTGCTCAGATATTTCTCGTCCGCACGGTGCGGATGTTCGGATGTTCGGACAGCGTGCCGATCACATCCACATAGCTCGTCTTAGCGGGCATGGAAAGCGTGTACAAGTTGGTATACAGATTGCCTTCCGGCCTGCTTTCCGCATGAAAGTCCACGTCCAGAATCTTCACGCCCAGGTTCATAAAGTATTCGTTGAGGAACGCCAGCGTCTGCGTGCGGTGGATAAACTGCACCTCCAGCCGCTTAAGCGTGTTGACATGCACAATGCGCTGCATGAGCCGCAGAATCACCAGCACAATCACGCCAGCGGCGACCGCCATCAGGATATAACCCGAACCCACCGCCAAACCGATGCAGGCCGTGCACCAGAGCGACGCCGCCGTCGTCAGGCCGGATATCTTTCGGTCGCTCATGAAAATCGTACCCGCGCCGAGAAAGCCCACGCCGGAGACAACCGACGTGGTAATACGTCCCATGCTCACGCCGATGGAAGCGTTGCCCAGCGCCACTACGTCCGCAACTGTCTGGCTTTCAATCAGCGACACAAGCGCCGCGCCGACGCACACCAGCACATGCGTGCGCATGCCCGCCGGGCGATTTTTGATTTCGCGTTCGATGCCGATCACCGCGCCGATGACCACCGCCACGCCGATCCGCATCAGCACGGCCGCAATCGTCAGCGGCTGTCCGAATGCCGTCAGCCGGTCCAAAAAAGCCCCCATTCCAATCTCCTCCGCTCTCTGTAAAATCTGGGTTAAATTCAGATGATTTATTATACTGACATCGCGTTGTGCGCGCAAGGCATTCAGATAATTTTTTTCGCGTTGACAGTCTGCTCGCGCCGCATTACAATGGCTTTACGGACGAGCTGCGTCCGAAAAGGAGGAACAATCCATTGAAAACCCCAACGAGCGCCGAGCTGGCTTTTCTGCGTCGGCGCGCCGAACAAACCTTTCAGCGCATGCCGGTTCTCCCGCGGCGCGAAGACGGGCGCATGACCCCGGAATCGCGTCTGCGCTTTGAATTATCGATGGAATCCATTCTCGAAAACAATCGCACGCTGGGCGCGTGCGTCGTGCTGCGCCGCCCATCGGGACAGTATGACGTGTTTTGCCACGGTACGGCGCGCCTGTCGGGCCGCGTGCCCGTAACGGAGGAAACCTGCTTCCGCATCGCCTCCGTCAGCAAGCTGGTGATGGCCTTCGGCGTGCTGGCGCTTTGCGAACGCGGCGCGCTGAATCTGGATGAGGATCTTTCCGTCTATCTGGGCTATCCCGTGCGCAATCCGCATTTTAAAGACGTGCCCGTCACCTTGCGCATGCTGCTCACCCATACTGCTGCCATCCGTGACGAGGGAAACTACGGCACGCGCGGCATGCAGAAGGGATGCACCCTTCGCGAACTGCTGGAAAACGCCGACAACTGGCTGAACGTGAAGCCGGGCGAGGCCTTTCATTACAGCAACCTCGGCGCTGGCGCGGCGGGCGTGGTTATGGAGCGCGCGGCGGAAAAACCGCTGGACGACATCATGCAGGATCTCGTCTTTTCCCCGCTGGCGATCCGCGCCAGCTATGATCCCCGCCGCATTTCGCCCCGTTCAGATCTGGCCAACGGATACAGCATGCGCTTTCCCCTTCCGCTGCTCAAATACAACGCGCAGGCGCTGGCCAAACGCAAACCCGAACCGTTTGACCCCGAACGCGATTATCTCTGCGCCGCCGGCCGGCTCATTACGGACAGCCGCGGCATGGCCGCGCTGCTGGGGCTGCTGGCCTCCCATGGCGAAATGGGCGTGCTCTCCGCCCCATCGCTCGATCTCATGCGCGCCCCGCAGGACGGGCTGGGCGGCGTCGGCCAAATCGGCCGCGGGCTGAACACTGCGGCTCTGCCCGGCGTGTTTCCCGGCTTTTCCCCCGTCGGCCATCAGGGCGTGGCCTACGGCATGTGCGCCGAATTGTTCGCTGATCCGACGACGGGCGCGGGCGTGGGCGTGATGACCAGCGGAACGCGGCTGAATCGCGACACCCCGCCGCTGATGCGCGTCGGGTTTGACCTGCTTACACTCGGTTTTGCCTCTTTGCGCGGGGCGGACTGACTCCGACACAATTTTGTCACATTGTTTTAATGTTTTTTCCTCAAGTCTACCATTTTTTCTTCATACCTCCCTTCTATAATACAGCCATCGCTTGAAGGAAAGCGGGCGGGCGAAAACCTCGTTCCCCCTTTTCAACAGGCCCACAAGCAGTTTCACCCCGAAAGGAGATTTTCAGTATGCGTAAATCCATTCGTCCCCTGATTGCCATGACCGCCGCATTGGCGCTGACGGTTACGGCCGGCATGAGCGCGCTGGCTCAGGCCGATAACACCGACAAACATTTCAGCGTGATTGAGGCCGCCTCGAACGAGGATTCCCTCACCATCCCGGAGATCGCCAAGAAGTGCGGCACCTCCGTCGTGGCGATTGAAACCGAAACCAAGGTCGTCTACAACACCTACGACAATAACTATTACAACCCGTTCGGCGGTATGTTCGGTTATGGCTATGGTTACGGCTACGGCAACCGCGGCGGACGCGGCGGCACGCAGGAATACACCCAGACGGCAGCCGGTTCCGGCATCATCATCTCGGAAGACGGCTATGTGCTGACCAATAACCACGTCATTTCCGGCGCGGACAAGATCACCGTCTATGTCAATTCGGGCGACGGCAGCGAGGAACAGTCCTATGAAGCCACGCTCGTCGGCTCTTCCGAGAGCAACGACATCGCGGTGCTCAAAATCGACGCGACCGGCCTGAACGCCGCCGCCTTCGGCGACAGCGATCAGATCGAGGTTGGCGAACTGGCCGTGGCCATCGGCAACCCGATGGGCCAGGTGCACGGCTCCGTGACCGCGGGCATCATTTCCGCCGTCGAGCAGGAGCTGACCATTGACGACGTGACCATCAACGCCATCCAAACCGACGCGGCCATCAACCCCGGCAACTCCGGCGGCGCGCTGTTTGATTCCTACGGCAACGTCATCGGCATTGTCTATGCCAAGAGCTCTTCCGTGAGCATCGAAGGCATCGGCTACGCCATCCCGGTCAACAACATCAAGGATCTTGTCGCTCAGATGATCAACGATCCGGATTCCGTCAAGGATCAGACCAAGGGCAGCCAGATTATGCTGGGCATCACCATCCGCGACATTACCGAAGACATGAGCAAGCAGTATTCCATGCCGGTCGGCGTGTATATCACCGAGGTTTCCAGCATGAGCGCGGCTGAGCGTGCCGGCCTGCAAAAGGGCGACATCATCACCGAGTTCGCGGGCGAAACCGTGACCTCTGCGGATGACCTCAACGCCATCAAAGCCAAGCAGACTTCCGGCGACACCGTCTCTGTCAAGATCGACCGCAACGGCAAGGAAATGACGCTGGATCTCGTCATCCCGCAGCCGACCGAGGTCGATACCGCCAGCAACAAGTAATCGCATGCTTCCCCTTTGTACATTCTCTTCTGTAACAGCCGGGGCCGCTTTTCCCCAATCGGAAAGGCGGCCCCGGTTGTTTTTGTCTTTCGCTTGTGCTATGATGAAACGGAACTCCTTCGGTCAGCTTCGCTGACACACCTTCGGCATTTCGCTTGCCTGCCGCCCGCAGTGCGGGAGGCAGGCTGCACGCCCTCAGAGAGGGAGCCTTTGGGTATAGTAAACTGCCAGCCAATGAATTGATCCATCTCACGGAGGCTTTCATGAAACATCTTGCGCTTCTTCTCTGTCTGCTGCTGCTCGTTCCCGCAGGCGGTTTATGCGAAAAAATTCTCTGGGAGGACGACGCGGGGCAGGTCGTCCTGAGCGACGACGGCAACGTGCAGTTTGTCTCGCCAGGCGGCGAAGCGGCCGCCGAACCGATTGAAGAAAATATCGACGAAAACACCTACGCGCCCGACGAAACGCCCGCGCCGGTTGAAAAATCCCTTTCCAACGATTTTACCTTCAGAAAGACGGTCAAATACGGCGACTCCGGCGAACTGGTCGCGCAGATTCAGGCCCGTCTGGCCGAGCTGGGGTTCTACAACGCCAAGGTATCCGGCGGTTATTATAAGGTAACAAAGGCCGCCGTCAAAGCCTTCCAGACCCAAAACGGTCTGAGCGCGGACGGCATCGCGGGGCGCGACACACAGGAGCTGCTCTTCTCTGCCGCCGCTGTGCCCGCCGACGCCACGCCGCGCCCGTCTCCTACGCCGGAACCGACAAAATACACCCTGATGGTGGATGTGACCAACCAGATTACCCGCGCCTACACCTACGACGAGAACGGGCAGTATACCGTGCTCGTGCGTGAGATGATCTGCTCCACCGGCACAAGCAAATATCCCACGCCCTGCGGCACGACCATCATGCCGAAGAAGCGCGCCCGCTGGGGCTATTTCCCGACGTGGGGCTCGCACGCGCAGTATCTCACGCGCATCGATTCCGCCAACGCGTTTCACTCCGTGCTCTACACCGAGCCGGATGAAACGACCCTCTCCGTTCAATCCTTTGAAGCGCTCGGCACGCCTGCGTCGCACGGCTGTGTGCGCCTGCTCGTCTCCGACGCGAAGTGGATTTACGACAACTGCAAGGAGGGCACCATCATCACCGTCTACGAAGGCGAGTATGACCCGGAATACACCATGACGCTCAAACCCACGCTCAACACGAGCACCCTGCGCGAAAACCCGCTGCCTTCTCCGACAGCCGCGCCCGTTTACAGCCGTGCAAACTGGCCGACAAAGTACCGTACCCTCTCCAGAGGCAAGACGGGCGCAGATGTGTACATGCTGCAAATGCGGCTGACCGAGCTGGGTTATTACCACGGCTCAGTCACCGGCGGCTATTACGGCGGCACGATTCAGGCCGTCAAGGATTTTCAAAAAGACCACGGCCTGACCGTGGATGGCGCGGCAGGCAAACAGACGCAGGCGCTGCTCTTCTCCGATGCCGTCGGCCAGACCGCCGCGCAGCCGGAAGAAACGTCCGTGCCTGTCGCCGATACGCCCGTACCGACCGCCGCGCCGACGCTCACCCCCGAACCGACGCCCACCCCGCAGCCAACCTTCACCCCGACGCCCGATCCGGCGCTCTATATGCCGATTCAGGATTCGGTAGGGTAAACGATAACTTTTGTATAAAAAGCGGGCGCGTATTGCGCGCCCCCAGACTGTAGACAAAAAGCTATTCTCCCCCCGAAAAGGGGGGAGAATAGCTTTTTCCGCAAATGAAAGAATAGCTGAATTTCTTGATTTTGCTATCCGAGCCAAGTTTGCTTATGTCAACAAGTTGCGGGCGCGTACTGCGCGCCCCTGCATGGGTTTCCGTATTTTATTTCGGATTCGTTCCTTTATACCAGTCTCAGCGACGGGCAGGCGTTCAAATCCAGACCCGCGGTTTCGCCGCGCATCAGCCGATAAAACGCCGCGCTGCCGATCATCGCCGCGTTGTCCGTGCAGAGAATCGGCGGCGGCATCACCAACCGAATGCCTGCCTTTTGGCTTTTGTCGTTCATCGTGTTGCGCAAGCCGCTGTTGCTCGCCACGCCGCCCGCCAATGCGACCGTCTTTGCGCCGGTTTCGACGGCAGCCAGCATCGCCTTGTCGCTCAAAAGCTCCACCGCCGCATGTTGAAAACTGGCGGCGATATCCGCGGCGGGCACGTCCTGCCCGTTCTGGCGCAGTTTATGCACCGTGTTGATGAGCGCCGTTTTCAGGCCGGAAAAGCTGTAATCATAGCGTCCCGGCGTCTGTACGTGCGGCAGTTTCAGCGCGTGCGGGTTGCCTTCGCGGCTGAGCTTGTCCAGCAGTGGTCCGCCCGGATACGGCAGTCCCAGCACGCGCGCCGCCTTGTCAAAAGCTTCGCCCGCCGCGTCGTCCATCGTCTGCCCCAGCAGGGTATACACGCCGTAATCCTCCACGCGGACGATGTGGCTGTGTCCGCCGGAAGCCACCAGGCACACAAACGGCGGCTCCAGATCGGGATGCGCCACATAATTCGCGCTGACATGCCCTTCGATGTGATTCACCGGAATCAGCGGCTTATCCGCCGCATACGCCAGCGCCTTGGCCGCCGAAACGCCGATAAGCAGCGCGCCGACCAGCCCCGGCCCATAGGTCACGGCCACGGCGTCCACATCGGCAAGCGTCATGCCCGCCTTTTTGAGCGCCTCATCCACCACGGGATCGACGCTCTCCACGTGCGCGCGCGACGCGATTTCCGGCACAACGCCGCCATACATCGCGTGCAGCGGAATCTGCGAAGAAATCACGGAGGAAATCACCTGCCGCCCGTCGCGCACAATCGCGGCGGCCGTTTCATCGCAGCTGGATTCAATCGCCAAAATCGTCGCGTGGCCGTCCGCCATCAGGCGTTCGGTCTGCGCTTTGGCACTCTGTTCATAGTTCATGGTCTTTCCTCCGTCTGTGTCAGCTGTCTCTTCACCATGCCGGAAACGACGGCATACGCCGCCGCCAGCAGCAGAATCGACAGAACCAGCGCCCGCGCAAACTGCCCCAGCACGTCGGCAAGCGCCGTTTCAAACAGGTTTTGCGGCATCATCCGAATCAAAATATCCGTCGCGGGGTTGAGCAGCCAGTTGTCGTTGATGAACAGCATGCGGTGCATGCCGACAAACATCGTCTCAAACCCGCCCGATTGCATCATCGCGCCGAACACGCCCGCGCCCAGCGCCAGCGCGCACACGCCGCACACCGCACCGACAATCACCGGGCGGTGGCGCTTTTTCAGCCCCGCGCCGACCCAGGCGACCGCCACGGCCAGCCCGGCCGCCAGCGAAATGCAGGCCGTTCGCACCGTTTTGCACAGCGCGATCAGCCGCCGCACGTCGTTCATGTGGCTAAGCTCTTTTTCGTTCAGTTCGTCCACGGCCAGCGGCGTGTCTTCACTTCCCAGCTCCATATACAGCGCGATGATCTTCGCCGCTTCATTCTGCCGCGCTGCATCCATGCCGATATACGCCGTCACAGCGTCGTCGTCGCGCATGCCATACGCCTGCGCAACCGCCGCGCGGGATTTTTCTCCATACAGCGCCGGGTTAATCGCCTCACTGTAAACCGCGCCGCAGAGCGAACCGACGGCGGCCAGCATAACGGCGAGGGCGGCCAGCAGGCCGACGATCCATGTTTGTTTTTTCATAGCTTTTAAATTGAAAAGGACGGGCGAAATCGCCCGCCCCCGGTTTATTCTGCGTGATCCGCTCACTGCATTTGCAGATACGCGGTGATAAAGCCGTCCAGCTCGCCGTCCATCACGGCGTCCACGTTGCTCGTCTCATAGCCGGTGCGATGGTCTTTCACCAGCGAATACGGATGGAAGACATAGGAGCGGATCTGGCTGCCCCATTCGATCTTCTTCATCTCGCCCTTGATGTCGGCCATCTTTTCCTCACGCTCGCGCTCGCGCAGCTCGACGAGCTTCGCGCGCAACATGCGCATACAGTTTTCACGGTTATGCACCTGGTCGCGGCTCGTCTGAGAGGAGACGACGATGCCCGTCGGGAAGTGCGTCATACGCACGGCGGAGCTGGTCTTGTTGACGTTCTGTCCGCCCGCGCCGCTGGCGTGATAGGTATCCACGCGGACATCCTTCATATCGATTTCGACTTCGTTGTCGTCATCGTCGATAATCGGCGAAACATCCAGCGAGGAGAAGCTCGTCTGGCGGCGCGCGTTGGAATCAAACGGGCTGATGCGCACCAGGCGATGCACGCCCTTTTCGCTGCGCAGGAAGCCGTAGGCGTTTTCACCGTCCACCTCAAAGGTTACGGACTTGAGGCCCGCCTCGTCGCCGTCGAGCATATCGATGAGCTTGACGGTGAAGCCGTGGCGTTCGCAGTAACGGGTGTACATGCGGTAAAGCATGAGCGTCCAATCCTGCGCTTCCGTTCCGCCCGCACCCGCGTGCAGCGAAAGGTAGCAGTTGTTGCTGTCGTAGTCGCCGCGCAGCAGGCTTTCCAGTCGAAGCTCTTCCAGATCGCTTTGCAGCTTTTTGATTTCCTCGCCCGCCTCGGCCAGCAGGTCGGTATCCTGCATTTCCTCGGCAAGCTCCATGGTGGTATCCACATCGTCGGCGCGCTGGCAGAGCTTTTCATAATGCTCCACTTTATTTTCGGTGATGCGCACCTTCCGGCTGACCTCGGTCGAGCGCTTGAGGTCGTTCCAGAAATCCGGCTCGTTCATCGTCTCGTGCAGCTCAAGCAGCTGCTCCTTCAAGCCGGCGACGTTAAAGTGACTCACCTGCCTCAACAATGCTTTCGCGGATTTGTGCCATCTGCTGGCGATAGAGATCCAGTTCGATCACGTTGATTCACATCCTTTTATGGGTTGATTTTGTTTTTGCTTGGTTATTCGCCCGTCTAACTCCCTCAGTCAGCTTCGCTGACAGCTCCCTCCAAGAGGGAGCCTTTTGGTTTTAAATACCAACGGTAAAAGGACGAAGCCTCCCTCTCCGAGGGAGGTGGCACGCCGTAGGCGTGACGGAAGGAGTTAAAAGGACGCGAACACAATCATATAAACGCTTAGTCCTTGTCCTTGCCGCAGCAGTTCTTATACTTCTTGCCGCTTCCGCAGGGGCAGGGATCGTTGCGGCCGACCTGCTTCTGCACGCGCTTCGGGCCGGAAGGGCCGCCCGCCGCCTTGGCCTGTTCGAGGTTGGTCTCCTTCGGCTCGGCGACTTCTCTGCGCTGCTGCGGAATATTGATGCGGGCCTGATACATGCGGCGGACGGTATCTTCGCGGATGAAGTGCACCATCTCGTCGAACATGTCATAGCCTTCAATCTGATATTCGGTGACGGGGTTCTTGTTGCCATAGGCGCGCAGGCCGATGCCGTCGCGCAGCTGATCCATCGCGTCGATGTGATCCATCCAGCGGCGATCCACGCAGGAGAGCAGCACGACGCGCTCCAGCTCGCGGGTATCGATGTGCAGCAGCTCGAAGCCCTTTTCGCGCAGGGCGTAGAAATCGCGCGCTTCCTGCTTGAGCTTGGCGATCAGCTCGTCTTTATCGATGGTCTTGAACGGCTCTTCATGCGCCTTGAAGAAGCCAATGCGGATGCACAGGCGTTCCAAATACTGCGTCAGGCCGGGCAGATCCCAATCGGTGTAGTCGTCGCCGTTGCCGCAGTAGGTCGCGACGGCCTCTTCGATAAGCTTGTCCGCCATCTTGACGATGGTTTCGTGCATATCGCGGCCTTCGAGCACCTGCTTGCGCTGCTCATAGATCTCCTTGCGCTGCTCGTTCATCACGTCGTCATACTGAAGCACGTTCTTACGGATTTCGTAGTTGCGCGCCTCAATGCGCTTCTGAGCGTTCTCAATCTGTCCGGTGAGCATCTTCGCTTCGATCGGCTCGTCCTCGGCCAGACCCATCTTCTCAATCAGGCCGCTGACGCGTTCGCTGCCGAACAGGCGCATCAGATCATCCTGCATGGAGAGGAAGAACTGGGAGGAACCCGGATCGCCCTGACGGCCCGCGCGGCCGCGCAGCTGATTGTCGATACGGCGGGACTCGTGGCGCTCTGTACCGATGATGTGCAGGCCGCCGACGGCGATCACGCGGTCGTGTTCCGCGTCCGTCTGCTTCTTGAACCCCGCGTAGAGCTGTTTGTAAATCACGCGCGCGGCAAGCACTTCTTCGCTGACGTTCTCGTTGAAGCCGGTCGCTTCCTCGATCACGTTGTCCTCATAGCCCTTCTGCTTCATCGCGCGGCGGGCGAGGAACTCCGGGTTGCCGCCCAGCAGGATATCCGTGCCGCGGCCCGCCATGTTCGTGGCGATGGTGACCGCGCCGAAGTGACCGGCCTGCGCGACGATTTCCGCCTCGCGGGCGTGATACTTCGCGTTCAGCACGACATGCTCGATGCCGCGCATGCGCAGCATCTTGGACAGCATCTCGCTGACCTCGACGGAAACCGTGCCGACCAGAATCGGCTGGCCCGTCTTGTGGCGGCGTTCGATTTCCTCGATCACCTGGCTGAACTTGCCCTTTTGCGTGCGGTAAACCAGATCGTTCATGTCCTTACGGATCATCGGGCGGTTGGTCGGAATCTGCACGACGTCGAGCTTGTAAATGCCCTTAAATTCTTCCTCTTCGGTCTTGGCCGTGCCGGTCATGCCGGAGAGCTTGCTGTACATGCGGAAATAATTCTGGAAGGTGATGGTCGCCAGCGTCTTGCTCTCGCGCTGCACCTTCACGTGTTCCTTGGCCTCGATGGCCTGGTGCAGGCCGTCGCTGTAACGGCGGCCGACCATCAGGCGGCCGGTAAACTCATCGACGATGACGACTTCGTCGTTCTGCACGACGTAATCCACATCGCGCTTCATCAGCGCATGCGCGCGCAGCGCGGCATTGATGTGATGCAGCAGCTCGTTGTTGGCCATGTCGGAAAGGTTCTCCACGCCGAACCAGCGCTCGGCCTTGCGCACGCCCGCTTCGGAGAGGTTGCAGGTTTTCTTTTTCTCGTCGATGACGTAATCCTTGCGCATCGCCGCCAGCTCTTCGTCGGAGAGCGGGTTTTCCTCCCAGCGGTCCTGCTCCGGCTCTTCTCCCTTTTGCAGGGTGCAGACAAAGCGATCCGCCTTTTCATACAGATCGGTGGACTTGTCGCCCGCGCCGGAGATGATCAGCGGCGTGCGCGCCTCGTCGATGAGGATAGAGTCCACTTCGTCCACGATGGCAAAGTGATGGCCGCGCTGCACCATGTTCTTCTGATAGATGACCATGTTGTCGCGCAGATAGTCGAAGCCCATCTCGTTGTTCGTGCCGTAGGTGATGTCGCAGGCATACGCCGCCTTGCGCTCTTCCTGCGTCAAATCATGCACAATCACGCCCACGGTCATGCCGAGGAAGCGGAAAATGCGGCCCACGTCCTCGCCCTGGAACTTGGCCAGATAATCGTTGACGGTCACGACATGCACGCCTTCGCCGGAGAGCGCGTTGAGGTAAGCCGGCATGGTTGCCGTCAGGGTCTTGCCCTCGCCGGTCTTCATCTCGGCAATGCGGCCCTGATGGAGCACGATGCCGCCGAGCATCTGCACGCGGAACTGGCGCTTGCCCGTCACGCGGTAGGTCGCCTCGCGTACGACGGAATACGCTTCCGGCAGCAGGTCGTCCAGCGTTTCGCCGTTTTTAAGCCGCTCGCGGAACTCGACGGTCTTGCCGCGCAGCTGCTCGTCAGTCAGCGCTTTGTGCGCTTCTTCAAAAGAATCGATTTTATCGACAATTTTGTTCAGGCGTTTGATCTCCCCGGCGGACGGGTCGAATAATTTGCTGAAAAAGCCCATTGTTATCCTCCAATTACGCGGCCGGGATTTTGGCCTTTCGCCGAACGAAAAACTCCACATTGCCGCTCATTGTATTATTGTAGCATCTTTGCGGGGGTTTATCAACCTTTTCATGGCGAAAATGGCGGGAGTCAGAGAAAAGTTGGCTTTCCCTGCCCCTTGCGCGACAGACATGTATTTTGTATAATCAATCTGTTATTTTGAACGTGGAGGCGCTTTCCATGAGCCAGGTTTTTCGCCTTGACCGACGCGCAGTCGGCAAAATTTCGCTGCTGACCGCCGTCTTTTATTTTTCCGCTTACTTCTATCGTTTTTTTACGCTGGGCTACGCGCACGATTCTCTGTTGATCGATCAGAGTATCGACATGACCTGGCAGATCCAGCTTGGCCGGTTTTTGCAGCCCGTCTATCTCCTGTTTCGCGGGGACATTGCCGTGCCGTATCTGATCGGCCTGCTGGCCTATCTCTATCTGGCTGCTGCCATCTGTCTGGTCGTGGATCTGCTCTCGCTGTCTTCCACCCTGTCTATCTCGCTGGTCTGCATGGCGCTGTGCGCCAATACGACGCTGACCCGGCTTCACGGCACCTTTCACATGATGGCGGACTCCTATATGCTCGCGCTGCTGCTCTCCGTTCTCTGCGTCTTCGTTGCAGTTCGCCTTCGGCATGGCGTTTGGCTTGCGCCCGTTCTGCTTTGCGGTTCTGCGGCGCTTTATCAAAGCTATGTGCCGGTAGCCACCGTCTTTTTCCTGATTCTGCTCGTTCACCACGCGCTTGACGGTTTCTCCTTCCGCGCGCTCCTTCTGCGCTGCGTCCGGTATTTGGGCGTGTTAATCGCCGGACTGGTCTTTTATTCGCTTTGTCTGCGCGTGGTCTATGCGCTGACCGGGCAGACCGCCGCCGATTCCTACAACGGCATGGCGGACATGGGTAATTTCGAGGGCTATTCCATCGTCGATCTGCTTCGGCGCGCTTATCTTTTCCCCTTTGAAAAAATGGCGCGCCCCCAAACCGCGTTCCCCCGCGCCGCAGCCGCGGCCTATGGCCTTCTCCTGCTCTTTTCGCTGGCCGCCGTCTGTTATCTGCTTCATGCCCGCCGCATCGCCCTGCCCTGTGCCGCGCTGACCTTTGTTTTTCTGCTGCTCGTTCCCTTCGGCGCCGATTTCATCTACCTGCTCTCCAAAGGCATGGTTCACGACCTGATGATCTACGCTTTTTTCTTCTGCGCCGTGCTGCCCATCTCTCTGGCTGACCGGCTTCGGCCGCTGGCCGGGAAGGCCATTCGGCTGGCCGTTCCGCTGGCCGCATGCTGTCTGTCGCTGGTCTATTTCAGCGACGCCATATTCGCCAATCAGTTTATCTTGCGCCGTGATCTTTCCTACAACGCGACCCTCAGCACAGTCACACGCATGCTGGAGCGGGCCGTTCAGGTCGAAGGCTATCAGCCCGGCGTAACCCCCGTCGCCTTTGCGGGCGTGATGAGCGACTCCCATCTGTACATGGAACGCCCCGGCTTTGAGGCGATTAACGATTTTGATTTTTACGTGTATTCCATCACCTATGAACAGACCTATCCGTGGTTCTTTCACATGATTCTGGGCGATCCCATCCGAATGGCCGACGAGGCGGAACGGATGGCCCTCGCTTACAGCGACGAGGTGCTTTCCATGCCCGTCTTCCCCGCGGAAGGTTCCCTTAAAATGGTTGGCGAAACGCTCGTTATCCGCATCGGTGAGCGCTATCTGTGATTTCATTCGTCCTGTCCGTGCGACAGGGCGTTTTTTCTTCGCCTGTTTTTTGTCACGCCCGACGCCTGTCCCGCGCCGGTCTGTCCGCTGTCGGTTAGGCTTTCGCCCGGTCGTCTGACAACCTATTCACATTGCCCAAATCTTCACGGTTCCTTTTGCCAGAAATCTTGACGGCGTTCGGGGAACGGTGCTATACTGTATCTAGCTAAACGAGGGCTTTTACAGACCTTCTGGCAATTTTGCACGGCTATCTTAAATCTTGGGAGGTTACATCCATGGTTCAGCTTAATGCTTCCACTCTTTCTTCCGTCAAGATGGCGCGCGGCGTCGCGCCGAAAACGGAACGTGTGATTCAATTCGGCGAGGGCGGTTTTCTGCGCGCTTTCTGTGACTGGATGATCGATATGGCCAACGAAAAGGCCGGCATGGATGCCGGCGTGGTGATCGTGCAGCCCATCGAGCGCGGCATGGTTTCCATGCTCAACGAGCAGGACGGCCTGTATACCCTGATTCTCCGCGGTCAGGTGGACGGCAAGCCCAGCAAGGATGAGCGCATCATCCAGAGCGTCAAGCGCGGCCTGTCCCCGTACGAGGATTTCGAGGGCTATCTGGCGCTGGCGCACAACCCGGATATGCGCATCATCATCTCCAACACCACCGAAGCCGGCATCGTTTACACCGGTAAGGACAGCTTCGACGACAAGCCGCAGGCTTCCTATCCCGGCAAGCTGACCCGCCTGCTCTACGAGCGCTTCACCGCTTTCGGCGGCAAGAAGGGCACGGGCTTCATCCTTCTGCCCTGCGAGCTGATCGATTACAACGGCCGCAATCTGGAAGAGTGCTGCATGAAGACCGCCGAGCAGTGGGGTCTGTCCGAGGAATTCAAGACCTGGCTGAAGGCCGAGAACGTCTTCTGCTCCACGCTGGTGGACCGCATCGTGACCGGTTATCCGCGCGGCGAAGCCGAGTCTCTCTACGAAGAATTCGGCTACCGCGACAACATGCTCGACACCGCCGAGCCGTTCGGCCTGTGGGTCATCGAAGGCCCGGCCTGGATTGAGAACGAACTGCCCTTCAAGAAGGCGGGCTGCAACGTCGTCTTCACGCAGGACGTTTCCCCGTACAAGCTGCGCAAGGTGCGCATGCTCAACGGCGCGCACACCTCCATGGTGCTCGGCGCGTATCTGGCGGGCCACGAAATCGTCGGCGACTGCATGGCGGACGACACCATGCGTTCCTACATGTCTCAGGCGCTCTTTAACGAGATCATGCCGACGCTCGACCTGCCGAAGGACGATCTGGAGGCGTTCGCTTCCGCGATCTTCGAGCGTTTCTCCAACCCGTTCAACCGTCACCTCCTGCTCTCCATCGCGCTCAACAGCCAGAGCAAATTCCGCGCGCGCGTGCTGCCGACCATCAAGGAGTATGTGAAGCGCAAGCACGCTCTGCCGAAGATCCTGACCTTCTCCATGGCGGCGTTCATCGCCTTCTACTGCGGCAAGAAGAAGGAAGACGGCTCTTTCGTGGGCGTTCGCGCCGCGGGCAACGAGTATCCGATTGCCGACGATCAGTTTGTGCTCGACTTCTTTGCGGGCATGACGGGCAAGCCGGCTGCGGAAATCGCGCACGCCGTGCTGACCAACGTCGATTTCTGGGGCAGCGACCTGACCGCCGAGCTTCCGGGCTTTGAGGCTTCCGTCGCCGCTTCTCTGGACGCCATCTTCACCAAGGGCGCCGCGAAAGCGATTGAAGAGGTTGTGGCAAAGGAATGAGCAGATTGATCCGTATCAATCCGCGCGACAACGTCGCCGTCGCGCTCGAACCGCTGAAAAGCGGCGAGAGCGCGCTCGGCGTGACGCTGCGCGAGGATATCCCGGCCGGGCATAAGTTTGCGCTTTGCGATATTGCCGAAAACGAGAACGTCGTCAAATACGGCTTCCCCATCGGCCACGCGACGCAACCCATTCCGGCGGGCAGCTGGGTGCATACCCACAATGTCAAGACCAATCTTTCCGGCCTGCTGGAATACAGCTACCATCCGCATCCCTGCGCCATGCCCGTTGACCGCAAGGCCACGTTTGAGGGCTATGTGCGCGAGGACGGCCGCGTGGGCATCCGCAACGAGGTCTGGATTGTGAACACCGTCGGCTGTGTCAACGGCACGGCCAAGACGCTGGAGCGCATGGCGCAGGAAGCCTACGGCGACCGCGTGGACGGCATTCACTGTTTTGTCCATCCGTATGGATGCAGCCAGCTGGGCGAAGATCACAAGAACACCCAGAAGCTGCTCGCCTCGATGGTTCGCCATCCGAACGCGGGTGCGGTACTTGTGCTGAGCCTCGGCTGCGAAAACAACAACGTCAATGAATTTAAGAAGGTGCTCGGCAATTATAACCCCAACCGCGTGAAGTTCCTGATTACGCAGGATGTGGAGGATGAGGTTGAAGCGGGCATGCGGCTGCTTGACGAGCTGACCGCCTACGCCGCGACGTTCAAGCGGCAGACAGTGGATGCTTCCGAGCTGGTCATTGGCCTCAAATGCGGCGGCAGCGACGGTCTTTCCGGCATCACCGCCAACCCGCTTTTGGGCAGCGCTTCCGACCTGCTGGCGCGCCACGGCGGCACGACGCTGCTGACCGAGGTGCCGGAAATGTTTGGCGCAGAAACCATCCTGATGGATCGCTGCAAGGACGAGGCGACCTTCCGCAAAGCGGTCGATCTCATCAACAATTTCAAGGAATACTTCATCCGCCACGGTCAGGAGGTCTACGAAAATCCCTCTCCGGGCAACAAGGCGGGCGGCATCACCACGCTGGAAGACAAATCCCTCGGCTGCACCCAGAAGGGCGGCACGGCTGAGGTGCGCGATGTGCTCAGCTATTGCGAACCCGTGACCGAAAAAGGGCTGAATCTCGTGCAGGGACCGGGCAACGACCTGTGCGCCATCACGGCGCTGATGGCTTCCGGCGCACAGATGGTGCTCTTCACCACGGGCCGCGGAACGCCGGTCGGCGCGCCGATCCCGACGGTGAAGGTTTCCACCAACACCCCGCTTTCCGAAAAGAAGCGCAACTGGATCGACTTTAACGCGGGTATTCTGGCGCAGGGCGCGGACATGCAGGAGACGACCGAGGTCTTCTTCAAAAAGCTGCTGGCCATCGCCTCCGGCGAACAGACGCAGAGCGAGAAGCACGACTACCGCGAGATTGCGATTTTCAAAGACGGCGTAACGTTATAACTCCCTCAGTCACGGCGCTGCCGTGACAGCTTCCTCGGTGAGGGAGTCTTCGTCCCGTTATAACTGCCAGCATTTCCGTACAATGTCAGAGTCTGGCATACGGAAGGCATTCAAAGCAAAGGAGGAGAACCCCTTGAAACCGTTTATGGATCAGGATTTTCTGCTTGAAAATGACGTGGCCAAAAAGCTGTATCACGAGTATGCGGAAAACATGCCGATTTATGACTATCATTGCCACATCTCCCCGTGCATGATCTACGAAAACTATCAGTTCCAGAACATCGGCGAATTGATGCTCGGCGGCGACCACTACAAGTGGCGCGTCATGCTCTCCAACGGCGTGGATGAGAAGTTTATCCGCGGCGACGCGAGCTGGCACGACAAGTGGCTGGCCTTTGCCGCGAGCCTGAAATACTGCATCGGCAACCCGATGTTCCACTGGACGCATCTGGAGCTGCGCCGCGTGTTCGGCATCGAGGAAATCCTGAGCGAAAAGACCGCCGAGGATATCTGGAACCGCGCAAACGCACTGCTGGCGACGGAGGAATACCGCTGCCGCGGCCTGATCGAGAAATTCGGCGTGAAGGTCATCTGCACGACCGATGATCCGGTGGACGATCTGGAGCATCAGACCAAGATTGCGCAGGATCCGACCTGCAAGTTCAAGGTGTATCCGGCCTGGCGTCCCGACAAAGTGCTCAACATCGAGCGCGGCGGCTTTGTGGATTACATGAACCGTCTGTCCCGCGTCTCCGGCATTCACTGCCTGAATCTGGAAAGCATGATGCAGGCGCTGGAATCCCGTCTCGATTTCTTCCACGCGCACGGCGCGCGCCTGTCCGATCACGCGCTGGATACCGTGCCCTACGGCGTGCCGAGCACGCATATCGCGGGCGAAGCCTTCCGCAAGGCCATGAGCGGCGCGCCGCTGACCGAGGCGGAAATCGCTTCCTACAAGACCTACGTGCTCGTCGAGCTGGCGCGCATGTACAAGGCGCGCGGCTGGGCGCAGCAGTATCACATCGGCGCAATGCGCAACAATAATCCGCGCATGTTTGAGAAGTACGGCCCGGACGTGGGCTTCGACTCCATCGACGACACCTGCATCGCGGAGAATCTCTCCAAGCTGCTGGCCGAAGAAGAGCGCGCGGGCAACCTGCCCAAGACCATTCTCTACTGCCTGAATCCGAAGGACAATTACGTCATCGGCACCATGCTGGGCAACTTCCAGGGCGACGGCATTCCGGGCAAGATTCAATTCGGTTCCGGCTGGTGGTTCTGCGACCAGAAATACGGCATGGAAGACCAGATGCACGCGCTGGCCTCGCTGGGCCTGCTGGGCCGTTTCGTCGGCATGCTGACGGACTCCCGCTCCTTCATTTCTTATCCGCGCCACGAGTACTTCCGCCGCATCCTGTGCAACATGATCGGCAAGTGGGTCGAAAACGGCGAATATCCGGAGGATTACGACACGCTGGGCGAACTGGTGCGCGGCATCTGCTTTAACAACGCGGTCGAGTATTTCGGCATGGAGGTCTAAGACCCCTTTCTCCTTCGCCCGTGCGGGGCAATCCGTCAAACGGCGTGAAGGCGGTCGAAACGAAGCACGAAGTCAGGAGATGTTTCGGATGAATCCGTTGATCAAAAACGAAGAGCCGCAGTGGATTGAGCTGGGCGGCGGCCAGCGCCGCAAAATCCGCGCTTACAACGAAAACGCGATGCTCGTCGAGGTCGGTTTCGACACCGGCGCGGTCGGCGCGGCGCACAGCCATCCGCACACGCAGATTTCTTACGTGCTGGACGGCGAATTTACCTATACCATCGAAGGAAACACCCGTACCATGAAGAAGGGCGATTCCATCGTCGTGGACGGCGGCAAGGTACACGGCTGCACCTGCGTGAAAGCGGGCACGCTGCTGGATATCTTCACCCCCATGCGCGAGGATTTCGTCAAGTAACCTTAGCAGCCTTCCGCCGCCTTCGGGCGCGCGGATTGCATTCATACAGAAAAGCATACATGAGGAGGAATACAATCATGGATATGATGGAACAGCTTTCCCGAATCGGCATTGTGCCGGTTATCGCCATCAATGACGCGGCGGATGCCGTGCCGCTGGCTCAGGCGCTGATTGACGGCGGTCTGCCGTGCGCGGAGGTCACCTTCCGCACTGCCGCCGCCGCGGACGCGATCAAGAACATGACCGAAGCGTTCCCGGATATGGTCGTCGGCGCCGGCACCGTGCTCACCTGCGAGCAGGTGGATCGTGCTGTGGCCGCGGGCGCGAAGTTCATCGTTTCTCCGGGCCTGAATCCCACCACCGTCAAGCACTGCCAGGAGATTGGCATCCCGGTCTGCCCCGGCACGGCCAATCCGAGCGACATCGAGGTTGCTCTCTCCCTGGGCCTGAAGACCGTCAAGTTCTTCCCGGCTGAAGCGGCGGGCGGCCTGAAGTACATCAAGTCCATCGCGGCTCCGTATGTGGACATGAAGTTCATGCCCACCGGCGGTGTCAACGAGAAGAACCTGCTGGATTACCTCTCCTTCAACAAGATCATCTGCTGCGGCGGCAGCTGGATGGTGCCGGGCGACGCGGTGAAGGCCAAGGATTGGGATCGCATCCGCGCCCTGACCTCTTCTGCCGTGCAGCTGATGCTGGGCCTTGAGATCGCGCACGTGGGCATCAACAGCGCCGACGAGGCCGAGGCCATGGATACCGCGACCAAGCTGTGCAAGCTGCTGGGCTGGACGATGAAGGTCGGCAACAGCTCCATCTTTGCCGGCACGGGCATCGAGGTCATGAAGACCCCGTTCCGCGGCACGAAGGGCCACATCGGCATCAAGACCAACTTCATCGTGCGCGCCAAGGCGTATCTGGAGCGTCAGGGCTTCGAGTTCGACGAGAGCAGCGCCAACGTGAAGGACGGCCAGCTCAAGGCGATCTACCTCAAGGACGAGATCGCGGGCTTCGCGATTCATCTCGTGCAGAAGTAATCAGCCTGAGACTGCACGCGCTTTGCACATAACTCAAACCGGGAAGGGTTCGCGCCCTTCCCGGTTTTTTGGTATACGAACAGATAAAAGCGCCCGCGAAACGGCCTTCTTCACCATCCCGCGGGCGCTTTTCATTTTCATTCAGAATCAATCCAGCATTTGCAGCCACAGGCTCTTGAGATAATGGCTTTCCGGATATCCGGCCAGAACCGGATGATCGATGTCCTGACGACGCAGGGTAATCACGCGCACCTGACGATGCAGGTCTTGCGCGGCGGAGAGCACCGTATTCACGAAGACCTCTTCCGGCATGTGATACGAGCAGGAGTGCGTCGCCAGCACGCCGCCCGCCGGAAGCAGGCGCATCGCGGAGAGCGCAATCTCCTTGTAGCCGCGGCAAGCGCTGGCCATGTTGGCGTGCGCTTTGGTGAACGCGGGCGGATCGAGCACCACCACGTCGTATTTTTCGCCCGCCTTGACCTGCGCGCGCAGAAAATCAAAGCAGTTCGCACAGACGGCGGTGATGTCCGCGCCGTTGAGCGCGGCGTTCTTTTCGATCAGCTGCACGGCGGCTTCGCTGATATCCACTGCCGTCACTTCTTTCGCCCCGGCTGCCGCCGCGTTGAGCGCGAACGCGCCGATGTAGGAGAAGCAATCCAGCACGCGCGCGTCCTTGCAGAACTGGCGCACAAACAGGTGATTATCCTTCTGGTCGAGGAAATAGCCCGTCTTCTGACCGCCGAGCACATCCACAGCCAGCTTGACGCTGTTCTCGTGGATGATGTTTTCCTCCGGCAGCGTGCCGTAAAGCACGCGGGTGAAGCACTCCATGCCCTCTTTGCGGCGAATCGCGTCGTCGTTTTGCAGCAGCAGGCAGTCCGGCTTTTCGCACGCAAGCAGCGCGTCGGCAATCGTCTGCGTAAACCGTTCCATACCCAGCGCCAGCACCTGAAGCACGATCACCCCGCCGAAACGGTCGGCAATCACGCCCGGCAGGCGGTCGGCCTCGCCGTAAATCAGGCGGCAGGAATCCGTGCCCGGCCTGTTCATCACAAAGCGGCGGTAATCGCACGCCGCCTTCACGCGGGAAGCGATCAGTTCGTCGGTGATTTCCTCCTGGCGGTGGGTCAGCAGGCGCACGGTAATCAGCGACTTGCTGTTGTAAAAGCCCGTACCCATGTAGCGCCCGCGGAAATCGACGACCGTCACCAGACCGCCGTCCTCGATTTCGCCCTCCACGCGCTCGATTTCGTTGCCGTATACCCACGGATGGCCTTGCAGCAGCTTTTTCTGCCGTCCGTTGACAACATGAACAATCGGAAGATTTTCCATTTTTTTATCCTCAAAGTTACGTTGGGGCTTTGCCCCACTCCCCACCAAGAACCTGAGGTTCTTGGAACTCCCACATTGCCTGGTTTAAGCCGCCGCGAAGCGAAGAAGGGGTCTGGGGACAATCGTCTCCAGCAGGGGATGGGGCTGGCCCCATCGTCTCCCCAATCATCAAGAAGAACGTAAGTTTCAAAGCAGGATGCGAAGCATCCTACGATTGAAACGGTTTCAAGCGGCGCACTAAATTTCAAACGCAATGTGTTTTTGATTTACTCAACCTCAATCAAATTGATCATTACGACCGGGCGGCGCTTGGTGCGCTCGTAGAGGAAGGAGCGCAGCTGGCCTTGCAGCTGGCCGGAGGCAACCGCCTCCTGCACCTTCTTGCCGCTGGCGGCAATGCGGGCAACCGCGTTCGCCGCATGCTGGCGGCAGGCCGCCTCGATCTTGACGTGCTCGCTGTCGTAAAGGAAGCCCATCGCGCTGACCACGGGCTGGGCCATCATTTCGCCGGTCTTCTTGCTGACGGCCAGCGAAATGGCCACCACGCCGTCGTCGGAGAGCAGTTTGCGCTCGCGCAGCACGCTGTTATCCACCTCGCCGACGGACGCGCCGTCGATGAGCACCGCGTCGCCGTTGGTGAAGCCGGTCACGCGCGCCGAGCCCTTGGAAATCTCAAAGATATCGCCGTTAGCCAGAATGAAGATGTTTTCAAACGGCACGCCCAGCTTGTGCGCCAGCTCCGCGTGCTGATAGAGCATGCGGGTTTCGCCGTGCGCCGGGATGAAGAACTTCGGGCGGACGAGCGCATGCACCAGCTTGATCTCCTCCTGAGAGGCATGGCCGGAGACGTGCACGTCCGCCAGCGCGGAATAATACACCTTCGCGCCGCGGCGGTACAGCTCGTTGATGACCTTGTAAATCGGCTTCTCGTTGCCCGGAATCGGCGTCGCGGAGATAATCACGGTGTCGCCCGGCTGAATCTCGATTTCGCGATGGTTGGAGAAGGCAATGCGGGTCAGCGCGCTCATCGGCTCGCCCTGAGAGCCGGTGGAGATGATGACGACCTGCTCTGGCGGATAGTTGTCTACCTGGGAGATTTCGATCAGCGTATCCGGCTTCTTCTGGATGTAGCCCAGATTGTTGGCGGCGTTGAACACGTTGAGCATGCTGCGGCCGACCAGCGCGACCTTGCGCCCGTGGCGCTCGGCGGCGGTGAAAATCTGCTGCAAGCGGGACGTATTGGAAGAGAACGTCGCCACAAAAATGCGGCCTTTCGCATCCTTAAACATATCGGCCATCGATTCGCCGACGTGGCGCTCGCTCTTGGAGAAGCCCGGCACCTCAATGTTGGTCGATTCGCAGACGAAGAGCAGCACGCCTTCGCGGCCAATCTGCGCAATGCGCTGGAGATCCATGATCGCGCCGTTGATCGGCGTATAATCGATCTTGAAGTCGCCGGAGTGCATGATCGTGCCGATCGGCGTGCGAATGGCGAACATGAACGCGTCCGCGATGGAATGGTTCACGTGGATGAACTCCACGGAGAAGCAGCCGGAACGAATCGTTTCGCCCGCCTCGACGACGTGCAGTTCGCAGCTCTTGGTCAGCCCCGGCACGCGGTCGTCGAGCTTATACTTGAGCAGTTCGATGGTCATGCGGCCGCCGTAAATCGGCGCGCGGAACTCGCGCATCAGGTAAGGCAGGCCGCCGATGTGATCCTCGTGGCCGTGGGTGATGAAAATGCCGCGCACGCGGTCGCGATTTTGCAGCACATAGGTGAAATCCGGAATGACGGCATCCACGCCCGGCATGGTCTCATCCGGGAAAATCTGGCCGCAATCGACGATGATAATATCGTTGCCGTATTCGTAGGCCGTCATGTTCTTGCCGATTTCGCACATGCCGCCCAGCGGGATCATGCGCAGAGTCGCGCGGCTGGGATGTTCGCTGGCGCGGGAGCGCATCGTCGGCGGTTTCTTACCGACCCATTGCAGGGTCTGCGAGATGCAGGGCTTTTCCTCCGGCGCAATCGGCGCGACAATGCGGCGGCGCATGCCCGTCTGCGGGCGCTCTGCCGGACGG
>JABLTR010045567.1_pt1 | contig 57604 bp, 50 predicted proteins | sample 7160071 | NCBI WGS metagenome assembly JABLTR01 (sample SAMN14651230, study PRJNA627086) | human gut metagenome | isolation source: feces | host: Homo sapiens | reverse complement strand
CTCGAGGGGGCGGCAGCCCGCCTCGAGTGGGATCAAATGCCCTGAATGCCTTGCTTGGCAAGGCGTTCAGCGAGCGCAGCGAGGACTTTTCCGCCGCACAGCGGCGGGAAAGTAACGGCATTTTTGCAGATGCACCGGCATGGTTATTCGCCTGCGGAGTCATCCCCCAATTTGCGGATTGCACACCGGCAGAACTCCTGCACCCATCGGTTCCGGGTGTCACTGCGGTAGACGGCCAAGACATCGGTCAGCCCCTCCATCTGATCCAAAGCGAAGTAGATCAAGGGATTTTGCGGCTGAATGCAGTGAACATAGGAGGGACAGATAAAGGTAATTCCCCGTCCGCTGCAAACCAGGCTGAGCGCGGAGGGGAGGCTGGGCGCCTCTATCACCCGGCTGGGGGTAAAATTGTAGTGACGGCAGGTGATCTCTGCGGCCACCCGCATATTCTGCCAGGAGCGCAGAACGATAAGAGTCTCTGATTCCAGCTGGGAGAGATCAATGGCCAGAGGGGCATTCAAGTTGTTCGCACTGTTTGGATAGCGCCGGCGAAGTTCACCGCTGTAAGGCGCCGCAATGACAAGAGGGTCCCGAAGGAGCTTTTGATAGGCCAGTCCCTCCTGCTTTGGCTTCAGGTTCGTCAGAACCAGGTCGGCCTCCCCCGTATCCAGGCGCTTTAAAATATCCACACTGGAGCACTCCATAATCCGCTGATCCACAGTTGGGTACTGCTCCGCAAAGTCCGGGACAATTTTAGGCAAAACATAGATCCCAAGAAAAGGGAGGGCCGCAATGGTAAGGGCCTGGACGCCCGCTCCATGGGCTGCAAATTCCGAGTACATTTGGGCCTCTAACTGCTGAAACTGCTCCATGTAGTGGAGGTAACGCTCCCCCGCCTGCGTGAGCCCCAGAGGGATCGTCTCCCGGTCAAACAGAGAGGCTCCCAGTTCCTCCTCCACCTTTTTCACAAAGCGGCTTAATGCGGGCTGGGAGATGTACAGAACCTGTGCAGCCTTGGAAAAGCTGTGATACTGAGCAATGGTTTTGATATATTTAAAATATCTTTGATCAATCATATACTCCAGGCTCCTTTCCCATGGCCGCTGCCTTCGTCTCCAATCTTACTCAATGAGTTTCTGGGTTACATTATAACAAATTCTTTATGGGATGACAAATAGGCAGCCGGTTAAGCCCCATTCCTCTTTCGTCATATCCTCATACCAAATCCGGTATTCGACAAGAAAATTGGACGTATTGTACAATATCCTCAGTAAAGCAACAGCCCAAAGGGCTATAGGCAGGCATACAAAGCCCGATTTTAAAAGGAGGTATTGTTATGAGCAACACCCATGCACAGGACTTGAGACGGATTCTAGGGGAGAATAAATTTCTGACTCTGCCCGGTGTTTATGACTGTCTCTCCGCCAAAATTGCCGAGGAGGCAGGCTTTCCCGCCCTGTTCCTGTCCGGCGGCGCGCTGGCGTACAGCGTGCTAGGCCGCCCGGATTTTGGTTTTTTAAGCCTGGCTGAGTTCGGCAATTCCATCCAGCACATCGTCTCCACCTGCTCCGTTCCGCTGCTGGCGGATGCAGACGACGGGTTTGGAAACGCCATCCAGGCCGCCAACACCGGCGCGATGTATGAACAGCTTGGGGCCGCGGGTCTGCAGATCGACGACAAAGTTCTGCCCGCCAACCACCCCGCCCGGGATGAAATTATCGATTGGGAGCTGATGGGGCCGAAGATTCAAGCGGTCCGAGACAACGTGTCCGACGATTTTGTCATTGTATACCGCACCTGTGCGGATCTGTACAACTATGGCATTGACGAGTCCATTCGCCGCATCAACCTGGCGATGGAGCGCGGAGCAGACTATGCCTATGTGGACGGCATCAAATCCATGGATGAGTTGAAGAAGGTATCGGACGAGGCCAAAATTCCTCTGATGGTCAACCTGAATGAGAAGGGCTTTGTGGGCGGCAATGTGCCGATTGAGGAGGTAAAAGCCCTAAACTACTCCATTGGGCTTTTCCCCATCTCCTCCATGCTGGCAGCCGCTCAAGGCATGATTGAGGTGCTGGGCGCTCTGGCAGACCAGGGCTCCACCCTCGGCGTCCGGGATAAAATGACCGATCCCCCCACGAAAATTCATCGCATGATGGGGCAGTTCTCCCTGGTGGAAAAATACGCCCCTTACTACGACAAGTAATCAATGGGAAACATGGTTTCTGAGGGACAACGTGTTGGAAAGGAGTGTGGCCCCGCATGACATTAAACGATGTATTAACTGATTTTGCATGGTTAAGTATTTTGTTGTTGATCGGTTTTCAGCTGCGCCGGAAGATCAAGGTTTTGCAGCGATTCTTCATTCCGACTTCTTTGATTGCAGGATTTTTAGGAATGTTTTTTGGACCTAACTGGTTGGGCACCGTATCTCCGATCTATATCCCCTTTACATCTGCTTTAAGCCAATGGTCAGGCGTATTGGTAATATTCGTATGCGCGACCATGTTTTTGGGCCTGGAACTTGGTTCGGTCACCCGCAATGGTATGGCGGCTACTTTCATGGGAGGACTGTCTCACCAGGTACAGTTGGTTACTGGTTTGATTGTAGCAGCAATCTGCGGCCTGTTTATGAGCGATTTGCCCTATCAGTTCGGTTTTATGGGCGTGTGGGGGTTCTATGCCGGCCACGGAAACGCCACCACCGTGGGCAACATCATGCAGGAAGCCGGCTTCTGGGATGACGCAGTGGGTGTAGGCGTGACCTTTGCCACACTGGGAATGCTCAGCGGAGTAATTGGGGGCATGATCCTCATTAATATCGGGGCCAAGAAGGGTTTGACCCATGTAAAGATGTCTTTCGATGATATGCCGGAGGATGAGCGCACGGGCTATATCAAGCCAGAAGACCGCAGGTCCATCGGAAACGGCGTAACAAATTCTTCGTCCATTGATCCTCTAGCCTTCCAATTGGCAGTCATTGGATTGGTGGTAGTAATTGGTATTCTTGAGCGGACCCTGCTGATCAAGATTCATCCAGTGATGTCCAACTTCCCGCTGGTGGGCGCGGTCCTGGTATCTAGCATGATCGTGGGCTTCTTAATCAACAAGTCTCACTTTAAAAACTACATTGATCGCAAGTGTATCAATCGTTTAACCAGCACCGCTTTGGATTACATGATCACGGCAGCCATTGCCACTACATCTATGGAGATTTTCACCACTTACGCGGTACCGCTGGTGATTACCGCAGTGCTCATTGTCGCAGGCAACATTTTTGTTTGCTATATCATTGGCCGCTGGTGGGTGCAGGATACCTGCTGGTTCGAAATCGGCACGGGCATGTACGGTCATCTGTGCGGCAATCTGGCTACAGGCCTGATGCTGATCCGGGTCATGGACCCCACCCAGGAAACCAATGCATCTCAGAGCGTGTCTACTTCTGCAACTCTGGGGTATGCCTGGCAGATTCCATACATGATCATAGGCTCCCTCACTATTTTTACTGCGCCAACAGCAACAACTGTGGTCTCTGTAGCCTTGCTGCTATTTTTCTTAATCGGCGGCAGTATTTTGTTTGGGAGGAAGCGAAAAACCGCATAACACATCCAAAAGGAAGGAGAATCGAGTTTGAATAAGTTTACCGTTGCTGTTCTGCAGATGGACTCTCAGGACGACGTACAGGCCAATCTGGACACCGCAGTGGCCTTTATTGAGGAGGCTGCCGCTCGGGGCGCCAAACTGATTACCATGCCGGAGAGCATGAATTATGTAGGACTGGACAACGCCGGCCATGCCGAGGAGATTCCCGGCGGTCCCACCTTCCAGTTGATGTCGGAGCAGGCCAAAAAATATAATGTTTGGCTCCACTGCGGCAGCATTTATGAAAAGAACCCCCGGGACAACCGGCCCTTTAACTCCACTATGGTGATCAACCCCAGGGGAGAACTGGTCGCCAAATATCACAAGATCCATCCCTTTGACGTGGTGATTCCCAATGGTCCGGTGAACAAGGAATCTGAGCGCATCTGCCCTGGAGATGAAATTGTTACCGTGGACACCGGAGAGGTGGGCTGTCTGGGACTCTCCATCTGCTATGACATGCGCTTTGCAGAGCTCTACCGCATTATGGCGCTGGAGGGAGCGCAGATTCTGATGGTTCCCGCGGACTTTACCATGCCCACCGGCAAGGATCACTGGGAGACCATCCTGCGCACCCGGGCTATTGAAAACGGCTGCTATGTTGTGGCGCCTGCCCAGTATGGCGTCAAGCCTAAGTTCCAGGCGTACGCCAACTCTATGGTCATCGACCCCTGGGGAAATGTGATTGCGCGGGCCTCCAACTATCCTCAAGTAATCACTGCAGAAATTGATCTGGACTACATCGAAAAGGTCCGCAAGCAGATTTTCACCCTGGAGAACCGCCGACCGGATATTTACAGTCTGTCCCGCACCAAGGCGTGATCTGCATTCCGAAAGAGCAGGGCCTCCGCCCTGCTCTTTTCTGTTTCTGTATGAGAGGAGCAAGAAGGCAATGGGCCATAAAAAAGCAATCGCAGTCACCTGCCTGGTGGCGTTCATGTGGAGCCTAGCCGGTTTTAATGTCAAAATGATCCAGTGGCCCGCAGAGGCCATTGCAGGGGGGCGGAGCCTGATTGCAGTACTCCTGTTGTCTCCGCTGTTTTTGAAAAAAGGCATGCTGACCATCAACCGCTATGTTCTGGGCGGAGCTCTCTGCTACGCTGCGTTTAACTACTGCTTCATTCTCTCCACCAAGCTGACCACTTCGGCCACTGCCATTATGATGCAGTACACGGCTCCGATCTATGTGGCGCTTCTGTCCTGGGTGTTTTTAAGAGAACGGATTACCCGTGCAGACATTGTCAGTGTAGTTGTGGTGTTCGGGGGCATGCTTCTCTTTTTCTTGGACAGCTCCGGCGGCGGAAGTGCAGTTGGAAATGTAATTGCCGTATTTAACGGCATCACATTTGCAGGAATTTCAATTTTCCTGCGGCTGCAGAAGGACGGAAACCCGGCTCTCTCCATGTACCTGGGGAATGCCGTCTCTGCTGTCGTGGGAGTCCCTTTCATGGCTTCAGGAGGTTTGCCGGATCTCTCCAGCCTCCTGTTTCTGCTGCTGGCCGGGGTCCTGGTGGCTGTTACATATACTCTGTACGCCAGAGCAAGCACCGGTCTTACCGCCCTGGAAACGGTACTTCTTCCCATTATCGATCCCGTTCTTAATCCAGTATGGGTCTTTCTTTTTTTGGGAGAAACACCGGGGGTATTGAGTTTGGTGGGCTCAGCGGTGATTTTAATTACCGTGACCACTCGTGTCGCTTATGGGATCATATCTCCGCCTGCTCCGCAGGAAATAGAATCTCCACCCTCCCCCCACACCAGGGCTTAGTCATTGGAAAACTGCCCCTGATCCCGGCCGGTCTGCCGGGATCAGGGGCAAAATCATGTTTTCAGTGCACCAGAATTTGAGGAAGCGTCAACGGTTCAGAAGCCGCCACAGCGTCGTTCTGCTGATGCCCAGACGAGCAGCCGTACGGCTCTGGTTCCCGTTCTCTTGGGCCAGAATCCGGCGGATGATATCCTGATTGATGCGGTCCAAGGTCTGATTGAGATCCAGAGGCTCTCCGGCATCCTCTACCAGCTTGTTGACTGTGGCCATGGTCCGTTCCCGGCGGAGCACTTCCTGTACCTCCTGGGCGGTAATGTAGTTGCCGTGCGTCATTTGGGCCAGCTCTTGCAAAATACGCTGAAATTGGGTGTAGTTGTGCGGCCAGTCGAATTCCTGCAGCTGGGTCATCGCCTCGGCCTCCAGGCCGAAGATCTGCTTGGCCAGCGCAGTGTTCAGATAGCTGAGATAGATGTTCGCGATGGCCGGAAGCTGGGCCGCCCGCTGCCGGACAGGAGGGAGATAGAGGGTGAGACAGGACAATTTTTCTACAAATTCCATTCCCGCCTCGGTGGACAGCTCGTTCATGCGGCATACGCAGGAGAAGAACACCCGGTTGCGCCGGGCCACGTCCATGGCGAGGAGGTTCGCCAGCATCTGCCGGCGCTGTTCCGGGGTGAGCACGTCTACATTTTTCAGGAAAATCGTACAGCCGCTGTGGGCAAATGGGGAGTTGTGGTAATCCATCAGATAGTTCCACACTTTCTCATTGAGCATGAAGCAGTCAATGATGACGAGAGGGTGCTCTCGGCGGCTGCTCTGCAGATAGAGTTCGTGTACCGCCTGCTCCTTGCAGGTGCCGTCCTCCCCAAAAATCATAACAGGCTGTTCTGAGCGATTGATCTGCGTCATTTTGTCCTGCAGATCCCGAAGCAGCCCCACAATCCCGTATAGGCTGTTGGAATACTGCTCTTCCGCCTCCGGCATCCCCTCATAGCGTATCCCTCTCTGGATGTCTGCGGAGGGCACCCGGCTCTCAGAAAAATAGTAGGCGGTGTATTCCTTGCCGTCAACCGTCTCATGGCGCAGGCGGATGGAGTACTGCACATTGTGGATCTGCTTGAGAATATGCTGTCTGGTGTCCTTTCGTCCATTCCGGCTCTCCTCCCGAAGGAAATCCAAAATTGGAGCTCTGTAGTCTTTCAGAGTGGAGAAAAACAGCTCCCCCTGATCGCTGAAGACCACGGTGTGGTTGATCTGATTCCAGATCAGGCTGCGCAAAAACCGGTTCTCCTCCCGCAGAAGGCGGTAGTTGCGGTACAGGCGCCGCGCCTCGGCAAAGGCGGCATGAATGCCCTCCGCGCCGGAGGTGATGAGCACAGCGTCCAGGCCCAGGCGTGTAGCCGCCGTGTGCGCCACCATATCACATAAAATGGCCCGCGTCCCGCTGCGCTGAATGGATTTCAGCACGGGCTCCACCTGGTCTGCATCCTGCACCGTATAGATGTCAATGCGGTGCTGCATCAGCTGACAGAGGATCTGGGCACTGGCAGTCACGTTGGGAAACCCCACAATGGCGTAGTGACTGGACACATTTTCCGCCAGCTTCATGGCCCTCATAATGTCATAGGGGAGAATGGGCACCTCCACCACCGGAAGGTCCAGCCGTTCCCTCAGCTTGGTGGCCGTACCGCCCCTGGAAATAATAACGTCATAATCGTTGTAAAAATTCCGGCGGGCCAGTTCCACACCCTGCTGCAGGTCTCCTACAAATACTGTAAGTTCAATGTCCGGGTACTCTTTGGCCTGTTCCTGCATGAGAAACTTCATATTCTCATAGGGGGCAATGCCCAAAAGTCTGATTTTTGATGTCACAGCGTTCTTCTCTCCCCTGCTGCCTCCCCTGACAAGGCCGGCCTCGGCGCCGCCTCACGAAGGGGAAGTTCAAATTCGTGTACAGGCGTATTCTGATTGTGGACAATATTGATGGGCCGGTCCCCGTGCATCCGGGCCGCATAGGTGGAGGGGGAGATGCCGGTCATCTTGTGAAATTGACGGCTGAAATAGTGGATGCTCTGATAGCCCAGCCGCTCGGCGATCTGACTCACATTCAAATTGGAGCAGAGCATAAGTTCCTTTGCCCGCGAGATTTTCCGATAGCTGATATAGCGGTTGGGGCTCAGGCCCATCTGCCGCTTGAAATAGGAGCGGAAGTAGTTTTCGCTGTATCCGAACTGCTCCGCCAGCCATGAAACAGCGAGCCGCTGTTCCAGGTTGTCTTCGATGACCTGGAGAACCCGGCGAATATTCTTATCCTTCGGAGCGAACATGAGAGACTGCACATCCTGACGCGGCGGGAAAGCGCCGCACGCCTCCCGCTTCAAGCAGATCAGCAGTTCATAAAGCCGGAGGTTGACCATTTCTTCATAGCCGAACGACTGTGCGATCGCCTCGTCCAGAATACAGCGCAGCAGGCAGCCCGCCTGATCGTTCAGGGGGCCGGCCGCCGTAGGGAGGCCGGCCATGATTTGGGCGGTCTCCGAGGAACAGGAAAATTTAATATCCAGACTGATGGAGGTATCCAGGCTGACTACAGAGTGCTCCACCCCCGGCGGCACCATGACCAAAATGCCAGGTTTGGTCTGAATCCGTTTTGCTCCCACCTGTACCTGAAGATGCCCGTCCAACCCATAAATGAAGTGGAAAAAGGCATGGATATGGGGTTCGATGTACTGTCCCGCGCGCTTGCTGCTCTTAACTACGCGGTGTACCGTGATGTCGTGATGCATAAAAACCTCCCAGGATCAGAGAAGGCGTCTCACCAGCCGGCAGAGGGTGTCCGGCTCTCCTACGTTGCCAGGGAAGATAATGTAGGACAGGCCGGGGAACTTGCTCTCCGGTCCCGTTTGCCACACCGGCACGCCGGGAGCCGCCTGCCCCAAAATCAGCGCCCGCTTCACACCAAGGGCATGGACGCCGATATCGCTGGAGGTGATACCGCCCTTGGCGATGAGAAAGGCGGGCCGGACAGACAAAGCGGCCACAATCCGGGAGACGGCCCTGGAAATCCGGGTGCTGAGCGCCAGATCGCCCGCACCGCCCTGCTGAGTGACCAGGACCTGACGGCTGGTGTAGATCACAGCGGTAGTTCCGGCGCGGATTGCCCGCTCGGCACAGGCCAGGACCCGCTCCTCCTCTGCCCGGCCTCCGTCGGGCTGGAGCACACGCTCCGCCTGAAAACAGATGGGCTCCAGATGGGGGACCTCCCGAAGCAGCCGCTCCAGCTGGCCAGTGGTTTTGGCCACATGGGAACCCACCACAACCAATCCGCCTGTACCATGGTCCGCCCCGCGCAGTTCCTCCCTCGTCAGCAGGGGCCGCAGCTCCACACCGCTCAGTGCCCGAACCAGTCCGGCGGCACTGCGGATCAGAAACTCTTTTCCCTCCTCAAGCGCCTGAACCAGCGCTGTCACAAATACCTCTGCGTCCAGGCCGTGGGCACAGTTGACCACCAGCTTGCGGAAGCCGGACAGGGAAGACAGCGTCTGAACGATACCCCCGTAGTCCAGTCCGCGCAGCTCCTCCAGGGAGATGGACGCCACTTCTCCGGCGGGATACCGGCCTTTGGTGCGCTCCTCGCACCAGTCTTTCAGATCCGAGGAGGAGAAGGGAAAGGTGCTGTCTCGGGCAAATTCCGTCATTCCAGCCGGAATCAGCTGCTCCCCCGTGCGCACATAGTGGACATCTCCGATGGTGAACCGCCCGCCCTCCTGAAAGTAGGGCATCAGAATCTCGCCGCTGTAGCGCAGCGGGAGCATCGCCTCCAGCGTTTGCCGCAGGGTCTCCGTCTCCAGCGGATAGTGACCCCGCAGCGTGGAGTCCCCCCGGCTCACCAGCAGGAAAGGCCGACCGGTCTCCAGAGACGCCTGGGCCAGATGCTCTGCGATTTCCATATGAACCGCCTGGGTCTCTTCCGCCGAAAGGCTCCGGGAGTTGGTCAGCACAAAAAACATGGGCTGGCCGGAGGTCAGGCCGCGGACAAAGGTCTCGCGGCTCCAATCCGTATAGACATATAGGCCATGTACCGTCTGGATTCCAGTGGGGTCATCATCCAGGACCACCACACAGCGATTCAGCTTGGAGAGGGCCTGCCTCCAGGCTCTCTCCACCGGCGCTGCATCCGGCAGCGGTGGCCGGACCGCTGCCGCGGCTGGAATCGGCCGGAGCTGTGTTTCTGATTTCATGCCGGTTCGATCTCCTCCGGGCGGATGTTGGTGACTTGCCCGTAGATGCACAGGGCGTCTAAGTAGCCCCCCTCCCGATAGCGGAACACGTGCCACTCCAGCGGCGGAAAGTGGAGCAGGTCCCCCTTCTGCAGCTCCACCGTGTGCTCCAAACGATCCGGGCTGGAGCCATACTGCACATAGGCATCCCGGCAGTCCAGCACTACCACGGACTCCTCCGCGTGATTATGGGGGGCCATGGGACCGCTCTCGGCGGAATACCGGCAAAAGCTCACGGTCATACGCTCACTGGCCACGGCGCTGCTGTGTCCCACTGCGTTTTGAACCACGCGGCCCGGAAGGCGGCGCTCCGCAATGTCGGCGCGTTTCACATAGTCCATAAAAATTCCTCCTTGATTTTATGTGTGTTCCGGCGCAGAGCGGCTCGCCTGTGTCCGGCTTTGTCCGCCTCTGCTGTTCAATGGCTCCGCTTTCTAGTATAGCGGAGGCAGGCGCTTCTGTATTTGTCTTTTTCACCGGAAAAGGGACCCGAACCACTCCGGCGAAGCGTACGCTCCCCAGGTCTGGAGAAGGGATGAAAACTGCAAACCTGCCGTTGTTTTGTGACAATACAGATCCCCTTCCCAGCGGTATACTAGCGTCAGAGATACCAGAAAAAACTCACCGGCTCCAGCCGCCGGAGACAGAAAGGAAGGCAGACGGTATGCGCAAAAAAATTGTTGGTGTCATTCCTCCCATTATCACCCCTGTGGATGAACAGGAGCGTGTGGACGAAAAGGGACTTCGCGCTCTGGTGGATCACTGCATCGACCACGGACTTCACGGCATCTTTGTGTGCGGCTCCAACGGGGAATGCATGGCGCTGACCCAGAAGGAGCGGGACAGGGCCATCCGCATCACCCTGGATCAGTGTGCCGGCCGGGTCCCAGTGATTGCCGGCTGCATGGACTCCAGCACCCAGCGGGTAATTGAGAACATCAAGCGCTTTGAGGATATGGGGGGTGAGACTGCCGTGGTCACCCCGGTGTTTTACGCCCGCCACGCCACTCAGGACGAGACGGTCCGCCACTTTGAGGAAATCAGCCGGCATACCTCGGCCAACCTGATGATCTATAACATTCCGCCTTTTACCGGACAGCTGCTTACCGCAGATACCATTATCCGCCTTGCGCAAATTGACAAGGTCATCGGCGTCAAGGACACTTCCGGAAACTTCCCCCTGTTCACCAAGCTGCTCCATCATTTCAAGGGCACCGACTTCCTGGTCCATCAGGGCTCCACCAACCTGGCTGTGCCCAGCCTGCTGATGGGAGCAGACGGCTACATCCCCTCCCTAGCTCCTCTGTTCCCCAAGGCACATCTGAACCTATACGAGTATGGCAGGAAGGGGGATATCGCCAACGCCATGAAGTGGGGGGCCATTGTGGACGAAATCTGCAAGCTCTACCCCATGGCCAAGAGCCAGACGGCCTCCACCAAATACGCCATCAGCACCCTTGGATTTGCGGACAAGCGCGTCTGTCAGCCCACTGAGCCCATCACCGCCCAGGAAATGCAGCGGATCGACGCGCACATCCAGCGGCTCCAGGAATACATGTGATAAAGTGAGGTGTGACCTGTGTGCGCAGCGGAACGAAGTCCGGTCATCCGTCTGGACCCAGCGGATAATATCGTAGTGGCCCGCCGTCCGGTGCCGGCCGGCACCTGGATTCCGTCGGAGGGAATCACGGCTCAATCAGATATCCCTCTGGGCCATAAAATCTCCACCCGGTCCATCCGGAAAGGGGAGCCCGTACTGAAATACAATACGGTAATCGGCTACGCCTCCCGTGATGTAGAGGCCGGCACACATATGCACAACGACACCATCCACTTTGACGCGGTGGCCCAGGACGCTCCGTTCTGCGTGGACTACCGCCCGGTGGAGCTGGTTCCACCAGCACAGCGGCGCACCTTTCTGGGCTATGTGCGGGAGGACGGGCAGGTGGGAACCCGCAACTGCATTGCAGTGATCGTGTGCAGCAACTGCGCCGCCACAGTGGCCCGGAAAATTGCAGATCACTTTACTGAGACGGTGTTGCGGAGCTATCCAAATGTGGATGCGGTGGTTCCCCTTATCACTTCCTCGGGCTGCGGTTTGGAGAAAACCGGGACTCCCATGACCTACCTGCGGCGCATCCTGGCGGGACACATCCGAAATCCCAATATGGCCGGCGCGCTGGTGTGCGCCCTGGGCTGTGAGTCCAACAACATCGACGCTTTCTTCGAGGAAACCGGCCTGACCCCCGGTCCCATGCTGAGGCGGCTGGTGATTCAGGAGGCCGGCGGCGCCCGCAGGGCGGTGGAGGCCGGCATCACTCAGGTGGAAGCCATGCTCCCGGCGGCCAACCAATGCCGGCGGCAGCCAGTGCCCATCAGTCATCTGACCGTGGGACTGGAGTGCGGCGGGTCGGACTCCTTCTCCGGCTCCTCAGCCAATCCGGCCCTCGGCAAGGCTATGGACCTGCTGGTCCGGCAGGGCGGAACAGCGGTCCTCACCGAACCCACGGAGCTTCTGGGCATGGAAGGGGCCCTGGCCCGTCGGGCCCGCACACCGCAGGTAGCTCAGCAGCTGATGGACACCATGCAGTGGTGGCTGGATTACTGCAAAGGGAGCGACGCCCAGATCTACGGAAAGGTCACGCCGGGCAACAACGCCGGCGGCATTACCAATGTGCTGGAGAAGGCTCTGGGCAGCGCCAAGAAGGGGGGCAGCACTCCTCTGAATGCCGTGTTTGGGTATGGGGAGGCCATTACCCAGAGCGGGCTGGTGTTAATGAACTCCCCCTCTTATGATCCCGTGTCGGCGGCGGCGCTGTTTGCGGGAGGGTGCAACCTGTGCGCCTTTACCACGGGGCGTGGGTCCTGCTATGGCAGCCGGCACTTCCCCACACTGAAAATCGCCTCCAACAGCGACCTCTACCGGCGGCAGGAGGAGGACATGGACCTCAACGCCGGTGCTGTCATTGACGGGGAGAAAGACCTGGATGAGATGGCTCTGGAGATTTTCGAGGCGCTGATCGCTGCCGCCTCGGGCCGCCCCACCAAGAGCGAGCAGTTCGGCATGGGCGGCGACGAATTTATTGTCTGGTGGCTGGGAATCACAGCGTAACCAGACAAAGTTCCCTAAGACGCGGAAGAACGATTTGTTCTTCCGCGTCTTTTTGCACGGGAGAGGGGGATTCAATCCTCCAGCGCATGGGCAATGCGCCGCATGGTTCCACCCTGATTGGTCCAGAAGCTCTTCAGCACCGCCATCTGATCCCCCAGACTGAAGTGGCGGACCCCCAAGTCGATGTAGTACTGAGCCTCCTCCGGGGCGTTGATCTCACAGCGGGGCTGTACGCCATGGCGCAGGGCGGCTTCAATGACACGCCGCTCTGCGGCTTTATAGTCCTCTGCATGGTCCGACCGGTTCCATCCCCGGCTCATACAGTAGTCCGAGGGTCCGAACTGCACCATATCCACACCGGGGACGGAGCAGATCTCCTCCACGTTTTCCACCGCCTCCTGCTTTTCAATCATAAAGCACAGGACGATGTCGTTCAAACGCTGAATGTGTTCCTGCTGGGTGACCCCGGCGGGACTGCTGATAAACCGGCGGGTGGGACAGCCGTACAGTCCGGAGGTCCCGGCCACCATGGGCCGGATCATGGCCACCGTCTCCTCCACCTCCCGGGCGGTGCGGTGGTCGGCGAAATTCACCGCCTGAAACCCGGATGCTACCGCCTTCTGAGCCACATAGGCCCGGTTCTGAAGATCCACCTTGATCATGGAGCCCATGTCGTACAGCTCGGCGGCCCGGGCCAGATTTTCCAGGTCCGCCTGGCTGAAGGGGGCATACTCCGCCACAAACTCCATATAGTCAAAATTGCCGCCGGTTCCCAGCACCTCCGTGTAAATGGGCCAGGTGCTCCAGAGCCGGGTGGACACCGAGGTCCGTCCCTCCCGGAGGATGCGGCGCAGCTTGTTTTCTTTCATCATAAAATTGCCGTCCTTTCCAGTGCCTCAAGGGCGAAAAACCAGAGCGGAATGGTTATTGCAGATAAAACCGTACTGATGGCTACCAGAGCAGAGCCCAGCTCCTCATCGCCCCGGTACCGGGAGGCCAGGACGGCGGTGAGGCTGGCTGCGTGCATGCCGGACAAGAGCGTGCAGGTGGCCGTTACCACATAGGGCACCCGGAACAGGACGCACGCCAGCAGCACCGCCCCGGGCAGAACTCCCAGCCGCAGCAGAGTGAAGCCCCACACATCCGGGCGGAAGAACTCCCTCCAGCGTATGTGGGAGAGCACGGCGCCGATCAGCAGCATAGACAGCGCCATGAGGCAGCTGCTGAAATACTCCGCTGTCTCCGTCAGTACAGCGGGCACGGGCCACTCGGTGACCATCACCAGCAGTCCCAGCCCGGTGGCAATCATACAGGGGTGGAGAAGCAGCCGCCGGACGGAGGAGCGCCAGTCCGATTTTACCCCGGTATACAGGGACAGGCCATAGCTCCAGCAGTACAGACGCACAAACAGCATGTACATATTCAGCTGGGCCACTCCAGGGGCGCCCAGCAGGCTCTGCACCACCGGCAGGCCGATGAACAGGGCGTTGGAGTTGATCAGCCCATATCGAAACACCTTTTTCTCCCGTTCCTGGCAGCGTCCATAGCACAGCAGGCCCAGCGCGGTGCTGCCCAGCATCACTGCAACGCTCAGAACAATGGCCACCAGGAAATTTTTCATGGTCGCCCAGTCCATTTCCTTGGGCAGGGAGAGAAAGATATTGCTGGGCAGGATCACATCCATCAAGAGGTCGGTGAGGCAGCTCTGTCCCTCCGGCGTAATCACCTGCTTCTTCTGAAGCAGCGCCCCGCACAGCACCAGCAGAAGCATAATTCCCTCCAGCCGGGCGATTTCAGCCAGCATGGTACCGCCTCCCCGGGATTTTTTGAGTGTGAACACAGCCTCGTGGGACCGCCGTAAACAGGCCGGCCGGCCCCCTGCCTGCGCGACAGGGGGCCGAGGCCTGCTAAGAGTGTGTAAAAGGGGGAATCAGCATTACAGATAGGGCATAAAGCTCTCGAACAGGGCGTTCTGCTCCTCCATCCGGGCCAAGGTTTCTTCCACGTTCAGAACATAGGGGTCCTGGAAGCAATAATCGTTGCAGATTGTCTTCCACTCGTCGGTGCCGGTGGCCTCCAGAATGGCGGCGTTCATGGCCTCAACGATCTCGGCAGGAGTCCCCTTGGGGGCCAGAACGGCATACAGGGTGTCCATCTGCATCTCGGGGATGGTATCGGAAGCGGCGGGCTGGTCGGGCAGCAGCGTGGGAGGCTCGGACAGGCAGGTGCACAGGCTCTTCAGCTGGCCGTTTTCAATGTAGTCGGCTGCGGTGGAGTAGGGCAGGGAGGTGGCGTCCACCTCGCCGCCCAGCAGGGCGGTCAGACGGGTGGCGCCGTCGCCGGCATCAATGATGTTGAACTCCGCGCCGCCCAGGTTGGCCATAACGCTGGCCATGATGTACACGCCGCCGCCGGTGGAGATGCCGAATTTGATCTGACCGGGATTCTCCTGGCTGGCCGCAATCAGGTCATCCAGCGTGTTGTAGGGGGAGTCGGCGGGAACCACGATGTTCTCGCCGGACTGGATGCCGTAGATGGCCACGGGCTCGAACGCGTCATAGGTGAAGTCCACCATGCCGGTGGCATAGTTGCCGAACATGGCGGCGGTGTTGGTGGCGATAAAGGTATATCCGTCGGTGTCGCCGTCCTTGTACTGCTGCATGCAGGTGGCGCCGTTGGAGCCGTCCACGTTGGTGCAGACCACAGAGACGCCGTCCAGTACAGACTCCAGCTGAATCGCCAGCTGGCGGGCCATGTAGTCGGTATCACCGCCGGCGGCGTGGGTCACATAGATGTTGATGGTCTTGGAGGGCCAGCCATCCGCAGCGTTGCCGCCGGAGCTGCCGGACCCGCTGGAGCCGCTCCCGCCGCCGTTGGTATTGCCGCCGCAGCTGGCCAGAGCCAGGGTCATGCTGGCTGCGAGGATCAGGGAGAGTGTCTTTTTCAGTTTCATTTCATTCATTCCTTTCTTTTCGTCCGCTTATGTTAGTTGCTGCCTTGTTCCTTGGCCAGTTCTTCCTGCTCCGCCCGTTTGGCATCCTTGATGTTGGAACGGACCGAGAAGATAACCACCAAGATCGTGGCAACAATCAACACACAGAAGATGGGGTGATTCCAGAATGGGTCGCTGGAGGCCAGCTGGGAACAGCGGCGCAGGTTTTCTTCAAAGGTGGGCCCCAGGATAAAGCCCAGAATCATGGGGACGGTGGGAATCTTTGCCTTTACCAGCAAATAGGCCATCAGGCCGAAGCCCACCATAACGTAGGTATCAAAGACCATGTTGGCCTCGCCGATGGCGCCGATGCCGCACAGGACCAACACCACAGGCAGCAGATAGTTCTTGGGCACTTTCAGCACCCGGACGAAGAAGCGCATGCCAAGCAGCATGAAGAACAGCATGAAGATGGCGGCAATGACCATGGCAAAGAAGATGGCATATACCACCTGGCCGTTTTTCTCATAGATCAGGGGACCGGGGGCCACGTTGTGGACCTGCAGGCCGCCCAGCAGCATGGCGGTGGCGGCGTCGCCGGGGATGCCCAGGGACAGCAGGGGGATCATGGCGCCGCCGATGGTACCGTTGTTGGCGGTCTCAGAGGCCACCACGCCGTCCATGATACCGGTGCCGTACAGCTCACGGTGCTTGGAGGTGTTCTTGGACACGGTGTAGGAGATCATACAGGACACGCCGCCGCCAATGCCGGGGAGAATGCCGATACCCACGCCGATGAGGGCGGAAACGATCATGTTGGGAATCTGCTCCACAAACTCCTTGAAGGAGAAACCTGCACCCTTGATCTTGAAGTCCTCGTTAATGGTATATTCCTGCTTCTGGCGGACGGTCTCCGCGTAGGCCATAACCTCTGAGATGGCAAACAGGCCGATGAGCAGGACCACCAGGGCAAAGCCGTTGTTCATCTGATAGATGCCGAAGGTGAAGCGGGGACGGGAGTCGATGGGGGCCAGGCCCACGGTGGCCAGCAGGGCCCCCAGAACAGCGCTGATCAAGCCCTTGGGCATGTCGTGTCCGGTGAGGGCGATGACCATGGACAGGGAGAACACCGCCAGGGCACAGTACTCATAGGCCTGGAACATCAGGGCCACATCGCACAGGATAGGCGTCAGCACCACCAGCAGGGCAATACCAATAATAGTTCCAAAGAAGGAGAATACCACACCAGTGCCCAACGCTTTGCCCGCCTGGCCTTTTTTGGCCATAGGGCCGCCATCAAAGACCGTAGCTACAGAGGACGGAGTTCCCGGGATGTTCAGCAGGATCGCGGAAATCAAGCCGCCGGAGATACCGCCGATGTACAGGGCCATCAGCATGGAGATGCCTTGGGAGGCCGTCATGGAGTAGGTGGCCGGCAGGAACATGACAATGGCCATGGTGGCCGTCAGGCCGGGAATTGAGCCGAAAATAATACCTACAACGACACCAATTGCAATGAGAATAATCGTAAAGGGTTGGATAACCGCTAGCAGACCTTCTAAAATCATAGTTTTCCCTCCCTTACAGTCCAAATGCGCTCAGAATGCCTGAAGGAAGCAGGACACTCAGTTGAATTTTGAAAATGTAGTACAACAATATTCCAGCAATCAGCGCTACAATGGCAGCCGGCACAAAATTCTTTCCCCACTTTTCCCGAGGTGTCAGAATGAGGATCTGGGCAAACGTGTAGATGATGGTCATAATGACAAAGCCAATGGGCTCCAGCAGAGCGACATAGATGGTGAGGGCGATGAAGCTGGCGATGACCTCACCCTTGTCCGAAATTGCCTTTCCCAAGTTGAATTTCTGATCTGCCCCGCCGGCCGCTTTAAAGCGCTTATACTTAAAGAAGCCGCGGACGATCAGCCACACACCCAGGAACAGCAGCGCTCCTCCCCACATCCACGGAACAAAGTGGTTGTCCAGCGGAGTAGAGCCCAGCCCGTTGAAGGCCTGAATTCCTGGAATCTGGACCAGGTAAAACAGGGAAAAGGCCGCAATCACAATGCCTGGAACAATATCCAGCATGTATTTACTGTCTCGTTTCATAATAGATGTTCCAATCTCCTTTCCTTTTTCTCACACTCTGAATCACGAGAAATCCAGCAGATTGCCGTCCGCATCAAATCGCAGAGGACGGGGGCCCTCGACAATTTCCACCTCCTTCATACCTTCTGCTTCTTTCAGGAGAGCCTCGGAGATGATGACCGTATCCAGAGACAGAGTGTTTTTGATGTACACCATTCGAATGTGCTGATGGTCCACGTCAGTGAGGGTTTTCAAGGCTGTCTGAATGGCCAGCTTGTCGTCCTCCATTACCATGGGGATCTTACCCACACCCAGAACGGTGGAAGTGATCATATTGAAATAGGTGGCGTTGGTATCCAGCTTTTCAAAGGTGCGCTTGGTGGTGATATCCGCCTTTCCCAAGCCGATGTAGCTGCCGTGGCTCTCTTCCGACAGGTCAAAGACTACGGTGCGCTGTTTCCGAATTCCACCGGAAGCATAGGGGGTGCCGAAGGTGCCTGTCACGTTGGGGTCCATGCCGCTGCCGGAGAAATTCTTGCCGATCTCGTGGACCATGAGGATGTCCGTCTCCGGAAACAGAAGACGGGGCATACGGCTCTTGGCGTACCGCAGCAGCTCAGGTTCCTTGTCAAAGATCTCTTCGGCAGGGAGCACCTCGATGCGGCAGGTCTGGTCAAACTCATTTTCTATGGTTCCCACTCCGAAAATAATGTTGCAGTGGTCAAAAACAATTTTTGCATACTCAGGAAGCCGCTCACCGAATATCCGAAAGCCGGCCCGGTGGAGAGAGTCTGCTCCCTCCCGCTTGCCCAGTCCAATGGCCATCATTTTAATGAGCCCGGATTCATAGGGCCCCCGGAAAGCGGTGTGCCCCTTGATGCGTCCCACCACGATGATAGCGTCCGCCTCGTAGGCAAAGCGGTCCATGCGCACCTCGTCGCCGCAGGCCATGGTGCCCACCTGAACCGTCTCCATGCTGGAAAAGATGGGACAGCCGCAGAAGTCCTCGGTGATGCCATAGCTCTCCAAAATCTCCCGCTGGCCCTCGGCCGTGGCGCCGCCGTGGCTGCCCATGGCGGGGATGATATAGGGCTCTCCGCCCTGATCTTTTACAAACCGGGCCAGCTCCCGCAGAATGACGGGCATGTTGGCGATCTGCCGGCTGCTTCCGGTGAGCACCACCTTCATTCCGGGGCGGATGCGGGACTTCAAATCTCCCCGGTTCAGCTTCTCGTGGAGATAGGCCGGGATATCCGGAATGCCGTCCCGTTCAAAGTGCTGACGCACTACATAGACCTGAGGGATCTCCACATCCTGCAGCACCGCCCGGAGTCCAGATTGTTCTTTGATTTCCAATACTTATCCCTCCTCTTTCCCGTTTCGCGCCATGCGCCGCAGCAATTCCAGCAGCGGTTTCAATTCCGGAAGCGGAGAGGCGTTCAGCGTGGACTCGGTCAGCTGCATCAGAGGATTGATCCGAAATCCCAGAAACCGTCCCCGCACCAAAATCTCCATCCCATCCCCCTGGGTACGGAGATAGAGGCTGCCGGGGATGTAGGAACACGCCTGTTCCAGCAGTTTCTTTTCCCCGGCCGGGAGCTCTGTCTGCGCGCATCTCCCGCCTTTTACCAGGATCTCCGGCAGGGATGCGCCCGGGCACCGGAGCCTCCCATAGCAGCCGTTGAACATGGCGTTGAGTTTGTTTTCCAGAATAGGGAAGGACACGTCCGCCAGTTCGATTTCTATGCCCCCAAGGCTTCCGGTGACGTGCTCACGGCTGAAGAATGCCTTGGGCTGAGTGGCAGCAATCAGACCGCTGGCCTGGACCTGTTCCGCCGTTACGCCGCCCTTGGGCTCATAGCAGTAGTTCTCCAGGTTCTGGCCCACCGTACGCCGGAGGATCTCATCCCGCACCTGGCCCACATAGCGGCGGCTGAAGGGGCGGAGGAGAACCAGATAGCACACGACGCACACAGCGGCCAGCAGATAGACCGCGCCTCCCAGATTCATCAGGAAAATCAATACGCCGATTCCCAACAGCGCCGCAAAGTATAAAAGATTGACCAGAAAGATTCTGGTTCGCTGTCGGCTCAGCGTCTGCATAGTTCCGCCCATGGATCAGACCTCAGCATCTTTGGCGCCCGCCCAGCGGGGGTGGTCATAGACCGCCTTATCCGCCACATAGGGCCACTTCTCGCCCCGGCACACGGCCAGGCAGCCCTTGACGCACATCTGAGCCATTTTGATGACAGCCTCCCGAGTCTGAGCGGCAGAGTGGGGACTGAGCACCAGGTTGGGGCAGTGAAGCAGGGGATCATCCGCTTTCGGCGGCTCACTGCAGTACACATCGGTGCCCGCACCGGCGATGACGCCGCCCTTCAGCGCTTCCACCAGATCGGCCTCGTTCACGATGCCGCCGCGGCTGCAGTTGATAAGCAGGGCGGTGGGCTTCATCGTGGCCAGCTGCTTTTTGGTAATCATGTCCCGGGTCTGATCGGTGAGGGGCACGTGGATGGTCACCACGTCGGCCTCCTTCAGCAGATCCTCATAGTTCTCGTAGTACGCCGCCCCCAGAGCCTCGATCTTCTCCCGGCTCATAAAGGGATCGTAGCCCGACACCTTCATGCCGCAGCCAGCGCAAATCTTCGCTACTTCCCGGCCGATGGCGCCCATACCGATGATTCCCACGGTTTTGCCCTCCAGCTCGAAGGCCTTCTTGGCGCCGCGGATCTCCCAGTTTCCGGCGCACATCTCGTTCTGGGCTTCCACCAGGTTCTTGGACAGGGCGAACATCATGGCCACGGTGTGCTCCGCCACGCTGCGGTTGTTGGCTCCAGGGGTAATCACCACAGGGATACCCAGTTCAGTGGCCTTTTTCACATCCACGGTGTCATAGCCCACTCCGGTGCGTCCGATGACCTTCAAATTGGGGCTGTGTTCGATGGCGTGGCCGTCACACTTGGCGATGCGCACAATGAGAGCGTCTGCGTCCTGCATTTGCTCCAGATAATTGTTGGGGTCCTGGTTATCCGCCACATAGACATCGGCCACTCCATTCAGAAGCTCCATGCCCTCGGGACAGACGGCCTGGGTCATCACAAATTTCATCTTGCTTCCTTCCCTTCCGTCACAAATCTTATTTCTTGTTCTCCGCCAGACGGATGCCATAATCCATGGCGTTGATCAAACTCAGCTCATTGGCGTGCCCGCTGCCCGCGTGGCCGAAGCCGGTGCCATGGTCCACCGAAGCCCGGATGATGGGCAGCCCCAGCGTCACGTTTACGCCGGCCACTGCCTCCCAGTGCTTCTCCTGCTTGTTGTAGACGAAGCCCTTCACTTTCAGGGGGATGTGCCCCTGGTCGTGGTACATGACCACCACAATGTCGTACCAACCGCCCAGAGCCTTGGAGAACACGGTGTCCGGAGGAGTGGGCTTTTTCTCCGGGATGTTGATTCCCTCGGCCAGGGCCTCGTCAATGGCGGGCTGGATCTCCTCAATCTCCTCTGTTCCAAACATGCCGTTCTCTCCGCAGTGGGGATTCAGTCCGGCCACACCAATCTTGGGATTCTCAATCCCTAACGCCTTGCAGCCCTCGTTGGCGATGCGGATGCACTCCAGCACCCGAGCCTTCTTCACCCGGTCACAGGCCTCCCGCAGGGAGACATGGGTGGAGACGTGAACCACCCGCAGATCCTCATGGGCCAGCATCATGGTGTACTTGTCCGTATGGGTGTAGTCAGCGTAGATCTCTGTGTGACCGGAGTAGTGGTGGCCGGCCATGTTGATGGCCTCCTTGCTCAGGGCGTTGGTGATTGTGGCGTCAATCTCCCCGGCCATGGCCAGTTCGATGACCTTCTTCACATACTGGAAGGAGGCCTCGCCTCCCAGAGCACAAGCACCGATGCCGAAGGGCTTGGGTTCGTCCTGGTCAGCGGTATCCGGAATCTGGTCCGCAGGCACCAGCCCCATGTCCAATACGTCGATGGTGCCGTAAGTAAACTTGGCGTCCTGGACCTCCTGCACCGGGTTCAGCTCCAGGTTAATGCCGGACACCTTTCTGGCAACTCTCAGAGCGTACTCCATACTGGTCAAGTCGCCTACCACCAGAGGGCGGCACCGGTCATAAATTGTCTTGTCATTCAGCGCACGGACGGTGATCTCCGGGCCATTTCCAAAGGGGTCCCCCATGGTAATTCCAAGAATGGGTTTGTTCATTATAATAACCTCCTTATACAACGCGGTACCCGTACTGCCTTAGCAGAGGCCCTTCTCTTCGTTCTCTTTCAGCACTGCCTTCAGCTCGGCAATGCCCTCGTCACACAAGTAGTTGAAGGGCTTGCGGCAGTCGCCCACGGGGTAACCCAGCAAATTGACCGCTTTCTTGATAATGGTGTTGGGGTTGCCGAATTTGAACACCCGCTGGAGAGTTGCCACAGCGTCCTGATACTCCTGGGCCTTGTCCACATCCCCGGCCATAAAGCAGTTATAGATAGACGCCAGCGCCTTGGGGTACAGGTTGGCCCGGCCGGCGATACCGCCGGCTCCGCCCTCTTTCAGGCAGGTGAGAATGCTGCCGTCGTTGCCGGCCAGCACGGCAAATTTCTTGCCCAGATCCCGGGTCTCCCGGATGTAGGCTTTCAGATTGTCCAGGTCGCCGCTGGAGTCCTTGGCGCCCAGAATGACGTCCACGTCCTTGGCCAGCTTGGCCACCGTCTCAGGCAGCAGCTTGTTGCCGGTACGGGGCGGAATATTGTAAAGAACGATGGGAATATTTACATGTTTGGCCACCTCTACATAGTGGTCATACAGTTCCTTCTGGCTGGCGGCGGCAAAACTGGGGGTAATGATGGACAGCACGTCGGCCCCCATCTCCTCGGCCCGCTTGCTCATGTAGATGGTGTCCCGGGTGGAGATGCAGCCCGTACCGGCATAGACCGGGACCCGGCCTTTCACCTGGTCGATGGCGGCCTCCAGGACCTCCTCTTTCTCCTTCATGCTCAGGATGTACCCCTCTCCATTGGTGCCGAAGGTGAAAATTCCGTGGACACCGCCGGCAATCTGGCGCTCAATCTGGTTGCGCAGTTCCGGGATATTCACATCCTCAGTTTCCGGGTACATAGGGGTGACAATGGGGACAATAATGCCTTTCAGTTCCACATTTTTCATAACAGTTCCTCTTTTCCTGAAAATCAATCCGAGTCAATGATTACAGAATTTCCTGATACAGGGCCCGGGCATCTGCCGGGGTGACCTGGCGCATGTTGTTCACCAGAAGGCGGGTGACCTGCATGCCCGCCTCCACCAGACTGTCCAGATCCTCTTCGGGCACTCCGAATTCCTTCAAACTGGTGGGAATGTCCAGATCCTTGACGATTTTCTCCATCCAGGCCACCAAATAGGCGCTCTTCTCTTCTACCGTTGCACAAGTCTTTTCACCGTGGACACACCGGTCGTAGGCGGCGGCAAACTTCTCCCGGCACACCGGCTCGTTAAAGCGCATAACCGGGGCCAGCAGGATGGCATTGGACACGCCGTGGGCGATGTGGTACTTACCTCCCAGGGGATAGCTCAGGGCATGGACGGCTGTGGTGCCCGAGGCGGTGATGGCCACACCGGCAAAGAAGCTGGCGATCTGCATCTTATTTTTGGCGTCCATGGCGTTGGGGTCGTCGCAGGCGGCCATAATGTTATTCAAGATCAGGTCCAGGGCCTGCATGGCAAACATGTCGCTGAAGGGATTCGCTTTGTTGCTGGTCCAGCACTCAATGGCATGGCACAGGGCGTCCACACCGGTGGAGGCGGCAATTTTTCTTGGGAGATTCTTGATCATTACCGCATCCAAAATCACATAATCGGCAATCATGGTATCATTGACGATGCCCACCTTCAGCTCCTGCTCCGGGACCGCCACAATGGCGTTGGGAGTGGCCTCGGCTCCGGTCCCTGCGGTGGTGGGGATCATCAGGGATTTGATGTATTTCCTGCCTCGGCTCGGATCGTCCAGCAGATCCTTGACGCCGTACTCGTCCGTTGCCAGAATGGAGGCCAGCTTAGCGGTATCCATGACGCTGCCGCCGCCCACGGCCACAATAAAGTCGGCGCCGGAGGCCTTAAAGGCGTCCACCAGTATCTGCGCCTGATTGTAAGTGGGCTCGGGGGGCAGATCGTTGAGGATGATCGTCTCCACGCCGGCCGCCTGAATCTGCTCCATGGGGTAATTCAGCAGGCCGGCCCCCTGAATTCCCTTGTCGGTAAAGACGGCCGCCTTCTTCACCTGATTCTTCAGCAGAATGTCTTTCAAATTCTTCATTGCATTTTCCCCACTATAGATTTCGTGGGGCATCTTTAGGTTATATTGCGTCAGCATACCAATTCCTCCTTCGATGTTTTCTGGCCAATGATCTTTTTTAAATCGAGCAGTAAGTCAGCGGACCCAAATCCGCCGGATTTTGAAATGATATTATACCGTTTCTCCCTGTATTCAATCTGGAACAGCACCACGCCAGGAGCCAGTTCCCCAATGGGAATCAGAGCGCTCTGCCCGATGTGCTCCATAAAAGCCAGCAGTGTGTCGCCGCCGGTCACTAAAATGGTGGCCTCCAACCCCAGACGCAGCAGCTGCTCCAAAATACCGCCCAGAGTCATGGAGATTTGACGGCGTATGGTCTCCAGATCCATCCCATGCGCTTGGGCATACTGCTTGGTGGCGTCTCCCTCTCCGGTTTGATTGCCCTCAATGACAGCAAAATCGGTCTTCTGGATCTGACGAAACCAGAGATCTACGGCCTGTTCCCCATCCGAGCTGTGCAGCCAGCCTGGATTCAGCTTTTGCTCGGGGGTGAGCTGGAGCCGCAGCGCTCCCTGTTTCTCCGCCGTATCCAGCTGTTGCAGGGTAATGGGATTGATGCTTCCGCAGATGGTGAGAAACCGCCGGTGCAGCGGCGGCATCTGGCTGCTGCCGGGAATCAACCCAAGCACACCGGGAAGCACAGAGGCAAATCCTGCGCATCCAGCCACCAGTTTCAATTCTCCTCTGGCCTTCAATGCCTGTGCAATTTCCTCCAGAGTCCGGCCTGTGGAGGCATCATAGATCAGGATTCCCTCCGGCAGCTCCCTCTCAACACCATGCTCCATCGCAGTGGCTGGCGTATTGCTCTGTTCCGCGATAATTGCCCGGACGTCCGAATGGAGGACAGGCTCAAAGGGATCGCGGCCAAACACGCTCTCCGCCACAGGACAGCCGTCAATGTAATGGACGCCGCCCGACGTGGTGCGTTTGAGCAGGGGAAAGGCGGGGATAAAATGGAGCCTGGGCTGACCTGAGGCAGAGAGCATGGCGCTCAGCTCGCTTCCGATATTTCCCCGCAGGCCGGAGTCCGTTTTTTTATAGATGCAGGGAATGCCCAGCTCCACCGCCCGGGAAACAATCCGGTAAATTGTCCGATAAGCCTCCTCCGCCCCCATGTGCCGGGTCTCTGCATCAAGGATCAGCACCTGGGTCTGGCGGTCTGTCCCCGGAAGAAGCGCCTGTTCCTCCCCAACCCGGATCAGGACATCTTTCGCCTTGAACTGTGCGCCGGTATCTACGGCTCCGGTAAAGTCGTCTGCAATGACCAGCAGCTTCATGAAAACACCTCTTTTGAGTGCTTTAAAATGAAACACCAGAATTTTGTCTGCCAAGTAAAGTGGTTATTTTCACCAACTACATGGTGCACTAATCACTTTTTTTGTATATCATTATGGTAATGTCTCGGGTTTTCTGAGACAATCCTGATTTCACGAAAAAGATGTTTATATTTGAAACATTTTACTGCGGGCTGTGTGACCCTTGAACAGAACCCAGGACGGCAGTCGGCGTATAGCACAAAAACGAGGCCTCGTATTGTGCTTTCTGCCAAATCATTGGAAATCTTTTCCTTCTCATCCATGACATCGTAGGCAAACTATACGTATTGCATATTGCTCAATCGGTATCGTACTTCTGCAATTCCTGTTTCAATGAAGGAAATCAGGCTGGAGATTGCTTTCCTTTTCTGCCTTTGCATGGTATAATGTGAATAGATTATACTGACAGTGAATATTGGATATAATTTTACACGGGGGAAATGAAATGCCGGATAAACAGCCTCAGTACATCAATTCGATTGCGCGGGCAGTTCATATTTTAGAGCTATACAGCAAATTAAACGTACAGACCTTAGGAATTGCCGAGATCAGCAAGGAATTGGGAATTCAAAAGACCACAGTTTTTAACATCGTAAAAACCCTGACGCACCTGGGCTGGATGATTCAGGATACCCCCAACGGAAGATACCGGCTGGGGCCACGTATCCTGCGGGTATCCACAATGGTGACCCGGTCCATTTCCGTAGAGGATCTGATTCTAAGAGAGATGCACCGTTTGCGGGATCTGTACAACGAAGATGTCGTTCTGACTGCCATGATAGACAATGTACCCATCTGTGTGGAAAAAGTGCAGTCGGCCAATATGCTGCGGATACAGTCCAAAGTCGGCCGGGTGAGCAGTTTGGTGCGCGGTTCTACCGGAAAGACCCTCTTTGCCTGGCAGACAGACTCTTTTATCGAAGCCACATTGGAACAGACCTTTCCGAATACTCCAGAGGGGGACCAGGAACGTGCGCGGCTGCGGCAGGAATTGGAACTCATCCGAACCCAAGGGTTCTGTATTACCGTCTCAGAGCAGGACGAAGGGGTGGCCTCTGTCTCCGCGCCTATCCGGGGAAGCGATGGGATCGCCCGCTATTCTTTGGCCGTGGTAGGTGCGGAAAAGCGGATCAGGGAAAAAAATATCGACCAAATTCGGGATGAGGTAGTACGGACCGCCCAGCAGTTGGAACGGGAGTACCAGTTGATCCATATGAGCTGACTGAGAAATATCCCGGATTAAAACACATGACGGCTCCGTTTTACAATCCAAATTTCATGAGAAATTCCAAAATATCTCTTTTCTCTTGACAAATATGAATGTATTGAGATAAACTTGCCCCATGAGCAAAGGCGCTGCTGTATTTGATACAGCGGCGCCTTTTTTGACCAAAATCAGGAAATACGCAGGCACATGCTGGCACTATAACAAAACGCACATAACGATATAGAAAAAATAAATCATTTTTAACCCAATAAATTTGGCCGTTTTGTATTGACAAACAAAAAAACGGCCGTATAATATTTTTTGTATATTATTTATGAACGCATTCATATATTATGAATTTATGGATGCCAGACATTTTTCTCCCCAGTCATCCGACCGCTAAAGGAGGTTTTTCACATGCGCATCCTCATCATCAATCCAAACAGTGACCAGAATACAGAAGTTCTTTTACAGCGGACGGCGGAACACTTTTTGCAGGAAAGAGCGGCAGCGGAAACCATTTCCATCACCTCAGCCCCCCGCTTGATCGTCACCTATGCGGATCAGGCGGCCTCTGTTCCGGAGCTGATTGAACTTTTCCGGCAGCGGGGAGATCAGTACGATGCCTTTGTGCTGGCCTGCCACGGAGATCCCAATTTGGAACTGGTGCAGGAACTGGCTGGAGGTAAGCCTGTATATGGTATCGCCCAGGCGTCCATGAGAATGGCTGCCATGAGGGGCGGCTTTGCAGTTCTCACTCCGTCGGCCAAAATTATCCCCAAAAAATTTGCGCTCGCACGGAAATATCATTGCGAGGATCAGCTGAAAACAGTGCAGGTCTCCCGGAGCGACCGCCGGGAGGATCTGTTGGAGGCGGCGCAGGCGGCCCTTCAGGTTCCCGGTGTGGAATCCATTGTGCTGGGCTGTGCCAATTACAGCGGACTGAGCGGATGGCTGGAGCAGCAGTTGGGGGTCCCTGTCTTTGACGGCCTTCTGTGGGCCCTAGTCCTGGCTGAAGGCGACGTGGCCATCCGGCAGTCCCAGAACCTCGAGGCATAAACCTTCGTTTTGCGGAAGGAATGGAAGTTATCCCATACATCCCGACAGAAAGGAGGCATTTCGGTTCCATACAGTGAGAGCGGCCCCAGTAAAACACTAAACATAGCAGAGAGGTTATTGAGGAGGTAACATTATGGGCGCAACACCAAGCTTGATTCTGATGTGGATCTTTTACCTATTCCTGGGCCTTTTCCCGATGACTTATACCTTGGTCAAGGGCGGAAAGAAAGGTGGAAAGAAATCATGAGCAACAATACCATCTATCTGATTACTGTCATCGTGTTCATGGTGGTTTTGGCCATCATCGGCATCATGATCTCCCGAGGAATTAAAAGCCAGAAAGACTGGATGGTGGCCGGAAAGTCTCTGGGCATCATTCCCATGGCTGGCACATATTTTGCCACTATTGTCAGCGCCGCTTCCATCATCAGCTACATGGGCTACTATTACCTCAACGGCTGGCCCGGCTGGTGGAACTGCGCAGGTACATTCCTGACTTCTTTCCTGGCCTGCATTTGGTTCGCCAAGCGGCTGCGCAAAGCCGGCTGTGATACTCTGCCGGAGTACATCTCCCAGCGTTTTGGCTCCCAGCTTGCCATGCCGGCGGCCATCCTGGTCACCATCTGCACCATCGCCCTGCTGTCGGCCCAGATCATCGGCAGCGTGGTGGTGCTCCAGGCCTTTGTGGACTGGGATCAGGTGACCTGCTGCATCGTCCTTCTGGTGGTCTTCGTGGCCTTTACCATGATCGGCGGCATGAAGGCTGTGGCCTGGACCGACACCATCTGCGCCTTTGTCATCATCATCGGCGTCTGGGTTATGGCGGCCACCTTCCTGGGCGACGTGGGCGGATTCACCGCCATGAATGAGCAGATCGCCGCCATCAACCCCGACTTTGTGCAGGCGTTCAGCGAGAGCATCACCCCGCCGGTGGCCCTGTCCTGGCTGGTTACCTGGGGCATCTGCAATTTCGGCGCCCCGGTGTTCATTGCCCGGTTCTTCTCCGCAGAGAGCCCGGAGGTGGCCTCCCGCTCCCAGGGCATCACCGGCATCGGCTTGCTGCTGTTCTATATCCCCTTAATCATCATCGGCCTGTGCGGCATGCTTCTGGTTCCCGGCATTGAGAGCCAGGACGCTGTGTTTGTCACGCTAGTCACCACCCGTCTGCCCGCTCTGGCCGGCGGCATCATGTTCGCCGCGGTGATGGCTGCCATTATCTCCACCGCCGACTCCCTGCTTCTGCTGGCGGCGGGAACCTTCAGCAACGATATCTACTCCAAACTCAAGCCCAATGTCTCCGACAAGGAGATTCTAAACGTCTCCCGGGTGGCCACTCTGGTCATCGGCATCGGCGCGGTGCTGCTGAGCTTCTGGTTCAATGATGCCATCCAGTTCATCCAGGCCCGTGCCGTCACCCTCATGGGCGCCGCCATGGCGATGCTCACCATGGTAGGTGTGGTCTGGAAACGAGCCAATCGCACCGGAGCCGCCGTAAGCATGGTGGCCGGCTTTGCCACCGCCTGCGTTTGGTACGCACTGGGCCAACCCGGCGGTGTAATGGCTGCCCTGCCCGCAGTCATCGTAGCCTTCTTGGTGATGGTGGTGGTCAGCAAACTGACCCCTCCCCCTCCCGAAGAAGTCATCGCCAAGTTCTTCTCCGAATCGGAAACCGAATAACCGGCTTGTCAAATTTCGATTCCTGCGCTACAATCCAAACAGATTGGTAATTTTTTCATGAAGGAGCTATGATAATTATGCTGGATCTCGCAGTCATAAACGGCCTGGTATTTCTGGAAGGCGGCTTCCGGAAGGCTGATGTAGGCATCAAAGATGGAAAATTCGCTCTGATCGCGGCTCCCGGCTGTCTGCCGGAGGCAGAGCGCACCATTGACGCCGCCGGGAAACATGTGATTCCCGGCGGAATCGACACCCATGTTCACTATCGTGACCCCGGCCACTGGGAGCGGGAGACCTTCGAGGCCGGCTCCCGGGCGGCTGCGGCCGGCGGCTGCACCACCTTTTTTGAGCACCCCATTTCTATGCCCCCCCAGTGGAACGCCGAGATTCTCCAAAACCGCATGGACATCTGCACCGGAAAGGACTCTCCGGCCAATGACCGCCATGAGAAGGGCGTTTGTGTGGACTTCTGTTTCTACGGCGCCGCCGGCGGTCAGCATCCCGAGGCAATCGAGCCGCTCTCCCATGCCGGCATCGTGGCTTACAAAACCTTCCTGCACGACGCCCCCGAGGGGCGCGCCCAGGAGTTCGAGGGTCTAACCAGCGCCAACAACGATCAGCTTTACCGCGTGCTGCAGGAGGTCAAAAAAACAGGTCTGCCCCTGGCGGCCCATGCAGAGGATAACGAGCTTGTCACCGGTTTTATCAAGCGTCTGCGCGAGGAAGGACGGCAGAGCGAGAATATTGCCCACTGCCTGTCCCGTCCGCCCATCGTGGAGGTGGAGGCGATCTCCAAGATGCTGAAATTCGCCAAGGATGTGGGCTGCCCCATTGAGTTGGTTCATGTGTCTACCTGCGGCGCCATGGAACTGGCCAAACAGGCCAAGCAGGCGGGCCAGAAGGTCTTTGTAGAGACCTGTCCCCACTACCTGCTCCTGGATGAGAGCTATGTGGAGAAGTACGGCGCCTATGCCAAGTGCAATCCCGCCCTCCGGGAGAAGGAGGAGGTGGAGAAGCTGTGGGACTATGTGCTGGACGGCACTGTGGACTTCATCGGCAGCGACCACAGCCCCTACCTGGTCTCGGAGAAGGAGAAGAATCCCAATGACATCTTCGTGGCCCCCTCCGGCTTCCCCGGCATCGACCTCCGTCTGCCTCTGATGCTCACCGAGGCCAAGAAGGGCCGTGTCTCCCTGGAGCGGGTTGTAGAGCTGCTGTGCGTCAACCCGGCTAAGTGCTTCAACATCTTCCCCCAGAAGGGCACCATCTCCGCCGGTGCAGACGGCGACCTGGTAATCGTGGACATGAACAAGGAAATGGAGTTCCACGCCAAGGACAGCTACTCCCAGGCTCGGGATATTATGAAAATCTACGAGGGCTGGAAGCTGGGCTGCTCGGTGGAGTACACCGTGGTTCGCGGACGCGTCGTCATGGAAAACGGCGTGGTGGACGAGAGCGCTGCCGGCTGGGGTGAGTATGTAAAACCCAACTCTGCAAAGTGATGTAAGAAAACCCACCAGAAAGGGCGGCGCAGAACGCCGCCCTTTCTTGAATGTCATGGCCAATGGTCAGGAAAGGCGAATGAATATGAATCAGGTTCGTGAGATTTTAGCGGAAATCGGAACGGCGGGGAAGAATGCAGACGGCTCCTATACCAGAAGCTGCTACAGCCCCGAATACTTTCAGGCGGCAGAGATCGTGCGCAAGCGGATGGAGGCCATGGGAATGCAGGTATCCCAAGATGCCGCAGGCAACATCCACGGCGTGCTGCCCGGTTCAGAATCCGGTCAGAAGAGCATCATTATGGGCTCTCACCTGGACACGGTCCCATCCGGCGGTCTCTTTGACGGCGCCTATGGCGTGGCCGGAGCGCTGGAAGCGGTGCGCCGTCTGAAGGAGGAGGGTAAGGTTCTTCGACATCCCATTGAGATATATGGCTTCAACGGAGAGGAATCCAACCCCCTGGGCGGGACTTTCGGCAGCCGGGCCGTAACCGGACTGGTTTCCCCCGATCAGCCGGAGCTGGAAAAGTCCTTAAAGGAGTACGGACACACCGTGCAGGAGATTCTGGACTGCAAGCGGGATTTTTCTGACGCCAAGTGTTTTCTGGAACTGCATATTGAGCAGGGCGACCGCCTGGACCACGAGGGACTGGACTCCGGCGTTGTCAGCGGCATCGTAGGTATTGTACGTTATAAGGTAACTGCCTGCGGCCACAGCAACCACGCCGGGACAACCATGATGAAAAACCGGAAGGACGCTCTGGTAGCCATGTCCAAACTGATCGTGGCGGCGGATCAGCGCTGCCGCGAGATCGACGACGCCCTGGTGCTTACCGTGGGCACGATACAGTGCTGGCCGGACTCAGAGAATGTAATCCCAGGCCGAGTGGAGTGCAGCTTTGAAATGCGGCACATGGAACAGGAGAAGACCGATCAGCTGGCCCAGGCAATCCGGGAGATTGCCGCAGGCATCCCGGACGTCACCTTTGAAATGGTCAAGATGATCGACAAGGGAGCGGTGCGCTGCGACCCCCACCTGATGGAGCAAATTGAAGCCGTTACTGCGGAGCTTGGGGGCAGTTATATGGTGCTGCCCAGTGGCGCCGGCCACGACGCCAATCCTATGGCCCACCGTCTGCCCATGGGTATGATTTTTGTCCCAAGCAAGGGCGGCTTGAGCCACTGCGGAGAGGAATGGACAGATCCGGACTATCTTGACCGCGGAGCAGATATTTTGTACCGCACCTTGCTCAGGCTGGATCAGGAAGCGTAAATACATTGTATAGAATAAATGCTTCCCCGCCTGCGGCTATATCATTTCTTGCATCCTGCACGTCGGCCCCTACGTGCAGTCATATCCATCAGGGCAGCAGCCATAGCTCATAAATATGAGATTCTTTATGGGTGCGGAGGTTTCCCGTCCAACGAAAAAGAGGCATCCCAGCGGCAACCAGGAAATACCTCCTACCCTTAGGTATTAAACCCCAACAGGATGTACATGCGGCTGAAATATGGACCGAGAACATCATTTCTCGGTCCATATTTTTCATTTCACAGCAGGTCCAGTTCCCGGCACACCCAAGAGCGAGCCCTGACCCACCCGCATCATCACCGCATCAAGTACTTTCTTGACCTGTCGCACCGGGATATTATCAATTCACTTCGCAACATCTTCAGTTTTTGATATAATGGATCAAAGATTCAAGTTGTCCTAAACGCATTTCTCGGATAAATTTATTCAGAAGGGAGTTCTAAACATGGCATATTTGAATGAAAATGAGTGGATACTGTTCAACGAAATCACATATAATATTCATTTTGTATATACCATTGAAGATTTGCAGGAGGAAATCATCCGGCGGTGGCTCCCCTTTTTGATTCCATATGACGCAGGGGTTTTTGCCCAGATCCGCCCCTCTGAAACCGGTCAGTTTGCGTTGGTAAACCCGGTGGGGCATCAGCTTTCATCCCCCATGGTGACCTTGTGGAAGGAGCAGGCCCGGAAGTATGACCGGCTGCGCTGAGTCCTGCTGGGCAGCCAGAGCATCATTTTCCGGGAATCGGCCCTGTCCCCAGAGGACCCGCTGCGAACCAGTGAGATCTATGAGTCCTTTTACCAGCCCAACCGGCTGTGCTATTCTCTGGGCATGTGCAGCTGCTTCCGGGAAGAACCGGTGGGACTGCTGCGTCTGTATAGGCGGCAGGAAAGCGGTCCCTTTCAGGACCGGGATCAGTTTGTCCTGGAACAGCTGAATAAGCATCTCTCCTACCGTCTGGCCTACGAGGCCAAGAAGGGGGACTCCCATTTCTTCTACGCGAAGGGATATCATGATAAGCTCTGTCAGCGGTATGGGCTGACCAACCGTGAGGGGGAAATGCTGGATCTCGCGGTCCGTGGATTTTCCAATGAGGAGATTGCCCAACAGCTCAACATCAGCATTCATACCGTTAAGAAACATTTCAACAGCATTTACAGCAAGATGGGAGTCCACAATCGCGTGCAGATGATGCAATGTTTCCCAGTCTCCACCAGCAAAATTGACTTTGACTCTCTTTGAGCAAAATTAGAATGCCAATCTTTCCATTTCTTTTGTATACTAGTATCTTTCTTATTATTTTATTATTTTTTAGTGTACAAAAAATAATGCAGCTTCCGGATTGCACAACACCCTCCATTTTGTTATATATTAAAGCAGAAATTGCGTGGAGGTACTTATGAAACGCAGTGATTCCCCGTGGATCTTGCTTTATGTCTCTTTGGCAATCATCACAGTCGTGCTTGTGCAGACGGATCTGTTCGGTCGGTTTAATGAACACTTTCCCTATTTTGCAGGCTTTATCCAGTTTGCCGTTTATGCCACGGCTGGCGAATTGTTCTCTATGCGGGTCCTGCGTGGTGCCTGGGTCCTCAACCGGGCCACCCTGTTCAAGGCGGGGAGCTGGGACTTCAGCGGGCTGTTCGTAACTTTGGCGTTTCGCGTATTCAGCGACGGCTCTCAGGCCGCTATGGATGCCGGCCTCCTTCCATTTGCAGGAAGCGCCTTGGCTCTGGCTTTTTTCACCAGCTGTACCAACAACATCTTTTTCGGCCCCCTGCATTCTTCTTTTATCCGGGTGTGCTGCAATTATGCCGACCTGCGCTATACGGAACACCAGAATGTCACGGTTCGTGAGGCTGTAAATTCCGTGGACTGGGGCGAATTGGTGAATTTCACCCTCTTCCGCACCATCCCTCTGTTCTGGATTCCAGTCAATACGGTCGGCTTTCTGCTTCCGGTCCACTACCGGATCGTATTCGCCTCCGTACTGTCCATGGCCTTTGGCGTGCTGATGACCATTTTGAAGCTGCGGGAGCGGCGCAACCAAACAGGCTGGACTCATACCAACCAATAAATTTTTCGCTATTAAACGGTGCTCTTCAAAGATTTTAATACGGCTCGAGTGCTCTCTTGACAGCGCGCGGCCTCTGTTTTAAAATCAGTTGCAACAAAGGCGTTGTCATTCTTAGGATGACTACGCCTTTTTCTTTCCCCGCTGCCGGGACAGTCCCACTGATACGATGCAGGAGAAGGAGATTTGGGACGTCCAGAACGCGGCAAACTTCAGCGAAAGGAGGAATCCATTGACCAAACGTCCAGAGCCCGCAGCTTCTGTGGGCCTATCCCATCACAATTTCTGCGAGGAGGTACATTGTTTATGGATACTACGTTTGGCGTGCTATGTCTTATTCCCCCTATTGTAGCCATTGTTCTGGCACTGGTCACACGGGAGACCATTCTATCCCTGTTTGTCGCTGTCTGGCTGGGTTCCACCATGATAAACGGCTATAACCCCCTGGTCGGATTTGTACACATTGTCTCGGATTACATTATCCCCTCTCTCAGCGGCAACGCCTCTATGATCGTACTGGTTACCTTGGCCGGCGGAATGATTGCCATGCTTCGGGATACGGGTGCGGCTCAAGCCTTTGCCATGCGGGTAACCAAGGTCATCAACACAGCGAAGAAGGGACAGGTCGTCACCTGTCTGAGTGCTTTTATCTTCTGCTACACCGAGCCCTGCCTGATGCTGGGCACTATCATGCGCCCTGTTACTGACACTGTGCGGGTTTCTCGGGCCAAGTTGTCCTACATTTTGGACTCTATGGGCTGTAACCTGGCCTCTTTCTCCCCAATCAGCAGCTACGGCCCCTTTATCACCGGCTTGATCGCCGCAGAACTTTTGGCAGGCGGCATTGAGGCGAACGAGTGGGGGATTTGGCTGCAAATGCTTCCTTTTAACCTGTACGGCATGTTTGCCATGATCACGGTCCTGCTGGTAGCCATCTTCAGCCTGAATTTTGGTCCCATGTATACCGAAGAAAAGCGGGCCCGGGAGACCGGCAAGCTGCTGGGCGACGGGGTGGAGCCCCTGGTGCCTGAAGTGAAGACGGTATTCCCCGAGGGCTACCAACTGTCCATGTGGAATTTTATCATCCCTCTGGTCTGTCTATTCGGCTCCCTCTTCGCCACCATCTTCTGGACCGGCGATATCGGCGCCAACGGCGTGGTGGGTGCTTTCCGGAATGCGGATATCACGCTCTCCATCTGCATTGGCTTTATGGGCGGCGGCGTTGGCGCCGGCCTGGTAGGCGTGGCCACGAAGCTCTTCGGCCCCGCCAAGGCCTTCAACACCTTCCTCGGCGGCATGGCTGAGCTGATCAGCGTCCCCTTCATTCTGGTCTGCGCCTGGTCCCTGGGCGATATCGTGGACCAGATGGGCACCAGCGAATTTTTGATCCACATTGTAGAAAATTATCTGACTCCCGGTCTGGTTCCCGGCCTGATCTTCCTCTTTGGCGCATTTATCTCCTTCGCCACCGGTTCCTCCTGGGGCGTGTGGTCCATCATGATGCCCATTGCCATTCCTATGGCCATTGCCTTTGATCTCTCCATCCCCTATGTGGTCGCCTCGGTGATCGGCGGCGGTCTGTTCGGCGACCAGTGCTCTCCCATTTCGGACACCACAGTTATGTCCTCCACCGGTGCATCCTGCAATCATGTGGTCCATGTTATGACCCAGCTCCCCTACGGTATCACAGTTGGTGTGTCCGCCTTCATCGGCTTCCTGTTCGGAGGTCTGAGCGGACAGTACATCCTCAGTATTGGCGTTACAGCTGTTATCCTGCTGATTGCCCTGTTTGCTCTAACCAAGCTTTCCCGGATTCGTCATCCGGAAGTGATCCACTGATTTTACAGCCTTCGGCTCTTATCACCCAACCGCAACAAATTAGGAGGGACTTTTTTGTATGAAGAAGATTGACAAACTAGTGTGTGCCCCCCACTTTTACACCATGGAAGGGGAGGGTGTCGGTTACCGCGCCGAAGCGGCTATGGCCGTGGATGGCGGCAAGATTCTGGAGGTCGGCCCCCGGGAGGAACTCTTTTCCCGCTATCTGGCAGAGGAAGTTATTGAGCTGAAGCACCACATGGTCCTCCCCGGCTTCATCGACGCCCATATGCACACTGCCTGCAACATCATGCGCGGTTTGGCCCAGGACACCAATAACTGGATGATGTTTGGCCTGCAGCCCTTTGACAACGCCGTTACCGACGAGGAGCGGGATGCCGGCAGCCGGGTGGCCATTCTGGAGGCTATACGCGCTGGCACCACCACCTTGGGCGACTATGAATCCAAGATGGAAAACGTGTGCGCCTTTATTGATAAGGTGGGGGCGCGAGGCAATATTGCCCAAACTATCCGCGCTGCCAAGCGCCGGGTGTATAAACCTGGTGAGCTCTATGAATTCGACGATATCATGGGGGAGGAGAGCCTAAATCGGAACATTGCCCTGTATGACGCCTGGAACGGCAAGGCCAACGGCCGCATCAAAATTCTCTTTGGCCCTCAGGGGGTGGACTTCGTCAGTCCGGAGATGCTCCTGCGTATTCAAAAAGCGGTAAAGGAGCGAGGCACCAAGATCCATATGCACGTGCAGCAAGGGGACCGAGAGACCTACCAGATCGTTCAGCGGTACGGCAAACGGCCCACTGCATTTCTGGATGAGATGGGTCTCCTGGACTCCTCCCTCATTGCGGTCCACCTCACCGACTGCACGGACGAGGAGGCCGCTCTGATTGCCCGGCGCGGGGCCTCCATGATTGTCAATCCCGGCTCTATCGGTATCATTGACGGCATCGTCTGTCCCAGTGTGGCGTTCCAGGAAGCAGGCGGCAACGTGGCGCTTGGCTCCGACCAGGCTCCGGGCAACAACTGCCACAATATCATCAACGAGATGAAGAACGTCTGTCTCTTCAACAAGATCAAGTATCAAAATCCCGAAGTCATGCCTGCATGGCGGGCGCTGCGCATGGCCACCATTGAGGGGGCGCGCGCTGTTGGTTTGGGCGATACAGTGGGTTCTCTGGAGTCCGGTAAGCAGGCAGATTTTATCGCCATCGATCTGAACTGCCCCTCCATGCTCCCGGTCTACACCTATCCCATGCGGAATATGATCCCCAACCTGGTCTACAGCGCGCGGGGCTGCGAGGTATCCCTTGTCGCAGTAGATGGTGAAGTTATTATGCAGGACGGCAAGTTCACCCGGGTCAATGCAGACGAGTATCTGGCCGCCATTCCCCAGTACCCCGACGGAATCGGCCAGCGGGCGGCGAAAGAATTTTTTGAAATCAACGGTACGAACGCCCACTTTATGAATGAGGACAAATTATAATTTGCTTCAACCCAGAAGCAGACAGTTCAGGATATTGTTTCTCATACCCCATTTTTTGACCTGCCCGCTCCATCTCTTCTGCTGTCCTGTGCGAATTGGGCACGCGCGGTTTGATCCTGCTTCAAGCGGAAAGATGGGCCTCAATTTTCTTTCCCAATCGAAAACCGCTGGAATCCAATGATTCCAGCGGTTTCTTCTTCCTCCAATTTTGGAGGCATTTTCCCTTTGCTGTTTTATACTGTCCCATTTCTGGTCTTTCCGGACTGGCCAGCGGTTTTACACCGCCTTCCATCTGACCCCACTGCTTTTTTCACAACGGCTCAGAGCATCCTTTTTCCACACAAACTCAGTACAGCTTCTCCCGCTCGATGATCCCGTCGATTCGATTGAAGCGCTCACTGCGGGTCACATCCTTCCGCCCGCTCATCGCCAACAGAATGACCTCCGACAGGCTGAGGGGGGCCACATAGGAGTTGGTAAACCCAAGTCCGTCTATATATGCCACTATGACCACGTCCGCCTTATTGGCCAGAGGGCAGGTCCGGCGGTCGGTCATCAAAATGATCTTCGCCCCGCTCTCCCGGGCGATATCCATAAGCACCTGGTTGATCTCAGAGTAGCGGGGAAAGCTGTACAGGAACAGGCAGTCATTCTCTGTGATATCCAATACATTCTCCACCGCAGTGGCGTCCGCATGGGTGACCGGGACCACGTGGGGCGTCAAAAACAGCAGCTTGCTGGCCATGTACTGGGCGCAGCAGGCGGTCCCCCGGAACCCGGCTACGTACTTCCGGTCGCTGCTGAGCAGGATGTCCACCACCTGGTCCACGGTGGCCTGATCCAGCTGGTCGTAAGACCGCCGCATGTTTTCGACCGTATATTGGCTGACGTCATAGAGCAGGTGGCTGGGATTTAATTGTTCCAGAGACCGGGCATATTTTTCTCCCGGCATCAGTCCGCTTTCCGACTGCCTGATCTGCCGGGCCGCCCGTTTATTCATCTCCGCCCGGAATTCGGAGTAGCCCTTGAATCCCAGTTTCCGAATAAACCGGATGACCGACGTATCGCTGACCCCGATGGACTCCGCCAGAGTGGTGGAGGTCTGAAAGCCGATGGTGTCGAAATGCGCCAAAATATATTCCGCGATATCAGCGTCTGTCCGCGTCAAGGACATACTCTGTATCCTTTTTCTTAAATCGTCCATAATCACTTCCCCTTTGGGGGTAGTATATCAAAGAACCTTTTTATGGTCAATCTCGCTCCTTGGAAAAAACAGGGCGGACAGCACTGCTTTGCTGTCCGCCCTGTTTTGTAAAGAGAAGAAGGGATGGAGATGACGTGTCTTATTTTCCGCGCTTTCTGCCGATGCCGGTCAAAATGCTCAGCAGGAAGATGATCAGCAGCCCCCAGCAGTGATAGTTGTAGCCCAGGAAGTCCAGGAAGGAGAAGGAAGCGGGAACGCCCGCCACCCCCGTCGCAACGCCGGTGATAACCAGGGCGGGGTTGCCGTGGGGAATCAGTCCGTTGGTGCCGCAGGCCACTGCGTCCAGAATGTTCGCGCTGCGGCTGTGGTCGGCCTCCTCCTTGTAATCGTCCATCAGCTTGCGGACGAAGGGGCCGGTAAAGATGATGGTGTTGGTGGAGCTGTGGGTGGCAATCACCCCAAAGACCGCCATGCAGTAGGCAACCAGCTCCGCGCTGCGGATGGTCTTGCACTTGGTGATAATCCAGCGCGCAAAGGCGTCCATAGCCCCGCTCTTGGTGGGAATCTGAATCATCATCACAATCAGGCAGGAGACGATGGCCACATTGGCCATGCTGATCATACCGCTGGAAATGGGGCTGTCATCGCTGAACAAGACCACAGGATCTACCACGCCCAGAATCAGACAGAGGGCAACAACCAGTGTGTTGGACAGCAGCAGGGCGGAAACCAGTCCCCACCCTCTGGCCATCAGCAGAATCAGGATAACCGGAACGATCAAAAAGACCAGAGAAGGAGCCGTGGAGGGGTCCGCATCAATGGCCGCACGGCCTCCGCTGGACTGCGACAGGCCGATCACAATGTACAGAACCGCGGAAATCGCACCTACAATGAGAGAATAGGGCAGCCGGGTCCGCACAGCCTCCTGCACAGTAACGCCCTGGGTCTGGGAGGAGGCGATGGTGGTGTCGGAGATGGGGGCCAGGTTGTCACCGAAAATGGAGCCGCTGATAATTGCGCCACACATCAGGCCCATATTGATATCCAGCTCGCCCGCCAGAGGACACATCACTGCGGAGACCGCGGTCACCGTACCGGTGGAAGTTCCGCAGGCGGTGGAAATGATTACACAGACCAGAAACGCCATCACAGGAATAAATCCTGTGTTGATATGCAGTTCCGCTACCAACCAGATCATGGCTTCAATCAATCCACTGCTCCGCAGTAAGGCAGACAACAGACCAGCCATAAAGAACGCCACACAGATCACACAGAACATGGACTCCCGCAGGCCCGTCAGCATCTCCTCGCCGTAGGCCTTGCGGTCCTTGGCCAGGAGCAGGCCCAGAACCAGGGCAAAGAACAGGGCCACCATCATGCTCTTGGTACCGCCGCCCAACCCCAGAAGCATAAACATAATGCCGGCGATGGCAACCACAACACACAGCCATGCGCTCACATGTCCCCCGTAGTAGCTGACTGCGTATTCCTTTTTCTCCATTTTGCTCTCTCCTTTCTAAAATAATCTGCTATTTTAGTGAAGGGCCTCCAGAGCCTTCTCCACACGGTCCAGAGCCTTCTCCAGATTCTCCATGGAGTTGGAGTAGGAAATCCGAATCTTGCCGGGCACATTGTAGGCCTCGCCCGGGACCGTGGAGACCAGCGCCTCATCCAGCAGATACCGGCAGAGGTCCACCGCGGTTTCGATCCTGCGGTCCCCGAAGGATTTGCCCAGATAGGCCTGCACATCCGGATAGACATAGAAGGCGCCCTTCACGTCCGGACAGACAATCCCTGGGATGCCGTTCAGCCGCTTCACCACATAGTCCTTGCGGAGCTTGAACTCCTCCACCATAACCTCCATGTCATGCTGGGGCCCCCGGAGGGCCGCCGCAGCCGCCTTCTGAGAGATGGAGCTGGTGGCGGAAGTGGTCTGGCTCTGCACCGCCATAATTCCCTTGATCACGTCCGGGCGGGCGGCGGCATAGCCGACTCTCCAGCCGGTCATGGCATAGGCTTTGGAAAATCCGTTGACTGTGACGGTGCGCTCCTTCACCTCCTGGGAAATGGACGCCACGCTGAAGTGCTTCGCCCCGTCATACACCAGCTTTTCATAGATCTCATCGGCCACAATAAAGAAGTCATGCTTGACGGCCAGTTCCGCCAGCTTCCGAAGGCTCTCCTCGCTGTACACCGCCCCGGTGGGGTTGTTGGGCGTGCAGATGATGATGGCCTTTGTCCTGGGGGTGATGGCGTCCTCAATCGCCTTCAGGTCCAGCTCGTAGTTGTCCGGCCGGACCGGGACAAACACAGGGGTTGCGCCGGCCAGGCGGATCATCTCGGTATAACTGACCCAGCAGGGAATGGGCAGAATCACCTCGTCCCCAGGCCCCGCAATGACCATCATGGCGCTTGCAATCGCCTGTTTGGCGCCCACGGAGGTGGTAATCTCGTTGAGGCCGTATTCGATTCCATTGTCCTGCTTGAGCTTCTTCACGATCTCCTGCCGCAGTTCCAGGATGCCGTTGCCCGGGGTATATTTGGTGAAGTTATCCGCGATGGCCTTCATGCCCGCCACTTTGATGTAATCCGGCGTGCCAAAGTCCGGTTCCCCTACGTTCAGGGAGATGATATCCTTCCCCTGCTGTTTGAGCTCCGCCACCTTCGCAATCAGAGCTGAGGTGGGAGACCCGCTGAATTTGCTCATCCGTTCCGCCAGTGTGGTTGCCATGTTTGAAACCCCTTTCTCAAATTTCATTGCTGACCCGCCTATCTCAGGACAGGCGGATCATTTTTTACTGCTCTCCATACGCCCCGTCAATAAACTCGGTCTTCTTTGCCTCCAGGGTATTTTTCACCCAGGCCCGGTTGGAGGTGCCGTTCCGAGCCGCCGCCACCTTTGCCGCATCCTGCTCGTGGAACTTCTTGGCGGCTTCCAGCACCGCGGGCGCGTCTTTCAGGGGAATCACAATAATCCCATCCGCGTCCGCCACAATGATGTCCCCGGGGTTTACGCTGATGCCGCCGCAGGCAATGGGCACGTTGATTTCGCCGGGTCCCTCCTTGTGGGGACCGCCGGGGGTGGAACCGGTGGCATATACCGGAAGATCCATCTCCCGCAGGGCATCTACATCCCGGATGGGGCCGTCCAGGATCAGCCCTCCCAGCTTTTTCTGATACTTGGCATAGGTAAACATGATCTCGCCCATCAGGGAACGGGTCTGGTCCTCATCGTTGGACAGCACGATGATGTCCCCCGGCTGGGCCATGTCCAGTGCCTGGTGGAGAAACAGGTTGTCTCCCGCCCTCGCCTTAACGGTCAGGGCGGGTCCCACCATGATCCCCTGGAACCCGCTCATCAGCCGGATGCGCGGATTCATCGCACAGGACCGCCCCATTGTGTCCGCTATGTTCGCCGCGGGCAGGTCCGCAAATCCATCCAGCAGCTCCTGACTGGGCATGGGCCGCTTTAAAAATACCCGATTTCCGATCGCCATTTTGAGTTCCTCCCTTTTGTGATTTTGGCGTTGTTTTTTCTCTACCGGCATTTTATATTATCGCAGAATATTTGTCAACATATTTTTGTTGATAAGAATATTTTTCTTCATGCCGGCATATGTTCCACCCTCGCTGACAGCTCTAACACATCGGTTTTGTCAACCCGGGAACACCTCTCTGTGTCCCTACCGCCGGTTCATCTGTCCCCTTTTACGCAAAAATCCGCTGGAATCGCCTGATTCCAGCGGATTTTTTGGATTTTTCAGCGGCTCTGGCCAATAAGTTCCGGCGCCTTGTGGGACTGTATTTCTGCCTGCACGGGAATACCTGACTTGGGAAATGAGATCCGTCCGGGCCGAAGCGGCGGCGCAGTTCAGCCGGAGCCGCACAGAGGCCCGCGCCTTTTACAAAGCATTCTCTCGGCTCTGCACCCTCTCCAGCCACTGAAGGATCGCCTGATCCTCTGCCTGGACAGCCGCACACAGCATCTGCTGAAATTGCTCCATGTATTTCAGCGGCCGGCTGTCCCGATGCGTCACCAATTCCACATCCATACGCCGGTCCCAGCCCCGAACGCGGAAGGCATAGACAAAATCTTCCCCCATGTTCTCCTGGTCGCTTTGGATCAGCCGATGCAGCTGCGCGCGGGCGCATATCGTCATGTATCGCCCGGTCCGGCACAGCTCCACCAATGCGTCAAAGTCGCTGACCCGAATGGGAAACTGGGTGTCAATATTGTGCTGAAGCAGAAACTTCTGCACCAGGTCCGTGGTGGTGCTGCTGCTGTGGCCTTGGATCAGCGGCGCGTTTTGCAGCAAAGACAGGTCCGCACCTTGCCGGAGAAAACGCCGGGTTCTCTCCCTCCAATCATTTGGATAGCACATGCGCATAGACCGCTGGGAGATCACTAAATAAAGCGGTTCCTGTCCCACCAATTCCTTATGAAACAGAGGATGCTGATTGGCGTCTACCCCCAAAAAGAGATCCAATTCGCCATCCAGCAGCAGCCGTTCCAGTGTGCGGGTGTCGTTCAGATAGATCTGCACGTCTACATTGGGAAACTGCTGCTGAAACTGCGGGACGACCCGCGGGACTATGGTGATCCCCCGGGTGGTCGGCATTCCAAGGCGTATGCTGCCCCGCACGCCGCCGCTGATATCCGCCAGTTCGTTGGACATGCTGTCCTCCAGCGCCTGAATGCGGGTCAGATAACGGACCATTGTCTCCCCCTCCGCGGTCAGCTGCAGGCGGGGGCGGCGCTGGAAAAGGGTGACCTGGTACTGCTCCTCCAGTCGCTCAATATGGTCGCTGAGACACTGCGGCGTGACAAACGCCTTTTGTGCCGCCCGGGTAAAATTGAGTTCCTGGGCGGCCAGCAAAAACATTTGAAGGCCAGTCGTCATGTTTTTCCCCCCTTTTATTATGATCATACTACATTTTCTCTCTAAACGCCACCACTCTCCCCTCCCCAACAGAACAAGGGGGCCAGCGTTTTTTCGGTCAACACCGCCGCAAGGCGTACATCAAGTTTTTCCTTGATATATAACGTCCAAATCTCTGTTTTACATTTCAGGCATCGCCCGGTACAATACATCCAGAACAGCCAAAAACATATCGGATTTCACCCGCACCAATGGCAAAAGTGCACAAGCTAACAACTGGCATTTTGGCAGTTCTGCCTGGAAAACACGCAAAGCATAGGGTGAACCACCCGTTAGATCAGGAGGCACTCAATTATGGAACACTGGAAAGGAAACCGAGATCCCAGCAACCCTCAGGAGGCCTATTATGTGGGCCTGATGAACGCCTGCGGCTACCGCACTAAGGACCTGTATAAGCCGGTGATCGGAATTGTCAGCTCCTACACCGACGTAAACCCCGGCCACCGCCCCTTCCGGGAACTAGCCGGCTTTGTCAAGGAAGGCATCTGGGCCGCCGGCGGCTCCCCGGCTGAGTTCAATGTCCCCGCCCCCTGCGACGGGATGGCCCAGGGGCTGGGAATGCACTATATTCTGCCTCAGCGGGATCTGATTGCCGGCAGCATTGAGGCCATGGTCAACGCCCATTCTTTTGACGGCCTGGTCTTTTTGTGCAGCTGCGACAAGATCGTCCCCGGCATGCTCATGGCGGCCGCGTCGATCAACAAGCCCTGCCTGTTTCTCACAGCGGGCAGCATGCTCCCCTATGAGGCGGAGGAGGGCACCTATGTCACCCCCGATTTGAAGGAGTCCATCGGGGCCCGGAACGTGGACAAAATCAGCGAGGAGACCTTTACCCGCTATAAAGAGAATATTTGCTTCTCCTGCGGCACCTGCAGCATGTACGGAACCGCCAACACGATGGGGGTATTTGCAGAAGCCATCGGCCTGTGCCCCATTGACAGCACCACCATGCTGTTCTGTTCCTCCGCGAAATACAAGCAGGCGCGGGATGTGGGGGAGCGTATCGTACAGCTGACCCGGGAGGGGATTCGCTTTTCCGACATTGTCACAGAAAGCAGTCTGAAAAACGGCCTGCGCCACACAGCGGCCACCGGCGGCTCCACCAACGCTCAATTACATATCTGCGCCCTGGCCCGGGTCATGGGACTCTCCCTGGACATCGGCGACTTTGACGAGATTCAGCGCCATGTGCCCTGCATCGCCAAATTCAAGCCCTCCTCCCGGTACAGCATCTACGACTATTACAAGGCCGGAGGTGTGGGAGCCACCCTGAAAGCCATTCAATCTTTCCTGGATTTGGACGCCAAACTGGCCATGGGCGGAACCTTAGGGGAATATTTGGAACATTTTCACCGCAAGGTCAATCCGGACATCATCCACTCGGTGGACGATCCTCTCTATCCGGACGGGTGCTACGCAGTGCTCTATGGGAATCTGGCCCCCGGCGGCTGCATCGTGAAAAAGAGCGGCGTGGTCCCGGTAATGTTCCAGCACCGTGGGCCGGCGGTGTGCTTTGACTCAGAGGACGACCTGCGGAAGTTCATGGACGGAAAGGGGGTCCGGCCCGGGAGCGTGCTGGTCATCCGCTATGAGGGGCCCAAGGGCGGCCCCGGCATGCGCGAGATGTCTATTCCCGCCGCCATGCTGGTGGGGATGGGGCTGCACACCAGCTGCGCCATGGTCACCGACGGCCGGTACTCCGGCGCCACCCGGGGGCCATGCATCGGCCATGTCACCCCCGAGGCCTGGGACGGCGGCCCCATTGCCGCGGTGCGGGACGGGGACATGATCGAAATTGATCTTGACCGGCGCACCATCCACCTGGAGGTGAGCGACGAGGAGATTGCCCGGCGCCTCCAGGAGATCAAGCGGCCCGACCATCCCGCCCCCGGCGTGCTGGCCGCCTATCGTGCCATGGTGGAGGGGGTGGACAAGGGCTGCACCTGGCTGTACCGCAGGGAGAACTGAACGGTCCTGGCCGGCTCCGGCGGCCTCTTGGGGCTGGGGCTGCCGAAACGGACGGTGAGAGACCCTATCCACGCCCCGCAGACAGAATTTGGAGGGAATACGATGGAACGAGAAGTAAACCGCATCAAGGCCGCCTATTTTGATCTGGGCGGAAAGACCGCCCTCATCACCGGCGGGGCCAGCGGCCTGGGCCGGGCCACTGCCGACCGGATGCTCCGCAGCAACGCCAATGTGGTCATTGCAGACTACAATGCCGAGGGGCAGCGGGTGGCCGACGAACTGGATGGGGAGTACTCCATGCGCTGCAAATTTATCAGAACCGACGTGACCAAGGAGGCCGACATCCAGGCAGCCGTGGAATTTACAGTGGAACATTTCGGTTCTCTGGACATCCTGGTAGCCAGCGCCGGCATCGGCGGAACAAACAACGCCATCGCTGACGAGACTCTGGAGAACTGGGAGCGGGTCAACGCAGTAGATTATACCGGCGTTATGCTGTCCAACAAGTACGCCATCATGCGCTTTTTGAAGCAGGGAAACGGGGGCGTCATCTGTAACCTGGCCTCTATGTTCGGCCTGGTGGCGGTTCCAAACAACGTGGCCTACTCCGCCGCCAAGGGCGGCGTGGTCAACCTGACCCGGTCAGCCGGCACCGCCTATGCCAGCTACGGCATCCGGGTGAACTGTGTGTGTCCCGGCGTGATCAACACGCCTCTGGTCCCAGAAGCAGAAAAGGAGAACTACCGCAAACTGCACCCCATGCACCGCATCGGCGAGGACTTTGAAATCGCCTCCATCATTACTTTTCTGTGCAGTGACAACGCCCGGTTCATTACCGGAGCCGCCATCCCGGTGGACGGTGGATATACCAGTCTGTAAAGGAGGAGATATTGCGCAGGCAGGCTGAAGGATCTGGGGGACTTCTTCCTGCCGGATCGCAACCGCTCGCATCTCTGCGTCCACATTTTGGAAATACCATCAAATAGGGAGGTTATCTTTTGGAAATTGGAATTGGTGTATGGGCATTTGTGGTGTACCTGGCTTGTCAAGCGGTCTATCACAGAGGCCATGCTTCTGGGCTTTTTCATTGTGCCCCTCTTTGGGGGGATCGGCAATTATGTTTCGACGGTGACAAGCTCTTTCTATGCGGCAGCCACAGACGAAATGTTTGTCGCCACTATGATGTTTGTCTTTATGGCAGCGATCATGTCCAAGACGGGCATCATCGGAAAACTCATTGAGATTCTCAATTCCCTGATCGGAGGAATCCGAGGCGGCCCAGGTTATGTGGCGGTTGCGGCCAGCGCTCTGCTGGGCCTAGTGGCTGGAAATTCTACCGCAAACGCGGCCACCGTGGGCAGTTTTACCATCCCCTGGATGAAAAGCTCCGGCTGGCCGAAAGAGACGGCGGCCACGATCACGGCGGGCAACGCAGGCTCCGGACAGTCCTTCCCCGCCGCCTCGGTCATGTTCCTGATGCTGGGCATGCCCCAGATCGCCGCTCTGGTGACCATCGATACATTTTATTTTACCATGCTGACGGCGGGCTTGTGGTGCGTTGTCTACCGGCTGATCATCGTACGGTACTATGTGGGGCGTCTTCACATCCAGCGCATCCCAAAAGAGCAGATCGCCCCGCTTGGTGAGTCTCTGCGGAAGAACTGGCCCGCTCTGCTGATGTTCGTCAGCATTGCCGTCCCCCTGATCCTTACGCTGAGCCCCCTGTCCGGTGTGCTGGAAGGCATCGCCTCTTATGGTGAGGACGGAGTCGGTTCCATCAGCATCGTGATCTGGGTCCAGATCCTCATGAGCATCATCGCCATTCTCGAGGGCTGGAAGCGCCTGCCCCACAGCGTGGGCGGCTGGATTCAGCTGCTGAAGGAGACACAGCCCAACTTTCTGGGCGTGGGCGGCGTGTTCCTGTTCGCCATTGCCGGCAGCAACGCCCTGTCCAGCATTGGCTTTGGCGACGATCTGAGCGCTCTGCTTGCCGCCTTGTCTCTGCCCAAGGTGGTCATGGTATTCGTTGTGGGCGTTCTGGTCGTCCTCGTGGGAGGACCTCTGGGCGGTGTGGCCACCGTCATGGCCACCGGCCTTGTGTCTTTCACGGCCCTGGTGGGCGTGGGGTGCAACCCGGCGGCCGCCGTGGCCGCCACCCTGGTCTGGATCTCGACAGAGGGTGCTTCCCCTCCCAGCTCGCCTCCCATCTTTGTGGCCTGCAGCCTGGCTGATGTAAAAGACGTAGGCAAAATATTCGTTCCGCTGGTCTTCCACTATGTCATTCCCATTACCATTGTGGGAGGACTGATCGCACTGGGGATTCTGCCCCTTGCAAACACTTAAGGAGGGGATCGCTATGAAGGAAATCTGCAAGCTCCTCGATGTGATTTATACCATATGCCTGGCAGTTTTTGTGCTGGCCTGCATGGCCTTGCTGTTCACTCAGATTGTCTGCCTGTTCCTTATGAACGGCCCCACTTCCGTTTGGGTCTATGATTTTGTCATACCAAAGGCCGGCGTCGTCGCGGCGGTCATGGTTATCGCGGTGGTGCTCCTCAGCTACCTGCGTCCCGAAAAGCAGGCGGACAGCTGATTGTGCGGCTCCGGCTTCCACAGCCCTGAACGGACCGACCCACAGCAAACCCCGCTGGAACCAGATGGTTCCAGCGGGGTTTTTCTGTCCCGCCTTGCATGCTTGTTCATCCGCTTTGCGGCAAACCGCGGCGCGGCATGTCAGACGCCCGGAACAGCTGCACTTTGGCTCTCCTGACCGAATCTCCCCTGGCATCCGCGCCCCCGGAAAATCAGGACTCCGCACACGCCTCCCGGACATCGACCCAGACATTGCCTAACGGGGATATACGGCAGGTTTGAAGGGGCGGCGGCATGATATAATGAATAAAAACAGCGGTTGCCCCCCTCTTTCTCTTTTGTACGGCATTCCACAGACACAGAATTCACCCCTCACAGATCAGTCAGGAGGAATACGGATGTCTCAGGTTTACACTGCGCGCCGCAGGACGGCGCAGGACCATACACAGGCGGCCGCCCCTGCCGCCCAGGGGCGGCAGGCGGCTCCGGGACTGGGGGCGGACGCCCAGGCGTTCGGCATGGGCTCCCGGCTGGAGGAACTGATGCAGGAGCGGATGCGGCAGCATTTTCTGGACCACCAGATCCCCGAGGCGGAGCGGGAGGCCGACCGGCTTGCCTCCGCCGCCCAGGGGGCCCGCACTCCGGAGGAGGTCAAGACCAGGATGGGCGAGCGGCTGGGCGCGGACTTCTCCGGCGTCCGCTTCCACACGGATTCCGGCGCCTTCCGCACCGCTGAGGACATGGGGGCCCGGGCCTACGCCACAGGGCGGGACATCTACTTCGGCCAGGGGGGCTTCGATCCCGCCGTGGCCGCCCACGAGCTGGTCCACACCGTCCAGCAGGGGCAGGTGGAGAGCAGTGCGCCCACCGTCTCCGCACCCGCGGGGCAGGTGCAGATGCTGCCGAAGCGCCTGAAGACGTTTGGCCACAGCGTCGCACAGGCGGCGAAGACAGTTGGGAGCGGCATCGTTCAGGGCGCGAAGACAGTCGGGGGCGGCATTGCGCGGGTGGCGAAGGCCGCCGGGAACGGTATTGTTCAGGGAGCGAAGACAGTCGGGGGCGGCATTGCGCGGGTGGCAAAGGCCGCCGGGAGCGGCATCGCTCAAGGCGCGAGGGCCGTCGGAAGCAGTATCGCCCAAGGAGCCCGGACGGTCGGGAGCGGTGCTGCGCGGGCGGCAAAGGCCGCCGGAAGCAGCTACGCACAGGGCATGGTAAACCTAGCTCTCACCGCCCTCAAGGCCGGAACCGGAATCCGGGAGTTCGTGGGCGGGAAAGCCGGCCTGCTCAAGCCCAGCGAGGATCAGCGGGATCAAGCGCTGGCGAAAGCGCAGCAGGGGGACTACAGCCAGTTTGCCCTCCTGCGCAAAGATGACGCACAGGCGATGGTGGACGACAAAAAAGAGGAGATCCGCACCCGTTACCTGCCCAGCCTGCGGCAGATGCGGCAGGCCGATACAAAGGAGATGCTGAATCCAGTCACCCGAAAGGCCATGAGCCAGCTGGCCAGGGATGAATCCCTCCTGGACGGGCAGCGCCAGCAGATCCGTGAGGCCGGGGAGGCCATGGATCAGCGGATGATGGTAAACACCATGAAAAAGGTGTCCCCCGTTCAGAGGGCGCAGCTGATCCAGCATTATCAGGACATGGACGATCAGAAGCGCCTGGCCAGGGAGTACGAGCGGAGCAGAAGCGGCAAGACCTTTCTGGGCAGCGAGGGCGACGGCACTCTGCTGGGGGCAGTAGTGGCCCGGGAGCAGGCGCTGGCCAATGTGAAGCAGGGCAATACCCGCTCTGTCGGAGAGGCACAGCAGCTGGCCGATTCGGACATTGCCCGGGCGCAGAATTCCGGCGACGCCCTGCTGCGGCTGATGTTTATGATGCAGCTTGGAAATTTCCAGCGGACCGACGGCTCCAAAGACGCTAAGACGAACCGGGCCTGGGACCAGACCATGGCCAACGCCTTCTCCCACGGCGGGCGCACCGGATTCGTCTTTGCCGGAGAGGACGCCAAGGCTGCGGGCGGGACCGGAACCGACGCGGTCTTTGACGCAGTATTCGGCGCCCAGGGCGGCGCCGGCGCCGGCGTCCATGTACGCGCCGCCGGAACCCACCACATGAAAACCCCCGAGGTGGGGAAAGGGATGGCCGGCTACAAGGAACAGGGCGGCATCGGCGCTGCGCTGTCGTCGAAAACAGACTCCAGTTATCAGCACTTCGGCATGGACATGGGCATTGGCGGAGTGGGCAACCTGGGAACCGCCGGTGAGGGCGGCCAGGGCCAGATGATCAACGCGGACGGCCGGAGCGGCCATATGTACATCGGCCGGAAAATGGGGACTGCCTCGCATAAGGGCGGCCTGCTGGTGGGACTGGAGTCGGATTCCCCCTATCGCATGAACCAGACCGGGCACATGCACAACGCGGCCGCCCAGGCCGAAGAGGGCTCCAGCACCGGCGGCCTCAAGGTGGACATCCAGGGCAACAAATACGGCGGACGGACGGTGGATCTCAGCGGCTTGAGCAACAAGGAGATGGTCGCCACATTGGCGGCGTTCAGCACCCATTTCAAAAGCCTGCGGGACACAAATGAGGACGCCTACAACGCACTGCTGGAGCAGATTTCCGGGAAGCGGATGGACACGGCCTCCATGAACGCCCTTCTGGACCAGATGCTGGCCGGAAGGCAGAATGCGGCCCTGTTGGCCAAGCTGAAACAAATGCGGCAAAGCTAGCCTGCCTAGGCCTTGTTTGAAAATTGGAAATATGCCCAACAGCGAAGGATTTTTTCGCCAGACAAGGCGATTTGACGCAGCAATACTTGGTGTATTGCAAGGAAAATCAACGCAGTATGACGGAAAAAGACTCGCTGTTCGGGCATGTTGACATTTTTCAAACATGGCCCAGACACCCGAAACTGGCGGAGGCGGCGCATCTGCTCCAGCTCCGCCCCTGCCTCCCGTGCGCCCGCCCGAACCAGTTCCCGCAGGCGGCGGTTCTCCTCCCGTTCCTGGCACAGGGCGCTCCTCAAACGACGCAGGCCGCATCCGGCCCAAATCAGCAGCCCGGCCAAAACGGCCACAGCCAGCACACATGATAGATTCATCGCATCTCCCACGCCTTGCGGTATGTCCAGTCGATAAACGCGCTGCGGACCCGCTGCTGATGGGCGATGCTGATGGGCACCAGCGCTTTGTCGGACATACGGAAGTTGCTGCCTTCCAGTCCCATCACGTGATTCATGTTGACCAGAAAGCTCCGGTGACAGCGGAGAAAGTCCGGACTGTCGATGGCGGTCTCCAGATCGTCCAGCCCCCGCCGCACCACCACAATCTTCTGCAGGGTGTGGATATGGGTGCGGTGACCGAACACCTCCAGATAGCGGATGGAGGACAGGGGAAACTCCTGCGTCTCCCCCTCGGAATAGACAGACAGGACCCGCATGGGCTCCGGCAGGTGCTCCAGGCACCAGTCCAGAGCGCGGTCGATCTCCTCCTCCCGGAAGGGCTTGGTGAGATAGTCCGCCGCCCAGACGTCAAAGCTGTCCAGCCCGTGGTCTATACTGGTGGTGGCAAACACAATGGCGGTATCGAAGCCGGCATCGCGGAGCCGGCGGGCGGTCTCCACCCCGGACAATCCAGGCATATAGATGTCCAGAAACAAAATTTGACAGGTCCGCAGCTGCTGGCTGGACGCCAGCAGCTCGTCCCCGCTGGCAAAAAACCGGAAGCGGACCGTCCGTCCCCGCCGCCGGGCGTATCCCCGCACCATCTGGGCCAAGGCCCGGCGCTCATCCTCCAGATCGTCACAGATTGCAACCCAAAGTTCACCCATGGCGCTTCTCTCCATCCCGCATCCGGACGTCCCACAGCAGGCAGAACTTCCGGTAGGCCTCCGCCGTCTCTCCCCGGCTGCTCCGGCTCAGGGGAACGACCGCCCCGTCTGACATGTGCAGTCCGCCGCTGTCCAGACGCCGGACATGGCGGAGATTGGCCAGAAAACCCCGCTGACAGCGGAGAAAGAGCTCCTTGGGCAGCCGCTCCTCCAGGGCGGTCAGCGTCTCCCGCGTGGCAATGGGCCCCTGGGTGCTGTGGACCAGACTGCCTCTCCGGGTGCTCTCCGCCCAGACCAGATCGCAGAGGGGGAGGCGGACCCGGCAGCGGTCGCTGGTGATCTCCAACCGCTCCAGAGAGTCCCACCACAGCTTGATACAGCGGTGCAGAGCGGCCCAGAGCTTCTCCATTCCAATGGGCTTGCGCAAAAAACCCGCGGGGTGGAGGGAATAGCTGGCAATGGCCGCGCTGCTGCTGGATGAGCAGAGAAAGAGTGCGTACGCCCCGTCAATGGAGGCAGGCGGCAGCCGGCCATCCAAGTCCCAGAAGAGAATGCCGCCGGGTTCCGGGCGCTCCTCCGGGTCCCAGCTGCTGAATTCCACGCAGGAACAGGTGAGATCTCTCCAAATCTCCAGCATACGGAAGAGAGCTGCCCGCTCCGCGGGGTCCTCCATATATACGGTAAAATGCATGGAACTCCTCCCCTCCGGACAAACGCCGCCACTGTCCAGATCAACCGCGCCTGCTGCTTCAAACAGATTTCACTTTTATTATAATACAGCAGATTTTCTTGTTCCATTGCCCATTTTCCCCCTGAAAAAGGACCACATCCGTACCGCTGTACTGATGTGGTCCCTGTTTTTTTCTGATGGACAGAGGGCCGGTCTCTCTGGATTTTCCCCCATCTGCTCGTTCTGCGCCGCCACAGGAGACGCATATTTTCTCCGGTTGGCGGGAAATTTTTTACCTTTTTCCAACATTCTGCCTCAGCGCATTTCTCCCCGGCGGCATTCCCCCGGCGAACAGGCCGTCCACAGCGCTTTGAACGGCGCGGCGCAATCCCGCGCCGCAGTGTGCGGCAAAACGAACAGTTTGACCGTGCGGCACACCGCCGGTGGCTCCCTACTGGAGCATATACTTTCCCAGTTCCTGCCGGGTGTTGACATGCAGCTTCCCTTTGGCCTCCGCCAGATGGCGCTTGACCGTGTGGGAGGAGATCCCCATGTGCCCTGCAATTTCCTCGTTGGTCCAGCCCCGGGCCGCCAGCATGGCCACCGCAAATTCGGTGGTGGTCAGATTGTCGGCCACCTGGTCGCCGGTTTTGGGATTGTGAATCCGCCGCCAGCCCCAGGAGAACCGGTAGGTAATGGCGATGATCCGTCTGAACTCCTCCGGCCACTCCCGCTTGATGACGGACTCCAGCATCCCGCCCAGCAGACCGTGGTGTTCCCCAAATCCCTCGATCAAATCATCCGGCCTGGCCAGTTCCCAGGCCGCCAGCAGATGGCTCTCCGCCCGGTCGGTCTGCTTCAGACTCATGTAGTCCATCACCGCCACCAGGTTCAGGTAGATCGCAGGAATGGGATACCGGGAGCCTCCGATGGCCAGGGTGGCCTCCGCCACCCCGGCACTTCTGGCATAGTCCCCCTGGAGATAGAGATAGTGGGCCTGGACGTACAGCGCAAAGGCCCGCAGCCCCGGCGGCAGCTGCTGCATAAATCCCTCCGCAGGGGGCAGTCCGTCCGGCAGAGGCAGATGGAGCAGCACCGCAGCGGTAGCGGCCACGAAGCCGGACGCCGCCTGAAATGCCGGGGCGGCCTCCCCTGCGGCGCGCAGCGTGCGCTCCACCTCCCCCAGGGCGGACCGGGTCTGCTCAATGCGCCCCAGAGACAGGTTGGCAAAGGCGTAGATCAGGCAGGCGGACAGCCGCGTCCCCAGATCGGGACTGGAAAAATAGCGCTCCACCTCTCCGGCCGCCTCCTCCGGGTGCCCGCTGAAGTAGTGATACTCCGCCAGGGCGATGTCCCGCTGCGGCCCCTCCTCCATGGCCTCCACGGCGGCCAGGCACTGTCCAGGCACAAAGGGCGTATTCATCAGCGGCATAAGGTTCTTCCCGGCTGTCTGGACCGGAGGCCGGGGCACAGTCTCCACGGCCGCCGCCCTGTCCCCCTCCCTGTACCTGGTCCGGCGCAGGTCCTCCGGCTTGGCGGCGTCCGTGGGGATCGCCCAGGCGCCGCTGAATTTCTGCGCCCCCTGAATGCGGCCCTCTGTACACAGTTTCTGAACCAGGCGCTGGGACACGCCCCATCTTTCCGCCGTCTCTCGAATAGATTCGTAACCGTCCATGCTGCTCCCGCCTTTCCAAAAACTTCAGCACATCGGTCCGCCGGCGCCGGAAAAACCGCGCCTCCGGCAAGCGTCCGCAATTCTGCTTTTTCTGCATTATAGCGGAAAAAGGCGGTCTTTTTCAAGGGGCTCCAGCATTCCGCCTCTCTCTGCGCGGGCCGCTGTGCATATCTGCGGGCGGCGCTTCTGAACCGCACTGTCCTCCTGCCCCTTATGCGCAGGGGCGGCCCCCGCCCCCCTGGCCGCCCACTTTTAGAGACGCCTTTTGCCGCTTTCCATTCCATATACGAAGACTTAATCCAGATTTCACAAACAGGCGGTAGCGATAAATTCTCTTTTTACATTATTATAAAATACAGAACCATGGACCTGCCGGATTTTTTCCCAGGCGCGCCGATCATGCCACGCGGCCGGCCTTTCCCCGCGTCCCGACGGCGGGACTGCCGCAAAAAGGATTTCTTTCCCACCGGACAGAACATGTAAGTTTATTACAAGGCGAGAGGTATGTTGCTATGCGGCACGATATTCAGGTTTTGGACCGGATTCGAAAGACTTACGCGTCCCTGCGGCCCTCGGAACAGCGGGTGGCCGACTATGTGCTGAACCATCCGGAAACCTGCACCCAGCAGACCATCTCGGAACTGGCAGACCAGGTCCAGGTGAGCCAGCCCACCGTGGTGCGCTTTGTCCAGGCCCTGGGGTTTGGAGGGTTCCGAAACTTCAAATACTGCCTGCTGCGGGACCGCAGCCAGGGGACGGAGCGGGAGGCCTACTTCGACCACCTGGGGGGCTTTGACTTAAAACCCTGGGATCAGCTGGAGGACCTGCCGCTGAAAGAGGTGCGGGTGTCCGGCGGCCTGCTGGAGGCGGCGCTGAAGTCTCTCTCCCCCCAGGAGCTGGACCGGGCGGTGCGGATGCTCGCCACGGCCCGAACCATTGATATCTATGGCGTGGAGAACTCCTGCACCCCGGCCGGCGACCTCCTGACCAAGCTGACCTACCTGGGGCTCTGCTGCCGGATGAACACCGACGCCTACCTGCAGCAGATCGGGGCGGCCCACCTGGGGGTGGCGGATGTGGCGGTGGCGTTCTCCCACTCGGGCTGCTCCATGGATACGGTGAAGGCGCTCAAGCTGGCCCGGAAGGCGGGGGCGGGCACCATCGCCATCACCAGCCGGAAAAATCCCCTCCTGGCCCGGTACGCCGATGTGTGCCTCTGCACCGGGGGCGAGGAGGCGGTGATCTACGGCACCGCCATCTTCTCCCGCATCCCCGACCTGGCGGTGGTGGACCTGCTGTACATGGGGATCATTCAGAGCGACTACGAGCGCTTCTCCCGCAGTCTGGACAAGAGCGGTGCGGTCATCGCCGACCGGGGCTATCCAGAGGAGTGAGGAGCTCCGGCGGGGGCTTTTCTTGTAAGAAAATTACAAGGAAAGCCCCCGCTTTTTGATGCCTTTTTACGCTTCTCTAACGGAAACTTAAACCTTTTGCGCTTGTTTCCCGGGGCTGGAATTTGCTAGGATTACACCGTCGCCGGACGTGCGGCGGCTCCCACATAAACTTTTGAAACCGAGAAAGGAGCGGTTTTTCATGCTGGAACTGGAGCACCTTCAAAAATCCTTTGACGGAGTGCCCGTGCTCAAGGACATCTCCCTCCAGGTGGAGGACGGGGAGATCGTCTCCATCCTGGGCCCCTCTGGCTGCGGCAAGACCACGCTGCTGAACATGATCCTGGGGATCGTGGACGCCGACCAGGGCGCCATCCGCTACAACGGGGAGGACCTGACCCGCACCCCCATGGAGAAGCGGGGCTTCAACATCGTCTTTCAGGACTATGCCCTCTTCCCCAATTTAAACGTGCAGCAGAACATCACCTACGGCCTGCGGAACAAGCCGGGCATCTCCTCCCAGGAGGAGGTGGACGAGCTCATCGACCTGCTGGGCCTGCGGGAGCACCTGAACAAGCGCATCGACCAGCTCTCCGGCGGTCAAAAGCAGCGGGTGGCCCTGGCCCGCACCCTGGTGATGAAGCCCCGGATTCTCCTGCTGGACGAGCCCCTGTCCGCCCTGGACGGGGTCATCAAGGAGTCCATCAAGGACCGCATCAAGACCATCGCCCGGGAGTACCACCTGACCACCATCATCGTCACCCACGACCCGGAGGAGGCCCTCACCCTGTCCGACCGGGTGCTCATCATCGACCAGGGGACCATCTCCCAGTACGCCAAGCCGGACGAGATCATCCACCAGCCCAAGAACGACTTCGTGCGCAAGTTCATCCTCCGCCAGCTGGAGATCAAGCGGGGCAACATCTACGCCCTGTTCGGCGACCGCCCTCAGCTGGCCGGTGAGGCCGTGTGAGGAGAGGCGCCATGAGACGGAAAAATTGGGAGCTGAAGGGGATCTTCTGGATCATCACCCTTCTGTTCGTGGGCTTTCTGGCCGCCCCCATCCTCCTGCTGCTGGGTAAGTCCCTGCTGGGGGACGGGGGGCTCACCGGGGAGTTCTATGTCTCGGTGGTGACCCGGGACGGGTTTCTCACAGCCCTGGGGAACAGCTTCGCGGTGGCGGCCGCGTCGGCCGTGGCGGCCACGGTCATCGCCTTCCTGATGGCCTACGCGGTCCACTACACCGAGCTGCCCAAGTGGGCCAAGCGGCTCATCACCGCCATCGCCACCCTGCCCATGTTCCTGCCCACCATCACCTACGGCTTCGCCATCATCTACTCCTTCGGCCGCCAGGGGCTGCTCACCCGCCTGCTGGGGCGGCAGTTCTTTGACATCTACGGCTTCGGCGGGCTGCTGGTGGGCTATGTGATCTACACCATCCCGGTGGCCTTCCTGCTGATCCACAACACCATGGGCTTTGTGGACAAAAAGACCATTATCGTCTCCAAGGTCATGGGGGACCGAGACCTGGCCACCTTCTGGATCGCCATTCTCCGCCCCCTGCTGGGCACCCTGGCGGGCGCCTTCATCCAGGCCTTCTTCCTGTGCTTCACCGACTTCGGCATCCCCGCCTCGGTGGGCGGCGGCTATGAGGTCATCGCCACCCTCCTCTACAACCAGATGCT